>Ga0075433_10001454_pt1 | contig 17493 bp, 18 predicted proteins | sample RhiMethybrSRZTD2_FD_75299 | JGI IMG/M metagenome (GOLD analysis project Ga0075433, IMG submission 75299) | Populus rhizosphere microbial communities from Tennessee, USA - Rhizosphere MetaG P. TD hybrid SRZTD2 | ecosystem: Host-associated > Plants > Roots > Rhizosphere > Soil | place: USA... | reverse complement strand
ACTACGAAGACAGCCATGTGTTGTGTTGTTCCCGGTTCGACGTTCGACGTTCGATGTTCGATGTTCTCGGTTCGACGTTCGAAGTTCAAGAGGTACGTCGAACCTCGAACCTCGAACCTCGAACCCGGAACGACTCTTGACGAAAACTTTCGTTGACAATGACGAAATGTTTCGTCAATGATCGGGGCGATGGCCGACGCGCCCCGTCCCACCAAATCCGAGCTGGCCATCCTGCGCGTGCTGTGGGACCGTGGACCGCTGTCGGTTCGCGCCGTGCAGTCGGCGCTCCACGCCATCAAGCCCACCGGCTACACGACGGTGCTGAAGCTGATGCAGATCATGGCCGACAAGGGTCTGCTCGATCGCGACGACAGCGTCCGGCCGCAGGTCTACAGACCCCGCTACAAGCAGACGCAGACGCAGAAGCACCTGCTGCGCGACTTCATCGATCGCGCGTATGGCGGCTCGGTCAAGGCGCTCGTGATGCATGCCTTGTCGACAAAGAAACCGTCGCAGAAGGACCTCGACGACCTCGAGGCGTTGCTGGACAAGTTCGAGAAAGGTGACGTATGAGCGGCTTCAATCTCGCGTTGACGTTGGCGCTCGTCGACTTCGTCTGGCAGGGCACGATCGTCGCGGTGGCGCTGCAGGTGGCACTGTGTGCGGCGCGGCGGCGATCGCCGCAGCTCCGATATGGGCTCAGCGCGGTAGCGTTGATAGCGCTGATTGCCCTTCCCATCGTCACAACAGCGTTGCGCTACGACAGCGGAAAGGCGCGCGCCACAGGCTGGTCAGCCACGCAATTTGCCGTGACCGGCAAGGACGACGTTCAGCGCATCGCGGAGGTGAACGTTCGTCCCGAGCCCTCGCGCTTTCTGACCACGCTTCAACCCTGGGTGCTGCCCCTGTGGTCGATCGGCGTCGTGTTGCTCTCGCTGCGGCTCGTCACCGGCGGTTTCGAGGTTCGTGCACTGCGTCGAAGCGCCGGCCGTGCCGACGATCGCCTGCGCGAGCGCGTCTCGCAGTTGGCGAGACGCATGGGCATCGGTCGTCCGGTGGACGTCGTGATGTCGATCCGATCGGAGAGTCCTGGCGCGATCGGATGGCTGCGCCCGCTGATCCTGCTGCCGCCCGCGACGGTGATGGGCCTCACCACAACGCAACTCGACGCGGTGTTGGCCCACGAGCTCGCACACATTCGACGCCACGACTACGCGGTCAACATCGTTCAGATGGTCGCCGAGACGCTGCTCTTCTATCACCCCGCCATGTGGTGGGTATCGAAACGGCTGCGGATCGAGCGGGAGCTGTGCTGCGACGACGAGGCGGTGCGCGTGTGCGGCGATCGCGCCGCTTATGCGCGAGCGCTGGTGACGATGGCCAAGCTGCAGAGTCCGGCGATGGCCATGGGTGTCGCCGGCGGTTCGCTGCGCGATCGGATCCATCGCCTGCTTGGCCTGCCCACCGAAGCGCAGCGCGCGACGGTGGGTCTCGGCGGGCACGAGACGCGGCGTCCCGCTCTGCTTGCGGTCGCGGCGATTGCGGCAGTACTCATCTCGATCACGTTCGTCGGCGTCGACGGGCAATCGACGCGCGCCAGGTTCGAGGTCGCATCGGTCAAGTTCGCAGCACCGCAGGACCGACCAGGCTGGGTCGCTTTTCTTCCAGGTGGACTCGTGCGCGGCACCGCGGTGCCGTTGCGGTTCGTGATTTCACGAGCCTACGACGTGCCGTGGAAACAGCTCGAGGGCGATTCAGATCTCCTGAACCTGCGGTATACGATCGAAGCCAGAGCCGACGTCCGTGCGCTGCCGGCCCAGGGCTCGACGATCGAATCCACGATCCGGGCGCACTCACCGATGCTGCGGGAGATGCTGCAGTCGTTGCTGATCGATCGGTTCAAGCTCGCCCTTCGCGTCGAGCGACGCGACAGCCCAGTGTATGCGCTGGTTGTGAGCCCGAGAGGTCACAAGCTCTCGCCTGCCGCCAGAAACTGCGGCCCGACGACGGCCGAGGAAGTCGTGAGTGGTGTCGGACCGTGCGGACGTCAGGGCGGCGGCCCCGCCAACGGCTACCGACTGCGCAACGCCGAGGTGAGCGATCTCGCCGCCGCGCTGAGCGTCTTTCTCGATCGCACCGTCGTCGATCGCACCGGCGTCTCCGGACGGTTCGATATCGACGTGCCGCCATGGAGCACCGGCGCGCCGCCGCGATTCGATTCGGACGAGCCTCAGCCCGATCCGAACGGCCCGTCCATCTTCACGGTGGTGCAGCAGTTCGGTCTTCGCCTCGAACCCTCGCGAGGTCCGATTGACTATTACGTGATCGATCATGTCGAGCGACCGACAGAAAACTGAGTGAGCTCAACGTCGCAGCGCGTCGTTGTCGTCCTCGACAACATTCGAAGTCTCTACAACACGGGATCGATCCTTCGAACCGCCGATGCGTCCGGTGTCGAGCGTGTGGTGCTGTGCGGCATCACACCGCGGCCCGATCAGGGCGGCAAGCAGCGCCGCGCGATCGCGAAGACGGCGCTGGGGGCTGAACACAGCGTGGCGTGGGAATACAAGCCCGACATCGCCGACACCCTCAGCACACTTGCAGCTGCGGGTTACGAGATCGCGATCGTCGAGACGTCTTCTGATGCGGTGAACCTGTTCGAGTGGACGCCGAAGTGGCCGGTGTGTCTAGTCTTCGGCCACGAACGGGAAGGTGTGTCGTCCGGCCTCACGCCGGTGCACACGGTCGTGCGGATCCCGATGCTCGGCGCGAAGCAGTCGCTCAATGTGGCAACGGCAGCAGGCGTCGTCTTGTACGAGTTGCTTCGTCTTCGCCTGTACTCGTAGACCGCACGCTTCAGCGTGCGCGTGTCCGCGGAGGCTGAAGCCTCCGCTCTACATTGAAATGGCTACCACGACTCGATGCGTGTGACGTCGATCGCGCCCTCGCGCGGAATGACGATGACGTCGACCGGCATTCCGACCGTGCCTTTGGCCAGGCCGAAATCGTTCCCGAGCGTCACCGTGAGACGGACGGCTTGGACGAACATCACCGCCGCCGTCTTGATCGACGCATCAGCGCACTTGCCTCGAATCAGCGTCGACAGCTTGGCGACATCGGCGTTCTGACGTTCGAGGCGCGAGATCCGTGCGTCGGTATCGGTGCGTAGCGCCGTCATGACACTTTCCTGACCTTGAAATCTGACGCCGCACTCGGTGAAGGTCAGGCGGGAGAGATCGCGCACCTGCGCTTCCCATCTGTTGGTGGCCCTGTCGGTCGCAATGCCGATTCCGACGACGACGCTCTCCGGACCTCGATCGCCGTATCCCGTCACCGTCACCCTGGCGACGATGGGCGTCGATGAATACGTGCGAACGACTTCCTCTCCCGGCACACCCTTGAGGAATGTCATCAGATCGATCTTGAGCGCGCCGGCGATGTATTCCGCCTGCTCGCGCAGCGTGCCCGATCGCGCCGGGTCGCCCAGGTGAGCGCACAACTCGCGGAAGCGTTCGTACAGCTCGATCGTCGCTTTCGTCACGACGTCCTGCAGCATGTACGAACCTTGAAGGGTCGCGACCGAGCGTGGTCCGGTGACGCAGTACTTCTGCTGACTCGCGACCTGACCGGTCGGGTTGCTGAGAGCGGTGTCCGTGCCGACGACGATGCCGTCGGGGGTGATGAACACACCGATCAGAGTAGCAACGAGAAATGCGGCGCTGCCTGCCATCGTCACTTGCTCGGCGGCGTTGCGGGGGCGGGACCTCCACCGCGCGGCGGCCCGAAATTCGTCGTCACCGGCTCGCCTTTCAGCTCCTGAAAGGCGACGTTCAGGTTGATCAGCGCCCGCGACTTCGGCGTGCCGCCGTATTCGAGATCCTTCAACAGCTCTTCTTTCAGGAAGACACCGAACTTCGGGTTCTTCTCGAGCTCGGCGAGCGCCTGTTCCGGCGCCTGCTTCTTCGCGAGCGCGGCCTTCGCCGCGGTGAGCAAGGCGCGATTGAACTCGGTGTAGGCGCGGAGCCCGGCCCACGTATTCACGTTGCCGTGCCCCTCGATCACGAGGTCGACGTTCTTGATTCCCTTCTGCGCCTTCTCGAGCGTATCGGGCAGCGCGATCACGCTGCCGCCGGTGGCCGGATCGATCAGCGGCGCCATGTTCCACGCCATCAGATCGCCGATGCACATCGCGCGCAGCGATGGGAACACCACGAACGCATCGCCGTTGGTGTGGCCGGCGCCGAAGTAATAGAAGTCGATGCGGTCCTTCCCTTTTCCGATCGTCATCTTGTCGGTGAAGATGCGGTCGGGGGTCATCGCCGGATCCGCTTTCGGATTCGCCGCCACCCATTTCCTCGTATTCTCGTGCGCGACAATTTGGATCGAGGGTCGAGCCATCTTGAAGTAGTTATTGCTGCCGTTGTGGTCGGGATGGACATGTGTGTTGATGATCATCGTCACCGGCTTGTCGGTGACCGTCTGCACCTGCTTCAGGATCGCTTCGCCGTTGTTGGCGAGCTTGGTGTCGACGAGGACAACGCCGTCAGCGGTGAGAAAGACCGTGGTGTTCGATCCGGCGCCGCCGATCTTGTAGAGGTTGTCCTTGACCTTCTCGATGGTGCCAGTCGGCGGAATGCCGCCGCCACGTCCACGTCCGCCTCCAGCGCCGCGCTGCTGTGCCGCGACGCCGGCTACAGTCAGGCCTACCACCACGATCGCTGTCAGCACACTCGTCCGCGTCATCTCATCTCCCCGACTATAGATTGCTCGAAACCGTCTCTCGACTCTAGCGCGTTTTCACTGGGCGCATAGAGCGCAGGCTTCCCGCCTTCGCTGAAGCTCCGACAGACCAGCCGTATAGCCTTGGCGGGCTGATCGAGCGTCAGATCGCAAAGCGCGAGCCGACCGGGGGCGGCGTGAATGTCGGAGTGGTCAGCATCGGCGCGCTTGTTAGCGGGTCGAACGGGCGGTCCTCATGCGGGCCTGCCATGGTTGACGTCGATCGATGGCCCTCGCAGCAAGGATACCCGCAGATTGCGTTCTATCTCTGTGCGCCTTCGGCTGACCTCTTCGCGCTGATGGCGTAGTACGTGAGCCAGCCGAGACCCACGAGCGCGAGAATCGGGCTCAGGAGTCCGAGATACCAATGAGCGTCGCCGGAGTCTGGAAGCAGGTAGTAGCTGGCGCCGAGGCCCACACCCAGGAAGAGTGTCCCGATGCCACGTTGAAGAAAGTCCTCACGCTCCCAGCGCGCCGTCGCGGGGGCATCGGGAGGCACCATCCCCTTCTCGATCATCAGGCGGCGCTCCTCGAATCGTGCTTGGACCTCCTGCTGCTTGACTTGCGGCCAGCCTCCCGTGAACCGCGGCGGCGGTGTCATCCCCTTCTCGATCATGAGCCGGCGCTCCTCGTGTTCGAGCTTTCGTGCGCGCCACAGGAACATCCCCACGATCGTCACGATGACGATGAAGAAGGCGAAGACCAATGCCGTCCCCTGCAATTCACTCACCTGCATCTCGTGCCTCCTGTGCCATGAGACGGACGCCTGCGGCTCGGGTTACAGGCGTCTCGGCTGAAACCGATTGAGCTCGCCGCCGTCTCATCGCATCATGGACGCCCTGCTTGGTGGCAGATGACGAGCGGCGCCTCATTGACGACTGCCTGGCCGGCGACGAAGACGCCTGCACCAGGCTGGTCGATGCACACGCGCGTATGGTCGGCACGGTGATGTGGCGCGCGATCGGCGACCATCGAATGGTCGAGGATCTGACCCAGGACACGTTCCTTCGCGTGTTTCACGCGCTGCCCTCGTTCGATCGCCGCGCCAAGCTATCGACGTGGATCTACACGATTGCGCACCGGGTTGCGATCGATCACCTTCGCAAGCGTGGCCGCTGGCAGGAGGACTCGTTTGACGCGGCGGCAGACGAAGAGTGGGCGGCTGGTATCGAGGACGTGGCGGCGCCGTCAACCGAGCATCCAGATGTGGCATTCGCGCGCGAGGAGGACATCAACCTCGTACGCAACGCGCTGACGCGACTGCCGGACAAGTATCGACTGCCGCTGGTGTACGCTGCGATCGACGGGCTGGACTACACGACGATCGCAACGATGCTCGGCGTCACCGTCGGTGCTGTGAAGACGCTCGTGTTCCGGGCCAAGCGGATGCTGAAGGACGAGATTGCGAATGCGTATTGAAGACATCGACGAGGCGCTGCGGCAACAGCCGACGTGGCAGCCGCCGGCAGGCTTCGCTCGTCGCGTCGCTCGCCTCGCACACCCGAAGGCAGATACGCCCCTTCATCTGGTTGACGCGCTGACGCTGGTGCCGGACCTGTTGCGCGCTGCTCTCATGGATTCCTTGGCCAGACTCGTCGGCCTCGGATGGACGCTGCGTCAGTACTGGCTTCTACTCTCACACTGAGCACGTCCGGCTTCCCTTCGCGACCCTGTGAACCAGGTCCTCGCGCCCATGTAGACGATCCATCCCATCGGACCGAACATCAGCGTCAGGAACAAACACGGGACGAGCAGCCATCGTGGGATGCCGCGCTCGATGCTGTCGCGCGTCTCCCACGTGCCGATCAACAAATCGAACGCGAGGTAGTGTAGCCAGCCGGCGAGCAGCAGCCATGGGTTGGCAAAGAGCTTCGAGACGCCGGCGAGCGTCGAGAAGCTCCCCTCGGCGTGCGGGAACACGGCAATCACGATCGCAATGTACGCCACTGCGAACAGCGCGGGCGCGGCGGTCCCGGTCGCAACGTGCGTCACCCAGCGGCGAGCCGGCAGCGCCGCGAGGAGAATCCAACACAGCACCGCGAGCAGGTTCGCGACGGAGAAGATCTGTTCGGCTGTCACGACGCCTCCTCAAATCGCCGCAGTGTGCCGGATCTGTGTCGTCGCGTCGCGCACGATTGCTACTCCACACGCAATCGCAGTGACCAGTGCCCACGCCGCGAGCTGTGTGACGGTCGCAGCATCAGGCGCGGCGAGCGAGACGCCGCGCAGGGCCTGGATCAGCAGAATCACGTAGAGTGCGGCATAGCTGAACGCGGCGATGAACACCACACGCACGCGAGCGACATATTGGAGCGACGTTCGGGCCAGCAGCAGCGCGACGACGATCAACGCCTGCACCGCGTGCAGGCCGACGAAGTGCGGCACGCGAAGGTCGCCGTGCTCGGTGCTCCATCCCGTTCCAATCACACCGGGACCGCCGTCGGGCGCTCCGACGGTATGCGCGCCGGCGATGGTCATGCGCGCCCCGGCGCGCGCCGCCTCCAGCTGCGCCGCTGTGGGCCGCGTCATCAGGCCGCCCGTCAGCGCGCCAACGATCGTCAAGCACACGCCAAATCTCAGCGCCCAACCCAACGACGGTTCGTCGAATCGCTGGCGCCAGAGGGCGACTGCCACAGCCACAGTCGAAAACGTCTGAACGACAATCGCCACTCCCATGACTGAGAACAGCACGGCATCGGCAACGGTGCCGACGTTGAAGTGGCTCGTCGTCCCGCGCCATGCCTGTGCGGCGATGATGGTCATCTCGAGCACCATGGTGATCGCCGTCAGCCATCCGATCACACGTCGCGTGCGCGTCCACGCTGGAATGACGGTGAATATCCAGGCCAGCGTGACGACGTACATCGTGATGGAGGCGGCAAACTTGGCTGGCTTCAGCCACGCCGGCGCACCGGTGATCACGGTCGAGTCGACGCCCAGCCCGACGATCGCGCCAGCCAGGACGACCACCATCAGCGCCGCGGTGCCCATGAGCTCCGGGCTGGCCTTCCACAGGTGTTTCCACATACGGGCCCTCTCGTTTCTCGGGAATGTAATCACTGTCAACATCAGTGTAGTATCACATGTTGACAATGTCAACATGCCAAGTTACGATGGTGGGCGATGACCGGTTCGACAGCGAAGCGGCCGCGCCGGAAGCGAGCCGGGCAGTATCATCACGGCGACCTGCGCCGCGCCCTCATCGATCAGGCACTGCGGACCATCGACACGCTCGGCGTCGAAGGGCTCACGCTGCGCGGGGTCGGCGGGGCACTGGGTGTCTCGCGGACGGCCCTCTACCGCCACTTCCCTGACAAGGAGGCACTCGTCGCCGCCGTCGCGCGCGAGGGATTTCGGACGTTTCGCCTGGCGCTGGTCGACGCGTGGGAGCGCCACCGCGGCGGCCCGGCCGGCTTGCGAGCCATGGGCGACGCCTACTTCCGCTTCGCGCTCGATCACCCGTCGCATTACCGCGTGATGTTCGGGCGGTTCGTCAAAACCTCCGCGCGCGATCCCGAGCTGGTCGCGGAAAGCGAAGGCGCGTTCCGGGCCCTGGTCGACGCACTGACGGAAGGCCAGCGCCAGGGCTGGGTGCGGCAGGACGAGCCGCTGATGCTGGCTGGATTTGTCTGGTCCGTGACACACGGCATCGCGATGCTGGCGATCGATGGGCGACTGGGCGGCGGCGATGAATCGGCGGCGTTGAACGACTACGCCACGACGCGGATCCAAACCGCGATCGCGCGATCGTGAGCCACGAAGAACACGAGGATCACGAAGCGGAGAAATCGTCTTCGAAGAATTCCAATGCGGCGCGATCGCCGCGTGCGCGACGATCATTCTCGATCGCGCGCAACTCCACTCGACGAATCTTGCCAGAGACCGTCTTCGGCAGCGGCGCGAACTCGATCCGGCGGATACGCTTGTACGGCGCGAGCGCCTGCCGCGCGAACGCGAAGATCTCGCGAGCGAGATCGAGAGACGGCTCGTAGCCGGCAGCGACGGTGACGACCGCCTTGGGCACGGTGTGCCGAAGGGGATCGGGACTTGGGATGACCGCGGCCTCCACGATCGCCGGATGCTCGATCAACACACTCTCGAGCTCGAAAGGACTGATGCGATAGTCGGCCGCCTTGAACACATCGTCAGCCCGTCCGACGAATGTCAGATAGCCATCGGCATCGCGAGTCGCGACATCGCCCGTCCGGTAGTAACCGCCGCGCATGGCCCCTGCGGTCCGCGAATCGTCGCCGTAGTAACCGACAGTGAGATTGACAGGACTCTCGTTGAGCGCGATGCAGATCTCGCCTTCGTCGCCGGGCTGGTCGTCGTGATCCAACAGCACGATCGGACAGCCAACCAGTGGTCGGCCCATCGAGCCTGCCTTGAGCGGCTGCCCCGGCAAATTGCCGATGAGGGCGGTCGTCTCCGTCTGCCCATACCCGTCGCGGATGGTGACGCCCCACGCCCGTTGCACCTGCTCGATGACTTCCGGATTGAGCGGCTCGCCGGCACTCATCGCCTCGCGTATCGACACGCGATACTCGGCGAGCGGCTCTTGGATCAACATCCGCCAGACCGTCGGCGGCGCGCAGATCGTCGTCACACGATGGTCGACCAGCGCGGTGAGCACCTGCTTCGCGTGAAAGCGCGCGTAGTTGTACATGAACACCGTCGCTTCGGCGTTCCATGGCGTGAAGAAGCTGCTCCAGGCGTGTTTCGCCCAGCCTGGCGAGCTGATGTTCCAATGGCGATCGCCGGGCTGAAGTCCGGCGAAGAACAGCGTCGACAGATGCCCCACCGGATAACTCTGATGCGTGTGCAGCACCATCTTCGGCTTCGCCGTCGTGCCGGACGTGAAATACAGCAGCAGCGGATCGGTGGCGCGTGTCGGCGCGTCTGGCTCGAATGTCTCGGCGGCTGTTTCGCTGAGACCGAAGGACGTCCACCCGGGGACGTCGCCAACCGAAACGCGGGTGAACGTGCCGTCGACTGTCTCGAACTTCTGCGCCATGGATGACGCGGCAATGATGTGACGCACGTGGCCGCGATCGACGCGGTCTTGCAAATCCCCAGGCGTCAGCAGACTGCTCGCGGGACTGACCACAGCGCCCAGTTTCATCGCCGCTAGCAGCGTCTCCCAGAGCGCTACCTCGTTGCCGATCATCAAGAGGATGCAGTCGCCGCGGCGCACACCGCGCTCGCGAAGGAAGTTGGCGAGCTGGCTGGCGCGCCGCGACATCTCCGCGAAGGAGCGGACCGCTTGCGTCCCGTCTTCATCGATGATGTGGAGCGCGGGCTTGTCGTTGCCGGCGGCGATCACATCGAAATAGTCGAGAGCCCAGTTGAATTCGTCGAGTACAGGCCAGCGGAACTCGCGAACCGCGGCGGCGCGGTCGAGACGATGGCGCAAGATGAGGTCTCGTGCGGCCAGAAACGTCTGACCAGCGTTGCCTACTCCAGCGACGTTCATGTCTTCGGCGAAGCATACACGACGTCTCCGTTGACGGGCGTCGTCGGCTGCCGTAGGATTTAGAACGGTCGTTCAAAATGACGAGCACGGTCAACTACGGCGACCGGATCCCCAACAACGTCGACCTCGGACGCGACCGCGTGCTGCAGCGCGCGCTCGAGCACTGGCAGCCCCAGTACATGGGCTGGTGGTACGACATGGGGCCGGCGGAGAGCCGGAGTTACGACGTCTACCTGCGCACGGCAATCAGCGTCGAGCCCGAGGGCTGGGCCGTGTTCGACTACGTGAAGATGCCCGACTACCGCTGGGGCATCTTCCTCGCACCGCCTGAAGCCGGACGTCAGATCAACTTCGGCGTCAACAAAGGACGCGCAGCGTGGGCCGACGTTCCCGGTGAATATCGTTCGCCGCTCCGGCGTCTCATCGTCACGCAGGGAGACACCGAGCCGGCGTCCGTTGAACAGCAACGCATGCTCGGCGCGTCCTGTCCCTCCCTCTACGACCTTCGCAACATCTATCAGGTGAACGTCGAGGAAGGGCGCCACTTGTGGGCGATGGTCTACCTGCTGCACCGCTACTTCGGCCGCGACGGCCGCGAGGAAGCGGAAGCCCTGCTCGAACGGCGATCGGGCGATGCCGACAATCCTCGCATCCTCGGCGCGTTCAACGAGCCCACACCCGATTGGCTCGCCTTCTACATGTTCACGTTCTTCACCGATCGCGACGGCAAGTTCCAGCTCGCCTCGCTGGCCGAATCGGGATTCGATCCGCTGGCGCGCACGTGCCGCTTCATGCTCACCGAGGAAGCGCACCACATGTTCGTCGGCGAAACCGGCGTCGGCCGGATCGTTCAGCGCACGGCCGACGTGATGGCTGCGAACAAGATCGAAAATCCCGATCAAGTTCGCGATCTCGGGGTGATCGACCTGCCGACGATCCAGCGATATCTGAACTTCCACTACAGCGTGACGCTCGATCTGTTCGGGTCGGACGTCTCCTCGAATGCGGCAACGTTCTTCGCCGGCGGCCTCAAGGGCCGCTATCACGAGACCATGCTCGAGGACGATCACGTGTTGACCGAGACGACGTACGCCGTGTCGGAAGTCACCAATGGACAGCTCGTGGAGCGGCAAGCGCCTGCGCTATCAACGCTGAATGAGCGCCTCCGCGACGACTACATCGGCGAGGTGCAGGCGGGCGTCGATCGCTGGAATCGCCACATCGAGCACGTCGGGCTGCCGTTCCGGCTGGTGCTGCCGCACAAAGGTTTTCACCGCGCGATCGGCAATTTTGCCGGACATCACATCAGCCCGGACGGACGCGTACTCACTGAAGACGAGTGGAATGCGCGTCGGCGCGCATGGCTCCCGTCGGAAAAGGACTACGCCTTCGTTCAATCGCTGATGAGCGGTCGTGTCGTCGAGCCGGGGAAGTTCGTGAACTGGATCGCCCCACCTCGTACCGGCATCAACCGCAAGCCGCTCGATTTCGAGTACGTCCGCTTTAGCTGACTCGAGTGTCGACAGTCGCGCCGCAGTTCATCAGCATCGACGGCTGCCGGCTGCAGTATCAGTGGCACGGCCCCACCGCGTCCAAGGCGCCGACGATCGTGTTCCTTCACGAGGGGCTTGGATCGATTTCGCGCTGGCGCGACTTCCCTGCCGCGCTCTGTGAGCGCCTCGGATGGGGCGGGCTGGTCTTCAATCGGCAAGGATATGGAGGCTCCGATCCTCTGCCTGCACCGTTCACGCCTCGCTTCATGCACCACGAGGCACTCGACGTCTTGCCGCGTGTCCTCGACGCCTTCAACATCTCTCGGCCGGCGCTCTTCGGGCATAGCGACGGCGCGTCGATCGCGTTGATGTACGCCGGCTCGCGGCCCCACTCCCCTGCGGCGCTGATTCTCGAGGCGCCGCACGTGTTCGTCGAGGCAGTCACCGTCACAAGCATCGCGGCGATCCGCGACGCGTACCAGTCGACCGACTTGCGCGCGCGTCTCGCGCGACATCACGGATCGAACGTCGATCTGCTCTTCGAGTCGTGGGCTTCAGTGTGGTTGAGTGACGAATTCCGTGGGTGGAGCATTGAGGAGTACCTAAGTGCCATCACGTGTCCGGCACTCGTGATCCAGGGCAAGGACGATGAGTACGGAACCACGAGACAAGTCGACGCTGTCGCGAACGGCGTCTCAGGCCGAGTGGAAACCGTTCTGCTCGATGCGTGCGGTCATTCGCCGCATATCGACCAACGCGATGCGGTCGAAGCGGCGGCGCTGAGATTCCTGAGAGCGATCGAGATCAGCGGCCGATTCTGAAGTCGCGCGGCTGCTGCTGTCCATCGACGCACGAGAAGTTCTTCGCTTCGTCGGTGCTGCCCGTGCCGTTCCACTTCGCGGTCTGGGGGTACGCGCACAACGGTCGGGTGAGCGTCGTGCCGTCCTGGCGCTTGCGGATCGCTTGAACAGTGTCGGGCGCCTCGCCCTTCTCGACCCAACTCACGAGCGTTTCGAAGAGGCCCGCCGGCGCTGGTCCGTCGCCGCCGCCGCAGTGGCCGACGCCTGGGGCCATGAATAGGCGTGCGAAGTCCTTCACCTTGCCGGCGCCGCCGTTGTCGGCGAGCACGCGATCGAAGTAGTTCAACGTGCCGCGCGGGAAGATGAGCGGATCGGCCTCGCCGTGCCAGATGATCATCTTGCCGCCGTGTGTGCGGAAGCCGGAGAGGTTGGCGGCGTCGGTGCCGATGATGTCGTGGAACTTCTGTTGCGAGGTCCTGAAGTAGGCGGCGAAGTCCGACTCACTCCAGGTGCGCCAATCGAACTTCGGATCTTGTTGAACCCAGTACTGCGCGTGCGCGGTCGCAATCGGGAACGGCATCCCGCCGGCGAGCGCGGTCAATGGCGTTCCGGGTTCGAGGCCAAACCACAGACGCTGCCCAGATGCTGTCGTCGGCCCGTTCCAGATCTTGCGAATCGCGTCGGCCTCGGCCGTCGTCAAACAATTCCCTGACGTGTCGCCGGCTTTGCACACGAGGACCTTCGGATCGTACGAGCACTTGCGCGGGTCGTTGATCAGGCCGTCGGTCACGCCGTCCCTGGCGTCGCAGGCAGCGACCGCGGCCTTCGTCGCCATCGAGAGCTTGTCGTTGCTGATCGGCGACCCGACTGTCTTGTTGATCACGATCTGCGGGAACAATTCTGCGGGGATGAACCGATCCCAGTTGATGGCTGGGGCACCGATGACCAGGCCGTCATATTCCTCTGGAAAGCGCTGCGCGGCCATCAACCCTTGACGGCCGCCCGTCGAGCATCCGTTCCAATACGAGTACTTCGGCCCGTCACCGTAGTAGGCCTTGATCACCGCCTTCGCCTTGATCGCCAGCTCGCGCAACGACCGTTCGGCGAAGTCGCCGATCAACTGCTCGTTGAGGCGGCCGTCAGGCATCAACGCGAACGAGCCACCGGCGGAAGCGGGGTGACCGGTATCGGTGCTCGCTGTCGCGTAGCCGAGACGAATCCCTTCGGCGAGACCGCCATACGAGACTTGCCCAGCATATCCTCCGCCGCCTTCACCGCGGTAACGGCCATTCCACGCCTCCTTCGGCAGCCACACTTCGATGCGAATCTGCGGCGACACCGTCAACGCGACGCGGCAGAATGCAGGGAGATTCGTCTGTCGCGGACCGGCGGGCGGCGCGTACTCTCCAGCTGGCACGTCCTCGGCGGCCGTGATGGTCGCCTCCGGCAGCGAGATCGTGGCAAGCTGGGCGCACGGAACAGGAGCACCGGCAGCGCTCGATGACGTGGCGATGAGACCGCCGAGCACCGCGATCGCGATCGTGAGTGAGCGACCAAGCATGCCGCGCCTCCTTAAGGACGCGTAGTCTATCTCGCGTCGGCCGAAAATGGAATAATCGTTCAAATTCGCCGATGACCGATTCCTCCGACGTCTTCAACGCCGCCGCGTATTTCGTCGATCGGCATATCGAGGAGGGCCGAGGCGCGGCGATCGCGATTGAATGCGAAGACCGTCGCGTGTCGTACTCGAGCCTGTGCGAGCACGTCAACAAAACCGGTGCCGCGCTGCGACACGAGCTCGATGTGCGTCCCGAGGAACGCGTGCTGCTGCTGATGCTCGACGGCCCCGAAATGGTGTTCGCCTTTTTCGGGGCGATCAAGATTGGCGCGGTCCCGATTCCGATCAACACGCTATGGACCGCCGCCGACTACGAGTTCATCCTGCGCGACTCGCGCGCATCGGTCGTGATCGTCAGCGAGCCGCTGCACGATCGCATCGCCCCAGTCATCCCGAAGTGCCCATGGGTGCGGCACATCGTAGTCGCCGGGAAGAAGGTCGGGAAGACGGATCGAGGCGAGGTCGCCTTCGACACGCTCGTCGCCGGCGCATCGAGCGCACTCGAGCCGGAGCCCACTCACCGCGACGCACCCGCCTTCTGGTTGTACTCTTCGGGCAGCACGGGACGCCCGAAAGGCTGCGTTCACTTGCAGCACGACATGACCGTTTGCGCCGAGGCCTACGCGCGCGGCGTTCTCGGTATCGACGCCAGCGATCGCTGCTTCAGCGTGGCAAAGCTGTTCTTCGCCTACGGGCTCGGCAACGGCATGTACTTCCCGCTCTCTGTTGGGGCGACGAGCATTCTCTGGCCGGGACCAGTGACGCCTTCGATCGTGTACGACCTCATCGAGCGCCACCGGCCGACACTGTTCTTCTCGGTGCCGACCCACTTCGCGATGCTCCTCTCGCACGTCCGCGAGACGCACGAGTTCGATCTCTCGAGCGTTCGCTGCGCGGTATCGGCAGGCGAGTCGCTGCCGCCGGCGATCTTCGAGCGCTTTCGCGAGCGGTTCGGCGTCGAGATCCTCGACGGCATCGGATCGACGGAGGCCCTGCACATCTTCATCTCCAATCGACGGGGACAGGTTCGACCTGGATCGAGCGGCACCCCGGTCCCTGGATACGAGGCCAAGCTGATTGGCGAGGACGGCGGTCCCGTGGCCACAGGTGAAATCGGCTGCCTACTCATAAAAGGCGACTCCACGTGTGCGATGTATTGGAATCGCCACGAGTCGACCAAGAACACGATCGAGGGCCACTGGATCCGGACCGGCGATCACTACTATCGCGACGACGACGGCTACTACTGGTTCGCGGGGCGATCCGATGACATGTTGAAGGTGGGCGGCATGTGGGTCAGTCCCGCCGAACTGGAACACGCGCTGGTCGAGCATCCCGCGGTTCTCGCCTGTGGTGTCGTCGGCCGAGCGGATCACGACGGCTTGATCAAACCGCTCGCCTACATCGTCCCCGGCAAGGACGTGACGCCAACACCGGCGCTGGCCGCAGAACTGCAGCAGTTCGCGCGCACGCGACTGGCCGAATACAAACGTCCTCGATGGGTGGAGTTCGTCGATGCGCTGCCGACGACGGCCACGGGCAAGGTGCAGCGCTTCAAGCTGCGCGAGCGCGCGCTCGACCAGCACGAGTCAATGTAGCGGCCATGGCACGCTCCGCATCCGTGAACGGACGTCAACCGCGTGGTGAGCGCAAACGGATCGAGATTCTCCGCGCGGCGGCCGCAGTGTTCCGCCGCCGCGGCTATCACGGCGCCAGCGTCGATCAGATCGCGCGCGCGCTGAACATGGCGCCGGGGAATCTCTATTACTACTTTCGCAACAAGGAAGAGATTCTTTACGTCTGCCACGACTACTCACTCGGCTTGATCCTCAACGAGCTCAAAGAGGTCGAGCAGAGTCAGCTCACGCCCGACCGTCAGATCCATCGTTTGATCGTCGCGTTCGTGCACCTCTTCATCGACGTCCTGCACGGCACGGCATGGACGCTGGAGGTCGAGGCGTTGTCTCCGCCGCTGCTGAAGAAGGTCATCGCCAAGCGCGATCGTATCGACAATGCATTCAGAGCCATCCTGACCGAAGGGATGCGTTCCGGTCTCTTTGCGCGGCGCGATCCGAAGCTGGCCGCGTTCGTGATCTTCGGGGCGATCAATTGGATTCCGCGGTGGTACGATCCGGCCGGGCGCGCCACGTCGCACGAGATCGCGCAGGCGTTCGCCGACTACCTGGTGGCCGGCCTTCAGAACACCAACCGCATGACGCTGGCCAGCGTGGCCGGCGGGCGCGCCGGCCGCTCATGATCCTCTTCTCCCGCCACGATCGCGTCGGCTTGATCACGTTGAACAGACCGGAAAAGCTGAACGCGTTTGCCGATCGCATGCGCGACGAGATCGTCGACATCGTTCACAACGTCGAACAGGACGACACCGTCCGCGCGCTGGTGATCACCGGCGCCGGGCGCGCCTTCTGCGCGGGCGCGGATATCGCCTACATGCACGACCTCGTCGCCCGTCAGGACTGGGACACGCTCGAGGCCCTCGTTCAGGCTGGAGCGACCGTCGTGACCGCGATCGATCGAATCGACAAGCCGGTCCTCGCCGCGGTGAACGGCGCCGCTGCTGGCGGCGGCGCCAATCTCGCATTGGCCTGCGACATTCGCATCGCCGCACGAAGCGCCTCGATTGGACAGACCTTCAATCGCATCGGCCTGCAGCTGGACTGGGGTGGCAGCTATTTCCTGCCGCGCCTCGTTGGACTGGGGCGGGCGCTGGAGTTGGTCTTCACCGCAGAGATGCTCCCTGCCGAAGACGCGCTTCGACTCGGACTGTTCAACCGCATCGTCGACGATCACGCCGTCCTCGACGAGACGCTGGCACTGGCGGCGCGGATTGCCGCCAAGCCTCCGCTCGCAGTCGCACTCGCCAAGCAGTCTCTGCGCAGCGCCTCCGGCGCCAGCCTCGCTGACTGTCTCGAGCGCGAGCGCGTGAATCAACTCCGTCTGTTCAAGAGCCCCGAGGCGCTCGAGGGTATGCGCGCGTTCTTGTCGAAGACTCGTACGTAGTGTTCCGGCGTTAGCCGGACCTTGTGAGGAGGTTATGAGCGAGCCGACGGCGGATCTTGAAACTCCTGTTGACTTCCGCACCGACCCATCACGCTACCGTCACTGGAAGCTGGACGTGGACGACTCGATCGCCACGCTGACGCTCGACGTGGACGAGGGCGGCGGGCTGCGCCCCGGGTACCGGCTGAAGCTGAACTCGTACGATCTCGGCGTCGACATCGAGCTGCACGATGCGCTGCAGCGCATTCGATTCGAGCATCCGACCGTTCGCACGGTGATCCTCACCAGCGCCAAGAACCGGATCTTCTCCGC
>Ga0075433_10001450_pt1 | contig 17506 bp, 18 predicted proteins | sample RhiMethybrSRZTD2_FD_75299 | JGI IMG/M metagenome (GOLD analysis project Ga0075433, IMG submission 75299) | Populus rhizosphere microbial communities from Tennessee, USA - Rhizosphere MetaG P. TD hybrid SRZTD2 | ecosystem: Host-associated > Plants > Roots > Rhizosphere > Soil | place: USA... | reverse complement strand
AGCCGTAATCCTTGGCCTGCTGAGGCGTCATGAAGCGGTCGCGGCTGAAATCCTGTTCGAGCTGCTCAAGCGTCCGCCCGGTCGCATCGGCCAATATCTGGTTGCCCATGCGCTGGAGCCGCAGGAGTTCCTGGACCATGCGCTCCATATCGGGCGCATAGCCCTCGAAGCCCCCGCCGGCTGGGTGAAAGTGGATGGTCGAGTTCGGCAGGGCGAAGCGCTTGCCTTTCGTGCCACCGGCCAGCAGGATCGTCGCCATGCTACCGGCGCGCCCGAGGCAAACGGTGTTGACATCTGGTGTGATCAGATTCATCGTGTCGTAGATCGCCATACCATCGCGGACGCTGCCGCCAGGGCTGTTGATATAAAACCAGATATCGCGATCCGGGTCGGAGTGCTGAAGAAATAAGAACTGCGCGACGATCGTCGTCGCGACATCATCGTCGATGGGCAGGCCTAGCAGGATCACACGCTCTTGGAGCATGCGCGAGAATAGGTCCCAGGCACGCTCGCCACGCGGTGTGCGCTCGACGATAGTTGGGACCGGAACAGAGGGCATAGGGGTATCTCCTCGTTGTACGTTAGCCGAATATGCGTTAGTATAGCATATTCGGCAACTGTCGGTATGGCGACGGGCTGTGTATGACGCGCTTTGCTTTGGGGAGGGTTATGAGCGACGCCAATGAACTTAGCCGCCTAGTGCGCGCAGTCGTCGAGCAGGTGGTGAATGAGCTGCGATCACAGGATACGCCTGCCGCCGACCAGCCGCCCACCGTCGTTTCGCCGCCAACTCCGGCAGCGTTGCCGACATCCCCACCGGCCAGCCAGTTGATCTCCGCGTCGCCGCGCCGGGTCGCGATCGGCGCTGACCACGGTGGCTACCCGCTGAAAGAGGCGCTCAAGCTCTTGCTGTTGGAACTCGGCTATGCGGTGGAGGATTGTGGTACGTTCAACACCGACCCGGTGGACTATCCGGACTTCGCGGCGGCGGTGGCGCGACGTGTTGGAACCGGCGTCTGCTGGCGCGGGATCATGATCGACGGCGCTGGCATCGGCTCGTGCATGGCGGCCAACAAAGTCGCTGGCGTGCGCGCCTCGCTGTGCTACGACCTTTCGACCGCGCGCAATGCACGTGAGCATAACGACGCGAATGTGCTCACGCTCGGCGCGGGCCTACTGGGGTCAGCGCTGGCCAAAGACATAGTGCGCGTGTGGCTGGCGACCGAATGCACCGAGGAGCGCCACAAGCAGCGCGTAGCGAAGATTATGGCGCTTGAGCAGCGCTATCCGCACTGATCCGCACCTGCGCCTGATCAAGTGTACTATGCCCGGCTATGTACCAGTAGCGCCGACATGTAGGACATATGGGGGATGGTTCCGCAGACGAATGTGCCGTACACTGAAACCACTAGCGAGCAAGCCCACGCGGCGTTCATCACACCAACATCCCAGCCAGCAACCATACCCATATGTAGCATTCATCCGCGCGGGTTTGCCCGACAGCAAGCCGTTACCGCACCCCTTAAATGTCGGCGAAGGAGCTTGTCAATGGCCGTGTCAGAGATTGTCCAGCCGAGCAGAGTACGCTTACCTTGGTCGTTGCGCGGCAAGCTGGAGATCAGCCCACTTCAGTTCGTCGGCGAGAATCCGCTGGGCTTACCCTATATTCAAGGCCAGATTCGCAACCGAACCGGCCGTCCACTGCGATTGCGCGTCGTCGTGCGCGTTCTGAACGATCAGCATCAGCCGATCTTCGCCGGCTCGCCGAGCATTTTGGAAACGTTCGACCTGGAAGCGCAGCAGCAGCGTGCGTTTCGCGTCAGTCTGCGCGACGCGAGCGCGGCGGGCCAGCATGATCGCCAGCGGCTGTGGGTGACGCGCTCGGGCGTCGAGATCAGCGTCGAAACATAACCAGCACACTCCGGCTTAACTCGAGCTATAGTTTTAACCACCAAGACACCAAGACACCAAGCCTTGGTGTCTTGGTGTCTTGGTGGTTAACCCTGTTCGCGCAGCATAGAGTTAGCCGAGCAGGCCGCCGTGGCCGAGCGCAATGATGTCGTGCCTGGTGAGCTGTTCGCCGGCGAGCAGGCGCGGCAGCAGCAGATCGACGATGTTGGTGTTGCGCGAGCGTACGCAGCCGGGCGCGCCGAGCACTGGCAGGACGTCGCCGCCGACACGGTCGAGATAGCCGAGCATGAGCAGGTTGCCCGGCTCGACCGGCGCGCCGAAGTGCTCGATCCGGCCACCGGCCAGCCGCAGGCCCTGCGGTGTCACGTCGTCGCGATCCATGATCGAGGTCTCGCCCGCGATGATCAGCAGCTGTGCCCCGGCCTCTCGCAGCTCGGCGATCACGCTGGCGATCGCCGGCTCGTCGGCTGCGACGTAGCGCATCGCCAGCACGGTCGAGCCGAGCATGGCGACGCGCGTGGCGATCGCCGGGTAGACACCGCGCACGATCCGCTGGCGCGCAGCCGGACTCCCGACCAGAATAATCCCGATCGCCTGCCTGCGTAGCGGGCGCAGCCGCACCACGCCCACGCTGGCCCGCCCGATCGCCTCGGCGCGGGCCAGCGCTTCTTCCGGCACCGCGAATGGGATGATCTTGATCGTCGCGATGCGCTTGCGCGCACGGGCGAGCGCGTGGTTCGGCAGCGTGGCGATCGTCAGGCCGTCGATCTCGTTGATCTGGAGCAGCGCATCGACAGCGACCTCGACGACGCCATCGGCGCTCGCCAGCAGATTGACGCGGCTGGCAGCTGGAGTTGTCGCCCTAACTCCAGCGCCGCACACTGCCGCGCTCAGCCGCCGCGCAGCCTCGTCCTCGTGGACATCGCCCGGCTCGAGCACCGCAACGCGTAGCGCCACGATGCCCAGCGCGTGCAGACGCGGGAGGTCGGCAGCGACGAGCCGGTGCCCTTTGGCAATCGCTTTGTGACCATTGGCGTCGGCAAGATTGTGGCGCACGATGTGGCCGATGGCCGCTTCGGGCGCGAGGGTGGTCAGGTACATATTGGCCTAAATACCAGGAGTTACGCAGTGGGGTGTCACCGTCGGGCTGAAGCCCTCGGCTACGCTTACAAAGCCCGGCACCCAGAGGGTACCCGGCGGGCTGATTCAGGCCACGTAGGTGGCCTTCGTGCCGCTAGCCTGCCCATTTATGGGCCAGGCTGCTCCCGACCGCGTAACTCCTGTAAATAACACTAGGGTTTTACCACCAAGACATCGGGTGCCCTTTGGGCGACACAAAGGCTTGGTGTCTTGGTGGTGAAAAACTACCGGCATTCCTTCAGCCGGAGTGTGCTAGCCGCCTGTACGCCTCCAGTGTGTCGATGTCCGCGAGCGGGCGCGGGTCGTCGAAGGCTACGCTGTGAATGCGCGACGGATCGGCAGCGAGCACGCCGCGCGCGCCCTGATCGCCCGTGACGGCCAGCAGCTCAGGAAAGATCGTGCGCGCGAACAGCACTGGGTTGCCACGCTGACCCTGATAGCTCGGCGCGACGATCATCGCGCCGGTCGCGCGCCAGGCCCCGACGATCTGTTCGATTATGGCGGTCGTGACGAAAGGCTGATCGCCAAGCAAGATCAGCGCCGCACCGACCGCGGAGTCGAGCGCGGCGATCCCGGCGTGCAGCGAACTGCTCTGGCCGACGGCGTAATGCCGGTTGGCGACGATGTGCAGCGGCAGCCCCTCAAGCGCCGTCGCGACCGCAGCGCCCGCAGCGCCGACGACGACATATACCTGGTCGAGTCGCGCGGCCAACGCCTGCTCGGCGACGGCGCGCACCAGCGGTCGCCCATGCCAGTCGAGCAGCTGCTTCGGGCGACCCATGCGCGACGAGGCACCGGCGGCGAGGATGATCGCAGCAACGCTTGATGCATGTGCAGGCGCGGTCATTGTTCGATCGCAAGCCGGGCGACGACCTCGCCGTGCTCGATCTCGCCGGTCGGACGGAAACCCAGGCTCTCGTACAACCTCTCCGCGACGATGTTGTCGGGCTCATAGCTGAGTCTGACCTCGCGACAGTCGGGCTGCTGCCTGATCCGCGCGAGCAGCACTTGCATCGCAGCCCGACCATAGCCTTTGCCTTGCATCGTCTGATCGATCATGAAGCGGATGATCCAATCAACACCGGTCTCGTCGTCGCGTCCGATCATAGCGAAGCCAACCATAGTATCATCATTATAGATGGCGAGCGGGACGAACGACGGCTCGACGTACGCTTGGGCGATCGAGGCGACGTTGCTGGCGACGAAATGCGTTTGCGCCTCGGTCGTCGTCAGCTTGATGCACGCGCGCCAGTTGTCCCTGGTGATATTTTGCAGCGTGATCGTCATTATGCTACTTTCGCCAGCCGCTGATCAGCGCTGCCCACTCAAGCCATGCCGCGCGGCGACAACTTCGGCGATGATGCTGACCGCGATCTCTTCGGGTGTGTTCGCACCGATGGCCAGGCCGATCGGCGCGTGGAGGCGCGCGAGCTGCTCGGCGGGAATGCCCTCCTCGCGCAGGCGCGCCAGGCGTTTCGCGTGCGTCTTGGGACTGCCGAGCGCGCCGATGTAGCGGGCCGGGCTGGGCAGCGCGACTCGGAGCGCGGGATCATCGAGCTTCGGGTCGTGGGTCAGCAGCACGACAAAGCTATTGCTGGTGATCCGGCCCTCCAGCGCCTCGTCGGGCCAGGCCATGCACAGCTCGTCGGCGTGGGCGAAGCGCTCTGGTGTGGCGAAGGCACCGCGCGCGTCCACCACGACGACGCGAAATCCGAGCGTCTTGGCGAACGTGACGAGCGGGATGGCGATGTGGACGGCACCGACGATGAACATCGTCGGCGGCGGCGGGTAGCTCTCGATGAAAAACTCCACATCCGCAGTAGCAGTGCTGAATGTGCGTGTGCCGCTCTCGGCGCGCGCGAGCAACTCCAGCGCAGTGCGAATGATCTCTTGCTCGGGCAGGCCTGGCTCGAGCGCGCCCAACGTCGTCCCGTCGGGGTAGACCAGCAGCTTGCTCCCGACGCCGGTCGGGCCGGCGATCAGCGTTGCGAGGGCCAGCGGCTGCTCGGCCACGAGCGCGGCGGTCAAGGCTTCATAGATTGTCATGGCTTCCTCCGACGACCGATCACCAATCGAGCGGCTCGACAAAGACATCGATCATACCGCCGCACGCCAGGCCGACGTCCCAAGCATCGTCGTCGGCGACGCCGAAATGCAGCAAGCGCGCCTGGCCGCTCGCCAGCGCCTGCTGGCAGGCGTCGAACACGGCACCCTCGATGCAGCCGCCGCTGACTGACCCCGCCATGCTGCCAGCCAACGAAATGGCCATCTTCGCGCCGACGCCGCGCGGTGCCGAACCCAACGTCTTGACGACGGTGGCGATCGCCACGCGCTCGCCGCGCGCGCGCCACTGCTCGATCTCGGGCAGAATATCTTTCATAGGAAACCTCTTGGTAGGGTGGACATCCGATGGATAGCTGAATTATACCTCGTTGCGCCGAAACGTGAAACGTGAGACGTGAGGCGGAGATGGGAAGCGGAGGGTGGGAGGCGCGAGGCGTGATACCAATCCGCGTTCTGATATACCGTTGACAATTCTGAAGGAAACAGCTGCAATGTCGCCCCAGACAACTATCACCAAAAGCTCATAGAAACCCCTGCGCAAAAATAAAGATGCCAACGTTTATTATATTAGATCAAGAACAGCAACCATGCTGTCGCCTATCCCATATCTCTGTTATCAACCACTTCACACAAAGGAAGTTACGCCATGGAACCACTTCTCGACCTCCAGAGCTACTTTGGGATGTTTGCTGCGGCTACGGTTGCCGGCGCACTTGGAGGCTTCGCATTCGAACTCATGCCGGCCAATTCGAAGTGCCATATGGGTTCGATCCGGGCCCCACATCGTTTGGAAGACAAGCATTCCTTTGATCTGGGCTTTCTGTCAAGCTTACTCCTGGGAGCAGTGACCGCAGTAGCCTTTCTCTATTTCTTCCCTCCGGAGACGCAGACTATCACGAGGGATGCAAGCGGCATGAATCATACAGGTTATTCTTACGATCTAGTAAAGCTTGTCGCCCTATCTCTTATCGTTGGTTCTGCGGGTCCGTCATTCCTATCCTCCATTCAAGGCCGGCTACTGGGCGCTCTAAATGCGCAGAAAGAGTTTTTCTCTCGAGAGTTGGATAAGGTACGCGAAGGCGCTGGGGCGACTGTGACGGAGGTCGCTGAGCAGAAAAGGCAGCGGATTGAAGAGGTTGTTCGCGAGAAAGCCACGAAGATGCAGAGTCCCGCAATGGTGCCCGCATCTGGTAACGGTAATGGCAAAGCGGTCCTGGAGACTGACCAGGCAGCAGCAGGTATGGCGAACGCCATGGAGGACATTATTAGCGGTATTAACAGTATCTGCGTTAGTGCTGAAGCGGAGGTCAAAAGCAAGATAGATGCGGTTGTTGAGGATGCGAAGAAAGCCATCAACAAGTAAATGGGTTTGAACAGATACCCGCAGGAATTTGCGCTCTATACTCGTCGCTCAGCCCCGTCGATCGCGCTCCAGGCGCGCTCGGCGGCGTCGGCGTCGGCGGCGGTGCTGGCGGCGGGGTAATAGCGCGCGCGCTCGTAGGCGCTGGTGAGCGTGGCGATCGGTTGCGCGACGCTGGGGAGCAGCGCGCCGGCGTTGGGCTCGTACTCCTGCGGGGTCTGCGGCGGGGTGCGCGGGCGCTCGTGGTTTTCGCCAACCAGCAGCAGCCGGATGTAGCTGCGCCGAATGCGGCTAACGGGATCGCTGCCGCGCAGCTGCGCGAGCGCACCGCGCAGCCCGCGATCACGTCCAAGCTGCAGGCCGTCGAATAGGCTGCGCAGATCGCCGACGGCGCCGCGCCAGCTCCACAGCGACTCGCGCTCCTCGTCGCGGTCGGTCCGGCGGCGCGCGCGGCGGCGCATGAGCAAAAAGAGTGCGACCAGGATGACGATCGGGACCAGCCCGAGCAGCAGCTGGATCAGCATGCTGACCCACGGCGGCAAGACGTGCAGCGGCTCGGCCACCTGCTGCTGTTGTCGGAGCTGTAGGGACTGAAGCTGCTCAAGCGCGCGCTTCAAGACCGTCAGATCGAGCAGGCTGAAAAACCAGTGCGCCACTGCCTCCACGAGAAAGAGCAGCGGCAGCATAATCAGGACCAGAATCGTCACGAATACCGTCCAGATCGTGAACAGCCCCTGCACGAGGCTGCCGCCAAACAGCGATATGAACAGCAGCCCGACGATCAGCACGAGCATAATCGCGCCGACGAGCGTCAGCAGGCCGCGCCAGCCCAGCCGCCGCAGCTGTGCGTCGTGCTCCTCGGAGGCACCCGCCAGCGCGATCGAGAGCAGACTCACCGCGAAGAACGTCAGCACCATCACCGTCGCGGATGGGACGACTTTGTCGGCTGCGCCATCGGCGAGCCAGAAGCCGAAACCAACGATCAGCATGACCGCAACCGTTGCGCGAATGAAGAACGTGCGCAGGCTCGCGCTGTCGTGGCCGAGCAGCCGACTGCCGCGCCAGAAGGAGTAGAGCGCGACCAGCAGCAGCAGATATGCCAGGCCGGAGCGTTCGCTCCCGACCGAGAACAGCGCGCCCAGCGCCTGATCCCAGCCAGATAGCAGGCCGTAGTCGCCGGCGACTCGCGCTTTGATCAGCCAGAGAGCCAACAGGAATGCGAAGATGATCAGGGCTGGTCGCTGGCGCTCGACTGGCAGCCAGAGCTGCGCAAGCCAATCGACCAGCGCTCCGGCCAGCATGATCGCGAAGATCGGCCCCCACATCCCGCCCACGCCGATGATCAGCAGCAGCAAGGCCAGCGGCGTAGTCTCGATGATTGCGAGTCCCAGGAAGTAGGTCACGCGCGGCAAGCTGATCATCGCAGTTCCTCCTGCGTAGGCTGAAGCTCCTCTTGCGCAGGCTGGCGCGTCTGCGTCGGCCTGGCCCAGCGCTCCTGGCCGTTGCCGCGCCAATCGCCCTGCGGCGGCGCATGGCGCACCAACACGCCGGGCACAACCGGCGGCGCATCCTCGCCCAGGTAGAGCCATGCGACGTTGCGGCCACGCTCGCGCTGGCGCAGCAGGGCAGCGCGGGTCGCCTCGGTAGCGATCACGCTGATCAGCAGCAGCGTCGCGCCCCACGGCAGGCCACCAGCGATCAATCGCAGCAGGCGCGGCATTGACGTGATCGAGTAAGGGGTCAGCCGGGCCAGCGTCTCCATGATCCGGTCGAGCTGCACCGGGCTGCGACCGGGCGGCAGCCGAACGAGCTGCTCGAACTCGACCGGCGCGCCGTTGGCATACAGCCCAACGGCGTAGCCATCCTCAAGGCCGCTGCGCGCGAGGGTCGCCGCCGCGCTGATCATCCGCTCGACCTGATCGGGATCGATGCCCTCCCAATAGCGCTCGAACGTGTCGAGGTCCAGGAAGATCGCCAGCTGGAACGACGAGGTCGGCTCGTAGACGCGCGTTTGCAGCATCCCAGCGCGCGCGGTCGCGTTCCAGTGAATATCCTTGAGCGGATCATCTGGGTGATAGTCGCGGATGCCGATGGTGCGGAGTGGATCGCGAATGAGCTGGCGCGCGCGCAGTTCGCCAAGCGGATGGCGCGGCGGGAGGTTCAGCTCTTCGAGGGGCAGCAGGCGCGGGTAGACCACCAGGGCGGCTTGGCGCGGGCTTTCGATGCTGGAGCGGTAGAAGCCGAATGGATCGCCAGCCTCGATCTGCGCGGGGCCGAGGCGATAGGCACCGCGCGCCAGGCAGCGCACACGATAGCGCCAGGTCAGGCCCTCGTACCAGCGTAGGCTGGTGGATCGATGCAGTATCTGACGGTCATCGCGATCAATATCCAGATCGTGCCCGACGATCTCCAGGCCGTTTGGGATGTAATCGTGGATATCGAGCCGGGCCAGCGGCAGCGGCTTGCGATTTGTGATATGGATCGCCAGCTCGATCTCGTCGCCGGGAAAGGCGCGCTGCTGACTTAATATGCGCTCGTAGGCGACCCGCGCGAGCGCCCAGCGATTCCAGAGCCAGGCCAGCCCAGCCGTGAACAGTAGCAGCGCGCAGACCAGCGCAAGCAGCCCTTGCCCGGTTGCAATGGCAAGGATCAATATGAAGGTCAGACTCTGAAGCGTGTTGCGCTTGAACATAAATCATTCGACCTGAAGCGTGAGACGTGAGACGTGAAGCGTGAAACGTTATTTCGCCGCTTACTCGACCGGGACGGCGACCCGTGCGACGAGCGTGCGAATGATCTCGGCGGTCGAGCGACCGCGCAGGCGTGCCTCGGCGTGCAAAATGAGCCGATGCGCGAGGACCGGCACGGCCAGCTCCTTGATATCGTCGGGCTTGACAAAATCACGACCGCGCTGCGCCGCCAACGCCTGGGCCGCGCGATGGAGCGCCAGCGCAGCGCGTGGCGATGCGCCAAGCTGAATCTCGTCGCTTGTGCGGGTGGCGCGCACCACGTCCACGACGTAGCGCCGGAGCACGTCGGCGACGTGAACCCGCCGAACTGCGGCCTGGAGGGCGAGTATCTCGGCACCGGTCGCGATCGGCACGAGCTCGTCGAGCGGGTCGCGCTGCTCGTAGCGCGCGAGGATCTCGATCTCGTCGTCGAGCGGCGGGTAGCCAACCTCCAGACGCATGATGAAGCGGTCGAGCTGGGCCTCGGGCAGCGGAAAAGTCCCTTCCAGCTCAACCGGGTTCTGTGTCGCCAGCACGATGAACGGGCGCGGCAGTGGCCGGGTCTCGCCATCGATCGTGACGGTGCGCTCCTGCATGGCTTCGAGCAGCGCGCTCTGGGTGCGCGGCGTGGCACGATTGATCTCGTCGGCCAGCAGCACGCTGGTGAAGATCGCGCCAGGGCGAAACTGGAACTCGCTGATCTTCTGGTTGAAGAACGAGAGGCCGGTAACATCGGTCGGGAGCAGATCGGGGGTGAATTGGATGCGGCGAAAGGTGCAATCGAGCGAGCGCGCCAGGGCGCGCGCAAGCGTGGTCTTGCCGGTGCCGGGAACGTCTTCGAGCAGGACATGCCCCTCGCAGAGCAATGCGACGAGCAGCAGCTCGACGACCGAATCTTTGCCGATGATCGCACGGGCGATGTTGGCGCGAACGCGTTCGGCGACCTCTTGCACCGCGGAGCTAGTGGCAGCAACGGTCAAAGGGATCTCCTTCGTGTCTTCGACAGTGTGGCGATTGGGTTCTCAATAGGCGATGGCGTGAGTGTAGCATAGCCGATCGTCTGTGTCAAAGCTGGTGTTGCTGGAAAGAGTTCAGGGTCGCTTCACCCCGCGCCCCGATTAATCCTGGGTGTGCTGCATCTCTTTGCGGGGCGCTTCGCCCCCGCGCCCCCGATGAGGGGAACCCTACCGGTTCCCCTCAGACCCCTCCGATATTTGATGCCCTGCCATTTAGATTGTTCGCAGCGCATGCCTCGCCGCGTATGGGCATATGCCGCATATGATGCAGCCCAGCTCTTGGTGCGCAGGACAAATGCCACCAGCGTTGCAGCGCACCTGTCACAAGACACAAGCAGCCGATGCATGCTTTTAACAACGGAGGCATGCAGGAAAGCGCATAGGCAGCAACTGGCGTCCATTTGGGGTCCAGGGGCAGCGCCCTGGCCGGGGGATGTCGGGGGCGGCGGTCCGCCCCTGACCGCGGGGGGTGGGGGCGCGCAGCTCCCCCACCCACGCTGATGCGGCTACCGCATGGGGTAGCGCTACGATCAGCCCGCTCGGCGACCAGCGATCAGCGCTCGAACGGCAGCGCGAGCACCTCGCCCTGCGCAGCCGTTTCGGCAACGCCAACAACGCTCCCCGGTTCAGCGAATGCGCTGCGCACGTAGGCCAGCGCGATCGCGCCGAAGCGCGGCGAGATGACCGCGCTGGTCAGGTCGCCCGCCTCCTTGCCGCTGGCCAGCAGCTTGCCAGGTGCCACGACCGGCTGACTGAGGCGCAGGCCACGCAACTGCTTCGCCCGGCGGTTGCGACTCTCCATCCGCGCGATAATCTCTTGCCCGACGTAGCAGCCCTTGGTGAAGCTCACGGCGTCGAGCAGGCCGGTCTCCAGCGGAATGTAGTCAAGCCCCAGCTCTTGCCCGAAGGCGCTGTAGCCCTGCTCGACGCGCAGGATGTCGAAGGTCGCTGCGTGTAGTGGCAGCGCGCCCGCAGCCAGCAATGCTTCGCGCACCGGCCCGATCGTCTCGGCAGGCACGTAGAGCGTGAAACCCTGCCCGCCGATCGGCTCGCGCCGCGCAACCAGCAGCGTCGCGCCCGCGATCATCGCCTCGCGGGTATGATGCAGCGGCAGGTCGGCCAGCGCCGCACCGGACACGCGCTCCAGCAACGCAGCTGCGTCGGGGCCGTACAGCGCGAGCTGACCCTGCGTACGTCCGAGAGCCTCGAGCGTGACCTTGTCGTTGAAAAAGATATTCTTGCGCAGATGCCCGTAGACCAGCGGCCCTTGGCCGGGGCTGGTGACGAGCAGCAGCCGATCCACAAGCGCATGGACGGCCAGCAGATCGATGATCCGACCGATCGGCGAGGTCAGCACGGTGCGATTACCCTGCCCTGGTTGCAGCTCTACGATATTGTTGGTCGAAAGGCGATGCAGCAGCGCCGCGCGATCCGCGCCATGCATCGCGATACGCCCCGCCGTGGACTCGTCGTAGAGCACGACACCGGCGAGCGCGGCACGATAATCGGCTGGCGCGGGCGCGCCATGGTCAATCAATTCAGTCATTATGTGATCTGGCCTTTCGTCAAAGATTCTTTTCTGTGCGCTGGCTTTTCGCCGCACTTCGGGTATTATAGTGGCAATCATCTTGCAGTGCGGCAAGCGATGTGATCGCCCCGAGGAATCAACGCCAAGAGTATGAGCGCCGCAGTTCCCGCCTGAGCAGTCGGCTGCGCGCCTGAAATGTGATGAGGCATACGATGACCGATCAGCGCAGAAGTGGAATCCTCTTGCATCCGACCTCGCTGCCGTCACGCTGGGGTATTGGCGACCTGGGTATCACCGCGTACGAATTTGTGGACTTCCTGATCGCCGCCGGGCAGCAGCTCTGGCAGGTTATGCCGCTCGGTCCGACCGGCTACGGTGATTCGCCGTATGCCTCGTTCTCGGCTTTCGCCGGCAACCCACTGCTGATCAGCATTGATCAGCTGCGCGACGATGGCCTGCTGACCGACGCGGATCTGGCGGATGTGCCGTTCTTCTCCGATGCGCATGTGGATTATGGTGCCGCATTGCATTGGAAGCTGCTGCTGCTGCGGCGATCTTGCGAGCGCTTCCTGGCCGATGCGTCTGCGGAGCAGCGCCGGCAGTTCGACGACTTTCGCACCCGCAATGCTAGCTGGCTGACGGACTACACGCTCTTCGCAGCGCTCAAACAGGCGCACAACGACGCGGGTTGGAACAGCTGGGAGTCGACGATCGCGCGGCACGAGCCGACGGCGGTAGCTCATTGGACGCACGAGCTGCGCGACGAGGTGCGCTTTCACAGCTATCTCCAGTTTCAGTTCTTCAACCAGTGGCAACAGCTCAAAAACTATGCCAACCAGCACGGGATCAGCATCATCGGCGACATCCCGATCTTCGTCGCCTATGATAGCGCCGATGTTTGGGCCCACCCGGATATCTTCGCCTTGAACCCCGATGGCACGCCAACCGTCATCGCCGGGGTGCCGCCGGACTTCTTCAGCGCGACGGGGCAGCGCTGGGGTAATCCGCTGTATCGCTGGGAGGTGCTGGCGCAGCAGGGCTACACCTGGTGGATCGAGCGCTTTCGCACGACGCTGAAGCTGGTCGATATTATGCGGCTGGATCACTTCCGCGGGTTCGCGGCCTATTGGGAGGTTCCGGCCGAGCAGGAAACCGCGATTAACGGTCGCTGGGTGGCCGGCCCCGGCGCGGCGCTGTTCGAGGCGGTGCGCGCGGCGCTCGGCACGCTGCCGATCATCGCGGAGGATCTGGGCATGATCACGCCCGATGTCGAGGTGCTGCGCGATCAGTTCGATTTCCCCGGCATGAAGGTGCTTCAGTTCGCCTTCGGTGGCGACGCCGACGACGCATTCCTGCCGCATAACTATGGCAGACACTGCGTTGTCTACACCGGCACGCACGACAACGATACGACGATCGGCTGGTGGAACAGCGTGAGCGAGCGCGAGCGCACCCACGTCCAGCTCTATATCGGCAGCGACGGCAGCGACATCAGCTGGGACTTCATTCGGCTGGCGCTCGCGTCGGTGGCCGAGATGGCGATCATCCCATTGCAGGATGTCTTTAGCATGGGCAACGAGGCGCGCATGAACACGCCGGGCAACCCCAGCGGCAACTGGGGCTGGCGCTACACGAACGCCATGCTCAACCAGCAGGTGATCGATCGCCTGGGAACGCTCACGCGGCTGTATGGGCGCGTCAAAAAGAAGTAGCATTGTGATAAGCCTTTTCCGCAACCGGCTCTTCCTGGCCGTCGTCGTCGGCCATTTCACGGTCGATCTATTCAGCGGCGGCGGTCCTGTGCTGTTGGCCGTGCTGGCCGGGCCGCTCGGCCTGACGAACGCACAGATCGGCTTAACGCTGACGCTCTACACCTTCGCTGCCTCGCTGTCGCAGCCGCCCTTTGGCTGGCTGGCCGACCACGTCGAGCGGCGACCGATCATCTTCGCTGGCGTTGGCGTGCTCTGGATGGCGATTTTCTTCGGCGCAGTCGCATTTTCGCCGAACTGGATGTTGCTCCAGGCATGCTTCCTGCTCGCGGCGCTCGGCTCGGGGCTGTTTCACCCGATCGCAACTGCTCATGCGGCGGTCGCACAGCGCGCGCGCGCAGGCAGCGTTATGGCGATCTTCTTTTTCTTCGGGCAGCTCGGTCTGGCGTTTGGCCCATCGCTCGGCGGGCTGCTGTTCGGCATCGGTGGTCGCTTCGGCATCCTGCCGCTGTGCGTCGTGGCGCTGCTGCCGATCGGCATGCTGCTGACAGCGCCGGCTGCGCCGCCTGTGCTCGTCACGCCCAGGCAGACGAGCCGGTCGCGCACGCGCTCGGCTGGGCTGACGACCGCCGCCTTCATCGTGCTGGTTGCGCTGCGCTCCTCGATCCAGGCCGGCTATACGGCATTCCTGCCCAAACTGTTCGCCGATCGCGGCTGGTCGCCGGCGATCTATGGCGCGCTGGCCGGCACGTTCCTCTTCAGCGCGGCGATCGGCAACATCATCGCCGGCGCGATCGCTGATCGGCGCGGGATGCGTGCCGCGATATTGTGGCCGATGCTGTTTGGCGTGCCGGCTGGCCTGGTCTGCCTATGGGCGCCGACGCCGCTCGTGGCGTTCGTGGCAAGCGCGCTGGTCGGGCTGCTGATCGGCGGGCAGCACAGCGTGCTGGTGAATCACGCCCAACGACTGCTGCCGGCCCGCCAGAGCTTCGCGGCTGGACTGATCCTTGGCTTCACCTTCGCGACAGGCGGCGTCGGCACCTGGCTGATCGGGCTGGCTGCCGACCAGATCGGGCTGCTCACCGCGCTCCAGGCGATCACGCTGGTCGGGCTGCCGACGGCAGTTCTTGCACTGACGCTGCCTGGCCGCGCCCTCGTCGCGCCGTCACCAATCGTGGTCGAGGCATGAGGTGGGGTATAATGAGCATATCTGAAAGGAGAATGATCATGCAGACGATAGAAACAACAATTGTGGTACTTCCCGATGGCAGCATCCGCGTTCCGCCCCGCCCCGGATTGCCGCCGGGCGAACATCGCGCTGTGCTGCTGATTGAGTCTAATGCTTCTAGCGTGCCTAAGCAACAATTGCGCTTCAAGATGCTCGATTGGTCAGCCTGGCCTGAAGGCAGCACCTTCAGTCGCGAGGAGCTGTACGATGACGACAAACGCTGATATGTTATTTGTCGATACGAACATACTCATCTATGCAACTGATCCGCAGTCGCCTTGGCATACCGCCGCTGAACAGGCGCTCGAACAAGCACAACGTGCCGATCAACTGCTTTGCATCAGCCAGCAGGTTGTGCGCGAGTACCTGGCCGCCGCAACGCGCCCCACGCTGAACAGCAGTGTGAACATAGATGACATCATTCAGAATATTGTACTGTTTCGCGCGGCGTTTGTCGTGCTCGACGACTCGCCGCGTGTGCTTGATCACCTTGTTGATCTCGTTCGTACAACCGTGGTCGCTGGTCGCCAGATTCACGATGCCAACATCGTTGCGACGATGCAGGCGCACAACCTACGTCGCCTGCTGACGCATAATACGCAAGACTTCGCTCGCTATGCTACGCGCATCGAAGTTGTGCCGCTGGAATCACCACATCCCAATCCTATAACTCCTCTCTAAAACACACCGAACCACGCGCACTTGATATCCACGACAAGTGGTGTTATTATGCAGGGCGTCCGCCGACCGGCGGGATTCAGCACCAACAGCCTTGAAAAGAGGTGCCGCGCATGAGTAGCGCAACCTGGATGTTGGGTGAGTTGCCGCTTTACCCTGCTACAGTTTATTACCGACGACCGCGAATCCTATCAGACAGTTCGCTCGCCGCGTGATATACTGATGCCGGGCAGCTACCTGGCGCTCTCGCACGCATCGAACGAAAATGTGCAGCACGAGGTGCAAGAGCAAGGCGAACGGGTCTGCGACGCAAGCAAGGAACGAAAACATGAGCACACCAACCAAGGCTCGGCCCGATGTACCGTTAGACAAACCCAGCCCGGCCCGCATGTACGATTACTTTCTCGGCGGCTATCACAACTTCGAAATCGATCGCCGCGCGGCCGAGCAAATGCTGGCGATCTTCCCCGATACGCCGTTGATTATGCGCGCGAATCGGGCCTTCCTGCGCCGGGCGGTCAGCTTCTTGAGCGCTCAGGGAATCGACCAGTTCATCGATATTGGGTCGGGCATCCCGACGGTCGGTAGCGTTCACGAGATCACCCACCGCATCAATCCGGCTGCTCGCATCGTCTACGTGGACATCGACCCGATTGCGGTCATACACAGCGAGGCGATCCTGAAGGATGTGCCGAACACCGCCGTGATCCAGGCCGACGCGCGCCAGACCACGCAGCTGCTCGCCCATCCCGAAGTCCAGCGCCTGCTCGATTTCAGCCGGCCGGTGGCTGTGCTGCTGGTCGCGCTGCTGCATTTCATCACCGACGACGACGATGCCAAGCGTATGGTGCGGGCATTCCGCGAGGCGCTGCCGTCAGGTGGGTATCTGACGATATCACACGCCACATCAGGAAACATGCCGAGTGATGTCATGGAGGCAGGTAAAAAAGTCTATGAGCGTTCGACCAATCCCGTGATAGCCCGCTCGCGATCCCGGATCGCGGCGTTCTTCGAGAGTTTCGATCTGGTCGAGCCGGGCCTCGTCTATGTTCCGCTCTGGTTGCCGGAAGGGCCGGAAGATCTGCTTATCGACGAGCCTGAGCGCTCGTCAAATTTCGGCGGTGTTGGGAGAAAACCCTGAATCAGCCAACAAAGAAGTCGTCGAGCATTCCTGGGATGGGCGAACAGGCGCGGTCGCTCACAGGAACAGGTATAGCGGACATGGACGCAACTAATCGAGCACAACTCCTTCACGTCCTGCAAGGACGACGCGAGACCATCATTGATCGCTGGTATCGCGCGATCGCATGGACTGGTTTCACGTCGCTCAGTGCGGCGGATATGCGCCAGTATTTGCTCGGATTAACCGACCAGATCATCAGCAGCTTGCTCAATGAGCCGTTTGATCGCCACCAAGCGCAGGCGATCGGCACCTCGCTGGCACGCCTGCACTACTACGCCCAGGCTGAAACGTTGAGCAGAACGTTAGAGATATTGGCGTGCCAGCTGACGGAAAGTTTGTCGCCCCAGCAGAGCAGCGCGCTCCAGAATCCTATCGCGATGCTGCTCGGCGCGTTGAGCGCCGGCTTCTTTAGCCAGGCGCGCGATACAATCCTCGCCGAACAGGAACAGATTCGTAATGCGCTGTTTGCCGAGCGCAACCGCGCGGTGGAGGCGCTGCGCACCAGCGAAGAGCGCTACCGCTGGCTCGTGGAGTTCTCGCCGGATGGGATCGGTATCTATAGCGATGATCGGCTGGTATACATCAACACCGCTGGCGCGCGGCTGGTCGGCGCTACGTCCGTCGATGAACTGATCGGCAGGCCAGTTATCGGCTTCGTCCACCCCGAATATTTGCGGCTGGTCGAGGAGCGCCGAGAGCTGCTGGAAGCCGACACCGCCGTGCCGGCAATGGAGGAGAAGTTCGTCCGGCTCGATGGCTCGATCGTCGATGTCGAGGTCACGGCGATTCCCTCCACCTACCAGGGCAAGCCGGCGGTGCAGTTCGTCGTCCGCGACATCACCGCACGCAAACGCGCCGAGCACGAGCGGCTGGCGCTGGTGCGTAAGTCGCTCAAAGCCTAGTGGGTGACCACATTGATTTTACTGGATGATACCTTTCCATTTAGCTCACTGTGATGCT
>Ga0075433_10001447_pt1 | contig 17531 bp, 16 predicted proteins | sample RhiMethybrSRZTD2_FD_75299 | JGI IMG/M metagenome (GOLD analysis project Ga0075433, IMG submission 75299) | Populus rhizosphere microbial communities from Tennessee, USA - Rhizosphere MetaG P. TD hybrid SRZTD2 | ecosystem: Host-associated > Plants > Roots > Rhizosphere > Soil | place: USA... | reverse complement strand
CACCGGCGCTGTCGTCGGGGGCGGCGCCGGGCACTGAGGTCGCTCGAGGCGCGAAGCTACGGGCCGGGGCGCTGGCACGCAGCGTCTAGTCATCGCGGTCTGTATCGAAGTTTCACTCTTGACACGTTCGTCCGTGCGCACTCGGTGTCTGCGCGCAATCGATCCATAACAGCTCTTCACGCGCACGTGTTGACGCCAAAACACAGGCAGACCAGCATCTCCCGAAAACACGGGATCGATGTGTGATCGCGCGTCCTGGCGCCTTCCAGCGGCCTCGAAAGTCGAGGGTTAAAGTTGGTGCAAGGAGATGCGCCGATGAACATCGATGGTCCGAGCTTCGTTCCAACTCAGCCGAATGACGTCGAGCTCGAGCGCCTCGGCGACGAGATCGCCGAGCTGGCCGCGCATCTCGATGCCGCCACCGCGCGGCTGCTTGATTTGATTCGTGACTTCGACGCGCGTGGCGGCTGGGGCAACGGCTTCGCCTCTTGCACCCACTGGCTCGCCTGGCGTGTGGGACTCGCGCTCGGCGCTGCCCGTGAGCAGGTCCGCGTAGCACGCGTGTTCGGATCACTGCCAGGGCTTCGAGAGGCGCTCGCCCGCGGTGAGCTGTCGTATTCGAAGGTACGAGCGCTGACTCGCGTTGCGACGGCGGAGACCGAAGAGCGGCTGATCGCGGTCGGCCGGGCCGGCACGGCGGAGCACGTGGAGATGATCGTGCGCGGCTGGCGCCGAATGGACCGCAAGGCGGAGGCAGAAGAGAGCACGCGGCGCCACCGGCATCGGGCGCTTCACGTGTATCCGGACGGAGACGGCATGGTGGTGATTCGTGGGCGGCTGGAGCCAGAGGTCGGCGCTGTCGTGATGCAGGCGCTTGCTGCTGCCCGCGACGCGCTGTATCAGCGTCAGAAGGGCGACGTTTCCGCGGGAACGTCGGTCGTCGACGGCTCGCCGGAGGCGCCGACCATGGAGCAGCAGCAGGCCGATGCGCTGGCGCTGGTCGCAGAGACCACCTTGCACCGCTGTATGGATCCCGGCGCTCCTGGGCAGCGATACCAGGTCGTGGTTCACGTCGATGCCGCGGTGTTGGCGAATGCCGAGGCGCCCGGCCAGTCGGTGCTCGAAGGTGGCGCGCGCGTTCCCGCTGGAACGTCTCAACGTCTGGCCTGCGATGCGAGCCGCGTGGTGATGCGGCACGACGCCGACGGTCGGATCACCGAAAGTCGGCGCGCGGACGCGGACGATCCCGTCGGCACTACGGCGCGCGCTTCAGCATCGTGACAAAGGCTGTCGCTTCCCGGGCTGCGGGCAGTCGTTTGGACAAGGCCACCACATCAAGCATTGGGCGCACGGAGGGCCAGCGAAGCTATCGAATCTCGCGATGCTGTGCCGACGACACCACCGCGCAGTGCATGAAGAGGGCTTTCAGATCGAACGGCAGCCAAATGGAGAGCTCTGCTTCCGGCGGCCGGACGGGAGGCCGCTGCCCGACGTTCCGGTGCCGGCGGAGGTGCCAGCGAATCCCGGCGAGGCGGTACGCGCCCAAAACGATGCGCGCGGCGTTCACATCAACGCGCAAGCATCGACGCCCAACTGGCAGGGCGAGCGCCTCGACGTCGGCTATGCGATCAGCGTCCTGCACCCGCGGGCCACTGGCTCCTGATCGCGCTGTGCGCGGCGCCCGCCCACTCCGCGGCGCCCGCCCACCGCGCGGCGCCCGCCGCCTTGACAGCGCAATTGCCCCCTGACTACAGTGCGAGGCCGCTCATGAGCGAACGCTGGATCGGGAAGTCCGTCAAGCGCGTCGAAGATTTCCGCCTGCTGACCGGGCGCGGCACGTACATCGACGACCATCCGCCGGTGAGCAACGTTCACCATGCGGCGATCGTGCGCTCGCGCCATCCGCACGCGCGCATCCTTGGCTACGACGTCGCGAAGGCGCGCGCCGCTGAGGGCGTCGTGGCGGTGATCACGGGCGAGCACGTGGCGAAAGAGACGAAGCCGTTCGCGGTCGGCGTGACGACGCCCGTCCACTATTACTGCGCGGCCACGGACAAAGTCCGCTTCGTCGGTGAGCCGGTGGCCGTCGTGATCGCGCGCGACCGCTACCTGGCGGAGGACGCCGCGGAGCTCGTCGAGGTCGACTACGAGCCGCTGCCCGCCGTGATCGATCCCGAAAAAGCGCTCGAGCCCGATGCGCCGGTGCTTCACGAGAAAGTCGGCACGAATCTGGCGGGTCACCGTCGACTGGTGTACGGCGATCCGGATCGGGCGTTTCGCGAAGCGGACGTCGTGCTCCGCGAGCGGTTCCGATTTCCGAAGTACGGCTCTACGCCGATCGAGACCTACGGCATCATCGCGCGCTGGGATCTCGACGGCGTGTGCACGGTGTGGTCCAACTTCATGGGGCCGTTCATCATGCACCCGCTGACCGCGCGCGTGCTCGGGCTGCCAGAGAACAAGCTTCGATTCATCGTGCCGCCGGACATCGGCGGGTCGTTCGGGATCAAGTCGAGCATCTATCCTTACATCGCGCTGATCGCGCTGGCCGCGAAGCATGCCGGCGTGCCGGTGAAATGGATCGAAGACCGGCGCGAGCACCTGCTTGCGTCGTCGAGCGGCACGGACCGGATCGCCGACCGCGAGGTGGCGGCGAAGAAGGACGGCACGATCCTGGGCATGCGCTACAAATGGCTCGACAACGTCGGCGGCTATATCCGCAGCCCCGAGCCCGGTTGCTCGTTCCGTCCCACCGGGAACTTCGTCGGCCCGTACCGATTCCAGAATCTCGAGGTCGACGCGTCGGTCGTGATGACGAACAAGAGCCTGACGGGACCGAACCGCGGTTATGCGTGCGGGCACCTCTATTTCGAGACGGAAGGCATGATGGATCGTCTCGCCGATGCGCTCGGCCTCGATCCGGTCGAGATCCGCCGACGAAACCTGCTGCGCCCGGAGCAGTTCCCGTATCGCACGCCGACCGGTGGCTACTACGACAGCGGCGATTACCCGGCGGCGCTCGACAAGGCGGTGCAGGTCGCCGACTACGAGGCGCTCCGCCGAGAGCAGACGAAGGCCCGCGCCGAACGCCGCTGGTTCGGCGTCGGCGTCGCCCTCGCGGTCGATCCGTCCGTCTCGAACATGGGATACGTCGCGACCGCGCTCGATCCGCAATTCCGAGCGAAACCCGAGTATCTGCCGAAATCCGGCGCCGTCGACGCCGCGATGGTGAAGGTCGACCCGCTCGGTCGCGTGACGGCGATTCTCGGCACGACACCGCAAGGCCAGGGACACCAGACGATCGTCGCGCAGATCATCGCCGACGAGCTTGGCCTCACGCCGGACGACATCACCGTCGTCGACGAAATGGATACGTTCACGCGCGTGTGGTCCATTTCTTCCGGCACCTACTCGAGCCGCTTCGGCTCGGTTGGCACGAGCGCGGTGGCGCTCGCGGCGCGCAAGCTGCGCGCAAAGCTCGTCGATTACGCCGCGCATCTCATGGAGCGTCCGGCCGCCGAGCTCGAGTTCCGCGACGGCGCCGTGCGGCCGCGCAGCGGTGTGGGGCCGTCGTATTCCGTCAAGGATCTTGCCGGTCGCGCGCACTGGAACACCGAGTCGCTGCCGGCCGGCATGGAGCCGGGACTGCAGGCCACTGCTGTGTTCGGCTTCGACGTCAGCCGCGCCGTGGACGCCGAAGATCGCGTGAACTCCTCGAACACCTACGGGTTCATCGCGGAGATCATGGCCGTCGAGGTCGATCGCCGGACGGCGGCGATCCGCATCCTCAAGTACGTGACGGTGCACGACGCCGGCACGATCATCAATCCGATGATCGCGGAGGGGCAGATCTACGGCGGGGCCCTGCACGGGCTCGGCGGCGCCCTCTACGAGGAGCTGAAGTACGACGACGACGGACAATTCCTCACGGGCACGTTCATGGACTATCTGGTCCCGACCGCCACTGAGGCGCCGGCACACATCGACATCGCGCACGTGGTATCGCCGTCGCCGCTGACGCCGCTCGGTTCCAAGGGACTGGGCGAGTCGTCGTCGATGACCGTTCCCGCCGTCATTGCGAACGCGGTCAGCGACGCGCTACGGCCTGTTGGTGTTCGCATCAGCGAGCTGCCGATGGCGCCGAGCGCGCTCTGGGAAATGATTCGCGCCGCGCAGAGCACGGCGTGAAACCTCCGAAGTTCGACTATCACGCGCCGGTCACGCTCGATGAGGCGATTGCGCTGCTTACACGCTACGGCGGCGACGCGAAGCTGCTCGCCGGCGGACAGAGTCTGATGCCGCTGCTGAACTTCCGCCTGGCGCGGCCGGCCGCGCTGATCGATCTCAATCGCATCAAGTCGTTGTCGTACATCCGCGAGCACGACGGCCAGGTACGATTCGGCGCCATGACGCGGCAGCGCGCGATCGAGTTCTCACCGGTCGTGGCGCGGCGCCTGCCGCTGCTGCGCGAGGCAACGCGCTGGGTCGGACACCTGCCGATCCGATCGCGCGGTACCATCGGCGGGTCGATCGCGCACGCGGACCCGTCCGCCGAGTATCCAGCAGTCCTGACGGCGCTCGAAGGCGAGGTGGTCGCGCGAGGGCCTAAGGGCGAGCGCACGCTGCCGCCGCGTGCGCTCTTCGAGACGTATCTCACGACGACGCTCGCGCCCGACGAGATTCTGACGGAGGTTCGACTGCCCGCGATGCCGGACGGCGCGGGCTGGGCGTTCGAAGAGTTCGCGCGGCGGCAAGGGGACTTCGCGATCGTCGGCGTCGCGGCCGCCGTATGGCGAGCGAGCGGCCGCCCGGCGGTGCGGCTCGCGACGGCGGGCGCCGGCGGGACGCCGCGTCGTCTGCGCGAGAGCGAGGAGATTGTAGAGGGCGACGGTCTCACCGACACCGCCATCGAGGCCGCCGCGCGCCGCGCGAGTGAGCTGGTCGAGCCCGACTCGGATATCCACGCGTCCGCGGACTATCGTCGCCATCTCGCCGGCGTTCTCACGGAGCGAGCGCTCAAGCGGGCACGGGACAGCGCGCGTGCCTGATATCCATCTGACCGTCAACGGCGTCTCACGCGAGGGCCGATGCGAGCCCCGCAAGCTCCTCGTGGACTTTTTGCGCGAGAATCTCGAGCTCACCGGCACGCACGTCGGCTGCGAGCACGGCATCTGCGGTGCCTGCACCGTGCTCGTCAACGGCGAGGCGGCGCGTTCGTGCCTCATGCTGGCGGTGCAGGCGGACGGCGCCGAGATCACGACGGTGGAAGGCCTGATGCGCGACGGCAAGCTGCACCCGCTGCAGGAAGCATTTCGTGAGCACCACGCGCTGCAGTGCGGGTTCTGCACGCCGGGCATGCTGCTCACCGCGCTCGACCTGCTGCGGACGAATCCGTCGCCGAGTGAAGATGAGGTGCGGGAGGGCATCTCCGCGGTGCTCTGCCGCTGCACGGGCTACCACGGAATCGTGAAAGCGGTCCTCAGTGCCGCGGCGCCGCGGTCTATCTGAGAAGGTGCTTTCGGAAGAACGCCGAGATCTTGTGGTGAACCTCGGGCAGGACGGCGCGGTCAAAGCCCGGCGGGTCGTTGAGCAGATCGCCGACGAGACCCGTCAGGGTAGGCGGCAACGGCGAGAGCAGCGCCCCATGACCGCCATTGGTGAGATCGACCAGCCGCTCACACGCGGCGCAGACGGCGAGCACCGCATCGCTGTGGAAGCGTGGCGGCAGCCATTGGTCCTGGCGCGCCGTCACCATTCCCAGCGGCACGGGAGGCGCGGCCAGTGAGCCCATCTCGAAGTCCGAGGCCAACGGGACGCCCGCGACGATCGCGGCAATCCGTGAATCGGTATGCGTGCGCGGCGTGGCATCCCTGAATCGGCTGCGAATCACCCACAACGCAATTGTTTCTTTCGGCCTGTCCAGGAGACCGCCGGTCAGTCGCGTTGCCAAGCCGACGCATCCCTGAAAATCTTCGGCGATGTGAGCGTTGCAGTGGTCTCTGAAGCGGGCGGGTGACCAGCGGCCGCCGGCGAGCGTCAGCGCGGTGTGCCCGCCCGCCGACATGCCATACATGCCGACCTTGTCCAGCGCCAGCAGCGGCCGAAAGCGTGAGTCCGTATCTACGACATCGATCGCGTGTGACACCTCGATCGGCCTCTGTTCCCAGCTCTTGGGGCCGGGCTCGCTCGGGTCCTTGTAGTTGTCGCCGCGGTGCTGGGGCATGGCCACCACGAACCCGTCTTCCACGAGAGTGCGCGCTAGATCGGCGTGCACCCACGGCGACCCACCGGAGCCGTGCGAGATGACGATCAAGCGCCCGTTGCCGCGCACCGGCGTGCCCTGAAGCGCCAGTTGAAATGTGAAGGGGCCTCGCTGAACCGGCTGCGCGTCGCTGCTGGACGGGTAATAGACCGTAACGACGCCGTCGCCGTTCTTGCCCGGGATCTCGGTCAAGCCGACGGACGCCTCCGCGGTGTCGGCGAATTCGACGGTGGTAGCGAATGCCACGAGCGCTGCGGCGACGAGCAATCTCACGATCATTCGACGATCTGATCGGCGCGCAACAGCAACGGCTGAGGCATCGTGAGCCCGAGCAATTTCGCGGTTTTGAGGTTGACGAGGAGCTCGATCTTGGTGGGCTGCTCGATGGGCAAATCGGCCGGCTTCGCCCCCTTCAGGATCCTGTCGACATACGTGGCGGCTCGGCCGACGAGATCGGGCGTGAACGAGTCATACGCCATCAGACCGCCGGCCTCGACCATGGCCCGGAAAGGGTACACCGCGGGCAGCCTGTGTTGGGCCGCGAGCTCGACCACGCGCTTTCGCTGAACGATCAAAATGCTTTCGGAGGTCGTCAGCAGTCCCTCCGCATGGCCTCGGACGCCGGCGTCGAACGCGGCCGGAATGTCATCGGCGGTTCGGATGTCCTCGACGAGCAACGTCACTCCGAGGGTACGAGCCGCTTGCTCCAGCTCCTGAACCTGAGGCGGCGCGATCGGATCAGTGAGATACGAGAGCACGAGCACGCGCGAAATTCGCGGCACCGCCTCTTTCAATAGCTCGAGACGCTTGGCAGAAAGCCCGGACGCCATGAACGTCAGCCCGGTGATGTTTCCTCCGGGCCGAGCGAGGCTCGCGACGAGCCCGGTGGCGACGGGATCGCCCAGTGGAACCATGACAATCGGCAGGGTCCGAGTCGCGTCCTTCGACGCCTTCGCGGCCGGAGTCGTGGTCACGGCGATGATGTCCGCTTTGAGTCGCAGACATTCGGCGGCGAGAGCGGGAAACCGATCGCCCTGGCCTTCCGCGGAGAGATAGTCGACCGTGATCGTTTTCCCGTCCACGTGACCGAGGTCACGCAGGCGTTCGAAGAACGCGCTGAACCTGTTCGACTGCTTGGAACCTGGATCGAACGTCAGGAAACAAAGCCGCGGGACTTTCCTCGGCTGCTCCGCAGCGAGGTTGAGCGGTAGGGTTGAAACGATCAGCGCAAACACGAGCGCGCGGCGGCCCAACATCAATGACTCAGGTTTGAATTGTTCGAGAGGATGCATGCGGCCGCGCGCCCCGCGGCGTCACCGCAGGACGCGCGGCCGGCGACTGGATCAGAGCTGATGCGTCGTGAAGAGCACCTCGATGCGTCGATTGAGGCCGCGACATTGCTCCGTCGACACGGTGCAGACGGGCTGGCGCTCGCCGAAATCCCCGATCTGGATACGGCCTGAATCGACGCCGCGCTCGATCAGCACGGCGCGCAGCACCTGCACACGACCCGGCGTCAGGGCACGCTCCTCCGGCTGAGCTTCGGCGGCGTGGCCGTCGAGTCCCACCTTTAGGATTGGGTTGGCTTGAAACCACGCGACCAGTCGCTGGATCTTGTCCGTGCAGTGCGCGAGCATCTGGGTGCTTCCAGCTGCGAAGTGGATGTTCTCCGCAGGCACCCATGACGTCCGGCCGGGCGGACCCGTTGGCCCGGAGGGGCCTGCGGGCCCAGGGGGGCCTACAGGGCCAGAAGGACCGGGCGGTCCGCCGGGACCCTGAAGCCCAGGCTGACCCGCGGTGCCTTGCGGTCCGGCAGGACCCGCGGGACCGACGGGACCGGCGGTGCCGGCGGCACCCGCCGCGGCGGCCGTCGTGACGAGCGGGCCCGGCCGGCCGGGAAACGTCTTGGCGCTCGAGGGTCTGCCGCAAGACCAGTTGGCCGGTGAGTCGGGAAGGACGAAGTGCCCACCACCTTCCATGGCATAGACTTCTACCCTGTAAGGCGATGGTCCGTCATAGCCGTACCTTCCGCCGCATCCAGTGATCGCGAGTAGTGCCGCGACGGTGACGACGCCCACGCCGCGGTTCATCGCGTCCCCCGTGGGCTCGCTGCGACCGTGCCTTCCTCGGTGCCGAAGAACACCTCGACACGCCGATTGGCCTGGAAGCAGGCGTCGTCGTTCGCCTGGCAGTTCCGCGGTTGTTCACCGTGGCCCGCATAGCGGATACGGTCTGCGGGCGCGCCGGCATCGATCAATGCCTTCTTCACGGCGTCGGCGCGACGCTTGCTGAGCTGCATGTTGTGCGGTTCTGTGCCTCGCGGATCGGTGTACCCGTCGAGTCGCACGACGAGACCGTCGTTCTTCTTGATGGCCTCGGCGAGCCGCGTGATCTCCGACTTCTCGTTGGCGCGTATATCGGCGCTGTCGAAATCGAAGAGCACGTTCCTGAACGACATCCATTTCGCGTCAGCCCCTGCGGCGCCGACGGGACCGACGGGTCCAGCAGGCCCGGCAGCTCCGGGGCCACCCGCGGGACCTGGAGGACCGACCGAGCCGACTTGCCCGGTCGGTCCCGCCGGACCGCCGGGACCCGAAGGTCCTGGCGGGCCGGCGGGTCCGCGTTCACCTGGCGCTCCGGGTGGGCCGGTGATCCGCCACTCGGACGTCGGCCGCGCCGAGCACCCCGCAATCAGAAGCGCGATGAGTCCAGCCAGCAGTACGTTGTTCATATAGTTCCCCCTCTAGTTCCCCCTCTGCCACGCTGGTGGCACGAGCAAGGTTCAGGTTTAGCCACAGAGGGCGCATCGGCGCAGGGCCCAATGGCTGCACCGCACGGGACTGCTGGCTCTAAGGCCGAGGGCGGGGAACCGTGTGCCGAGGAGACGCTCAGCGCGCGCGGGCGCGTGCGACAGCTTGCTGCAGCGCTTCGATGCTCACCGGCTTTTCGACGACGAAGTCGACCATCGCGCGTCGCGCGTCGTCGACATTGGCGGCGTCGCCCCAGCCGGTGATGAGGCCGACCGGCACGAGCGGCCGCCGCGCTTTCACGTGGGCCGCCACGTCCCATCCCGTTCTTCCGGGCATCACGAGGTCGGTCAGGACGAGATCGAGCTCAGTCTCGCTCTCGAGGCGGGTGAATGCCTCGTCGGCGCAGGCGGCGGTCACCACGCTGTGGCCGTGGCTCTCGAGCATCTCGGCCAGCGCCTCGCGCACCTCCGCCTCGTCGTCGACGAGGAGCAGCCGCAGCGCGCCCTCGCGCGGCGTCGCCGGCCGCGAGGCGCGCGAGGGCGACACCGCCCGCGGCAACGTCAATGTGACGGTTGTGCCACGTCCCTCGTGACTGTCGAGCGACAGCTCGCCTCCGTGGCTGCGCACGATGCCGTACGCGACGCTGAGGCCGAGACCGGTGGCCTTGACGCCTTTGGTCGTGAAGAACGGCTCGTGCGCCTTGAGGCGGACGCTGTCAGACATGCCGATGCCGGTATCGGTCACCGCAAGGCTCACGCGGCTGCCATCGACGCGCGTTTCCACGATGAGCTGTCCGCCGTTCGGCATGGCGTCGATGGCGTTCAGTACGACGTTGGTGACGGCCTCGCGCAGCGCCAGCGCGTCGCCCTCGACGGTCGTCGCTCCGGCGAGCCGTTGCTCCACGTCGATGCTCACGCCATGCGCGCGGGCCCCGTCCTGCCAGTGGCCGCGCGTGAGTCCCAGCACGTCGCGCGCGACGTCGTCGAGCGTGATCGTCGTCATCCGTCCGACCTGCTGGGTGCGCGAGAATTGTTGCAGGCGCCGCACGACCTCGGCGCCATCTTTGGCTGCGCGCTCGATGATTCCGAGCGACCGCCGCAGCGGCTCCTCGTGGGCGCCGCGCAGCAGGAGCTGGACGCGCCCGACGACGATGGTCAGGAGATTGTTCAGGTGGTGCGCCGCTCCGCCGGCTAGCTCGCCGAGCGCACGCAGGGTCTCGCCGCGCACGAGCTTTTGCTGCATCGCTCTCAAATCCGCCAGCGCCCGTTGTGCCTCGTCGTAGAGCTGCGCGTTGTCGAGCGCGATACCGGCGAGATCCGCGAACGAGCGCAGGTACTCGAGCTCCGAGGGCTGGTACCGGCGCGGCGCCGTCGTGTTGAACGTCAGCACGCCGAGGACGCGATCGCGGCTCCGGATCGGCAGACCGAGATAGGTCAGGATGCCGGCCTCGCGATCGCGCTGCGCAAGGAGGTTCTGCGGATCGCTCGGTGTGTCGGCCACGAACAGCGGCTCGCCGGTGACGGCCACCCGACCGGAATAGCTGGTGCCGAGCGGCACCGAAAAATCCGCGGGCACGGGGCTGCCGGTGGGGGCACCCAGCCGCAGCGAGCGCGTGTCCGGATCGACGACCAGCACCTTGACATGCGGAGTTCCCGCGATGCCGGCGGCCTCGTGCGCGATCTGCTGCAGGATCGCATCTCGATCGAGCCCGGCCATGACCGTGCGCGCGGCGCGCAGCAACGCGCCCAGCTCATCGGCGCGCCGCACCGCGGCCGTGTGCACGCGCGCTCGGTCGAGCGCAACCGCCGCCTGCTGCGCGAGCCCGCCGAGGAGGCGCACTTCGCGCTCGTCGTACGTGTGCGGATTCTCCCACGCGACCGACACGACGCCGACGAGCGTGTCTTTCGAGATGACGGGAACCGCCAGCACAGAGCGGATGCCTTGTCGGCCCACGATGTCGCGGAGCCGCTCGGCCCCCGGCATGTCGGCAGCGTCGTATCCGGGCGGCGCGTGCTCGCGCCAGTCCGGGGTGAAGAACGGCGCGCGGCGAAGCGCGGCGGCGCCGACGGCTCCTTGGCCGGGCTCGACGGTCAGCAGCTTGTCGACCGGCAGGCCACGGCTGACCCGTGGCACGAGCCGCTGCGTGGCGTCCAGCTCGAAGACGGCGCAGAGCTGCGCGCCGATCAGCGAGCGTGCGGCGTCGGCGACTGCCTCGAGCACGGTGGGCAGGTCCAGCGTCGACGTGAGCGTGGCCGCGACCTCGTGTAGCGCCGCCAGCTCGCCGGCGTGAGCTTCGGCCTGGCGCACGAGGTGGGCATTCTCCGCGGCCAACGCGATCTGTCCCGCGATGGCGGTCGCCATCTCGACGGTTTTGGGCGCCCAGTCGCCGGCGTGGTTCCGCACGAGGCGCAGCGCGCCGATCGTCGCGTACTCGCGTCCGATGGGCACGACGAGCTCGGTGCCGGCATCGCGCAGCGGATGCGGCGCGGCGGGCGTGTCGGCGAGCCCGATCTCGCAGCGGTCCGCAGCGAGCGCTACGGCCGTGCGGCGCGCGACCTGATCCAGCGCGGCCGATAGATCAGACGCCGCGGCGAGCGTCTGCGTCACCGCGAGAAGCGTTTCCGCGCGCTCTGCGTGGTCGCGTTCTTCGGCCACGCGCACCGCCGCATGGATCGGAAAGGCGCTTGCATCGGTCAGCTCACGAGCGACGGCGAGATGGGCAGCCGCGAATGACCGGCGCCGGCGAAAGGCTGCGAGCAAACCGATGCGCGTCCCGCCAGCAGCGAGCAGCACGACGAGCATCGAGCGAATCGATTCGTCGACGAGCCACGCCTGTGCCGCATGTGACGAAGCGCGGACGGTCGTGACCGACGGTGGCCGGCGCGACGTCAGCCATTCGCCGAGTCGGTCGAACGGCCGATGCGCGAGCACGCGTGCGGTGGATTCGTGCGTGAAGCCGAGGGCAGCGCGCAGCGCCAGCTCGCTGCCGTCGATCCCGAGCAGCCATACGGCGACGGCGTCGGCTGACAACCGGGTTTTCGCGTCGCGTGCGAGACGGCGCACGACGACGTCGGGATCGAACATGTCGGGGGCCATGCCGCCTTCCCGACTATAGCAAGCGGGCTACGCGGGACCGAATCCTATGGCGGGGTGATCCTTGATGACGATGGGACGAAACCGAACGGGCAGCCCGATGGCAAGGGCGTCGAACGGCACGTCGACGACGCGACCGAGCAGCGACACCCCCTCCCGCAGCCGAACCGCGGCGATCGCGTACGGCGCGTCGTCGGCGTGGCCCCGTGGCGCGACCCGAATGATCGTATAGCTCGCGATGGTGCCCTCGCCGGACAGGGGAACCGGCTCCCACCGGCGTGCGCCGCATTCCGGGCACAGCTCCTTCGGTGGCACGGCCAGCGCGCCGCAGGCCTCACAGCGGATGGCAGTGAGCGCACCGTCGCGAACTTGCTCGAAGAAGCGGCCGAGGGTGACCGTCGACTCAGTCACGGCCGAACAGACTGACGAGCACGGTTGCCGTGTTGCCGCCCAGCGTGTGGGTGAGGCCGCGGCGCGCGCCCTCGACCTGCCGTGGTCCCGCGTCGCCGCGCAGCTGCGTGACGACTTCGCAGATTTGCGCAGCGCCGGTCGCCCCGATGGGGTGACCCTTCGCTTTCAGCCCCCCCGACGGGTTCACGGGAATCTTGCCGCCGAGGCTCGTCCAGCCCTTCTCGGCCGCCGGACCGCCCACTCCGGGCTCGAAGAGGCCGAGCCCTTCCGTCGCCACGATCTCCGCGATCGTGAAGCAATCGTGCAGCTCGACGACGTCGATGTCTGCCGGACCGATGCCCGCCTGACGGTACGCCGTGGCCGCCGCGCGCTCGGTGGCCGGCACGCGCGACAGATCGCGCTTGTCGCCGATGAGCATCCAGTCCGATGCCGCCGCCGAGGCGAGCACCCAGATCGGGCGGCGCGCGCGGCGCGCGACATCTTCCGAGGCGAGCACGACCGCCGCGCCGCCGTCGGTGAACGGACAGCAGTCGTAGAGCTTCAGCGGATCGGCCACCTTCGGCGACGTCAGCACCGTCTCGAGCGTGATTTCCTTGCGGAATTGTGCCTTGGGGTTCAGGACGCCGTGCTTGTGATTTTTCACGGCGACCGCAGCCATCTGCTCCTCGGTGGTGCCGTGCTTGTGCATGTGCGCGCGGGCCACGAGCGCGAACACGCCGGGGAACGTCAACCCGAGCGTCTGCTCCCACGACGCGTCGGACGCATACGCGAAATATTCCGTCGAATCGGCGGTCGGCACGTTCAGCACGCGCTCGCCGCCTCCGACGAGCACGATGTCGGAAGCGCCCGAGCCGACCTCCATCACCGCATGACGGAACGCGGCGTGCGATGAGGCGCACGCGGTCTCGAATCGGGTGGTCGGTACCGTCGGAATGCCGAGTACGGAGGCCGCTTGCGGACCGGTATGCAGCTGCTTTTCCGTCTCCCCGCCGACAACGTTGCCGTAGTAGAGCGCTTGCACGCGGCTCGCCGGGATGTCGGCGTCGGCCAGCGCGTCGGCAGCGGCCTCGGCGAACAGCTCGGCGGACGTGCGCTCGTGCCGCCCGAACTTCGTGACACCGACTCCGATCACCGCGACTCGCCGCATCCGCGCCTCCGTTGGATTCGTTCGTATGTAATCATAACAAATAGAATACGAGCCGATGACGCTCGTGATCCTCGGGTGCGGCTGGATCGCGCGTCGCCACGCGGCGGCGGCGCGTCGGCTGCGGCTGCCTGTCATTTTCGCGAGCCGGGACATCGAACGGGCGCGCGCGTACGCGCGCGAGTTCGGCGGCGTCGGAGCCTACGGCGACTACGCGGCGGCGCTCGAAGATACTCGCGTGCGGGGCGTCGTCGTGTGCACGCCGCACGACCGGCATGTCGACGACGTGCTGCGCTCGCTCGCCGCCGAGCGCCACGTCCTCGTCGAGAAGCCTATCGCGTGCACGCTCGAGGAGACCGATCGCATGCTCGCGGCGGCGCAGCGCGCCGGCCGCGTGCTCATGACTGCCGAGAACTTCCGGTTCATGCCGGCCTTCCGCTGGGTTCGCCAGGCGCTCGACGCCGGGCGGCTCGGCGATGTTCGGGAAGTCCATCTCGTTGCCCGCGGCTGGCGTCGGCACGCCGGTTGGCGGCTCACCGAGGGCGCCGGCGGCGGCGCGCTGATCGATGGCGGCATCCACTATGTGCACGCCCTGCGCTGGTGGGGTGGCGACGTGCGCCGCGTGTTCGCGCTGCGCCCGCGCCAGACACTCGCCGACATGGCAGGTGAGGATGCCGTCGACCTGCTCGCCGAATGCGAGACCGGCGCGGTCGGCTTCATTGCCAATTCGCTTGCTGCTCGCGGCCTTCCCCGGTTTCAATGGTCGTCGGTGACGGGGACGCGCGCGACGTGCTTCGTCGAGAACCGCGGACGGTGGGTGTTCGTGAGAGGCAGTGATGGCGTTCGGCTGCGCCTGTTTCGGCGCGACACGCGAGGCCACGAGCTGATGCTGCGTGTCTTCGCCGACGCGATGGCGAGCGGACGCGCGAGCGAGATGGACGGCGCCGAAGGCCGGCGTGACCTGGCCGTCGTCCTTGCGGCCTACCAGTCGATCGCCGAGGGGCGCCCGGTGAGGCCCGCGTGCTGACCGAAGAGGCGCTGATCTTCGTCGGCGCCCTCGGCGCCCTGGGGCTGCTCATCTTGGGCACGCTGGAGCTGCTGTGGCCGTCGCGGTCGAAGCGGCTCCTGCCCGAGGCGCCGCCGCCCTCAGCGATGACCGCCGTGCGGCGCTGGCGCTCGAGTCATCCGCGGCACGCCGCCGGAGCCAGGGCGCGATATTTGAAGCGCCCGCCGGCCGCCGAGCCTGCCGCCGCGCAGGTCCTCGAGCCCCACGCCGGCGAAGCCGTCGAGGCTTCGCCGGCGGTCGCCAGCGTGGATCGTTGCTCAGAGCTCTATGAGGCGCGTCGCTATGCCGATGCCGTTGCATTCGCGACGGCGGCCCTCGCCGCCGATGCGACGGCAGCGGCACGGCCCGCCGACGACCACGACGCCGCCGCGCTCTGGGCACTGCTCGGACGCTCACAGCGGGCGCTCGGCGACTATGTCGCCGCGCGTGAGGCACTCGAGGCGGCGATTGACGCCGCGCCTGCCGAGGAGCGGGCGAGCTACGAGGTCGAGCTGGCGCGGGCCGCGGTCGTCATCGCGCAGGAGCTCCTGGTCGCCGCCGGCACGCACGTCGCGCCCGACGACGAGCGACGCGTCACCGACCTCCGTGATGCACTGGCGTGGGCCGAGCGCGGCCAGGCGCTGGCCCCCGACGACGTCGATCTGCGTGACGTCTCTACCGCGGCGGAGCTGCGGCTCTGGCCGGCGTACGAGCAGGTCGTGATGGCGCTCGTGCAGCGACAGCAGTTCGGCGCCGCCCGTCGCCTGCTGCACGAGGCGCTCGGCGATCCACGTACGCCGTCCGCGCGCGCGGCGACGTTCCGCGAGCTCTTCTCCGGGACGTTCGGCGGGGAGATCGGCCAGCTGACCGCGCAGGCGATCCGCTCGATGCAGGACGCGCGCGAGACCGAGGCGCTGACGGCGCTCGAGCGCGCGGAGCGTCTGCTCGAGAGCGTTCACGACGAGGCGCTGCCACCGAAGCGTCGCGAAGAGGTCGACCGCCGGCTGTGGTGGGGGTACAACCGACTCGGCGTGCGCCGGGTCGAGGCGGGCGCGTTCGAGGAGGCGATCGAGCCGCTCGTCCGCGCGCTGCGCCTGGCCGACGGCGCGCCCGACCGCGAGTCGGACACGCGCGCCGCGCTCGTGCGGGCATTCGAGGGCTGGACCGAGATGCGCGCGCTCGCGCTCCGCGAAGTGGCGGACGCGGGCGATCGCGAAGCCGCGATGGTCGGCAGCGACAAGCTGTGGACGCGGCTCCGCGCGGCGCTGGAGGAAGGACTCTCGGAGCGCGACCTCGCGGGCGCGTTCGCGCGGGCGCGCCGGCTGTTCGACGAGATCGGCGGGCGCATGCATGAATGACGGCCCGCTCGCGCTTGGCCAGATGCTCGACGCGGCCGCCGCGCGTGCGCCCGACACGACGGCGATCGTCTTCGGCACTCGAAGATCCTCGATGTGTCGATCGTCGGCGTGCCCGACCCGGTCCTCGGCGAGGTCGTCATGGCCTTTGTGATCCCCAAGGCTGGGGTGAGCCTCACGCCGCAGGAGGTGCGCGACTTCGCGAAGGATCAGATCGCGAACTTCAAGATCCCCAGGCACGTCGAGATCGTCAGCGAGTTCCCGCTGACGGGCTCGGGGAAGGTGCAAAAATTCAAGCAGAAGGCGTGGGCGGTGAAGACCTACGGCTTCAGCGGGCCGGCATGATGGCCGTGCGCCCGCACGATCGCTTTGCCGCCGAGGTGACGATCACGCGTGAGGATGCCGCTGACTATGCACGCCGCGCCGGCGACGGTAATCCGATCCATCACGATCCCGTCTATGCGGCGAGCACCCGCTTTGGCCGAGTGATCGCGAGCGGCGCGCAGACAACCGGACTGTTGATGGGCTTGACCGCGACGCACTTCTCACGCAGCTCGGCGATGGTGGGCCTCGACTTCTGGTTCCGCTTCCGCCGGCCAGTGTTCGTCGACGAGACCGTCCGCCTCGAATGGCTCGTCATCGCGGTGCGACCGTCGCCGCGTCTCGGTGGCGACGTGGTGGAGCTCCGCGGGCGCTTGCGCAACGCGGCGGGCGAGACGGCCGTCGGCGCCAAAGGGCGAGTGCTGGTGACCGATCGGCTATAGAGGCCCCATGTCGGGGCCCCATGTTCTCAGACCTGGACGGAGCGGCGGCGGATCTCGTCGAGCAGAGCGGCCGGCACGCGCAGGAACGCCTCGACGACACCTGGATCGAAGTGCGCGCCGGCGCAGCGCTTGATCTCGGTCTTCGCCGCATCGAACGTGATGGCCTTGGAGTACGGGCGGTCGAACGTCATCGCGTCGAACGCGTCGACGACCGCGAAGATGCGCGCACCGAGCGGAATCTCGTCGCCGCGCAGTCCGCGGGGATAGCCGCTACCGTCCCATTTCTCGTGGTGCGCATACACGATCGGCACCGCGCCTTTCAAGAATGGAATGCGCTCGATGAGCCGCTTGCCGATCTCCGGGTGCGTGCGCATGATCGTCCATTCTTCGGGCGTCAGCGGCCCCGGCTTGAGCAAGATTGCGTCGGGAATGCCGATCTTGCCGATGTCGTGCAGCAGCACGCCGTGGGCGAGGTCGCGCAGCACTTCCTGGTGGACGCCGTATTCCTTCGCCGTGGCGAGCGCATAGCCGTGCACGCGGCGCGAATGCGATTCGGTGCCGATGTCGCGCGTGTCCAGCGCGGATCCGAGAGCCTCGAGCGTGGTGCCGTAGGTGGCCTCGAGCTCCTGGTAGGCGGCCTTCAGATGCTGCGTGGCTTCCTCGACCCGCCGCTCGAGCATGGCCTGATAGGCGCGCCGTTCGATCAG
>Ga0075433_10001443_pt1 | contig 17539 bp, 16 predicted proteins | sample RhiMethybrSRZTD2_FD_75299 | JGI IMG/M metagenome (GOLD analysis project Ga0075433, IMG submission 75299) | Populus rhizosphere microbial communities from Tennessee, USA - Rhizosphere MetaG P. TD hybrid SRZTD2 | ecosystem: Host-associated > Plants > Roots > Rhizosphere > Soil | place: USA... | reverse complement strand
TGGTGCGCTGTCACCTGCATCGACATGTAATGGAAGCCGAAATTGGAGGCCCCGAGACCGGAGATGCCAGAGATCTCAGCGTTCTGCTCCCTCGCCAGATCGTCGTTCGGCATCGTGGGGGTGAGCTTGAGCTGAGCCGCCACCCCGTCTGCCGTGGCGTCGAGCGCCGTATGCTCGGTGACCATGTTCGTTCCGAAGGACTTGACATCGGTGTTCGAGGAGCGCAGGGCAGCGAGCTGCCCGGCTGCGATTTCGGCGCGGTTGGCCTCCTTTAGCAGACCCAGGATATCGGCGTCCGATCGAACCGACTTGGCGATGCCGCCGGCGACGTCCTCTGGGCTCGTGGCGTCCTTGCTGCCCTCCTTACAAGCGGACACAGCAATAGCCACCAGGGCGAGCGCAGCGCCGACGGCGGAACGTCCCAGACGACTAGGCATTGTGTAGCTCCCTGGAAGGTTCACCGGCGATCGCACGCGTCGCGACCCATGAGGCCGTAGCGCAACGCTCATGCCGAAGCAGACCCAACGTCGTTTGGGCCGGGTGACGCCCGCGCTTCACGCCACGGCCCTAATCTTCGGCCGGGACACGCCGGGCACCAGATCGACATTGTGGTTACGCGAACCGGGCAGGCCGCTCCATCGGACTGGCGCGTGAACGAGGCGCCTACCCCTCGTGTATCCGGTGCGTATCTTGGCGGCCCAACTTCCGCCGGCCCCATCCTCATCCACGTCCCTAATGCGTCCAGTCCTTTCGCTCACGATCGCGGTGTTCCTTGCAACGGCGGGCACCGCTCACGCGCAAGCAGCGAAGGCCGCTTTGTCCGCCCGGCAATCGTTGGGCAGGGATATCCTGCGGGAGTTGATCGAAACGAACACCACATACTCCGCCGGCGGCATGACCAGGGCTGCCGAAGCGATGGGAGCGCGTTTTCGGGCCGCGGGGTTTCCGGCGGCGGACGTCCAGATCGTCGGACCGGATACGGGCCGGGACGCCAAGGACAGGAACCTGATCGTGCGTTACCGAGGGCGGGGAGCGCGAAAGCCGATCCTGCTCATCGGACACCTCGACGTCGTGGAGGCGCGGCGCGCGGACTGGGAGCTCGATCCGTTCACGCTCACCGAGCGTGATGGTCACTTCTACAGTCGCGGCACACTCGACATGAAGAACGGCGTGGCGGCCTGGGTCGCCGCGCTTCTGCGGATGAAGCAGGAAGGCCACGTGCCCGCCGGGGACTACATTCTGGCGTTGACTTCCGGCGAAGAAGGCGGCGGCGGGTACAACGGAATCCAGTGGCTGCCGCGTTAGGCCGAGTTGGTGGGTACGAGTTCCCGTTCGAGCTGAACGCCATCACGCACGAATACTTCGCCCGGACCGCGGCCCTCAGCCAGGGTGACCTGGCTGCCGACGCACGCGCGGTCGGTGCCAACGGTCAGGTCGACACGGCAGCCGCGCGGCGACTCGCGAATCGGTCGCCGTTCTACAACGCCCCGCTCCGCACGACGTGTGTGGCGACGCTGATCGAAGGTGGCCATGCTGTGAACGCGCTACCACAGCGCGCGGTTGCGACGATCAACTGTCGCATTCTTCCAGGCGTCGACCCGACGACTATCGAGCAAAACATTCGACGGGTAGCGGCCGACTCGGCCGTGATGGTCACTCGCGCCGACACGGCGACACCGAGCCCGCCGTCACCGCTCCCGGCATCGCTCGAGCAGACGATTCGTTCTGTGACTGCATCCGTATGGGGCCGTTGCCACTCATCCCCACAATGGAGACGGGCGCAACTGACGGACTCTTTCTTCGAAACGCGGGCATCCCTGTCTACGGCGTTCGCGGGTACTTCGCAGACCCGAACATTCCAGCAGACACACGGGCTCATGGGCTCAACGAGCGCATCGGTGTCAAGGCGTTCAACGACCAGCTGGAGTTCACATACCGACTGCTGAAGTCGATTGGCGATGGAGGCGCAATGTGAGCGTTGCGCAACCGGCCAGCTCGACGCACCATTCGGGCGGCGTCGACTGACCAGGCACGGTCGACGAGCCGTGAAGCAACGATGGTGATGGGTTGTCGCGAGGTGCCGTCATGGCGGAGCCCTTCCTGGCCGAGATTCGCATCATGAGCTTCGCCTATGCCCCGAGGGGATGGGCGTTCTGCAACGGGCAGCTGCTGCCCATCAACCAGAACCAGGCGCTGTTCTCGCTCCTCGGGACGACGTTCGGCGGCGACGGGCGAGTCACGTTCGCGCTGCCCGATCTGCGAGCGCGAACGCCCATCCACGTGGGCAACGGCCACACCCTCGGCCAGAAGGCCGGCGACGCCACGCATGCCCTCTCGCTCGCCGAGCTTCCGACCCACACGCACGTCGTGCGAGCCGTCAGCGACAAGGGGACGACAGCGGCGCCTAACGGGAACATGCTGGCGACAACGAAGGGCCTCTCCGCGTACTCCGCGCCCGGAAGCCTCACCGCGCTTGCGCCGTCGGTCGGGAGCACGGGCGGAGGTCAGCCTCACACCAACGTGCAGCCGTTCCTCGCGCTGAGCTTCTGCATCGCGCTGCAGGGAATCTTCCCGAGCCGGACCTGAGGCGAGGCCGTGGGGCAACCATACGTTGGCGAGATTCGCATGTTCGTCGGAACGTTCGCGCCGGCTGGCTGGATGTTCTGCGACGGCCAGCTTCTTTCGATCGACGAGAACGAGGTACTCTTCCAGCTCATCGGGACGACGTACGGCGGCGACGGCCAGACGACGTTCGCGCTACCGGACCTCCGGGGTCGAATCCCCGTCCATCAGGGGGTTGGATTCACGCTCGCACAGGCGGGCGGGCAGGAGCGCGTCACGCTCATCGAACAGCAGATCGCGCCGCATTCGCACGACTTCCTCGCGTCGACGCAGAGCGCGAGTACGGCCGTACCGACCGGGCATACGCTCGCGCAGACGAACGCCATTCACCTGTACAGCAGCACGTCGCCTAACGTCGCAATGGCGTCGCAGACAATTGGCCTGGCTGGTGGCACTCAGCCGCACGACAACATGCAGCCGTATCTCTGCGTGAGCTTCATCATCTCCCTGTTCGGCATTTACCCGTCGCCGAGCTGAGGCGCCCATGGCCGATCCATTCGTCGCGGAGGTCCGGATCTTCCCGTTCAGTTTCGCCCCCCGCGGTTGGGCGTTCTGCGATGGGCAGCTGCTTCCGATCTCGCAGAACACGGCGCTCTTCTCGTTGTTAGGCACGACGTACGGGGGCGATGGAAGGAGCACGTTCGCCCTCCCGAACCTGCAGGGCCGCTCTCCGATGCACCCGGGCCAGGGTCCCGGGCTGTCACCGCGCCAGGTGGGCGAGACCGGAGGCCACGAGACCGTCACGTTGTCGGAGAATGAGATTCCGACGCATTCCCACACGATGTCGGCACAGAGCGGCGCCGCGAGCAGCCGATCCCCGACGGGGAGAACACTCGCGCACCCGGCTCGCGGGACAACGTACGCGTCGCCGTCACCCAACCTCGCGTCGCTGGCGAACGACACACTCGCCACGGCGGGTGCTCAGGGACCGCACAACAACATGATGCCGTATCTGACATTGTCCTTCTGCATCGCCCTGCAGGGCGTGTTCCCTCCGCGGTCGTGACGACCCACCGCTCCGGCGCGACCTGTTCGCTCGACACGCGCCTGGCCGACGGGCGTACTCCCGCGCTCGCGCTGCGTGACGCGACGACGGACGACGACCCGTTTCTGTTCCGCGTGTACGCCGACTCGCGGCGAAACGAGCTCGCGTGCGTCGCATGGACCGAGACGCAGCGCCTCGCGTTCCTCGCGAGCCAGTTCGCCACGCAATATCGCTACTACCGCGAGCACTACGCCGGGGCGACGTACCACGTCGTCGTCGCCGACGGGGAGTCGGTTGGGCGACTGTTCGTCGCGCGGTGGCCGAATGAGACCCGGATCATGGACATCGCGCTCGTGACCGAGTTCCGGGGGATTGGCATCGGCACGCGTGTCCTCGGCGCGTTATGCGCGGAAGCGGATGCGACGGGCGCGCCGATCGGTATCCATGTGGAGAAGCAGAACCTGGCCCGGCACCTCTACGCCCGGCTCGGGTTCGAGCCGCGCGACGATCGCGGCGTCTACTGGTATCTCGTGCGAACGCCGCGCGCGGTCAGCTGAAGACGGCCTCGTACCGCATCCCCTCCCCATCGGGTCCGATCGGTACGAGGAAGAGATCGAGCGCGCCGAGCCCGTCGTGATGTAGCCGGTAGATGCGCTGGGGCAGTGCCGCGCCAGGCGGCGAGCGAAACACGAGCGAGAATGGCGTGCGTCTGCCAGCACGTGTCGCGCCCCCGTCGGCGCCTGGTGCCGGCGTCACTTCGATCAGCCACGTCGCGAGCGTGGTCGTGTCGTCGATCACGACACGGAACAGCTCTCCCACGCGCCCGGCAAACGTTGTCACTTCCATCGACTCGAGCACAGCCAACCTCGCGCGCAGGATCCGAGCTCTGAAACTACTCAGAGTTTCACGAGAGTCTCGATCATCGGCGTCCACGCGGCCAGCTGAGTTCGCGCCGTCACGTCCGACAGAACGACGAATGCCGCGTTCACGCCGAGCTTCGACACGCGAACGGGGATGATGTGAACGCTGATCCAACGGCGCGGCTCCCCGAGCGGCGCGATCGCGATCTCATCTTCGCGCACATTGTCCTCGGTAAGCAGTGCACGTGTGATCGCCCACTGCAGTGGCTCGAGACGATCGATTCGAAACGATCGTGCTGTCTCGTTCGCGAACACGACCTTCCCGTCGGCGTCGACTACCATGAGCCCCACGGGGATGTGCTCGAGGAGATCGTCGATGACCGCCGGACTGATGTGATGCGCTTCCGCGATATGCGAAAAGGACTCAGCGTGTGGGGGAGTGATTGTCGTCGCCATCGGGGCTCCTGAATGGGTCGTGCGTAGCGTATGGCCGGCATGCTCGCGAAGCAGTAGGAGACTCACCTCATCTGCATCGGGAGATCCCCGACGACGCCGAATGGAAGAGGTCGGGTACGGTGAACACCGACTCGACATCACCATCCGCCCGACTGACGCCGTGAATGGCGGCCGCCATCTATCGGCGCATGACGCAGACTTTCCCTTCTCGCTCGCCGGCCGACGCGACGCCGCTCGACCCGCCGATTCCGGCTCCCGGGTCTCCGGACGAGCTGCGCGCCTTCGCCGAGCTCCAGCGAGGGCTCGCGCCGATGTTCAGTCGCGTGTTCTCAAACGCCAAGGCGTCGCGGACCGTCGTCGTGATCCCGAGCATGTCGCTCGATCACGAGGAGCTCGCGAAGCTTCGGGGTGCGTCACGGTACGAAGAGCGGTTCCTCTGCCTGCTCATGCTGCTTCAGCTGCCCGCGACGCGCGTCGTTTACATCACGAGCGAGCCGGTCGCGCCGTCGATCGTCAACTATTATTTGGGGCTCGTGCGCGGCGTCGGGCCGCGCGATGCACGGGACCGGCTGACGATGCTGACGTGCGACGATCCCTCGGCCGCTCCGCTCACCGAGAAGATTCTCGCGCGCCACCGGCTCGTCGCGCGAATCCGTGGCCTCATCGACGATCCGCGATCGTCGCACCTGACGTGCTTCACCGCCACAGCGCTCGAGCGCACGCTCGCCGTACGACTCGGCATACCGCTCTACGGCTGCGATCCGGCGCTCTGGCACCTCGGCACGAAGAGCGGGAGCCGCGACGTGTTCCACGGAGCGGGTGTGCTCACTCCGCCAGGCTACGAGCATCTCCGCGGAGAGGACGAAGTGATCCGCGCGCTTGTGGATCTCAAGCGAGAGCATCCAGCGGTGCGACGCGCCGTGATCAAGCTCGAGGAGGGGTTTTCGGGCGAGGGCAACGCGATCTTCTCGTACGACGGTGCACCGGCCGGGCAGGACCTGGCGCTCTGGGTCCGCGCCAGTCTGCCGAAACAGGCGCGCTTCGTGGCACCGGGCGAACGGTGGGACACCTACCGCGACAAGCTCGCGCGGATGGGCGGCATCGTCGAGGCGTTCGTCGTCGGAGCGGAGGTGCGGTCGCCGTCGGTGCAGTGCCGTATCGACCCGTCCGGTGCCACCCAGATCATCTCTACCCACGACCAGGTGTTAGGCGGCGCGAGTGGTCAGGTATACCTCGGGTGCAAGTTCCCGGCGGAGCTGTCGTGCTGTCGGGGCCTGCACGCGGCGGCGCAGCGCGTGACGGACGTGCTCGCGAGCGAGGGCGTCGTGGGCCGATTCGGGATCGACTTCGTGTCCACGCGGGTGCATAACGAGTGGCGCCATTACGCCATCGAGATCAACATCCGGAAGGGTGGGACGACGCACCCGTTCCTGACGCTCCAGCTGCTCACGGATGGCACCTACGACTCGGCCCCCGGGGGGGGACTCTTTCGGACGAAGGCGGGCCGGCCGTGCTTCTACGTCGCGTCCGACAACCTGTGCGATCCGGCGTACACAGCGCTCACGCCTCAGTGCGTGATCTCAGCCGCCTCGCGCAGCGCACTCGCGTTCGACCCGAACGCCGAGCGCGGCGTGATCTTCCATCTCCTGGGCGCGCTGCAGGACTACGGGAAGCTGGGCGCAGTGTGCATCGGGCGCACGCGTGAGGATGCGCAGAATCTGTTTGCTAACACGATCGCCATGCTGAAGCGAGAGGCGGCGCAAAAAGGGGCGCGGCGGATGCCGCGCGCATCGCGCGCGGCCGACTGGATCGCCGGTTGGTCCCCCGAATCACCGGTTGGTCCCTCGGTGTAACGCGGCGGCGTCCAACCGGATTTACTATAGAGGTAGTCGTCGCCTGTCACCTCCCTCCCCGGAGCTCGCGATGCGCCTCTCCTGTCCGGTCGTTCTCCTGGTGGTGACGTCTGCCACGGCTGCGGGTGCGCAGGCTGCGCCTAACGGCTATCCGGTGAAGCCAGCGCCCCTCCCCGACTCGGCGGAGATTGCGCTCGCCGTTTCGGCCGCTCCTCCGGAGCTCTCGAGTCAGGCGACGGTGTACGCCGTGCGAGACGGTCAGGTGCTCACACTCCGCCGCGGATCGAACGGCTCGGCATGCATGGTCGCGCGCGACCTGCACGGCGGGAGCCTTTACCCGATCTGCTACAATCCCGAGGGCGCGCGCACGGTGCTCGCACGCGAGCTGCTGGAGGTCCGGCTTCGCTCGTTAGGTGCGTTGGAGGATTCCGTCGAGCGCGCGGTCGCGGCCGGCTACGCGAGCGGTCGGCTCGAGACGCCGAAATCCCTCGCGATGGCGTACATGATGTCGCCGCGCCAGGTCCTGTTCTCGAGCCCGCGGCCCGAAGGCCGCCGCGTGGGCGCATGGCATCCGCATCTCATGTTCTTCATGCCGGGCGCAACGCCATCGATGTTCGGGCTGACCAGCGAGGACGCCGAGCCGATCGCCGTGAGCGAGTCGGGAACGCCAAGGGCCGAGGTCGTCGTCAAGGTCCAGAAGTGGGCGGACGGGACGCCCGTCGCAGGACAGGCGAAAACACCCTGACCTCCGGCCACAGGGGTTGACGGCACGGACGACGCTGGGCATCAAGTACCGTGCGAATCCGTCATCCCCGCCGCTGGAGATCCGATGCGAGTGTTCGTTAGGCCAGCAACCCACCTGCGATGGCTCGCCATGGCGGTCGTCTCTGGCGTGGTTGTCGTCGCGACGGGGTGCGCATCGGCACGCATCAAGAAAGAGAACGCGCTGGCGCTAGCCGCGGCTGACGCGAAGGTGCTCGAAGGATGCTACGGTTGCCTCGAGGAGGCACGGCACACCTACGAACGTCTTGCGGCTGCAAAGAGCTCGAAGAGCTCATCAGGGATCGTCGCACGCCTGTTCGAGACCGATGTCCTGATCGCCTTGCGCGAGAAGGAACTGGGCCTCGATTCTCGCCAGGCGATGGAGCGCGCGCGCGCCCTCGTCCCGAGAGTGCCCGCGTCGCTCGAGCCAAACCGAGTGCTCGCCCTCGCGGAGCACTCGCTTCCCGATGAGAACGCCTACCCGCTGAAGGCAACCGCAGCGCTGCTGCGAAGAAACAAGCCGTTCGTCGACAAGCTCGACGCCGAGCTCGCGTGGATCGACCAGGCGCCGCTCACGCCCGCGGTGCGGAGATACATCGCGCTCGCCGTCGATTGCTCGTATCCCGATCGCTACGAGGAACGCGGCGACACGACAAATCCGCTGGAGCGGCGACGCGAGGTGCCGGTCAACGCGCCGCCTCTCGTCGCCTATCGCGCCGCGGATTGCGCGAAGGCAGACACGCTCGCGCTCAAGCGCGTGCTCGCGGCGGTGCCACAGTTCGACGAAGCCGCGTACGCACTCGGCAACGTGGTCGTATGGTTCGCCGGCGAGACGGGCGGAGACGATGCGCGGAAGTACTACGCGAGCGCCTATGCGCGATTCCGGCGCGCGGCCGGTGTCACGTTCATGTCCGGGTGGCTCAATCTGAACGTGGGCGACTGTCACGAGGCGATTCGGTATTACGACGAGACACTCGCGATCGAGCCGGGCCACGATCGCGCGATCCTTCAGACGGTGATCTGCCAGTCGAACCTGCACGAGGATTCGGCCGCGATCGCGACCGCGACGCGGTTCATCGCACTCGAGACGCCAGACATCGCGCAGGGCTATTACTGGCGCGCGATCAGCCGACTGCGGCGGCGCGAGCTCGAGATGGCGCGAGGCGACATCGAGCTGGCGAAGGCGCGGTCGCGCGGGGCCGAGGTTCTCACCGCGGCGGGGATCATCGAGTTCGAGCAGGCTGATTTCACGATTGCGGAAACCGACCTTCGCGGCGCGCGCGCCGCCCCGAAAGGCGACGAGAACTGCAACGCGGGCTTCTACTTGGGCAGCGTCCTGACGAAGCGCGAAGCGTGGGCGGAGGCGGCTGCGTCGTACGACTCGGCGATGGTGTGTTATGACGACAAGGCGAACCTCATCGCCGCGAAGATCGAGCAGGTGCGTGGGAGCACCCGGGGAAGCGCGGAGTTCAGGGCGAGGCGGATCGCGTCGCTGGAGACGGACCTGGCGGATCGACGAAAACGGAACCAGACGTCCGCATTCAATGCCGCGAGCATGAACGCCCGGCTCGGTAACTTCGCCCAAGCGGAAGAGCTGTTGGTGATTGCCGCGCAGTCACCGGATTTATCCGATCAGGTTGCGAAGCTGAGACAGCAGCTCGCGGAAGCCACCCGATCGGCGCCTCCCCCGGCCGCACGCCAGCGGCAGGTCCCGCGGTAGTTCGCCTTGCTCGACTGGCTTTGTCTCCACTGGGCTGGCCAACAGCGTGCACGCGGACACGGCCGGAGAACTGAAGCGGACGAGGCCGGACTTGCTCTCACGCGCGTTGAGCGCGGTGCCGCCACGAGTCGTTTTTTTGTGGCTCCCCTTGAAGCCAATACATAGGTTCCTGAGGTAGTTCAGCCTTCCAAAGGCCTGCCGCGGGGAGCCGTCCGGATGTGTCCGTTGTTGTTTTCCGGCCCTGTCCGCGTGCCCGCTGTTGCTCTCCGGGTCGAGATTTCAAGGGGTCAGAGTCCTTGAACTCCTCGCAACCATCAATGACATGACCTCCGGCGGACGCGCCTAACGACTGACGCGACCGTGGCGTCTGACCGCCACGCAATGTGTCCGAGGTGAGCGATTAAGCTTCCATTAAGCCGTCGAGCCGTACATATTGACGCCCCGCCGTATTTCGCGTCGACCTCTACCTAGAGGTAGCCATGCGCGCTTCGGCAGTACTTTCCTGCGCGATCCTGCTCATCGCGTGCGCGAAGAAAGAGCAGAAGGCAGCCGATACCACTGCTGCCGCGCCCCCCGCTGCCGCCCCTGCACCCGCTCCGGCGCCTGCACCCGCCGCGACGCTGTCACTCGCGGACCTGGCCGGGAAGTGGACTGCGAAAACGTTGCCCGAGAACAGTGACAGCGTTCTCGTTACGTCGACGATCACCGCAACTGCCGACACGACCGGCTGGACGATCGCCCTACCGAAGCGTCCCGTGATGCCGCTTCACATTTCCGTGAGCGGCGACAGCATCCTTTACTCGACGGGTGCGTACGAGAGCGTGCTCCGCAAAGGCGTGCAGGTGTCGACCACCGGCGTTTTGCACAAACAAGGGGACAAGCTGGTCGGGATCAACCTCGGGCACTACAAGGTTGCGGGCGGAGACTCGGTCCGACGTTTCCGGATGGAATTGACCAAGCAGCCGTAGCAGCGACTGGCGACTGGCGACTCGGCGCTAATAGCATCCTGGCCGAGTCCCTAGTCCGCAGTCCCCAGTGCCAAGGCGCTGTCAATTCCGCGAAGCCGTATCGGGCACGAAGTGAAAGTCGTACTCGAGCCGGATCGTGTCGGCTACGCTCAGAACTACCGGAACGCGCGGCTGCTCGAGACCAAAGTCTTTGAAGGTAAACGCCGTCGTGGCAGTGCCCACGATGCCGTTCCCCTCGCCGCGCGCCGTGACTTGCCACGTCGTTGGACGCGTGGCGCCGTGGACGGTCAGGTCTCCGCGAACCGAGAACGTCTGCGAGGAGCCCGGCGCAATCGGCATCAGCAAACCCTCGAGCGCCACCGGCACGAGCTCGGCCTGCGGGTATTTTGCCGTCTCGAGTGTACTGCGGCGCAGGAAGTTGTCCCGTCGGGCCTGGTCGCTCTTGAGCGTGGAGAGCTCGATGATGAGCTTCGAGCTTTCCTTTACGACCCTGCCATCGGCCCCGATCACGATCCGACCCTTGATGTCGTTGGTCGCCCCGACGGCGTCTTTCGGCAGATCGAATCCGGCAAGCTGCTCACGGACCCGGTACCGGGCTTCATTGCCGTCAGGCGCAACGATATAGCTCTGGGCGCTGCCGTTCGTGTTCGAGGCGGGCTTGGCCTGAGCCGACAGGCCGCTGGCAGCGGCGGCGAATAAGAAAGCGGTGAGATGCAACGACTTCACTGGCATGAGTCTCCGGAAAGGGCTATCGGTTGTACGGCTGACGCAGCACTTTCGCTAGGGTCGCGCGTAAGCAACCGTACACGATCCGGGGAGTTCGCCATCATATGGAAAGCGTCGTCGCCGCGCTGTTACGCGATTTCGAGAATGGCAGGCTGACTCGCCGCCAACTCGTGCAGACCCTGGCGCTTATGGCGGTCGGTTCACCGGTTGCGTCTGCCGTCGCCCAGAGTGCGGCCGCGTCGCCATCCGAGCCGGCATCCGGCACGCCGTGGAAAACGGTCTGGCTCGATCACATCTCGTTCCAGGTCTCGGACTACAAGAAGAGCGTCGATTTCTATACCGACCTCATGGGCTGGAAGGTGCTGGACGATAACGGGACGCAGGCCAAGATCGACATCAACGGCATCGCTGGCATCATCATCCGCAATCGACGGAGACCCAACGACGCCGCCAATGCAGCGCAAGCCCAGCCGGCAGCGCCAGGTGCACAGCCACCTGGCCGACCCGACTCGACGACAGCCGCGCGGGGTGGGGCCATGGCACAACCCTCGCGGCCCCCAGTAACGGCCGTCGTCGACCACATCTCGTGGGGGATCGAGCCGTGGGACACCGAGACGGTCCGCGCCGAGCTGCTCAAGCGGGGCCTAACGCCGCGTGAAGACACCGGGAATCGGGGGTCCATGGAGACGTCGCCGTTCAAGAGCTTCCACGTGAGGGACCCGGATGGCTGGGATCTGCAGATCAGCAACCAGACGAAGGACAAGCACGCGCTGTGATCTCAACGCGGTAGCCCTTCCAACCCTCAGGTCGGTCGGATGAAGAGTTTGCTTGTCGCCGCCGCGATCCTGACGGCAGCGTTGTCGTTCGAAGTTGGCATGCGTATGAGCGAGGCCGACGCCCATGTGTCGCCGGCCGCTCCGTCGTACCTGCCCACCGTCGCTCCACGCGAGATCGCGCTGGCGTCGCACGCAACGCCTCGTCCGTCGCGTTCTGTGCGTGTGCGACGCGGCGCCCCTGCCACGTACACGCGCTCGGAGCTCGACGCGCTCAACGACGTCCTCGACGCGTACTGCATCGATTGCCACAGCAACGACCTCAAGCTCGGCAATCTGTCGCTGGAAGGCTTCGACATCGGCCATGCGGATACCGCACGGGTCAAGGCCGAGAAGATGATCCGGAAGCTGCGGGCGGAGATGATGCCGCTCGCCGGCCGCCCTCGCCCGCCGAGCGACACTCTGCAGATGGTGGCGAACGCGCTCGAGCGCGTCATCGACAAGGCGACACCAGCCGCCGCCGGGTCGCGGACCTTCCAGCGACTGAACCGCCCCGAGTACGAGAACGCAGTCCGCGACTTGTTAGGCGTCGAGATCAACGCCGCCGACTACCTGCCGCTCGACACGAAGAGCGCGAACTTCGACAACATCGCGGACGCCCAGCTGCTGTCGCCCACGCTTCTCGAGGCGTACCTGAACGCGGCGGCAACGGTGAGCCTGCTGGCGGTCGGCGACAAGAACGCGCCGACGACGCTCACGACCTACCGCGTATCCCCTTACATCTCGCAGCATCCGTGGGACCACGTGGACGGCGCGCCGTACGGCACGCGCGGCGGCCTCGTCGCCCAGCACACGTTCGTGGCCGACGGCATGTATGAGCTCCGCTTCAACGTCGCCGGCGGCATCGGCACGCAGCTCGAGGACATCGACATCTCGATCGACGGCGAGAGGGTCGCGCTCCTCAAATACGAGCGCGGCGTCAACAAGTCGTTCTCGATGCAGGACCTCCCGTTAGGCGTGGACCTGTACAAGACCGAGCCGCTGAAAGTGACGGCCGGCCCGCATCGCGTGTCGGTCGCGTTCGTGAAGCGCGCCGACGGTCCGTACGAGGATCTCATCAAGCCACACGACTGGTCGCTCGCATCAGGCGGCTCGGCGAGCTCCGGCACGACCATGCCGCCGCACATCATGGACCTGGGAGTAGTGGGCCCGCAGAACGCGACCGGTGTTTCGGAGACGCCGAGCCGTCGCGTCATCTTCTCGTGCCGTCCGTCCGCCACGCTCGCCGACACCGCGTGCGCACAACGGATACTCACGCGGCTGGGCACACGGGCGTATCGCCGAGAGCTCACGTCGCACGACGTGAGTGGCCTCATGAGCTTCTACAGGCGCGGCGCTGAAAAAGCCGGCTTCGAGGAAGGCATTCGCTCGGCGCTGCAGGCAATGCTCGCCAGCCCGTACTTCGTGTTCCGCTTCGAGGCGACTCCCGACAACGCGACGCCGGGCAAGGATTACAAGCTGAGCGACTACGAGTTGGCTTCGCGCCTCTCGTTCTTCCTGTGGAGCAGCATCCCCGACGATCGTCTGCTCAAGCTCGCCGCGGCGGGTCGGCTCTCGCAGCCGCTCACGCTCGACGCCGAGGTGAAGCGCATGCTCGCCGACCCGCGGGCCGACGCGCTCGCGACGCGCTTCGCCGGCCAGTGGCTCCGACTGCAGGACATCGAGAAGGTGCGTCCGGACGTGTTCTGGTTCCCGGACTACGACGAGCAGCTTGGGCAGGCAATGCAGAAGGAGACGGAGCTCTTCTTCGGCGACATCGTGCGCCACGACAGGAGCATCCTGACGCTCCTCACGGCGAACTATACGTACGTGAACGAGCGACTCGCCCGTCACTACGGGTTCAAGAACGTCTCCGGCGAACAGTTCCGTCGCGTGACGTATCCGGACAGCAACCGCCGGGGGATTCTCGGTCAGGGCAGCATGCTCGTGCAGACATCGCTGGCCAACCGTACGTCGCCGGTGCTGCGTGGCAAGTGGGTGATGGAAGTCGTGATCGGGATGCCGCCTCCGCCACCGCCGCCTAACGTCCCGTCGCTCGACGAGACGACGGACGGCAAGGATGGCAAGCCGCTGACGACGCGCGAGCGCATGGAGCTGCATCGCAAGAACATCACGTGCCGCACGTGCCATCAGTACATGGATCCGATCGGCCTCGCGCTCGACAACTTCGACGTGACGGGCCGGTGGCGGTATCGCGAGAATACCATGCCGCTGGACACGCAGGGCCAGCTGTACGACGGCACACCAGTGTCCACGCCGTCCGAGCTCACGCGGGCGCTGCTCAAGCGTCCGACGCCATTCGTTCGCCACTTCACGGAGAACCTCATGGCGTACGCGTTAGGCCGCCGCGTCGCCGACGAGGATCAGCCGACGATCCGAGCGGTCGCGCAGCGCGGTACGGACAGCGGCTACAGGTTCTCGTCGTTCGTCATGGGAGTCGTGAACAGCCCGGCGTTCCGCATGCGCACGGCCGAACAGCCGGTCGCGGCGGACGACAATCGCTCGCAGCGTTAGGTCTGGACCAACAGAGGAGCGGAGAATCCCGATGCAGATTCTGGCCGGAAAGGCGATGGAGCGCCGGACGTTCCTGCGCGGTATGGGTGCCGCGATTGCCATCCCGTACCTCGACGCGATGGAGCCGGCGTTCCGCTCGCTGCGAACGTTCGGCGGTCCATCAGCGGCAGCCGACAAGACACGGCTCGTCTGCATGGAGCTCGTGCACGGCTGCGCGGGATCGAACACGTGGGGCGCCTCGAAGAACCTGTGGGCTCCGGCAAAGATCGGCCGCGACTTCCAGCTCAATCCGGACGGCGCGCTCGCGCCGCTCGACGCATGGCGCGAGTACATGACGATCGTCAGCAACACCGACGTTCGCATGGCTGAGGCATTCGAGGCGCCCGAGATCGGCGGCGATCATTTCCGGTCGAGTGCGGTGTTCCTCACACAGTCACACCCGAAGCAGACGCAGGGCTCCGACGTATTCGTCGGCACGTCGCTCGATCAGATCATCGCCCGGAAGATCGCCGAAGACACCGCGATTCCATCGATGCAGCTCTGCATCGAGAACCAGGACCGCGGCGGCGGCTGCGACTACAACTACGCCTGCGCGTACACCGACACACTGAGCTGGGCGAGCCCAACCGACCCGCTCCCCATGATCCGCAACCCGCGGATCGCCTTCGATCAGCTGTTCGGCGCAGGCAGCAACAACACGGACCGCGCTGCGCGTCGCAAGGCCAACCAGAGCATTCTCGACTGGATCGTCGGCGACCTCGCTGGCCTCAAGCGCGATCTCGGCCCGACGGATCGCCAGCGGATCGACAAGTACCTCTCGGACATCCGCGAGCTCGAGCGACGCATCCACGCGGTCGAGGCCAGAAACTCCAGCGGCGAGCCCCGCGAGCTGCCGGAAGCGCCGTTAGGCGTCCCCGACTCGTTCGCCGAGCACATGAAGCTCATGTTCGACATCCAGGTGCTGGCGTTCGAGTCGGACATGACACGCGTGTTTTCGTTCAAGACGGGGCGGGATGCGTCCACGAGGTCGTATCCCGACAGTGGAACCGACAAGGCGTTCCACCCGGCTTCACACCACGGTGGACGCGAGTCGGCGATCCTCGACTTCAACAAGATCAACCGCTATCACGTGAGCATGTTGCCGTACTTCCTCGAGAAGCTGAAGAACACGAAGGAAGGTGACAGCAACCTGCTCGACAAGACGGTCATCATCTACGGCTCGCCGATGGCCGACGGCAACATCCACAATCACCGCCGGTGTCCGCTGCTGCTGTTGGGCAAGGGCAATGGCAGGCTGCCGGGCAACATGCATCTCAAGGCGCCCGACGCGACGCCGATGGCCAACGTGATGCTGTCCCTGGCGCACCAGTTCGGCTGCAACGATCTGCGGAGCTTCGGCGACAGCACCGGCGAGTTCACACTGACGGGTTAGTGGAGCAGTAATCATGAACGCTCGTTCCTTCACGCTCATCGGTGTGGTGGCGGCCTGGAGCTCGATCGCCGCGGTGGCGTCACGAGCGCCAGTGTCGCCGGTCGCCGACGCCGCGATGCGCGGCGACGTCGCGATGGTCAGGACGCTCATCGCCCGCCGCGCCGATGTGAACGCGCCGCAGGGCGACGGCATGACCGCCCTGCACTGGGCCGCCGATCACGGCGACTCCGCGATGGCGGCCGAGCTGCTTCGCGCGAAGGCGAACGTGACATCGCGGACCCGCATTGGCGCGTACACGCCGCTGCACATTGCGGCCAGAACCGGCAATCCGGCAGTCGTCCGCATGCTCCTCTCTGCGGGAAGCGACGTGAAGGCCACCACGACAAGTGGAGCAACCGCACTCCACCTGGCCGCAGCCGCCGGTAACGCGGACGTCGTGAAGGCATTGCTCGCGAAGGGCGCGGACCCTAACGCGCGCGAGTCGCAATGGGGTCAGACTCCACTTGTCTTCGCGGCCGAGTACGGACGTGCCGCAGCGGTCCAGGTGCTGATGAAGCACGGGGCAGACCCATCGATTCGCACGCGCGTCGCGAACCTCTCCGACGACGCTGCACGCGAGCAGGCAGGGGAGAAGAAGCGTCGCGCCGTACTCATCTCGTTCGAGCCGCCCACTCGCCACGACTCGGCCGAAGCAGACTTCAAGAAATCGCTCGAGGCCGCGAGGGCCGCGGCTCGCGCGACGGCCCCACGCACTGCGGCCGACTCGGCGAGCGCACAGGCCGGAGGTCAGGGCGGCGGTCGAGGGAATCAGCTGCCGGTACGCGAGCCGCGCGGGCCGTTCACGCCGGAGCAGATTCAGGCGGCGATCGATTCGGGACGCGCCGTCATGATGGCCGAGAAGCTCCCGACCGACTCGGTGAAGGAGCAGGTCGACACGCTGAACGGTGGCGTCGAGGGGTACATCAAGCAGGTCGGGAGCGTCGGCGGCCTAACGGCGCTCCACCATGCCGTGCGTCAGGGCAACATCGACGCGGCCATGGCGCTGCTCGACGGCGGTGCGAACGTCAACGACAGCTCGCTCGTGGACGGGACGACGCCGCTGCTCATGGCGATCATCAACGGTCAGTTCGACGTCGCGATCCGACTCGTCGAGCGTGGCGCGAACCCGAACCTCGCGAGCTCGTCGGGCATGGCGCCGCTCTACGCGACGATCAACTCGCAGTGGGCGCCGCGATCCCGGTTTCCGCAGCCGCAGGCGATCCAGACGCAGAAGACGACGCACCTCGAGCTCATGGAAGCGCTGCTCGCGAAGGGCGCGGACGTGAACGCGCGGCTCAAGAAGCAGCCGTGGTACTTCGCGTACAACAACTGTGGCAACGCGAACTGCGGCCTCGAGAACATCGATGGGACGACGCCGTTCTGGCGAGCGACGTATGCGCTCGACCTCGACGCGATGAAGCTGCTCATCAAGCACGGCGCGGACCCGAAGCTGGCATCCACGCCACCGCCGCCGGCCGCGCGTGGCGCACGTCCGGCTCGGCCGGCGGCGAGCGCGGACAGTGGTCGAGCGGTTGCCGCGAAGGCCGACAGCGCGAAAGCCGATACAGCGAAAGCGGTCGTGGCTCCGGCGACGCCTAACGCCGCCGGGGCAAACGTCGCCAAGGCTGCTGCTCCGGCGCCCGCGGGGCGCGGCGCCGGCGGCGCCGCGGCGGACAACGCCGGACTCGGCGCCGGCGTACAGTTCAAGCTCGATCCCGACATCGAGGTGCTCGCCAAAGCAGCACCTGTTGGCCCGGGCGTTCTTCCGA
>Ga0075433_10001441_pt1 | contig 17547 bp, 16 predicted proteins | sample RhiMethybrSRZTD2_FD_75299 | JGI IMG/M metagenome (GOLD analysis project Ga0075433, IMG submission 75299) | Populus rhizosphere microbial communities from Tennessee, USA - Rhizosphere MetaG P. TD hybrid SRZTD2 | ecosystem: Host-associated > Plants > Roots > Rhizosphere > Soil | place: USA... | reverse complement strand
TGGGGCCCATGATGGCGTGCACTTCCCCGCGCTTTACCGTGAGGTTGATCCCCTTCAGGATCTCCCGGTCCCCGACTTTCGCTCTGAGGTTCTTGATCTCCAGCACGTTGCTTTCTCCGTTGATGAAAGGGCTCGCCTATCCAACGCTGCCTTCGAGGCTCACTCCCAGGAGTTTCTGGGCCTCGACGGCGAACTCCATGGGCAGCTCCCGGAAAACCTCCTTGCAGAAGCCGTTGACGATCATGTTCACGGCGTCCTCGGTGGAGATGCCCCGCTGCCTGCAATAGAAAATCTGGTCTTCGCCGATCTTCGAGGTGGAGGCTTCATGCTCCAGCCGGGAGGTGCTGTTCTTCACCTCGATGTAGGGGAAGGTATGGGCCCCGCACTTGTCCCCGATGAGCAGCGAGTCGCACTGGGAGTAGTTGCGCGCGTTGGCGGCGCCCTTCAGGATCTTCACCAGGCCCCGGTAGGTGTTCTGGCCGTGGCCGGCGGAAATCCCCTTGGTCACGATGGTGCTTCGGGTGTTCTTGCCGATGTGGATCATCTTGGTTCCGGTGTCCGCCTGCTGGTAATTGTTGGTTACGGCCACCGAATAGAACTCGCCGATGGAATTGTCCCCCTGCAGGATGCAGCTCGGGTACTTCCAGGTGATGGCCGAGCCGGTCTCCACTTGCGTCCAGGAGATTTTCGAGTTCGCGCCGAGGCACCGGCCTCGCTTGGTGACGAAGTTGTAGATTCCTCCCTTGCCGTCCTTGTCCCCGGGATACCAGTTCTGCACCGTGGAGTACTTGATGGTGGCATCGTTGAGCGTCACCAGCTCCACCACCGCGGCATGCAGCTGGTTGGTGTCCCGGATGGGGGCGGTGCATCCTTCCAGGTAGCTCACGTGGGCCCCCTCATCGGCGATGATCAGGGTTCGCTCGAACTGGCCGGTGTCCATGGCGTTGATGCGGAAGTAAGTGGACAGCTCCATGGGGCAGCGAACCCCCTTGGGGATGTACACGAAGGATCCGTCGCTGAAGACCGCCGAATTCAGGGTGGCGAAGAAGTTGTCGCTGTACGGAACCACGGAGCCGAGGTATTTGCGGATCAGATCGGGGTGGTCCAACACCGCTTCGGAGAAGGAGCAGAAGATGATGCCGAGCTCCGCCAGCTTGGCCTTGAAGGTCGTGGCCACCGAAACGCTGTCGAACACGGCGTCCACCGCCACGCCGGCCAGCATTTTCTGCTCCGCCAGAGGGATTCCCAGCTTCGCGTAAGTCTTGAGCAGCTCGGGATCCACTTCCTCTAGGCTCTTCGGCGCGGTCTTCTGCTTGGGTGCCGAGTAATAAATGATGTTCTGGTAGTCGATGGGGGGGTAGTGGACGTTATGCCAGGTGGGCTCCACCATGGTGAGCCAGTGGCGGTAGGCCTTGAGTCGCCACTCCAGCATGAAGTCCGGCTCCGCCTTCTTCTCGGAGATGAGCCGGATGGTGGCCTCGCTCAGGCCCCGTGGCACGGTCTCCGATTCGATGTCCGTCACGAAGCCGTACTTGTATTCCTGCTCAGTCAGATCCTGGATGGTTTTAGTGGAAGTGCTCATGAAACCCGCGCCTCCTTGCGCACGGCGATTCGGGTGAGAGGTGATGGCTCCTTCGGGAGCGGCCTGGCCATTTCGGAGAGCTTCACGCTCTCCAGGGCCTGACGGATCACATCGTTGATTTTCTGCCAGTTTCCGTGGACGGGACAGCAGGACTCCTGAACGCATTGCCCCGGGAAGCTCAAGGTGCACTGGGTTAAAGCCACCGGCCCTTCGGTCGCCGTGATGATGTCGGCCATCGAGATGTCCTCGGGGCGCCTGGCCAGGCTATACCCACCCTTGACGCCGCGATGCGAGACCAGAAGTCCCTTCTTCGTCAGGGACTTGAGGATCTTGTTGACGGTCGGGAGCGGAAGTCGCGCAGAGGCCGCGACGTCCCGGGCGTTATGCAGGGTGAACTGAGGATCCCGCGCGAAGTAGGTCAGCAACACGATGCCGTAGTCGGTGAGACGGGTCATGCGAATCAATTTCGGCAACTCCGGGAAAACAGCACTGAAAATGTCCTGTTTTGCGTCGAAATGGTACCGTTTTAGTCTGTGATTGTCAACCACGAATCCTTAGGTCTTTGCTGGGGTTGCGGAGTCCTTCGGGGCGGTGGGATCCAGGGAGCGCAGGTAGTCATAGGTATAGATTCCGCTGCCGTGGAGGTCCGACCAATTGAACTGCAATCCGTAGCGGCCCACCCGCCGGATATCCAGGGGACGCACGCTCATCAGAATGCGGTTGGGGTCGGTCCGGCGCTCTCCGGACCATTCATCCACGCAAAGGGCGCAAGGGCAGGCCTGGCGCAAGGCACGAAACGGCAGGCGGCTCACGTGCGCATCATTCCAGGTGAGTTCCAGGATGCCATCCGCCGATTTCACCTCGGTCGGATGGTGGCGCATCGACTGGGTGAGGGCATTGACGGCCTTTACCTGCTGGAGCAGCTTTGCGGTGATCTCCAGAAAGGCCCGGGCCGACGGCGAATCCACCACGGCACCCTCGGTGGACACCAGCGGCTCTCCGGCGTCCCCCGCCGCAGCCAGCGCCGGGTCCAACGGAACCTCGCCCAGGAACGGAACACCCAGCTCCTCCGCCGCCTTTTTTCCCCCGCCATGGCGGAATATCTCTGTCGCCTGGCCGCAATGCTGGCAGACGAAGTTGCTCATGTTCTCGATGATTCCCAGGATGGGGACCTGTACCTGCTCGAACATCCGCAGGCCACGCAGCGTCACCCCCACGGCTACGTCCTGGGGGGTGGTCACGATCACCGCGCCCACCAGAGGGGCCGATTGGGTCAACGTAAGCTGCACGTCGCCCGTTCCCGGTGGGAGATCGATGAGGAGGTAGTCCAGCTCTCCCCAGACCACCTGTGAGAGGAATTGTTGGACCATCTTCGTGGCCATGGGGCCTCGCCAGATGACCGGCGTGTCACGCCCCGCGAACAATCCCATGGAAATGTAACGGATGCCCCGCGTCTCCACCGGGTGGATCAATCCGGGCTGCGCCGACGCCTGCGGCGGGGGGCCGCCCCCCAGCATGGTGGGAACCGAGGGGCCGTAGATGTCGGAATCCATGAGCCCGACCTTGGCGCCGGTGCGCGCCAGGGCCAGGGCCAGGTGAGTGGCCACCGTCGATTTCCCCACTCCTCCCTTGCCGCTGGCCACGGCGATGGCGTTCTTGACCTGCTTCATTCCTGCTTCCATGTTCGACTCCAAGCCGGATGGCTGCTGACTGATGAATTCCGAGGATTGACCGCCTTGGCCGCGTCGGCAACGCCGATCGGCAGAATGCTGTTGCAGGCTCCAGTTGAGACGAGCTCATTAAATCGGTGCGGCGGGCCTCTGTCAAACCGAGTTCAATTTGAGCCCTCTCCATCCCATCCGGCGTTTCAGGGGGGCAGACGCCGGGTCCCGAGCAGCCGTCGCCTGGTAACCAGCCAGAACTGAACGTTATTTGTCCATAAGTCTGATGCGATTTTGCGGCACGATGGGGGCTTCGAGAAGAGGCCGTGACGGCCCCCTCACCATCGCTTGAAGATGAAAAAGACCGCCAGCACCATCAACAGAAAACCAACCAGATAATTCCATCTCATCTCGGGCCCAGGTAAAAAACCGAGAAAACGCAGAAGACGACCAAGGTGATGACCTCCTGCATCGTCTTGAGCTGGGCCGCGGAGTAATGAGCGTAACCGTACCGGTTCGCAGGGACCTGGAAGCAATATTCCACGAAGGCGATCCCCCAGCTCGCCAGGATCACCTGCCAGAGAGGGAGAGAGCGGTACTTGAGGTGCTCGTACCACGCGAAGGTCATGAAGATGTTCGAGAAGGTGAGCAGGACGATGGTACTCATCCAATTCGGCTCCACGAAAATTATGGGATCCCTCGATTCCCCGGGATGGCGCTCGAAGCCCGCCGGCGTGGGAGCCTGTTTACGTGGAGTGATCGTCGCTGTCAAATGAGAGCAGAATAAGAAAAACCCGGGACGCAACAGACTCTCCGTGCGTCCCGGGGTCCGACCCTCGGAGCCTGGCACTGAGGGTCAGCTGCGCCGATGGCCCCTTGGTCGAGATCGATTGACCAGTAAGGATGTCTAGCCCTTGTCATGACCTTTGCCGTGCAGCTTTCCGTGGCCCTTCTCCTTTCCTTGACCCCCGCCCTGAAACGGGCGTCCGTGCTTGTCGGCCACGAAAGCCACCACCGATTTCCCCTTGTTGCGCGCTCGTGCCAGCTCATAGGGAGACACCCCGGCCCAGCGCGAGCCCATCTGGATTTGAACCAGGCCGCGGATATCATCGTCGCGGAGCTGATTAGCCGAGCGGTTCTTCTTCCAGTACCCCCAGGCATTTCCGTAGGGAGGTCCCGGATCCTGATCGATACCGACGAACAGAACATCCGGCGAAACATGGAACTTGGTGAAGATCCCGCCCCACGTGAGCCCCCGGGTCCGGTGGTCCACAATGGCCTCAACAGGTCGTCCGCTCTGCCGGGCCACGAAGAGAACCACCGGGAGATCCGCCTCGACGTATTGGATCCTCGGCAGGACCGGCTCTAGAACCGCACGGTCATAGCCTGAGTTCGATACGGCAAGGTTGAGGAACAGCTGATGATCGTTGCTCACCTGATCCGGGCTGAAAAGGAATTCGAACGGAGTGCCCGCCGCCGCGGGTGTGGCTCCGGCGACGAGACCTGCAGCCATGACAAGGGCTCCTACCGCGAGTCGAATTCGTTTCATGGTCACCTCTTGATAATGACGGGTCAGCCCCGGACCTCGAGTTTATTGACCACTTCCTTGACGCCGTCGGTGTCTTGCGCCGTCTTGGTCGCCAGCTGTTTCTCGGCCTGTGTACGCACCTCTCCCTCGAGAGTCACCCTGCCCCATCGAGTCGAGACGTTGATGTCGGAGGAGGCCTTGACGCCTCGGGTCAAGGCCAGCGCCATCTTCACGGAGGCCGTGGTAGTGGCGTCCAGGGTGGCTTGAGTGAACGTACGATCCATTTCATCCGGATTGCTGACTGCTCCTTCCGAGACCTTCAGTTCATTGCGCACGTCCCGGACTCCGTAGGCGTTCTTGGCGATTTCCCCTGCGAGGTCCCTCTGGATCCCGGTCTTTACCACGCCCTGCACAGTCACGACGCCGTCGCGCGTATCCACGTCGATGCGGAACGTATTGAGATGCGGGTTGAAGAGATAGGTCGTTTTAATCTTCGCGGTCGTGGTGGCATCACTCAGGCTCTGCCCAACGCTTGTTTCGCTTGGTTGCTCATTGTTTTCCTTCACATCCGAGGGAGGTTGGGAACAGCCGATCAGGATGGAAAGCGCGGCTGCCAGAGGCAGGGACACGTACTTCAATTTCCGCATCATCACGGAAACCTCCTGTCGTGATTCCCCCACGGTTGTCGAAACGGGGTATTCGGCTGGCGAACCGTGGAGGTGATGGGAATTGCACCGGGGGTTGGGAAGCAAGGCAAGCATGATGCCAACCGCCGCGGGGAAAATTGGAAGCAGTTGGGAGACCAGCAACTTAGATGCCGAAGCTAGAACGGAACTCTTGAGGCTGGGCGGAGTTTAGCGAGGAGAACTTGTCATACTCAGGGGACAGGATGTCTGGGAGGTTTTCCGTGCTGCATAAAGCCCGGGAACACTGCGCGCGAGCTGAAAGACCTCCCGCTCACTTGGGCTGAGATCCTGCAATCCAGAGACTTTTCGCCTTGAGCTCGCGATGGTCCATTCCCGATGCCTTGCTCAAGTGTTGCAGCGTGCCGGGAAGATTCGCTGGAAAACGCCATTCATCTTCCCTCCCTCCGAGGTTCTTGAAAGATTCGGTCCATTCCTTCCACCAAGGGAAGCCTCGCCGGGCTATCGGCTCAACCACCAGGACGGCCGATCCCTGCCGGGCTCGTTCGAGGAGTTCGCCCAATAGACTCCCGCGAGCTTGAGGGTTCAGCTCGTTCACGGTGAAGGCTGCGATCACGGCATCACTCGGGACGGTCCGCTCCAAGCTCGACAGCTCCCCGCGCTTCACGTGACCCCGCAGCTTCAGCTCCGAGTAGGTCCAGCGCGCTTCATCTACCGCCCACCCGCTCTGGTCGACCCCGATCAGCTCGGGACGCCTTTCGCATTCCAGGGCCCAGGCCGCACCGGCCACTCCGGTTCCGCAGCCCAGATCCAGAATTCGCCGGGGGGTGTTGGAGGCAATCCGCAGGCCCCGGATGACCCCCTGGGTGGTCAGGAAATGGATCGGGCCGTAGAACAGGGCGAATGCCGCGCGCTTCCCCTTCCCTTCCAGAGCCGCCCCGCTCTCCAGGCGCTCTCGTCGTTCGACGTAGAGAGAGGAAAGAGCCGTGAGCGCCCTGCGAACTTCACTGAAGGTGAGGTCGGAGAGTTGGCGCCGCTCCAGGGAGGAGACCCAAACTTCGAAGGGATTCTCGGAAGGCGTTGGCACGGCAGCTCAGGTCCGCCGGTACTTTCCCATGAGCTCCGCCTGCGCCAGTACATGGCCGCGCATGGCGCGATCCAGATCCGTCCGGATCGCTCCGGCCGGGAGATCCAGCATCGAATCCAGGGCGAAGAGGCGAAAGTAATAGCGGTGGGTGCCGGAAGGCGGACAAGGCCCGCCATAGCCGATTTCGCGAAAGTCGGTGGTGCCTTGACGGGTCCCATCGGCCAGATCCGCCGTTTTCGCCATCCCCTGCGCCAGCCCTCGGCTGGTAGAAGGGATGTTCCATATCACCCAGCGGACCCAGGTGCCCCCGGGGGCGTCGGGATCGTCGGAGATCAGCGCGAAGCTCTTCGTCCCTTCGGGAGGTTCATCCCACTTCAAGGGTGGTGAAAGGTCTTCACCGTCGCAGGTGTGCAACGACGGAACCATGTCTCCTGCGGCGAAGGAGGGGCTCGCGATTTTCATCCTAGGAGCTCTTCCCTGCGGCCTTGAGGCGCGCCGGTTTTTTCGCTTCATCTCGAAGGAACTGGACCCCGGGTGAGGAGAGGAGCTTGCGGATCTCCTCTTCGCTCACCCCTTCCTTGATGATCAGAGTCATGGGCTCCCCGTGGTACAGCCGCTCGTTCGCGGCGGTGAGCTGCGCATTGAGCCTCAGGTAGCTTTTCGCGGTGGGTGATTCCACCACCACCGTGAATTGCCCCTGGTGCAGCGTAATCAGCCGGACCTCCTTGAGAGCGGCGGCTTTCTTCACGAACTTTCGAGCTTCTCGCTGCCCTCGGTTCCTGAACCGCCTGAAGATGAATGCCCCGAGCACCATGATGAGTAGGAGCCCCAAGAAATTCCGCCGGTCGCTCCCCAGGATCCACGAAAACAGCAGTCCCCCGACGATGGCGCCCGCCACCGCGGCCCAGATCATCCCCTTCGTCGTCATCCCACCCAGCCAGAAACGCACCCGTTCCAGAAGCGGCACGCCGCCCGTCACCCCCGACTCCACCTCGCGCTTCACTTTTTTCAGATCGGTCACCGCTTCCCGCAGGTCCTGGTACCGCTCCTCGGGCTTCTTTTGCAGGCAGCGATCCACGACTTTTTGCAGGGAGTAAGGCAGGTTCGCTTTGAGCGTGGTGATGGGCTGGGTCTGCTGGTAGGCGATGGCGTGCAGGGTGTCCAGTACGCTGGCTCCCTTGAACGGCAGGGTCCCCGACGCCATCTCGTAGAGCAGAATCCCGAACGAAAAGACGTCCGAGCGCCGATCCGCGGGCAGGCCGCGCGCCTGCTCCGGGCTCATGTATTGGATGGTGCCCAGGATCATCCCCGCCTGCGTGCGCGTCACCGTTTCCAGGCGGCTTGCCCCGGGATCCGATTCGCCGCCCGGGTCCAGGAGCTTCGCCAGTCCAAAATCCAGAATTTTCGGATGACCGTCACGGGTCACCATGACGTTGTCGGACTTGATGTCGCGATGAACCACGCCGGCTTCGTGCGCCCGGGCCAGGCCATCCGCCACCTGGATCGCCACTTCCAGCGCCGCAGGTACGTCCAGCTCACCACGCTCCACCAGCTGGCGGACCGTCGAGCCGTCCACATACTCCATCGTTATGAAGGTGGTGTCGTCGGATTCCTCGATCTCGTAGATTTGGGCGATCGCGGGGTGGTTGACCGCCGAAGCGGCACGGGCTTCCTGGATGAAGCGGCGGCGGCGGTCCGGATCCTGGATCATCTCCGGTTTGAGCACCTTCAACGCCACGCTTCGCCCCAGGCGCGTGTCCCGGGCGCGATAGACCATCCCCATCCCGCCTTTCCCGAGGGCTTCTTCGACGACGTAGTTTTTGAGGGTCCGTCCAATCATGCTATCCATCCCACCCCGACACCTAGGAAACGTGGGTTCGGCCTTTTCGGTTTCGGTATCTTAACCGGTTCCGGGGGCGGCGCACCATCGTCCCGGGGTCCCGGGGGGCGATTCTCCGCTCCCCGCCTTCCCTTCCCGGTATCGCGCCTCGCCCGGCAGGGAAAACAGGTTGCAAACCGACGATGGGTTGCACCATACTCCGATTCCAAAAACCGTGGCACGCAGCCGGGCTTTCCTTTAACGGAGATGGACCATGAAAGGATTCAAGGATTTCCTGCTGCAGACCAACGCACTGGCCCTCGCCATCGGCGTCATCATCGGGGGCGCCGCGGGAAAAGTGGTTTCGTCCATGGTCAATGACCTGCTCATGCCTCCCATCGGCCTGCTGCTGGGAAATGTCGATTTCAGCAACCTGTTCATCAACCTCAGCTCCACTCAGTATGCCACTCTGGCCGAGGCCCAGGCGGCCGGTGTCCCGACCATCCGCTACGGGCTCTTCCTCAACACCATGGTGGATTTCGTGATTGTGGCGTTCTGCATATTCATGATCGGCAAGATCGCCATGAAGCCAGCCCCGGCCCCGGCCGGTCCCGCCATGAAGGAGTGTCCCCAGTGCGGTGAGCAGATTCTGGCGAAAGCCAAGAAATGCCGCTACTGCACCAGCGCGGTATGAATCCAGGCGCGCGCCCGGCTTAGGAGAGTTCCCGCTCATGACGTCGAAACTTCTCACCGCCTCGTTCATTTCCGTGATTCTGGCTGGCGCCTTTCCCTTTGCCGCCGGCGCCCAGGACAAACCGGCCGAAGAGAAAAAACTCGGCTGGGGAGACAACGCCGAGCTGGCGTACGTGGCCACGTCCGGCAACTCGGACGTCAACACGCTTGGCTTTAAGAACACCCTGAAGCGCACCTGGGACGATGCGCTCCTGGAAATCATCGCGGCCGGGGTACGCTCCAAATCGACCACGACCACCCATGTCGTCTCCTCGGCGGGTCCGCCCGTGGACATCACCGAGGACTCCTCCTCTGCGCTGACCGCAGAGAACTACATGCTCAGCGGCAAGTACAGCCGAGATATCACCAAGACTTTCTACTGGTTCGGGTTTGGCGGCTGGGAGCGAAACCGCTTTGCCGGCATCGACAACCGCACCACGGTGGCGGGGGGAGTCGGGAACATCTGGAAAGACACGGATTCCATGCAGTTCCGGACCGACTACTCGCTGACCTATACCGACGAAGAGGATGTGATTGAGCCCCCGGATTTCGACGGCACCTTCCTCGGTGCGAGGTTTACCTCGACCTACCAGCAGAAGTTTGGCCAGGTGACCGTTTACGGGAATGATTTCATTTTCGACGACGACCTCAGCAACACGGCGAACTGGCGAGGCGATATGACCAATTGGGTCTCGGTGACCATGTCCACTCATCTCGCGCTCAAGGTCAGCCTGCGATGGCTTTACGACAACGAGCCTGCCCAGGCCGCGGCCGCCGACCCTGCGGCACTGCTGCCACCCGGGACCTTGGCCCTGTACGACCTCGAAAAGCTGGACAGCATTTTCACCGTTTCTCTCGTCGTCAAGTACTAGCCAGCCAACGATCGTGGCAAACCATCTAGTTGGGAGGAGGCGGCCATGAACAGGAAGGTCGTGATGCTGCTGGCGGTTCTGGCTTTGATGGCTACGCCGGCGGCGGCCGAAAGAGGACAGAAAGAGGACTGGGAGCTGGGGGCGTACGGTGGAATGGGTTTCCCGGATTCCTATGAGCCGGACTCTGGGCCGGCGCTGAACCCTCAGGACGGCTGGCTCTGGGGGGCCCGGTTCGGCTACTTCATGACCAGCGGATGGAGTATCGAGGGATCCATTCAGAGATTTGGATCCAGGACCGATTACGATCCGACCCTGGGGCTGACGAACGACGACTTCGACATCCGCTCCTACCGCCTCAACGTGCTGTACAACTTCATGCGAGGCAAGTCGATTCGGCCGTTCGTCACCGGCGGCCTGGGACGGGAGATCACCGGTGGCAGCGCCAACCTGACCGGCAATGATCTCGGCATCAATGTCGGCGGCGGCGTGCGCTGGTACCTGGGCAAGTACTTCGGGATTAGAGCCGACGGTCGCCTGGACCGGATCCAGTACGACTCGGACAATTACTCTTCGCAGAACAACCTGGAGCTGACTTTTGGCGTCCTCTGGTCGTTCGGCGGCGAGCCGGCCGCTCCGCCCGCCGATTCCGACGGCGACGGCGTGACCGACAAGAAAGACAAGTGCCCGAACACTCCTTCGGGCGCCCGGGTGAGTCCCGATGGCTGTCCCATCGACACCGACGGCGACGGTGTCCCCGATGGCATCGATGCCTGCCCCGATTCCCCCAAGGGGAGCAAGGTGGACGCCACCGGCTGCCCGCCCGATTCTGACAAGGACGGCGTGACCGACGACAAGGACGCGTGTCCGGATACTCCCCAGGGAGCCGCCGTGGATGCCCGGGGCTGTCCGAAGGACTCCGACGGGGATGGGGTCTTCGATTATCAGGACAAGTGCCCGAACACTCCCGAGGGAACCAAGGTGGATGCCTCGGGCTGTCCGCTCCCACCCCCGCCTCCCCCGCCGGCCCCCGAGCCTCCGGCGGAAGTGAAACGGGTCTTCAACGGAGTCCTGGAGGGTGTGAATTTCGCCACCAACAAGGCGGACCTCACGCTGAACGCCAAGACCATCCTGGATGGGGTGGCCAAGACTCTCGGCGAATGGCCCGACGTGAAAGTGGAGGTCGGCGGCTACACCGATACCGAGGGCAACGACGCTTACAACCAGAAGCTCTCGCAGGCGCGGGCCGAGTCGGTCATGAATTATCTGATCAGCAAAGGCATCGACCCTTCACGTCTGTCGGCGGTGGGTTACGGCGAGGCAAATCCGATCGCCGACAACAAGACCGCCGCGGGAAGGGCCAAGAATCGCCGGGTGGAGCTGAAGCAGACTCACTGAGCTCCGACCCGATCCCGATACCCGGGTGAGTTTTCATCGCGCCCCGGAAGCCATCCGGCTCTCCGGGGCGTTTTTTTGCATTCGCCGGGAGGCGGCGCGGATCCTGGGTTAAGATTTGATCTTCGTCGGGAGAAAACCCGTGGAATCGTTCGAAAAGCTCGGCGTCTTCTACCTCGGCCGCGTCGGCGATCCGCAAGTCGACCCGGACGGGAGAGAGCTGCTCCTGTACGACTCGAAAGACCTCACGACCCATGCGATCTGCGTGGGAATGACCGGTAGCGGCAAGACCGGCCTGTGCCTGTCGCTGTTGGAAGAGGCGGCCCTGGATGGCATTCCCGCGATTGCCATCGATCCCAAGGGAGACCTGGGAAACCTTCTTCTCACCTTCCCCCGGCTCGACCCATCCGACTTCCGTCCCTGGGTGGATGAGGGCGAAGCGTCGCGTCAGGGCATCTCGCCCGACGAGCTGGCCACCCGGACCGCGGCGATCTGGAAGGAGGGCCTCTCCCGATGGGGGGAGGACGGCGGCCGCATCGAGCGGATGCGCGCCGCGGCTGATTTCGCCATTTACACCCCCGGCAGCACCGCCGGACTCCCACTCAGCCTGCTGCAGTCGTTCAACCCCCCGCCCGCCGGATCCGCCGACGGCGATGCGCTGCGCGAGCGCATTGCAGCCACCGTGGCGGGACTGCTCGCTCTGCTGGGAATCGACGCCGATCCCGTGAAGAGCCGGGAGACCATTCTGCTCTCCGCCCTCCTGCAGAAGGCGTGGAGCGCCGGCACGGGTCTGGATCTTCCCTCGCTCATCCGGCAGGTCCAATCTCCTCCGTTCGATCGAATCGGCGTCATGGATCTCGAGTCCTTCTATCCCGCGAAGGAGCGCTTCACCCTCTCCCTGGCGCTCAACAACCTGCTCGCCTCACCGGGCTTCGCATCCTGGATGGAAGGGGAGCCCCTCGACGTGGCGCGGCTCCTTTGGACCCGGGAAGGCAAGCCCCGCGTCAGCATCCTCTCCATCGCCCACCTTTCCGACACCGAGCGGATGTTTTTCGTGACCATCCTTCTGAACGAGGTGGTCTCCTGGATGCGCGCGCAGACAGGCACTTCCAGCCTACGGGCCATCCTTTATATGGATGAAGTTTTCGGCTATTTTCCTCCTACCGCCAACCCGCCCTCAAAACTGCCGCTGCTGACTTTGATGAAACAGGCGCGTGCCTTCGGCCTGGGCGTGGTGCTCGCCACACAAAACCCGGTGGACCTCGATTACAAGGGACTCTCCAACGCCGGCACCTGGATCCTGGGACGGCTGCAGACGGAGCGCGACAAGGCGAGAGTGCTGGAGGGATTGGAAGGAGTCTCCAGCGCGACGGGAGCGCCCTTCGATCGGCAGAAGATGGAGGCGATCCTGGCGGGATTGAAGAGCCGGGTCTTCGTTCTCAACAATGTCCACGAGGACCAACCCGTGGTATTCGAGAGTCGCTGGTGCATGAGCTATCTGCGTGGGCCCTTGACCCGCGCCCAGATTCAGAGGCTCATGGGCTCGCGAAAGTCGGCCCAACCGCTCCCGACTGCGGCTTCAGCCATTCCGCGCGTGCCGCCGGTTTCCGCGCCGTCTGCGGATTCCGGGGCGCAGGCACTGGCCGGGATCGAGGTTGCGGGTCGGCAAGTGCTCCCTCCGGGGCTGCAGGAGTTCTTCATCCCGGCGCGGGGCGGGGCAACGGAAGCGGCTCGGCTGCGGTATCGCCCCGCGCTCTTGGGAACCGCCAAGGTGCATTTCGTCCAGACCCGACAAGGCCTGGATCTCTGGGAAGACGTCATTCTCCTTTCTCTGCTGGATGTCGCTCAGCTCGATGCCCTCTGGGACAAGGCCATGGAGCTGGAAGGCGAGCCGGATCTGGAAGCGGCACCTGCTCCCGGAGCTTCTCTGGCGGCCCTGCCAGCCGCGGCCCGCCAGGCCAGGAGTTATGAGGGCTGGAAGAAAGACTTGTCCGACGCGTTGTATCGGAACCGCTCTCTGGAATTGTTTTCCTGCTCCCAGCTCAAGCAGGCCTCCAGGGCCGGCGAGCCGGAAGGCGATTTTCGCGTCCGGCTGGCCACCACGCTGAGGGAGAGGCGGGACAAGGAGGTTGAGGCGCTGCGGGCTCGCTACGCCGCGAGAGTGGCCTCGCTGCGGGATCGAATCAGCCGCGCCCAGCAACGGGTCTCGGTGCAGCAGTCCCAATACGACTCCCAGAAGATCCAGACCGCCATCTCCGCCGGTGCGGCGATTCTCGGAGCGCTGTTCGGGAGAAAGGCCCTGAGCGTCGGCAATCTGGGGCGCTCCACCACCGCCGTGCGCGGCGTCGGGAGGGCGGCTCGGGAGAAAGAGGACGTGGGGCGCGCGGAGGAGAGCGTGGAACAGCTGCAGCAGGACCTAGCCGACCTGCAGTCCCGGATCGAGTCGGAAATCAGCACTCTCCAACAGGGGTCCGATGCCGCTTCCCTTCAGCTGGAGAGCCTCGTGTTGCGCCCGAAGAAGACCGACATCCAGGTGGGCAAGCTGCTGCTGGTCTGGACTCCGTGGGAGCTCGGAGGCGACGGCACCGCTCTGAAAAGATTCTAGCCCGGCGGGCGAGGAAGGCCTGAAATCAGATCTTCCCGAGGAGCAGGATCGACCCGGTGGGTTGAGGTGATCCTCCCTCAGGCTCCGGCGTGACGGCGGCCGCCACGACCGCTCCCGCCTCCGGCGGCACCACGACCGTGCCGGACGGCTCTTCGTCTTTCTCCGGATCGAACACCCCGGCGCTGATTTTTTCTTTGGCCGTGACCAGCCAGAGCTGGTAGGTCTTCCCCGCGCCGGCCGGCGGGAGGTTGTCGGAGTACAGCCGCCAGGTCCCCTTTCGCACATCCCAGAAGACCCGCGCCGCCGAAGCAGCCAGCGCATCTTGGCCCTGCAGGTCGATCACTTTCGAGCCGGGTGAGCGCACCAGCAGAATCGTGTCCCGGGTCCTCCGGAACTGCTGCTCCAGCCGCGCCAGCTCCGCTTGCTGCGAGCGCACCTGCGCGCGCAATTCCCGCGCCTGCGATTCGTATCGCCGGCTCACGAAGCTGCCGGTGAGAATTGCCACGATGATGGCCGCGGCGGCGGCCACCAGACTCGTCTTTCCCCAGGTACCGCGCGCCGGGCCGACCCGGGACGGGCCTTCGGCATCCTTGCGGACTGCCGCCATGAGCCGTGCCTTGGCCATCGCAGACGGCTCCTGGGTCGGCAGGGCGAAGGCCAGGGCTGCCTGGGCCTCATGGAAGGCGGCAAGCTCGCCGGCACAGCGCGGGCAGCCGCTCTCCAGGTGGAGCCGCACCGCCTGCGCGTCCCCTTGCTCCAGCGCACCGAGAGCGTGCAGGGCGAGCAGCTCTCGAACTTCTTCACAGCGCATCCGGTGCCCCTTTCATGAGACCAGCGATCCCAGGGTCTCTTTCAGCGTCAACAGCCCCTGGCGGATCCGCGTCTTGACGGTACCCAGCGGCTCTCCCAGTTTCTCGGCGATTTCCGAATGAGACAGGCCCGCGTAGTAAGCCAGCTCCAAGGCTCCCTTCTGCTCCGGCGGCAGGGTCGCCAGCGCGGCAACGATCTGCGCGCTCCGATGCCCAAGCTCCGCCGATTCGGCCGGAGAGGCGCCCGCTGCGCTCGGCGAGGCAGTCTGCAGGGGATCGGCCGCCAGCGCCGCCAGCGCAGCATCGCGCCTGCCGCGCGCCCGCAAGCGATCGATGGCCCGCGAGCGGCATAAGGTAATCAGCCAAGCCGCCACCGAGCCGCGCAAGGGATCGAACCCCCCCGCGCTTTTCCACGCCTGGAAGAAGACATCGGTCATCGCCTCCTCCGCCTCGGCCCGGTCGCGCAGGATGCGCAGCGCCAGCGTGAAGAGCACACGCCGATAGCGGTCGTACAGGGCTGACAGGGCCTCCTGGTCCTGTTTCGCCATGCGCTGCATCAAGGCTTCGTCGGTATGTTCGGTCGTCAGCGCCATTCCCTGGTCCGGCTCCCTGTTCGGGCGTTCGAACGATCTACGACCGAAAGCGCGAATCGGATGTGACTCTCGGCGACTCCGCGAATTCTATTCAGAAGTTTCAACCCGGCGCAATCCGCTCGCCCGTCTCCGGGCGTATCTCCCGGTGTAGCCCGGGACGCGCGCGGATTTCGAATGACGGAAAGATCACCGGCCCCGGCCCTTGCCGGCGCCCCCATCCAGAGATAGGAGAGAAGAGCCCATGAATTGCCTGACACGACTTACCGCCTGCACCGCCCTGGCTGGGATTCTGCTGGCCGGAGATTCGAATCAACTGCTCGCCGCCAGCCACCGCGAGGCTCCCCTGACCGCCGTGGACCGCACCGCCGACATCACGGATTTTTACTCCTTCGTGAGCTATGACAAGCCCGAGGAGGGGGCCCGTCGAGTCACCCTCATCCTGGGAGTGGATCCGTTCCTGGATCCCTCGAACGGTCCCAACTATTTCCCCTTCGACGAAAATGTCCTTTACACCCTCAAGGTGGACAACAACAACGACGCGGTGGAAGACGTCTCGTTCGAGTTTCGTTTCAAGACGGAGTTCCGGCTTCCAGGCGTGCCGGTCGGCGTGGTGGGAGCCGGTGCCGGAGTGCCTGCGCCCGCAAACTCGCCGGCCCCCGTCCCCGCCGGCACTCCCTTGATCCCGCCGGCCATCACCCATCTGGACGGAGACGGATCCCAGGGCTTGAACCTGCGGCAGACTTATACGGTGACCATGGTCCTCGGCGCCGGCCCCTCGGCGACGCGAATCCCGCTGGGGAGCGTGGACGGCAGGAAGCTCATCGCCGTTCCCAGCAACGCAGGGCCGCGCACCATGCCCCAATACAACGACCTTTTCGCCGAAGGCGTCAACAACCTTCCTCACGGCATCAAGGTCTTCGCGGGCACCACTGACGATGCCTTCTGGATCGACCTCGGGGCCACGTTCGACTCACTGAACCTTCGCAAGATCCCCGATGCCGACGTGCTCGGCAACACCGGCTTCGGCAGCACGGGGATTCCCGGCGTCCTGACGGACCAGCAGGACCTTGCCTCGACGAACTTCATCACCGACAGCGTGTCGGGATTCAACGTCAACAGCATCGCCCTCGAGGTGCCCATCGAGATGCTGACCCGCACGCACGACCGGCCCGCGGCGAGCAGCCCCGCGGCCACTCTGGGAACCTGGGGTGTGACCTCCCGGGCAACGGTTACCGTGCGCCGCTCCACCGGCGCCGAGTCGGGCAGGGGCGGCTACAAACAGATCCAGCGACTGGCCAACCCACTATTCAACGAGCTGCTCATCGGAACCGAAATGAAAGACTTCTGGAGCCGATCGCAGCCCAAGGACGATGCCCAGTTTGCGCAGTACGCTCTCGATCCCCTCATCGCCCGCGTGGCTCAGGCCGCGTTCGGCGGGGCGTTCGATATTCCTACCCCGCCGCGCCTGGACCTGCTGCCCCTGGTGAAATACCTGCCGCCGATCGCCGCGGCCGGCACGCCTCAGGGTCCGGTGGCCGATCTGCTCCGCCTGAACGTAGGGGTTGCGCCCACCCCCTATGCCGGCGCCAGTCGGCTGGGCCTGGTGGGTGGAGACGCCGCCGGCTTTCCCAACGGTCGGCGGGTTTTCGACGACGTGACCGACATCGTGCTGCGGGTGGCGGTCGGAGGCGTCCTCGCCACCGACAAGAACGGTGTCTCCCTGAACCGGTTTCCCAACAATCGGCTGGGAGACGGCGTCAACGTGAACGATCGGAGCTACACCACGACTTTCCCCTACGTCGCGCCATCTCAGGACGGCCGAAACCGCCAGCATAAGGATCCCGGCGAGCCCGGCGGCGGTCCGGTCAACTAACCCTCCGCGAGAGGGTGCCGCCGCCTTCCTTCCCCCGGCTGGGCAGGGAGGCGGCGGACGCCTTCGCGTGAGACAGGAGCCACCATGAAGAAATTCAATCTTCGCCCGAGTCAGCTTCGTGGAATTCTGCTACTGAGTCTGCTCCTGCGCCCGGAAGCCGCTCGGGCCGCCGGCGCGAATGCCGCCACTCCGGCCCAGATGCAAATCGACGCAGCCCGGTCGGCCCTGGAGCGCCAGCCTACCAGCGTCAAGAACTTCAATTCTCTGGCGGTGGGGCTGACCCGCCGGGCACGAGAGACGGGCGACGTCGCCTATTACCAGGAGGCCGTGAAAACCCTGCAGGAGGCCGA
>Ga0075433_10001436_pt1 | contig 17569 bp, 23 predicted proteins | sample RhiMethybrSRZTD2_FD_75299 | JGI IMG/M metagenome (GOLD analysis project Ga0075433, IMG submission 75299) | Populus rhizosphere microbial communities from Tennessee, USA - Rhizosphere MetaG P. TD hybrid SRZTD2 | ecosystem: Host-associated > Plants > Roots > Rhizosphere > Soil | place: USA... | reverse complement strand
ACAGTTACATTGAAGGCTACTACATTGCCGCGCAAACCTCGGCGTCCTCCATCGCCAACAAATCAAATGGTGCTTTAAAGCCCGCCAATGACTTCAGCCTTTGAGCCCAATCGGCGACATTGGTCCAGCGGTTCAGGTCGAACGCACAGATCTCTGCAAAGGCTACATCGCCATAGCAAAAGAGGTCGGCAATAGTGGGTTCGGAGGCAACGAGGTAGCCGTCTTGAGTGAGATGGGAATTCAATGCCGCCAACGCCGCTTCGGCGCGTCGATGATGATATTCGGCGATTACCGGGTCGACGCTGATTGGCAAAAGCTTTCGCAGCCCCAGCTGCACGCCATAACAGCTAAACACCGGAGGGAAAAGGACGTCGACATCCCAGTACAACCATTCCCGCACGGATTGGCGTGTCGCCACATCAGATCCCTGGAAGGGGCCGAGCGTCTCAGCCAAGTGCTCGACGATCGCCGCTGATTGAAGGTGCACGCGCCCACTGTCGACGAGAACCGGCACCTGACCCCAGCGCGACAGGGCCAAAAACTCAGGTGCCTTATGCATGCCTTTCTGGAAGCTCACGTAGCGAAACGAAAATGGCTCGCCCGACAGGCTGAGCATCAGCGCCACCTTGTACGTCGGCAGCGAATGCGGGCTACCGTAGAGCGTGAAGCGCTTCATCGACGCCTCCGACCATCACCTCTCAGCGCAAGCTAGGACGGTCAGCGTTGCACTGCAACGGGTGACAGCAACGCGTCAAAGGCTGTCCTCCTCCAGCTCTTGCCGTTCAAAACCGTGTCCGCAATACCCCCGATTCCAGGCATGACGGAGATGGAGCGGAGCACTTACGCTTCGTGCCCATAGGCTACGCGATCAGTGCCTCACGCCCGATTCTTCGACGCGAAGCAGATACGGGTTGAACAGCTGCGCGGCGCTGAACAGCGCATATATCGTTCCGAGAACCGCCAACATGTAGCCAGGGTCGAACAGTCCCGCGAGCGTGTCGCCGATTGCGGTCGAGACCGGCAGGATGGTCCATGCGATCAGGCGCCGGATCGAGAACACGCGTCCCTGCAATTCGCGCGGCGTATGCGACTGCCAGATGGACTGCGAATGGGCGTTGAGGATCGGGCCCATGGCTGCGCCGATGAACGCGGCCACAGCACTGATCAGCATGAGAGGCGACAGGCCGTAGATGACCTGCACAATTCCCGCCGCCAGCATGGGCACGAGAACGCCGTATACACGGTCGCGCTTGAGTCCGCCCCAGGTGCTGACGAGCAGTCCACCAAGCACCCCTCCAATGCCGCTCACGACCCCGAGCAGCGCTAGGGTCGTCTCGAAGGTAAGGTCATGCGCCGCCCAATCGGCAGCGAGATTGAACTTAATCAGCAGAGGAACGATGACGCCTGCTGGAGCGCCGGCCATGTTCGCGATGACGAACGCGGAAAGCAGCCACAAAAGTGGCGGCCGCAGAGTTTGCGCCAGCAAAATGCGGTATGCAGCCAACACACTCAGAATAGACGAGGTAGGCGACACAGCAAGCTTGCGATCTCGAATGCCAAACCATCGCTGAGACACGCGGCGGATTGCTACCTCGCGGCGAAGGCTCTGCGAGACTCTAAAAGTCACTCCGAGAAGGTCTAGTCGGTTTCGCCGATCCGCAGTAAACTGGCAATTTCGAGTACAGGCCTGGATGCGCAAAAGAGTGAACTGGCCGAATGTTAGCGAGGGGAGACAGAAATGTGGTGGCACACTCAGGCTATCGCCTCGATATTGGGCGCTCTGAGCTTGTTGTTTCTCACAGTTGTGCCTGCCAGGGCCGCCGATGCGGAGATCGACCGCTTACTAAGGGGCCCAGTAGGAAAGGATTGGGTTACAAACGGCGGTAATCTCACCAATCAACGCTACTCTACGCTGAAACAGATCGACACCACGAAGGTCAAGCAGCTCAAAGGGGCGTGGATGACGCGCCTAAAAGGCTCAGGGCATGGCGGCAAATACTCGTTCGAGGCTTCTCCGCTCGTGAAGGACGGCATCATGTATGTTGTCACGGGCAACGATGATGTGTTCGCACTTAATGCGAAGACGGGTGAGATCCTCTGGGAGTATTGGTCGGGTATCGACCAAAAGATCTCGACTGTGTGCTGCGGCTGGGCTAACCGCGGCCTCGCCATGGGCGAAGGATTGTTGTTCCTGGGTCAGCTCGATGCCAATGTCGTCGCTCTCGACATGAAGACGGGCAGGTCAGCCTGGAAGACCCCCATCGAAAAATGGGAGAATGGCTACGGCGTCACCAGCGCGCCACTTTACTATGATGGCATTGTCTATAGTGGTATCACAGGTGGCGAGTTTGGTGTGCGCGGTCGCCTGACCGCGCTCGACGCGAAGACCGGTGCGATTCTGTGGCGGTGGTATACGCTGCCAGGCGCCGGTGAGATCGGGAGTGAAACCTGGCCCGCTTCTACAGATCATGCGATGCGCGGCGGCGCGACAATTTGGAACACGCCAGCGCTCGACCCGGAACTCGGGCTCATCTACTTCGCAGCCGGCAATTGTGGGCCGGACTACGACGGCTCGTTGCGCGAAGGCGACAACCTGTTTTGCACCTCGATGATCGCCTTAAAAGCTAAAACCGGCGAATATGCTTGGCATTTCCAGCAGGTGCACCACGATATCTGGGACTACGATGCGGCCAGCCCGGTTGTTCTCTTCGACACGATTATCAACGGGGAGCCCCGCAAGGGGATTGCCGAAGCCGGCAGGACGGGCTGGGTGTACATCCTTGACCGTACTAATGGCAAACCCCTGATAGGGATTGAAGAACGCGCGGTACCCCAGGATCCACGACAAAAGACAGCGAAGACCCAGCCGATCCCGATCGGCGACGCGACCGTCCCACAATGTGCTGAGTTAGTGCCCGGTTATGATAAGGCCGGCTGTATCTTTGAGCCTTTCTGGGAAACCCCAGTGCTGATTCAACCGTCGGGCCTTGGTGGAACTAACTGGTCGCCGATGCCATATAGCCCCGACACGGGCTACTTCTATGTGCCTGGCACGATACGCAACAGCGCCTTTACACGTTACAGCGACAAGTACGTGCGCGGTCTACGGTATGTCGGTGGCGGGCAATCGGCGCCAATCGGCTCGCCTATGAGCGGAACTTTTACGGCGATCGACAGCAAAACAAACAAAATAGTCTGGCAGCACAAGACGCCCTACCGCATCGGTGGCGGGGGCGGCTCAACGGCAACAGCGGGGGGCTTGGTTTTCCGCGGGGAACCTGATGGGAACTTCTTGGCACTCGATGCCAAGACGGGACAAGAGTTATGGCGGTTCCAGACCGGTTTTGGAGCTGACGCTCCTCCGGTCATATATGAGGTCGACGGCGAGCAGTACGTCGCCATTGCGACGGGTGGCAACTCGCTCCAAGGAAGTGCATACGGTGACGCCGTTTGGTCCTTCTCGCTCAAGGGCCAATTGGGTCCCTTGTGGCCGCCTCCGCCGCCCGCAACGGCTGCCGGACCCACGGGACCGATCATTGCAGGGGCCGATGCAATTAAGATCGGCGGCAATAATGTGGAGTACAGCTACGCACCGAGCCGCGTGCGAATCAAAACGGGGACCACGGTGACCTTCACGAACGTAGGTGATCTTCCTCACGATGCCGCCGCGTTGAAGCAGGGTGAGTGGGGCACTGGTGCGCTGGCGAAAGGCGAGTCGAAGACAATCACCTTCACCGAGGCGGGCATCCACTATTACATCTGCACGCCGCACCCTTGGATGTACGGCCAGATTATTGTGGAGCCATGAACTGGAATTCCGCAGATTGGCGCGCGGAGGCACTGCTCGAGGTCGAGCTTGATCTAGGAAAGAGGCTCGTAGCAGAACGCGGTTGTATTTAGCCGCAAGCTTGGCACGAGCTTGCTTGTTGTTGCCTCGGTGGAGGAAACTCCCCAAATAGCCATATCTCCCCCAACGCCGCCTTCGGGAATTTCCAATAGATTGCGCGATTTCGGTACCCTATTCAATTATCTCGTCGGCGCGCGCAAGCAAAATGGCCGGGATGGTGATGCCGAGCGCCGTCGCCGCCTTCATATTGACGACCAATTGCAGCCGCGGCGGGAACTCCACCGGCAGGTTGGCTGGCGATGCGTCGTTGAGAATCGTGTGTACGTATGTGACAGCACGGCGCCAGCACCAGCGCTAATCAACGCCTTAGCTGACAACCCACCTTCATCAACATCTAGCCGGTACCCATAAACAGCAGGCAACCCTTTCTCTGCCATCAACTGCGCAATTTGCCGACGCAGACTTAGCAACATGCCGCTCTCCAGCACAATGACCACGTCAACTCGTTCGTTCGCGAGTGCGCGTATTGCGCCGCCAACGTCCTCGGAGCTATCGATCTCCGGGACGACAGCAGTGAGTCCAAGCACCAGAGCGGCCGGCTTTAATTATGTGTGCCGCACCGTCGCGATGGGCCGGCTTCTCAAATCCTTCACAACTTCGGACGTTCCAGTGTCCGGTGCTCGCGGAGACGTAGAGACAAGCTTTTTGGACCTAGAGCATCACCGTTCGGTCCAAGGCGGAGTTGGGAGACGCGGTTTTGCCGAGACGACTTCGTCCGGCCAAACGGTCATCTGTCTGCCATCCTGCCACTGGATGGTGATTGCCTGGTGGGCTATCTGAAACCCACGGTCATCGACCGCGAAGTCACCCAGAACGGTTTTGGTCCTGAGAGCCAGGAGGGCGTCACGGATCTTGTCGGACTCCAGGCTCGTCGCCTGGCGTATAGTTTCGACCAATAGCCGACAGCCGGCGTAGGAGGCGGCCGACTGCACGCTCGGGGCACGATTGAACTCCTTCTCGTACGCGGCCACGAATTCGCGGTTTCCAGGATAAGGAAGACCGGTGTCCCAGAAGGAGCCGCTGTAGACGAACTCAGCTTCCTTTCCGAGCTGCTTGTAATAGTCGGGAAGGAGCCCATAGGGAACGCTGCTGAACATCTTCACGTTCAAGTCCACTTCGCGCATCTGCCGAGTGATCTTGACGAGATCATCGAGGCGAACAGATGCCGCCATCAGCACGTCCGGCGTGGCTGCTTTCACTCTTTTCAGAATGTCGGAAAAATCAGTGGTGGCGGTCGGATATGTCTCGGCGAACACCAGCTCCAACCCCTTCTTCTTTGCCCATTCGCTCGCTCCCTTCGCTTGCGCGTTCGCGACAAGCCCATCGAGCTTGATGACTGCCACTCTTGTGAACCCGTTCCGAGCCGCCAGATCGAGCAGCCCTTCAGGTTGGCCTTCAACGGGTGAGAGCATCATGATCAGGTATCTGCGTCCTTTTTCCCATATCGAACTGGTTCCCGCCGTTGGCGCTATCATGAGCATCCGGTGCTTCTCGGTTACATCGGCAACCGCTTCTGTGATCGCAGAGCCGTACGGACCAAGAACCGCATCCACCTTATCTTCTGTGATCAGCTTCTCGTAGTTGCGAGCAGCCATCTTCTCATCTGAGCCGTCGTCGTAGATCACCAACTCGATCTGCCGTCCGATCGCTCCGCGCTCTGCGTTCACATGTTTTTGGCACAGCAAGTACCCCTCACGGCAGTACCCGGCCTGCGCGGAGTACTGTTTTCCAGTGATCGACAACGAGGTGCCAATCCGGATTGACTGCTCGGCGGCCGCCCACGGGCCCCACAACCCGATGACCGAGACCGAAGCAAGGCACACAACGGAGAGGAGTGCCTTATTCATGGACGGCCTCCATGCGCGCGGCACACACAAGCGTCGAGTGCGCGCCCTTGATCGCTGATGAATAGTCCCCAAGCGATTGATGTGTCCAATGCATTTGTGTTCTTATTGCTCATGCAAGAGTCGAGAGAGCAGCAATGAACCTCCGTTATCTTCATACATTTGTGAGCATCGTCGACTCCGGCAGCATTGCCCGCGCAAGCGCGCGGCTCAATGTGAGCCAACCAGCTGCGTCGCGCCAAGTACTCGCCCTTGAAGCTGAACTTGGAATACCACTCTTCGACCGGATTGGTCGACGACTGCGGTTGACTTCACAGGGCGAAGACTTGCTGCAGCTGAGCCGCCGGCTGTTAATGGACGCTGACGTGCTGAGCGCGCGAGCGCGGGCCCTCAAAGGCGGGCAGACCGGAATATTGCGTGTCGGCGCAACGCCAATGGTCATTGAGCACATGCTCTCGGCATTTCTGGGCAAGTATCAGGTTCGGCATCCTGGTGTGGAAGTACATTTCGTGGAGGACGGCGGGTTGCGCTTGCCGAGCCGCCTTGAGCATAGCGATATTCATTTGGCGCTTATTGTTCCGGATGATCGCTTTGCGAGCAGACTTCTCTTTCCTTCTCACAACCTGGCCGTGCTCTCCAGCAAGCATCCTCTAAGCCGCCGTCGCATGCTCGAGGTCGAGGAATTAGCCGACGAGCCATTGCTTCTGCTCCATCGCACCTTCGGGTCACGGCATTGGCTGGATTCCGCTTTCACCATTGCGCACCTTCGAGCCCGCGTCCTGCTGGAGAGCGCGGCCCCTCATACTCTCATGGCGTTGGCGCAGATAGGCTACGGCATCGCGGTTGTTCCATCGACTGTGCTCGTTCCGGGGCGTCTCCGAGCCGTACCGCTCGTTCAGCGCAAAACATCGATTGGAAGATGGGTGACCATTGCCTGGAACTCACGGCGGTCATTGTCAGCCTACGCGGAGCAATTCGTCGACGAACTGGTTGCATATTGCCGCCACGACTATCCCGGTCGAAGCGCCATTAAGCGAGCGCCACCACTACCTCGACCAGGGTCATGATACGGAAGTCCGCTTGGGATCATTCGCTGCCGTGTCTCTTCCGTGCCAGAGCCAGATCACCCAGCCGCGAGCGCAGCGGAACTCCACCGTGGACTCAACGGTTGACAGAACAACGGGAAGGAGCTGCAGTTTGACGCGACTTTACCCAAAGATATCCAAGAAAAGCGGCGGTTCACTCACGGCCAAGGGATTGAAGCTTTGGTACGAAGGCGAGCTCGACCGACGCCATGCGAAGACGGCAACGAAGCGCGGCCGTCGGCACGATCCTAGTCTTCCTATTTGGTCGCTGTCATGCACCTGTCCACCCAGTGGTCGCGCATGGCTCGCACGATAAGTCGGTATATCGCCCTGACCTTCCTGCTCGCAGTCCTGGGCATAGAGATCGCCGGAGTCTCGTTCGGCTCACCTGCGCTCGAGATCGCCTACGACTATCTCCTTGCGATTGTCTTTTCGCTTTTCACCATCGTCATGATCGCGATGTGCGGCTGGATTGTTTTCCTGTGGGATATCGATCGCCTGTTCTTTCGGCTTGAGGGTAGGATTGATGCACAGATCAATGCCGAGAACGCGTCCGATGAACCAGATGCATCGCTTGTGGACCGCGCTCGAGAGATGCTTGAGAGCAAAGTGCAAGATGTGCGCGCACGAGCGGTATATGTAATCGAGAGGTCATACTGGGACGACATCAACGCTAGTGGCCTGCTCGCATTTCCGCAGCCGAACATCGCCGCAGCCGTTCGGCAAATCGACAAGAGTAGACGGGATCTCTTGACGCCCCTCTCCGATTTCATCGCAACCGCGCTACCTGTCGGCACCTCCCCAGCGGTGATCGTTGCGCGCATGATTTTTCGCTACGTAGCGCCGGAAGTGAAAGTGCGCCTGTACCGCCGCCTGATCCTGCGCTTTCTGCTTCAGCTCGGCTCGCTTTTCGCGCTCGCGGCCACTGCTTTCTACTTCAGCATCCTAGGTTGGTCGCGCATCGCCAGCTCGGTCTTCACGCATGGGCATGTCGACCCGACGAGTGTGCTCCTCTATCAGCTTGATCTCATGCTGCGTGGTGCGCTGTTTGATTTCATGGAGCATACCCAGCGCTCGATTACGCCAATCAGAATCAACCAAGGCGCCACTGCGTTCGTGTACTACACATTGCTGTTCCGCATGTTCGTTGCGGTCTACGTCACCGCCTCCCTTTTCAAGGTCATTCGGTTCGTAGCCCGACGCTGGCGGGCTCTGCTGCGGTAGCGCCGCCCTTAGAAAGGTGGATAGACGCGCACACTCACGGTGCAACGCACTGCTACGTAAGCAATGTCTCAACTCATGCGTGCCTGGACTGCCACGGCACGTAGGTTACGGGAACGGCGATCGACGTGCCACGTTTATTGGGCAGTTAACGCCTAACAATGCGGGCACACACGATGATCATGAGGCAGGCCGATGCAAATTCTCGCACACTCTCCGGAGTCGGAGTTTTGGTCTGACGTGTATTGCGGCAGACCCATTGCTATCCTCCATCGCGCGTCGATACGAGCAGACTGCTGGGGATTGGTACCTATATTGTCAAAGTCTCTGCGGGACAAAAACGAACAAATGGTCAAGCTGCCTATTCGTTGGCGCAGTCTACGCCAAAGAGCGAAAGCAATTCGGCCAATCGATCGCATCGTTCCAAGCCGTGCAGTTCAAGCTCGTCGACATGCTTGCCACACTGGAGCAGGCGCGGCTCTTTACCTACCACGCCGCCAGGCTGGCCGACCTTCGCCTGCCCATCACAATAGACGCCGCCCTCGCCAAGATTATCGCTGCCGACGGGTGCAATGAGATTTGTCGCAAGGCGGTCAACATATTCGGTGGCTATGGTCTCACGGTCGAGTTCCCGATTGAGCGGCACTCACGCGATTCGTTTTTCCCCATGATCGGCGGCGGCACCAGTGACATCATGCGTTTGATCGTCGGGCGCAACATCGGGCTCTAGCTCTGCAAGATCGCCTCATCAACCTCGTCCTCTTTGACCCGGTTTGACCACTGGGTCACTGGCTCCGCTTGACCCCTAAAAGCTCAAGGCGCTGGTTTGATGCGCGGAAAGTAGTGAGAGTTGTTCCCTGCGTAACAGCGGCCCGACCCGAACTATGGAACAACACGCTCACACCCGACGAGATCAAGGAGAGATGCCATGAAGACCGTCCTGTCCGCCCTGATTGCGCTTTCGGTCATCGCCAGCGTCGCCGGTACGGCAAGCGCGCTCGACGCCAAGACCTTCTTTGAGCAGGTCGACCGCGATCACAACTAACGCGCTGATCCGATGCCCAGGAGGCCCGTGCTTGCGGACCTCCTTGCTTTGTGCGCCCCCTAAGACCACGCCCAAGGTGGCCCAAAGGTGTTGCCGCGCTTACGGGGTCTGGTGGATCAGTCCCTGCGCGCCGAAATAGTCCATACAGAGAACCCTAGCGCCGCGCGCCTGACTGCAAGGCGCTGCCGAGCTTCGGTGCAGGGTAAGCCCCTCGCGCGCCAGTCGGCCAGGTTTTCCAGGCGCGACAGCATCGGCTGACTCCCGTCTGTCGATGAATTATGGCATCAATATTCCCGATAGGTCGCTCGATAAGCGATCTGTACCGGCACAGGCTCGCGACTAGGCAGCGCGAGCATATACGCGCCCCTTTCCAAGGCAACTGATTGCGAAGCTGTCGCCTCGATGTCGACCTTTAGGAGAGGTTCACCATTCGATTTCTGGCCCGTATTGAGCTGCTTCTTTTGAGCCTCATTGAAAACGAACAATGTTAGTTTCATGTCTCTTTGAACAGCAAAATCAATGCTTAAAAAGGCGCGGCGCGGAAGAAAAAGGTCAGAGACGACGCTATTCGTGCTCAGCTGGACCGCGGACCAAGCTTCGGCTGCAGTGCTCTGGGTGATGTCAAGAGATATCCCTATTCGGGTTCGGGTTCGGGGGTAGCGCCGAAGGTGTTGGTGCCTCGACCCCCGCCAAATGCACCTCGCCGAGCGCGCTGAACCCCAGCCAAGGCTCCTGGCCGATTGTGGAGCGTACGCCCACCTGCACCCGGCGGAACATGGCGACCGCCTCGACGCCTGGCTTCACAATCTCCTCGGCCAGCACCTTGGTGTAAGGGTCGGCGCCCTCGCCGAGATCGGAAGCCAGCCCGCCTTGCGCTGTGGAGTAGGCGATCAGCATGCCGGGCTCCTGGCCCACCGGCACAAAGCCCTTGGACTGCAGCAGTCCCCGCGCACCCGCCTTCTTGAGCTTCAACACATTGCGGCAGGCATCGAACACCACGAAGTAGGTGGCATTGCCCGCCTCATCCTTCAGCTTGCGCGTAATCTCGGTGAGACGCAGCGACTGGTCCCACAGCTCACCGTCCTCGGCCGACTTCACGTCAACGAGGATCAAATAGTTCGTGCCGCCGTCGGCAGCACCGTGGCCCGAGTAGTAGAACAGGCCAACCGCATCACCACCGGCTGCTCGCAACCGTCGCGCGTAGGCATTGACGGCGCGGGTGAGGCTGCCGAGACCCAAATCACGTTCGAGGATGACCTCGAAGCCGAGGCCCTTCAGCGCGCGCTCCAGCAGCACCACGTCGCTATGGGGATTCGCCAGCGCCCCAATGGCAGAGGTGTAAGCCTGATTGCCGACCAGCAATGCGATCCGCTTTTCCGCATGCGCAAGCGGCGCACAGGCAAACACAGAAAAGAAGAAAACAAGCGCTAACCGGCCCAAATACCGCACTTCACCACGGCTTCCGTCCACTGGCGGAAAACTAGCCAATCCCAACGCGCCCTTGAAGCGCTACGCGTGGGCCCTTTGCGACTTAAGAGGCAATTGCACGGGGGGTCAGGTCAAGAAGTAACTACGGCACTCGCAGCTCCCGGCATATTGTCGGTGTGCTGTTCTTGCAACGCTCCGCTCGGGGACGGGCTGACCTCCAGGCCTGCGGCGTGCGCAGGCAGAGGCGTGGGTGCAGCGGGAGCGCTGAGCCCGGTATTCCTCCCACAGCAGGAACAGCGTCGCACCATGTCGCTTCAGCTCCTTGTGGACGTGATGAGTTCAACGGCGCGCCGTGTCTGCGCTGACACAACGGGGACGAGACTTCGGCTCTGGGCCTTGTCGTAATGGACTCCCGCGGTCCACAGTTGATGCACAATGGGGACACGACTGCGACCGACGGTGGGTGGGTTCATGGTGGGCGGAGGGACAGCGCGGCGATTAGCGGCGACTATGGCGGCGTGGATGATGTGCGGGATCGTTCTAACGAGCTCAGCCAACGCGCAAAGATCGGATAGTGTCTCTGAGCTGCTCGCTGAGGCGAACCGGTTGTGGGATCAAGGCAGGTATGCCGAAGGTATTCGGCTTGCTGAGCGAGCGGTCGTACTTGCACGTGAGCGTCGCTGGGACGAAGACGCGGCGGTCGCATCAGACAACTCTGGCAAGTCTCATCCTGTCACGCCCGCCAGGAAGGCAGGGTCGCCCCTCCAAAGCCTCAGGGAATGGGCAACTGAATACCTGAACCAGCGCAACTAGCGATATCCTCGTGCATCACCCCACCCACCCAGGCACGGAGAGCGTTTGAGGTCACGACATTTTTGAGCGCGATTGCTCACGGTTCGTGTTCCTGTGTTTATGAGTCGAATTTAGTTTTCTCGTTGCCCCAGCTTGCCCAGCCAGCACGGGATTCCCGCGCGAACAGCTCGAGATATGGTCCCTCGCCGCCAACGTAAGCCTCGATCCTCTCTTAGAGCTCAACGGGCTTTCTGATGTGCTCGCGCAGAAGGGCGATGATGGTCTCGAGCACGCCAGCGTCTCGCCGCAGGCTTTTGCCACGCGGACAGAGCAACACCGGCTCAGCGTTCTTTCGAGTGGTCAATCTGTTGCCCATGAACAGATCGGCATTGGGAGCGACACTGGTTGGGTCTCGCCCTTTCTTCAGCTTCACCCAGAGAAAGCCCATTGCGCTCGGCCTGAAGCCCCACGCCCCGACGAGCGGGAGATGCGCAGCGATGACCAACTGCGAGCTTGGCATACACAGGAAAAGGACCGCGTTCTCTGCGATCACCTGTTTCCATATTGGACGACTGCCTGCGAGAATTGCGCGATCAAAGATATGTGTACGACCGCGAAGGAGCGTCGCATTCGGCGCTGGGAGCACGAAGCCATCCTGGAGCGTGTCCCGAAGCGGCTCGACGACGACCCCGGGAAGATCCCATTGCGGAGCAAGACCGTCGAGCATCCGTTCGGTACGATCAAGGCGTGGATGGGCGCGACCCATTTCAAGATGAAGACGCTCAAGCATGTCTCGACCGAGATGGCCTTGCACGTGCTCGCCTACAATATGACGCGCGTGATAGTGATCTTCGGCGTGCCTGGGCTGCTCAAGGCGATGAGGACGTGATTCTTGCCTCGTCCGGGGCGCGAACACCGGGCCGGAGGGAGCCACGGTGCCCGCTGGCGTCGATGCAGGCCGCCAATCGAACCGACACGGCGGAAATTATCCCCCGGCACGTCACGCAGTCTGATGATGAGCCTCATCAGCGTGAGTTGTCACACAGGCTCCAGAGATTGCGGACATCATCTCGCTTGCTCGTAACTGCCGCGAGCGGCCGCCTCCTAGGTCGGGTTTACACCTGGTAGCTGACAATCACTCCTTGGCGTGATGTCCCATGAGTAGCCGTGAGCAATTGCAGCATAGAAGTGCATGTGCTCAAAATTGGCGGGTCTCGTCGTCGAATCAGTTGCCTGTAACCTTGGCGTCCGGTGGTATTTTGGGCTCACGAGTTTAGAGTGATTGGCCCAGTCTGCTCAGGATCTTTATTGTTATGGCCGACGAGGTTGCTAACCCAGTCAGCAGGAACCTCCAATCGACATTGGACGCCGCCGGGAGCAAATGAAAGGTCAGCTGTTCCCCCGAGTTCATAAGGGAGAAGTTCGCGAATTACGCTTGTCCCATAGCCAGAAGCATTTGGGGTTGAAACAGGCGGGCCGCCTGTCTCTTGCCATTCGACGACCAGCCGCCGATGCAGAATTTCATTCGGCAGCCAGTACCATCGGACTGATACCCGGCCCGTGTGGTTAGACAATGCGCCATATTTTGCGGCGTTAGTGGCGAGCTCGTGAAGCACCATCGCCATTGCCTGAGCAGCATCCGGCCTAAGTGTTACTTTTGGACCGCCCTCATAATATTTGCCCGCGGTATAGGGCGCAAATGCACGCCGAACGATTTCCTGCAGCGATACGCCATGCCAACGGGCGTGGTTCAGCAACTCGTGGATGCTCCCCAATGACCTGATGCGGCGATCGACCGATGACACGAAGTCCTCAATCGTGGCACAGGCACTCTGTGTCTGGAAGATGATGGCGCCGACTGTCGCCAGTACATTCTTTACGCGGTGGTCGAGTTCGGCATTCAGGATTTCGCGTTGCTTCTCGGCTTGCTTTCGCTCAGTGATGTCGATGCTGACGCCGACCACCCGCTGCGGCCGCGCATCTGCATCGTAGAAAATTAGACAACGCCTTTCGATCCAACGTAATGCGCCGTCCGAGCGAATAATGCGGTACTCCACGCTATACTCGCGCCGCTTGTCGGCCACGGCTTGGTCGTGAACGCTTTCCAATCGACCAAGATCCTCTGGGTGCACTCTGGCCCGCCATTCACTTAGCGTTGTCTCGGTCGTTCCCTGGAGCAAGCCGTGGACAGCCACGTAACCTTCGGAGACCTGCAACTTTTCCGCGCTTACATCGTAGGCATAACTACCAACGCGGCCCACCCTGCCCGCCAGCTCAAGCTGTAGGTTGCGCTCAGCAAGCATATCCGCTGCCAGTTTCCGATCTGTGAAATCGATCCTGACACCGATCAATTGCATGGGTTTACCACTTTGGTCATAAAGAATGAGGTTGCGCCCCTCTATCCACCTGACCTCGCCATCGTCGGCGCGGCGGATTCGAAACTGTGCAACGAATTCGCGTTGCTGCTTAAGAAGCGCCTGTTCACGCCGAAGCTCCAGTGGCGCCAGATCCTCTGGATACACAAGTTTGCGGGCATCGTTGCTCGACATCTCAACGGTGCTCTCAGGCAGACCTAAAATGGCCGCGCAGCCCGGAGACAGTTTTATTGACGCGCCGGGTTTACTTCGACCCCAGCAAAGCAACCTTCCAGCGACCGCGACTGCCACATGTTCGATCGCTGGGCACAACAACCTAACCACCATTACCAAATCGCGTGATGTTGGGGGCGGGTGGATTAGGATGTTTTTTTAGCGACGCCATATACTCCTCGACCACCTTGAGCGCGGGATCAGAAACCCAGCCGAAGAGACCCCCGACGATCAGATCCTCGTGTGGGTCCATCTCGATATTGTAAACCCTCGGATAACCGGCCATCGATGCGCTCGTTGAGAACATGCCGGGTTGTCTTTGCGGCCCGGTCCCCGTTGGATGAATGTCCGTGAAGTAGATGCGCCACTGCTTCCATCGTGCGGCGACCAGGTCGTTGCCGATTGCAATCAACGAGAGACCGCTGCGGATTGAGTATTGGCCCGTCATCAGAGCTGCGCGAGACGGCGTGCACGCTGGCTCTACGAGATACTGGGTGAGTCGTAGCCCTTCGCGTGCGAGCTGATCAATCCGTGGTGTCGGGGCACCCCGCAGCTCGCCGCCACCATAAACCCCGATATCGCCGTAACCGACGTTGTCGGCCAGAATGAAGACGACGTTGGGTCTCTGCTGCGCCCATGACGGTTCTGCTGCGGCTGTCAGGGTGGCGAAAATCAGCACCACCGTAAGCTGGATGCGATGCAAATTGGCCATCACGTGCTCCGCCCATGCGCTTCCGGTCGTCATCAAGGGACCGCACTCCGCCGGACCGCAGCAATAAGGAGAAACCCACACGCTGGGAGAGGTTGTTTTGTAGGCCCGCACTAACCTCGTTGGGGTCGAGGTCCGCCGCGGGTCATGATGAGGCATGCCGACTGCCTCTTAGGCACGGCAGAAGCTCCTCAGAAAGCGGAAAGAATCGCTGCGGTGCAGAAGGTCTTCGGACTTGTGCCAGTTTTTGACTCATGCACTGCAGCAAGGCCGCAAGGCCCGCCCTACTCGATCACCTCGTCGGCGCGAGTTAGCAGCGTCGGTGGAACCGTCAAGCCGAGCGCGTTAGCTGTCTTGAGATTGATCACTAGTTCATACTTGATAGGTGCCTGCGCAGGCAGATCGGCGGGGTTTTCACCCTTCAGGATGCGGTTCCACGTACGATGCCGAACGGCGAAAAATATCGACAGTGTCAGGTCCATATGACATCACGCCACCCTCGACGGCGAACCGCCGCCATTGGTAGACCGCGGGCACTCGGTGCTGTTCGGCTCGGCTAGTGCCATGATAAAGGCGCGATGCGTGACCGTGTACGGATCTGCAGCAGAGATCAACCCACCGCCCGGGTCGCGCACAAGCGAGACGTGAGGATATGGCAACGATAAATCCCTGGATCAACTTCAACGGCAACGCCGAAGAAGCATTTACATTCTATAAATCGGTATTCGGCGGAGAGTTCGCAAAGATCATGCGTTTCAAAGACCTGGCAGGCCCTGAATTCCCCGTAGCCGAAAAGGAGGCAGACAAGATCATGTATATCGCTTTGCCTATCGGCAAAAACATCCTGATCGCCAATGATGTCCCGGAAAGCATGGGGCGGGTAAGCGAAAACGAGAACAGATCGAAGATCTCGATCACTGCAGAAAGCAAAGAAGAAGCAGAGAGGCTATTCAACGGGCTTTCGGCAGGCGGGAACGTAGAAATGCCGATGGCTGACAGTCCCTGGGGCTCCTATTTCGGCATGTTCAGAGACAGATACGGGATCGAATGGACGGTGGAGTCCGTCTAGCCTTTTGTCGGGGCTGACCCAGGAAGGAAGCGGCGTGGGCGTGTATTTGTTTTGCTATACTTTCTGTATGCCTCGCGGAGCAGTCGAATTCTTTCTGGCCTTCGTGGTGATGGGGATCGTGTGGTACGACGCCTATATCGGCGGGATGGTGGGCGTGGGCGTCCTTTTCGGCCTCGCGATCATGCGCTACATGGCGGAGCGGGCGGGGGCGGCTGGAGCGGTGTGGGCTCCTCGGGTGCTGAAGCAAAGACGGCCATGATAGGCGTGTGCTCACCGGACCGAAGCGCTTCTCTTATACCCAAGATAGCAGTCGCAAATGTTGCGCCGCCGAGGGCCTTCCGGGTCGTGCCAATTCCAGACCTGGCCGCTACCTTTGCTCTGCTCGAAACCGGTCGCCGCGAATAAGATTGATGTCGGCAACTGCCCCGTAAAGATGCTGCGGTGCCAGCCAGTCAATGTCCTTCATGCGTTGGGCGACCCCCACTACAACTGGTACCTGGTGACGCCGCGCGAGACGTTCGAGGGAGAAAAAAGACCACCAGGCGCGAAACGCAATCCGCGTCCAACTGTGCGCGTCCCAGCCGAGCAAGAGAACATCCGGTGCATAGAGGCGCACAATGCGGTGCAAATTCCAGGGACACATGACAATGACGCCCAGGCGCACAGGCCGCGCATCTTCCCACGGAAAGGATCGCGCCTCGGCGGCAAACGCGAACACCACCGAGCGGTCGGCTAACTTGTTGGAAACGAGCTTCTCGATCACCGATGAGGCGAGCCCCTGCTCTTTGAGCTCCACAAACAGCTCCAGATCCGTCCGAGCCAGAAAGGACAATGCGGCATCGAGGGTGAGCGCGTTCTCGGTATAAAGTGGCGGGTCGTGTGCCACTACCACCGCGCCGGAGTCCGCAGCGCGGCTCACATCGAATTCCACACCCGTTACTGCTTCGTCGCGGGCGGCACGGGCGAAAGCTGCCAGCGAGTTCTCATCCCCACCAGCGGACCAACCACGATGCGCGATGAGGTGCATGCGACGTACCGCAGACGTACGGGGCGAGGCCCCAAACGCGTGACTTTTCTCCGTCCACAAAAAACGCATACTCGCGCCGAAGCTCGATGGTAAGCGCCAGGACATCCTGATTGAGCCTCGCGCCCAACAGCCGCCGAATTGCGACACTCGCTGACCCTAACTCGACCGCAAGCCCGAAGCTACAGGCATTGCGAGATGCTGCACGGGCGCGAGGGGTGGAGGCTCGATGTACCCGAGCGAATTGTGCCGGAAGCGCTCGGGCGCCATGGCGTTCAACGTGTTGGCGTCGCCGATGCTGCATGCTCGGCGTGGCGATATCGTCGAGCGTGCTGCTACACTGCGCCTGCCCGCGACCTACCAATGGGTGGAAAACGCGGAAGCGGTCGGACTCGTCGCCGACGGTCCGCGCATACATCAGCTATCGTTGCGTCGGCCGTCCCGCAGGAGTTTGCTCTTTCCATGCAGGCGAAGCAGTCATTGGTCGTTGATCCAGAAAGTCCTGGCGGCATCAACTCGCCGCACGGCCTGATCCTGTTCGACGGCGTGTGCGTCCTATGCTCCCGCGGCTGTCGCTTCGTGAGCAAGCGTGATGGCCGCGGCCATTTTCGCTTCGTCCCAATCCAGGTGGCCGAGGGACGTCCGCTCGCTGAGCAACTCGGTATCGATCCTGATCGCCCGGATTCCTTTGCGTTTGTGAAGAAGGGGAAAGGCTATGTAAAATCCGAAGCCGTGCTGCGCATTGCGCGCGAGCTTCCGCGTTGGCAGTGGACATGGGTCTTTCACTTCATCCCACGAGTGATACGCGACGCGATCTATGACGTGGTTGCGCGCAACCGCTACCGCTGGTTCGGCCG
>Ga0075433_10001431_pt1 | contig 17606 bp, 9 predicted proteins | sample RhiMethybrSRZTD2_FD_75299 | JGI IMG/M metagenome (GOLD analysis project Ga0075433, IMG submission 75299) | Populus rhizosphere microbial communities from Tennessee, USA - Rhizosphere MetaG P. TD hybrid SRZTD2 | ecosystem: Host-associated > Plants > Roots > Rhizosphere > Soil | place: USA... | reverse complement strand
ATCTCGTGCTCGATCATGGCGGCGACGTTCGGGTTGCTCGTCTCCGCGCTCGGCAAGACGCCGGCCGCGACGCGTCGGGTCGCTACCTTTGCCGTGCTCATCATGGTGATGCTCGGCGGCGCCTGGGTGCCGTCGTTCATCTTTCCCGCATGGCTTCAGCGCATCACCGTCGTGATTCCCGCACGATGGGCGGTCGATGGTCTCGACGCGATGACGTGGCGCGGCCTGCCGCTGGACGCGGCGATCATGCCGACCATCGTGCTGCTCGGCTTCGCCGCGCTGTTCGCGGCGCTGACGCTGTCGCGATTCCGCTGGGAAGAAACGTAGAGCGCAGGCTTCAGCCTGCGCGTCTGGGCCACGAAGAACACGAAGGATCAGCCACGAAGAACACGACGATCACGAAGGCACGATGAAGGCTCTGATTCGCGACCGATATGGGCCGCCCGACGTGCTCGAGGTCAGGGATGTGGCACGACCTGTTCCGAAAGAAGATCAGGTTCTCGTGCGAGTGCATGCCGCGTCCCTCAACGATTGGGATTGGGGGCTGCTCCACGAGCCGACCTTTCCGATCTTCGGCCGTGGCGGCACACCTCGCGTGCGGATTCTCGGCTCCGATATCGCGGGGCGCGTCGTCGAAGTCGGCAATCGCGTTCGGCGCTTCAAACCGGGCGATGCCGTGTTCGGGGACCTCGCGGCGGCTGGGGAGGCTTTGCCGAGTACGTCTGTGGGTCGGAGAAGCGTGATCACGATCAGCCACGAAGGACACGAGATCTAGCCACGAAGAACACGAAGGACACGAAGCAGACTAAGAAAATGAAGGACACGAAGCAGACTAAGAAAACTTCGTGAACTTCGTGTTCTTCGTGGCTAGGTCTTCGTGTTCTTCGTGGCTGGCCACCACATCACAACCCCGGTGACGAACAACAACATCGGCGCGAGGGCTGCGAGCGTCCACGCGATCTTCGTGGCTGTGCCCGCGAAATTGCCGACGTGAAGCGGCGCCATCCAGGCCATGACGACGTCGCCGGCCGTGCGGGCATTCGTCGATTCCGGTAGAACCTCACCCGAATACTGATCGAGATAGATCGAGGTGAGATTCGCTCCAGCGGCGCGAGTGGCCGATGGCGAGAACATGACGAGGAACGGATCGCGTTCGCCGAACGGAATCACGACTCGAGCGACGTGTTGATCGGGCACCACGCGCCGCGCGCGTGCAAGGAGGTCGTTCCACGCCAGCGGCGCTCGGCCTTGCGGCGCTGCGGACGAGGGTGGTCGGGCGATCGTGAGCGGCGAGAACGAGCCGATCAGCGATCGGAAGGTCGATGGAAATGCGAACGCGCCGCCGGTGACGGCCCACATCGCGATGAAGACGACAGTGCAGATGCCGATCGCCCCGTGCAGGTCGCGAATGACGATGCGCCAGGGCCGGCGCGTGTCGACGACGAACACGCGCAGCCACTGCGAACGCGTCGGCCACCAGATCACGATGCCCGTCACGCTCATCGTCAACAGTACGATCGCGCCGATACCGTTGATGACTCGCCCGCGTCGTCCGCCGAGCAGGTTGAAATGGAGTTGCTGCAGCGTGCTGGTGGCGCCTCTGTCTGGCAGCTCGCCGAGCACACGGCCAGTGACGGGATCGGCGAGGATGGTGGCGAACGCGTGTCCCTGGGTTGCGTAGGCGAGATACGTTGGCCTGCTGGTCGTCGGTGCATCGACGCCCGACACGCGATGTCGCGGGTAGGCCGCGCGAACCGATGCGAGCACGGTTTCAGCATCGACGATCGCGCCGGGGCGCGATGGGGTGAACAGCGTCGGATACGCGAACCGCTGCAGATCGATTCGCCACACGAGCAACGCGCCGGTCAACGACACGAAGACGATGTAGAGCCCGGTCAGGAGCCCTACCCACCGATGGATTTGCAGGAAAATGCGGCGCACGAATCGCGCGCGAGAGTCTATGCCACGACGAACACGAAGATCACGAAGGGCATTCTGAATTCTTTCTGAATTCTTCTTCAGGATAGGATCGACGATCTTCGTGCGCTTCGCGCGAGGTGCCGGCTGACGAAGTCTTCACGAACTCTTCAGTCGCATCCGGCGCACGTCCGCGATAAGTTCTCCCGATATGCATCACACGATTCGAGTATTCGTAGCAGGCGTCTGCGCTGTTCTCGCGTTAGGCGGGCAGCCGGCCATGGCGCAAGGGCAGGCGACAGTCGCCGGCACCATCGTCGACGCGCTGGGCGCGCGTGTCTCGGGCGCCAACGTGACGTTGATGCGAGATGGCATGAAGGTCGCGGACTCCAAGAGCGGCAGCGACGGGACGTTCTCGTTTGCATCGCTCGCGCCGGGGCGGTATGCCGTTGCCGCAATCGCGCCGGGGTTCAGCCCTCGTACGAGTGAGCCGGTGTACGTCGGTCCCGGATCGCGTGAAACGCTTGATGTTGCGCTCGAGATCGGACCCCTGCAGCAGGACGTCGTCGTTACCGCCGAAGCGGGAGAGATCCTGCAGGCTCGGACCGGCGCGCAGGTCACGGTGATTGACGAGGGCACGCTGAACGCGCTCAACAAACCCGACGTGCTCGAAGCGCTTCGACTCGTGCCTGGTGCGCAGATCGTTCAGCTGGGCGAGCGCGGCGGACCCACATCGCTGTTCCTGCGCGGCGGCAACTCGAACTTCACGAAGGTGCTGATCGACGGTGTGCCGGCCAACGATATCGGCGGCGGCTTCGACTTCTCTCAGCTCGACATCGCGGGCGTCGATCGGATCGAAGTCCTTCGCGAAACCAACAGCGTCATCTACGGCAGCGATGCGCTCACCGGCGTCGTCAACATCTCGACGCGCCGCGGCAGCACGCGGACGCCGGAGCTCGAATACGCCATCGATGGCGGTAATCTGGGCACTGCTCGCAACTCGATCGGGTTCGGTGGAGCGGTCAAGCGGTTCGACTACTTCTCGCAGTACGCGTACTTCACGACCGACAATCACACGCCGAACAGCGGCTACCATCGCGGCACCTATGCGGGCCGCTTCGGTGTCGCGCTCGGTGGCGGCACGAACGTGACCGGCACCCTGCGGCGAGCCGATGGCACGTTCGGCAGCGCCAATGCCTTCGATCTGTATCGTATTCCCGACGATTCGACCTCGGATACGGATCTCACCTACGCGACCGTCGGCGCCGATTCGCAGATCACGAACTCGTGGCAATCGAGCATTCGCTTCGGATCGGCGGTGCAGCGGCTCACGATCGTCGATCCGTCGCCGTCGGGCGAGCCGTTCGATCCGTTTGGCTTCGGCGCCAGCTATCTGGGCAACACGGTGACGCTGCGCGGCGCCAACGGCGAAACGGTCACCGGCCGCGCCATCCTCGACTTCAGCGGCACCTATCCGTCGAATTTCTACAGCCGCACGACGCGCCGGATGCTGTCGGGTCAGACGATGTATCAGGTGACGCCGAACGTGGCGGTCGCGGGCGGCGCGCGATGGGAGCGCGAGCAAGCGTTCAACGCCGCCAACGCCAACGATGCCGCGGACACGCGCGACAACGGCGGCGCGTTCGTCGAAGCGCGCGCGTCAGTGGCCAATCGCGCATACGTGAGCGGCGGTGTTGGCGTCGAGCACAACGCGGTGTTCAAGAACGAAGTGACACCACGCGTCTCGCTGGCCGTGTACCTTCGCAACCCTTCATCAGCGAGCGTTGGCGAAACCAAGTTCACGTTCAATGCCGGCAAAGGCATCAAGGCCCCGAGCGTTTTCCAAGAGCAGAGCGCGCTCTATGCGCTCGTGCACGGCACGCCTGCTGGCGCGAGCGTCGAACCGGTGGGACCGGAGCGCAGCCGCACGATCGATGTCGGCATCGAGCAGGGGTTGGTCGGCGGACGGCTGCGTGCGCGGGTCGGCTACTTCAACAACGAGTTCGACGATCTGCTCGAGTTCCTCAATCGGACAGCGCTGGTCGCGGCTGGTGTGGATCCCGCTGTTGCGGCGGCGACGGCATTTGGCGCCTACGTGAACTCGCAGTCGTTCAAGGCGCAAGGCATGGAAGCCTCGTTCGAAGCGATGGCCGGCTCGTCGTTCCGTATCAGCGGTTCGTATACCTATCTCGACGCAGAAGTGACGAAAGCGCTGAGCGCGACCGTGGCGACCAATCCGACGTTGCCCGGCGTACGTATCGGAGCGTTCTCACCGCTGGTCGGCGCGCGGCCGTTCCGCCGCCCGGCGAATGCGGGCACGCTCTTCGTCAGCTACGCCCGCGCCAAGGCGCAGGTCGCGCTTGCCGGCTACTTCTCCGGCCGCCGTGACGACAGCACGTTCCTCAGCGATCAGTTCTTCGGCAACACGCTGCTGCTGCCCAACAGAGATCTCGATCCCGCGTACCAGAAGATCGATCTCAGCGGCGGCTACTACGTCCACCCGCGGGTGCGCGTCTATACGACGATCGAGAACCTGTTCGACAAGAAGTTCGACGCCGCGTTCGGGTATCCCGCGCTGCCGTTCACGATACGCTCCGGCGCCGCCGTGAGGCTGGGCGGCGATCGATAGGAATCAGGAGTCGGGAATCAGGAATCAGGGCTGGGCAAGGTTGCAGGATACAGGTCCTGAGGCCTCAGGCCTGGTCGCTAAAGCCTGGCCCAGCCCTGATTCCTGATTCCTGACTCCTGATTCCTGCAGTCAGCGCTTCGGTCCGAACCGTTCGCGGATCGAGGCCATCTGCTCGCGCGCGCCCGGCTTCTGCAGCACCAACGTCTCGAGGCTTTTCAAGTAATTCGGATTGCCGCTCTTGACGCGGTAGTCGGCGACCAGCTGCTCGATCTTCGCGAAGATGAAGATGTGCTCGCCGTTGGCGTCGTTGAACATCTTCTCGTCGATCGCTCCGTTCAACACGAACGACGAGGCCATGTCCCAATAGCTGGTGACCATGCGGAAGTGCCCGCTGTGCGGGCTGCCGAGCGTGTGAAAGATGTCGTCGACGGTCTGCGGATGAAACTCGCGCGCGAACCACGCCCGCGCTTCGCGCATCGTCGGTTCACGTCGCATTTCGTAGAGACGGATAATCAGGGTTGCACTCTCATACGGGCTGCTCATAGACGGTGATCGTATCGGAATCAGGAATCAGGAATCAGGAATCAGGCCTGGGCAGAGGTCAGACGAATCAGGGCTGAGGCTTCAGGCCTGATGGCTTGCCCCTCGCCCAGCCCTGATTCCTGATTCCTGACGCCTGATTCCTGCAGACCGTAGCCTTTATCGCAGTCTGTCTGCGATAAGGGCTACGGTCAGCGCGTAGTAGTGCGCGCAGTTGTAGCCGAGGATGGCGTCGTAGTTGTGGTAGACGAGGAACTTGCGCGTGCCCACATCGACGAGCGCCGCGCTGCGATCGATCTTCGGCAGCGCGCTGCCGTCAGGACGGCGTACGCCGAGCGCCTGCCATTGGGCCATCGGGATGCGCTCGGTCATGTTGCGGGTCGCGTAGCAGCCTTCCTTGCGCCGGGGAACCTTCAGGTCGATGCGGTTCTTGACCTCCGGCGACACCTTGACCTCGCGACCCCACGTCTCATCGTTACTCCAGCCGAATCCTTTGAGGTAGCTCGCGATCGATGCCAGCGTGTCGGGAATCGAGCCCCAGATATCGCGGCGCTCGTCGCCGTCGAAGTCGACGGCGTACTTCAAGTAGCTCGAGGGCATGAACTGCGTCTGACCCATCGCGCCGGCCCACGATCCGGTCATTGTCTTCGCTTCGATGCTGCCGCGCTGCACCATCGTCAGCGCGTTGAACAGCTCGCCGCGGAAGTAGTCCGCACGACGCGGCTCCCACGCGAGCGTGGCGAGGGCCTGGAACACGGGCACGCGTCCCGTGATCCGTCCGAACCGCGTTTCCATCGCCCAGATCGCGAGCAGAAAACGTCCCTGCACGTGAAACTCTTTTTCGATGTGGGTGAGCAGGGTGCGATTCTCTTCCTCGAGCTCTTTGCCGCGTTTCACCAGCGCCGGCGTCAATCGTGCCGACAGATATCGATCGAACCCGGGGTTGAGCTCGGCCTGGCTGCGGTCGCTGCGGATCACGCGCTCGAGCGGCGTGAGTCCTTCCAGGGTCTGCGAGACGAGGTCCTCGCTGTAGCCGCGCTCGCGCGCTTCCTTGATGAGGCCTATCAGCCAGTCATCAAAGCTTTGTGAGGCGTCGACGCTGACGTCGGGAGACAAAACGGTCGAGGATGGCGACGAGGATGGAGGTGTCGAAGCTGGCGAGGCAGGAACTTCCTGTGAGGTGCCTTGCGCGGCGACGCCGACCCCAGCCATGACGAACGCGACGATCGAGCCTTTCCAGCGCATTCGACTAAACAGATCCATGATGACGCAACTTGCTTTCCGCCGGGCACTGCCTGTCTAATACTGCCACTACTTCTACTGAGCGATCTCCCTTTTCACAGAGAGACTTACGCTATGCCTTTCACCTTAAACGTCAACGGGAAGACCACGACGGTCGACGTCCCCGGCGACATGCCCCTGCTATGGGTCCTCAGGGACGTCATGAACCTGAAGGGAACCAAGTTCGGGTGTGGCATCGGCCAGTGCGGCGCCTGCACCGTGCATGTGCGCGGGCGTGCACAACGCGCCTGTCAAACACCAGTATCGGCCGCGGCTGGTGCGGCCATCACGACTATCGAAGGGCTGTCGCCCGATGGTCTGCATCCGCTGCAGCAGGCCTGGACCGAGCTCGACGTGCCGCAGTGCGGCTATTGTCAGGCCGGGCAACTCATGACGGCGGCGGCGCTGCTTGCGACCACGCCCAAACCTTCTGACGCCCAGATCACCACCGCCATGACCGGGAATATCTGCCGGTGTGGCACGTACACGCGGATCCGCGCGGCCGTCAAGCGCGCGGCTGAAATGGGCACGTCTCGTTCGACGTCGACGGCGCAGGGCGCCGGCGCGGAATAAGGGGGAGCTGTGACGACAAACACTCTTCTCAATCGCCGCGCCTTCCTGAAGGTCAGTGCCGCCGCCGGCGGCGGTTTGCTCGTTGCGCTGCATCTCGATCCCGTCGAGGTGCTCGCGCAGGGACCGCCCGGAGGCGCCGCGCTCGCCTATGTGGCCACCGCATTCGTGAGCATCGCTGCTGACGGCGCGGTCACGATCACCTCGAAGAATCCTGAGATCGGCCAGGGCATCAAGAACATGCTGCCGATGATCATCGCCGACGAGCTCGACGTCGATTGGGCGGGCGTCAAGATCGTGCAGGCCGACGCCGATCAGTCGAAGTACGGCGCGCAGGTCGCGGGCGGATCGACCGCCACGCCGACCAACTGGGATCCCATGCGTCAGGTAGGCGCCGCGATCCGGCAGATGATCCTCGCCGCTGCGGCGCAAAAGTGGAACGTGCCGGCCAGCGAGCTCACCACCGCATCCGGTCGCGTGATGCATCGCGCCAGCAACAGGTCTGCAGGCTACGGCGAGCTGGCCAGTGCCGCCGCGTCGATGCCGGTGCCGACGCTCAGCATGGTGCCGCTGAAGGATCCGAAGGACTACAAGATCATCGGCAAGCCTGTTCGCGGTGTCGATACCGCGGCGATCACCACCGGCAAACCGATCTTCAGCATCGACTTCACGGTGCCCGGCATGTTGTGGGCCGTGTATCAGAAAGCACCGGTGTACGGCGCGAAAGTCGCGAGCGCCAACATCGATCAGGTGAAAGCGCTTCCCGGTGTGAAGCACGTCTTCGTCGTCGACGGGACGGCCAACCTGCAGGGATTGATGCCGGGTGTGGCGGTTGTCGCCGACAGCTGGTATCAGGCCAATCAGGCGCGTAAGCAGCTGCAGATCACGTGGAGCGATCACCCGACCAGCACGCAGTCGAGCGAAGGCTTCCAGGCCAAGGCCGACGAGCTGGGCAAGGGCGCGTATCAGACCAAGCTCCGCACCGACGGCGACGTGGAGAAGGCGTTTGCGAGCGCGGGCGTAAAGACCGTCGAAGGCGCCTACATGTATCCGTTCATCTCGCACACGCCGCTCGAGCCGATGAACTGCGTGGCGCACTGGAAGGACGGCAAGATGGAGCTGTGGGCGCCGAGCCAGACGCCTTCTGCCGGTCTTGCGATCGTCGCCCAGACGCTCGGCATCCAGCAGAAGGACATCACGCTGCATCTGATGAAAGTCGGCGGCGGGTTCGGTCGTCGACTGACGAACGACTACGTGGCCGAGACCGCGTACATCGCCAAACAGATCAACGTGCCGGTGAAGTTGTTGTGGACGCGCGAAGACGATATGGGGCACGACATGTATCGTCCGCAGGGCTTCCACTACTTGAAGGGCGCCGTTGACTCTTCAGGCAAGCTCGTGGCGTGGAAGAACCACTTCGTGACCTACGGCGCCGGCAACGGCTACGCGTCGGCGGCCAACATTGCCGGTATCCAGTTCCCCGCGCTTTTCGTCGAGAACTTCGATTTCGGTGATTCGAAGATTCCGCTCGGTGTGCCCACCGGTGCGCTGCGCGCGCCCGGCAGCCACGCGTTCTCGTTCGTGTTCCAGTCGTTCATCGACGAACTGGCGCATGCAGCGGGGAAGGATCCGGTGCAGTTCCGTCTGGACCTGTTGAACAACAAGGTCTACCCGGCGCCGGAACGAGGCGGCGACGGATTCGACGCCGCGCGCATGACCGCCGTGGTCAAGCTTGCGGCCGAGAAATCGGGCTGGGGCAAGTCGCTGCCGAAGGGTACCGGCATGGGCATCGGCTTCCAGTACAGCCACCGTGGCTACTTCGCTGAAGTCGCCGAGGTGACGGTCGATTCCGATAAGCGCGTCAAGGTCAACAAGGTGTGGGTGGCCGGCGACATCGGCAGTCAGATCATCAGCCCGATGCACGCGGAGAACCTCGTGCAGGGCGGCGTGATCGAAGGCATCAGCCACATGATGCAGGAGATCACGTTCAAGAACGGTCAGGCGGTGCAGAGCAACTTCCACCAGGTGCCCATCCTTCGCATGGCCCAGGCGCCGCCGGTGATCGAAGTGCACTGGCTGAAGTCGAACAACCCGCCGACCGGTCTCGGCGAGCCGTCGCTGCCGCCGGTGCTCCCGGCCGTGGCCAACGCGATCTTCGCCGCGTCAGGCACGCGAGTGCGGTCGCTCCCGCTCTCGAAGCACGGCTTCCGTTGGGCTTGAGGTAACGCGGTTTCGGAGGAAATGGAGGTTATTCACACGGAGTGAACGGTGGAAACGGAGAGACTAGATGATCAGCCTCCGTTCCCACCGTTTCCTCCGTGTGATTGTTTCTCCGTTTCCTCCGCCTTCTCCGTTCCCACTCTCGGGAAAATCCAATCAACCGAAATCAACTTTTCGATCTTTTGGATGAGGCCTTCGTCTTTGTTGGCTAAGTCCTTGATCTCACAGAGATGTCACGTCTGCGAATCGGGCGCCGGAATTGCTTCGCAGTGCGAACGCCGGGCGTGCACCTGGTGCTTCTATGCGACAAGCGGCATAGCCGCCGCGAATAACTGACGACGCCTACAACCGGACGTTCGAGTCATACGTCGAAGTCTCGTTTGCGGGGTGCGCGTTCCTGTACCGCCGTATCCGTGAGTGGAGGACAACCCATGCGTGACCTCACCAAGATGGGCAAAGCAGCCCTGTTGGTCGCGGCCCTCGTTCTGCTGCTGCCAACCCTCGCCCGAGCACAGTCGCTTGCGGGCACTGTCAAGGATGCGTCGGGCGCGGTGCTGCCGGGCGTTACCGTCGAGGCCTCGAGCCCCGTGCTGATCGAAAAGACCCGCACTGCGGTCACCGATGGCTCAGGCCAGTACCGAATCGAGAACCTCGTGCCCGGCACTTATGCGATCAGCTACACGCTTCCCGGTTTCACCACGGTGAAGAAGGACGGCGTCGAGGTCAGTGGAGCCGGCGTCATCACGGTGAACGCCGATCTGCGCGTTGGTGGCGTTCAGGAAACGATTACCGTCACCGGTGAATCGCCCGTTGTCGATACACAGACGAGCACGCGCCGGCAGATGGTGCTTTCGAGCTCGGTGATTCAGGCCATTCCGGCCTCGCGCGGCTACGGCAACCTGCTCGCGACGGTGCCCGGCATTCAGGCGACCGGCCTCGATGTGAGCTCCGGCGTGTCGACCAACTTCTTCACGTCACGCGGCGGGCGCGGCAACGAAGGCACGATTCAGATCGACGGCATGAACGTTGGCTCGGCGTTCAACGGCGGCGGCGTCGCCGGCTTCGGCTATCCGATCGGCGAAGCCTCGGAGATTCAGGTCACCGTGGCCGGCGGTCTCGGTGAAGTCGATCGTGGTGGACCGCAGTTCAACCTGATTCCGAAGACCGGTGGCAATACGTTCAACGGCACCGCGTTTCTCAGCACCGCGGGCAAGTGGTCGCAGGGCGACAACCTCACCGATCAGCTGAAAAGCTATGGGCTGACCAACGTGCCGGCGCTGGTCAAGAACTGGGACACGAACTTCGCGTTGGGCGGACCGATCGTCAAGGATCGTCTCTGGTTCTACAACAACGTTCGCAGCTACGGGAACCATCAGGAGATACCAGGACTCTTCGGCAACTTGAACGCCGGCAACCAAAACTCGTGGTTCTACGACAAGGACACCAGCCTTCCGGCGCGCGGTGCGGCGGCCAAGATGATCGAGGCGATTCGTCTGACCGGCCAGGCGACGCCGCGCAACAAGGTCGGCTTCTATCTCGACTATCAGAAAGTCTGCAACGGGTCCGCGTATCTCAAGGGTGCGACGCAGTGCCGCGATCGCGGCGACGACTGGGTGGCGCTCGGCAGCGTCGGTGCGGGATTCTTCGGTGCGCTCGCGCCCGAGTCGGGCAACGTGTGGGACAACCGCGAGAAGATCACGCAGGCCAACTGGACCTCGCCGTACACCAACAAGCTGCTGCTCGAAGCCGGCTTCTCGCAGTTCGCGAGCCGTTTCGGCGGACAGATTCCCGGCGGTGCGCTTACCAACTTCATTCCCGTGCAGGAGCAGGTATCGAATCCGACCACCGGCACGCCGGTCGGCAACTTCACCTATCGTGGCTGGTCGTCGGCGGGATCGAACGAGCAGTTCCACAACGTCTGGCGAGCGTCGGCCACCTATGTCACCGGCGCGCACAGCATGAAGATCGGCTATCAGGCGGCTTTCCAGGTGCAGAAGAACTTCCAGAATGCCGGCAGTCAGATCAGTTACGTCTTCAACAACCGCAATCCCATTCAGTACACGCTGCGCGATGCGCCGTTCTGGTCGAGCAATCGCACGCGCTTCGATGCCTTCTACATCCAGGATCAGTACACGCGCGGTCGCCTCACGTTGCAGGGTGGTCTGCGCTACGAGCACGCGTGGAGCTGGTTCCCCGAGGGTGAGAACGGCGTCGTTGCCGACAACGCCTACGGCACGCGGTTCCTCTTCCCCGAGCTGAAAGGCGTGACCGGCTACAACGACATCACGCCGCGCATGGGCGCCGCCTACGATCTGTTCGGCAACGGCAAGACGTCGTTGAAGGTCAACGTCAGCAAGTATCTCCAGGCCGCGAACAACGACGCGCAGTACACGATCGCGAATCCGGCGACCACGTTCCAGCAGACGACGAACGTGGCGTGGACCGACTCCAACAGCAACAAGGTCGTGGACTGCAACGTGATGAACAGAGCGGGGGAGAACAACAGCGCGGCCGGCGGCGACGTTTGCGGGGCGTGGCAGAACCTGAACTTCGGCAACCCGTTCAGCACGACGGTCGTCAACCCCGATGTGCTGCATGGATGGGGCGTGCGGCCGTACGACTGGCAGTACAGCGGCGAGATCCAGCACGAGCTCCTGCCGCGCGTGGCTCTCGATGTGGTCTACAGCCGTCGGGTGTGGGGCAATCACTTCTTCACCGACAATCGCGCGCTGACGCCGGCCGACTTCGACACCGCCACGATCGCCGCGCCGAGCAATCCGAATCTGCCGAACGGCGGCGGCTATCCCGTCACGTTCGTCACGCGGAACGCGCGATCACCCATCGGCGCGGTCGACAACTACTACACCTTTGCGAAGGACTATGGCGACGTCACCACCTACTGGCACGGTGTCGACTTCACCGTAAACGCGCGCACCAGGAACGGCATCACGTTCCAGGGCGGCACCAGCACGGGCCGCGGCGTGCGCGACTACTGCGCGATCACAGCGGCGCTGCCGGAGTTGTATGTCACCGCTGGCTCGGTGTTGGCCAACGCGCAGAAGGATGCGTGCGCGGTCACCGAACCGTGGCTGACGACGTATCGGAGCTCGGTCACCTACACGCTCCCGAAGATCGATGTGCTCGTAGCGGGCTCGCTGCGATCGACTCCCAACTCGCAGCCGTCGACAATCAATACCTTCGTGGCCACCAATGGCGCGTCGGTGCCGGCGAACTACAACGTCACCAGCGCGATCCTGCAAGCGTCGACGCTCGGACGTGCGCTCACACCAGGGCTGACGTTTCAGACGGTTGATTTGACACTGCCTGGTCAGGTCTATCCAGATCGGATCAACTCGGTCGATTTGCGAGTGGCCAAGGTAGTGCGATTCGGGCGCACGTCGACCAACGTCGGCTTCGACTTCTACAACCTGCTGAATGCCAATACCGGCACGGCGTTCAACAGCGTCTACGACGTCGTCACCAACGGTCTGACGTGGCTGCGTCCCACCAGCGTGTTGCAGCCGCGCTTCGCGCGCTTCAATGTGACCGTCAACTTCTAGCCACGAAGGGCACGACGAGCACGAAGAACGAAGGGCCGGGTCATCGAGACCCGGCCCTTTTTTGTTGTGTCACTTATGCCTCTGGCGGCATGACTGACGCGAATAGTTTCGTTGGTTCATGCCTAGTATGAAGGTGCTAGAGTCGGGCGGGTTTTCTTCAGCGTGTCTCTCAAATTGATCGCAAATGTGAGTGGAGGACAACCGATGCGTCACGTCGCGAAGGCCGTGCTCGTCGCGGCCATCGTTCTGCTGCCCGCCCTGGCCGGCGCCCAGTCGCTCGCCGGCATTGCTCGAGACGCCTCTGGCGCCGTACTCCCGGGCGTCACCGTAGAGGCGACCAGTCCGGCGTTGATCGAGAAAGTACGAACCGGCGTCACCGACGGCACCGGACAGTACCGGATTGAAAACCTGACGCCCGGTGTCTACACCGTGACGTTCGCGCTTGCCGGTTTCACGACCGTCCGCCGCGAAGGCGTCGAGGTCAGCGGCGCGCAGATCATCACCATCAACGCCGACCTTCGCGTGGGTGGCGTGCAGGAGACGATCACCGTCACGGGTGAGACGCCGGTCGTCGATGTACACACCAGCACACGCGCGCAGAAAGTGATCGACAACGAAGTGGTCTCGGTGCTTCCTGCGTCGCGCGGCTACGGCAACATTCTCGCGACCGTGCCGGGTATCCAGGCAACGGGCCTCAACTCCGGCGCCAACCCGGTGATGAACTTCTTCACGGCGCGCGGCGGCCGCGGCAACGAAGGCACGATTCAGATCGACGGCATGAACGTCGGCTCGGCGTTCAACGGCGGCGGCGTCGCCGGCTTCGGCTACGACACCGCGAACGCGACCGAAATCCAGGTCACGATTGCGGGCGGCCTCGGCGAAACCGATCGTGGCGGTCCGGCGTTCAACATGATTCCGCGCACCGGCGGCAACAAGTACAGCGGCACGTACTTCCTCAGCTACGCGGGTGAGTGGGCGCAGTCGAGCAATCTCGACGACCGGCTGAAAAGCTTCGGCATCACCGAGGTGCCCGGCTTGATCAAGAACTGGGATACCAACTACGCGATGGGCGGTCCGATCAAGCGCGACAAGCTGTGGTTCTTTGGCAACGTGCGCAGCTTCGGATCGGCGAACGACGTGCCCGGTCTCTTCGGGAACAGGAACGCCGGCGATCCCAACGCGTTCACCTACGTGGCAGACCCGAGCTTGAAGGCGCGAAACGCGAATTCCAAGATGATCGGCGCCATCCGATTGACCGGTCAGGCGACCGCCAAGAACAAGTTGGGCTTCTACTACGACTACCAGAAGAACTGCTCGGGTGGTGCGTACAAGAAAGGCGCTGACCAGTGCCGCGATCGCGGCGACGACTGGGTGGCGCTCGGTGCGATCGGCGGGTTCGGATCGAACTCACCCGAGGCCGGCAACCAGGTCTGGGACGACCGCGAGAAGATCGTCCAGGCCACGTGGACCTCGACGGTCACCAACAAGCTGCTGCTCGAGGCGGGCCTGTCGTCATTCAACAGCCGCTGGGGACTCTATCCTGGCGCGGGCGCCGATGAGAGCATCGTCTCGATCACCGAGCTCACTGGAGTGGGCGTGCCGGTGCCGTTCTTCACCTACCGTTCGACCGCGAATCCGCTCGGCAACGATCAGCAGCACAACGTGTGGCGCGCGTCGGCCTCGTATGTCACCGGCGCGCACAGCGCGAAATTCGGGTATCAGGCGGCGTATCAGGTGCAGAAGCAGTTCACGATCGGCAACCCGAACATGATCAGCTACACGTTCCTGCTCGGTGGGCCCTCTTCGATCACGCAGTACATTCCCAGTCAGTTCAGCAATCGCACGCGGTTCGACGCGTTCTATGCGCAGGATCAGTGGACGGTCAATCGCCTGACGTTGCAGGGTGGGTTGCGCTACGAGCACGCGTGGAGCTGGTATCCCGGTGGTGAGAACGGAGCGCTGACCGGCTCTCGCTTCCTGCCGACGCCGGTGATCTTCCCGCGTACCGACGGCGTGACCGGCTACAACGACATCACGCCGCGCATGGGTGCAGCCTATGACGTGTTCGGCAACGGCAAGACGGCGATCAAGGTCAACTACAGCAAGTACCTGCAGCCGGCGAACAACGAAAGCAACTTCATTCAGGCCAACCCTGGCGTGACGCTGCAGACGTCGACCACACGGACGTGGACCGATAACGGCGACAAGATTCCGCAATGCGATTTGAGTAGTCCACTACTCAACGGCGAGTGCGGGCCTTGGCAGAATCTGAACTTCGGCAACCCGTTCAACACCACCCGCGTGAATCCCGACATCATGCACGGGTGGGGCAACCGGCCCTTCGACTGGCAGTTCGGCGTCGCCGTGCAGCAGGAAATCCTGCCGCGCCTCTCGGTGGACGTCGCGTTCAACCGCCGGTGGTGGAGCAACTTCTACGTGACCGACAATCAGGCGCTCGGACCATCCGACTTCGATCAGTTCACGATCGCCGCGCCGGCCTCCGCCGGCGAGGCACTGCCGACGGCTGGGCAGCGGCTCACGTTCCTGAAACGGAATGGCAACAATCCGATCGGTGCGACGAGCAACTACCGCACGTTCCAGCGCGATTACGGCGATGAGAACTACTACTGGCAGGGCGTCGATTTCACCGCCAATTCACGGATGAAGAATGGCCTGGTTCTACAGGGTGGTTTCAGTACCGGCGCTGGGCATCGCGACCTCTGTGATGTCTGGGCGGCGCTGCCCGAGCTCGTGTTAACGAATCAGGTGAGCGCCTGCAAGATCGATGAAGACTGGCAGATCAACTGGCGCGGTCTGGTCACGTACACCATCCCGAAGGCCGACGTCCTCATCAGCGGCATCCTGCGATCGCAGGCCAACACCGAGCCGTTGACTATCGAGACGGGTGTGGCCACCAACGGTGTCGGCTTGTCGGCGAACTACACCGTGACGCCGGCGATTCTTGCTGCCAATGGGCAGACACCGTTCGCTCCGGGCGTGACCACGCAGACGGTCAACCTGTTGATCCCGTCCTCGCTGTTCGGCGATCGGGTGAACTCGGTCGACATGCGGTTCGGCAAGATCCTGCGGTTCCGCAGCATGCGCGCGAACGTCGCGATCGATCTCTACAACCTCTTCAACTCGAACGTCGGAACGGCCTTCAACCAGGGCTTCGGCACCGACGGTGCGTTGTGGTTGCGTCCGACCGCGGTTTTGAATCCGCGGTTTGCCCGGTTCAACGTCACCTTCGATTTCTAGCGAAAACCGGGGCCCGTCCGAAAGGACGGGCCCTACGATTGCCGCTGAGAAGCTCTCGTGGGGCCGGTCCTTCGGACCGGCCTTTCCTATTTCCGCACGAACGCCGTTCGCGCGGTTATGCCTTTCCCTTCGGTCACGGTCACGATCTCATTCACCGTCGCACCGTTCACGGCCTCTGACTGTCCGTTGGGCCACCGCACGTCGATGCGATCGATGCGAGTCGCCTTCCCTAGCCCGACGTGCACCCGCAGATCGTTCTGTGCGAGATAGCTCGATCCCGCTTTGACCTCGCGCATCTGCGCGATGCCGCCCGTCGTCACCTTGACTCGCGCGCTGATCGCGTCGCGGTTGCTCGTTGTGCCGACCAGTCGGATGACGATGGCGTTGTTGCCGCTGCCGCCTTCGTTCCGCAGCAGCTCGGACGCGCCGCCATTGTTGACGACGAGCAGATCGAGGTCGCCGTCGTTGTCGATGTCGGCGGCGGCGAGCGCGCGGCCCACTTTGTCCACGCTGAAGCCGGCGCCCGATTGCTTGCCGACCTCGGTCAGCCTGCCGCCAGTGTTGCGCAGCAGCAGCTTGCGCTGCGCTTCGGTGGCGCCCGGCCGCACGTGGCTGGGGCTGTTCATGACGTGCCCGTTGACGATCGCCAGATCGAGATCGGCGTCGTTGTCTTCATCGAAGAACACCGCGCCGAAGCCGACGTAGGGCAGCGTGGCCGAGCCCACGCCGCTGGGGAATGTGGCGTCCTCGAACAGCGCTTTGCCCAGATTGCGGAAGAGGCTATGCGCCTCGAGCTCGTGATTGGTCACCAACAGATCGAGATGACCGTCGTTGTCGTAGTCGGCGAAGTCGGTGCCCATGCCGGCGCGCGGATTGCCGTCGCTCGCGACCGACACACCCGCGACGAGCGCCACTTCCTTGAAGCCGCGCCCTTGCTCGTTGTGAAACAGGAAGTTCGGCGTCGAGTCGTTGGCCACGAACACATCGGGCCACCCGTCATCGTCATAGTCGCCGGCGACCACGCCGAGACCGTTGCCGCGATGATCGAGAACGCCGGCCTCCTTGCTGATGTCGGTGAAGGTGCCGTTGCCGTTGTTGCGGTAGAGCACGTTGTGGCGTGGCGTGAACGTCAGCGGATGACAGTAGATGCGGAACTTGCGCGACGTATCGCCGCAGAAGATGTTGTTGCCGACGCGCGCATCGACGTAGTTGACGACGAACAGGTCGACGTCGCCGTCGCGATCGAAGTCGATGAACGCGCAGCTGGCGCTGAAGATGTCGCCGCCGTCGACGCCCGTGGTACGGGTGACGTCGGTGAAGCCGTTGCCGGCGTTGTTGTGATACAGCGCGTTGGGTCCGACTGCGGTGATGTAGAGATCGGTCCAACCGTCGTTGTCGTAGTCGGCCGCGCAGGCGCCCATGCCGTACTCACGATGCACGATGCCCGAGCTCGCCGTGACGTCCTCAAACGACCCGTTGCCGCGATTGCGGAACAACCGATGGCGCGCGCGCATGTTGATCGCTGGATCGGTCAGCGATCCGCCGTCGACGAGAAAGATATCCTGCCAGCCGTCGCCGTTGTAGTCGAAGAACACGCCGCCGCCGCTCATGATCTCGTAGAGATGCCGGTC
>Ga0075433_10001429_pt1 | contig 17616 bp, 11 predicted proteins | sample RhiMethybrSRZTD2_FD_75299 | JGI IMG/M metagenome (GOLD analysis project Ga0075433, IMG submission 75299) | Populus rhizosphere microbial communities from Tennessee, USA - Rhizosphere MetaG P. TD hybrid SRZTD2 | ecosystem: Host-associated > Plants > Roots > Rhizosphere > Soil | place: USA... | reverse complement strand
GAACCGGAGGACTCTGGGGTCGGCTTGCGACTCGACCCGACTCTGACCCCACAACTGCGTCCGGGCTAGATTCGCGACGTCCGCAAGCTCGCTTCACTTCGGCCCTTCCCGACGCCGCATGACCGCTCCACCGACCCGCGCTGACGCGGGAGAGCCAACTGCCGACTCCGGTGATGGTTGGGTCATCGCCCGTACCGGCAGCGCAGGTTACCGAACCGATCTCCAGGTCGACGGCCAGAGTCTCATCGCCGACGAACCGGTGGATGTGGGGGGCACCGGCCTCGGCCCCACGCCATATGAGTTCCTGCTCGTCGCGCTCGGATCCTGCACGGCGATGACCTTGCGGATGTACGCGGACCGAAAGCAATGGCCGCTCGAAAGCGTCGTCGTCCGCCTTCGCGACACGCCGTCCCACATGACGGACTCACAGGAATGCGCGACCTCGGCCGTCGGTCCTCGAACCATCGACCGCATCGTCGAGCTGAACGGTCCACTATCGCCTGAGCAGCGTACGCGCCTGCTGCAGATTGCCGACCGATGTCCGGTGAAGCAAACGCTCTCGCGTGGCATCCAGATCCGAACCGTGGAGTAGACCTGATGTCCGAACTGTCCGTACAGTCCGCACGAGGTACCGCTTTCGTGCTCCGCTTCGCTGCCCACGCGAGCACGCTGTTGTTCTTGGTGGCTTCCTCCGCGACCGCACAAGCGACGCAGGCGTCGCCGCGCGTCGTGGAGCGCCCGCCTCGAGAGACCGCGCGGCGCACGAGCGACCCCATACCGAAACCCGCCTCCGTGCTCGGCTTCGAGCCCGGCACGGACCGAAAGCTGCCGAGTTGGAAGCAGATCACCGACTACTTCACCGCGCTCGACAAGGCGAGCCCGCGCGTTTCGGTGCGCACGCTCGGCAAGACGACGTTAGGCAGGCCGTTCCTCGTCGCGTTCATCGCCGAGCCGTCCACGCTCGCGAACCTCGAGCGGTACCGGCAGATCCAGCGCAAGCTGATGGACCCGCGGCTGCGCACGGCCGGCGAGCGCGAGAAGCTCATTGCCGACGGCAAGCTCGTAGTATTGATCACGTCGAGCATTCACTCGACGGAAGTGGGCGGCATCCTCACGCCACTCATCCTCGCCGACCGTCTCGCGCGTGCCGAAACACCCGAAGCGCGCCAGATCCTGGCGAACTCGATCATCATGCTCGTGCCGTCACAGAACCCCGACGGGGTGGACATCGTCGGCGACCACTACCGTGCCACGCTCGGCACCCCCGAAGAAGGAAGCGGCCCGCCGGACCTCTATCACCATTACGCCGGGCACGACAACAACCGCGACTGGTACGCGTTCACCCTGAACGAGACGCGCTACACCGTCGACTCGCTGTACACGCCGTGGGACCCGCAGATCAACAACGACATCCACCAGCAGGGCATGAACGCGGGACGCATCTTCATCCCGCCGTACATGGATCCCGTCGAACCGAACATCGATCCGATTCTCACCGCCGGCACCAACTCGTTAGGCTCCGCGATGAGCTGGCGGATGATCTCGGATGGTTTCACCGGCGTGGCGACGAATGCGTCGTACGACCAGTGGTCGCCGGCGCGGCAGTACTCGCTGAACCACCATGGGGTCCGCATCCTGACCGAGACGGCCAGCGCGCGGCTCGCGTCCCCGCTGGACCTGCCGTTCGACCGGCTCGGGCCCGGTCGCGGGTACGATGCGCGGACGGTGACCTGGAACTACCCGGTGCTCTGGCCGGGCGGCACCTGGACGATCGGCGACATCGTGAAGTACCAGACGGCGGCAAGCTGGGCGCTTCTCGTCGAGGCGTCACGCGATCGGCAGGGATGGCTCGAGAGCTACGCCGCCATGGGTGACCGCGCGTTAGGCGCGCTCCCCGCCTGGGGAAAGGACCCTTGGCCGTCCGCCTTCGTGATTCCGAAGGCGCAGGCCGACTCGCAGGCTCTGCAGCGGCTGGTCTGGACGCTGCAGCATGGCCAGGTCGAGATCCGGGAATCGACCGCCCCCGTGCAGGCCGATGACAAGACCTACCCGGCGGGCAGCTACGTAGTGCTCGTGCGGCAGCCATTCGGCACGTACGCCAAGGCGCTGCTCGAGCGGCAGCACTATCCCGATCTGCACGAGTACCCGGGTGGACCGCCAAAGGCGCCGTATGACGTCACGGCCCACACGCTGCCTCTCTTGTTTGGCGTCGACGTCGCTGCCGTGATGGGTGAGCCTCCGGCGACCAGCGGCATCGTGAGGCCCAATGCCGAGCCGCGGTTCACGAGTCCCCTGAGCGATAGCCGTGCGCGCCGGATTGCGATCTTCCGGACGGCTCGCGGCGAGTCGATGGATGAGGGCTGGACCCGCTGGGTCTTCGACAAGTATCGCGTCCCGTTCACGACCATCACCGAGAAGGACGTCACCGCGGGCGCCCTGCACGAGAAGTTCGACGCCATTCTCCTTCCCGATCAGTCCCCCCAGCAACTTGCCCGCGCGCTCGGCGACGCCGGCTCGGCCGCGTTAGGCGCGTTCGTCGAGAGCGGCGGCAGCGTGCTGGCGTTCAACGACGCGGCGGCGTTCCTGAGTGACGCGCTCAAGCTTCCCGTGAAGAACGTGCTTGAGGGCGTGAAGAACACGGAGTTCTACGCGCCGGGATCCATCTTTGGCGTCGAGGTCAACAAGGCGAGCCCCCTTGCCGCCGGGCTGACGGCTCCCGTGCCGGCAGTCTGGTTCGAGGACAGCCCGGCGTTCGACATCACGGATCCATCGGCGGCGACCGCCGTCCTCACCTACCCCGCGAGCGGTAACCCCCTCCTCTCGGGCTGGCTCCTCGGCGCCCAGAAGCTGAACGGAAAAGCGGCGATGGTGGATGTAAAGCGTGGTCGGGGGCACGTGGTGCTGTATGGGTTCCGTCCGCAGTATCGCGGGCAGAGTAACTCCACATTCCCGTTGATATGGGCTGCGATCGCCAAGCCCTCGATGTGATCGAACGGATCATTGGCATCGTTGTTCGGCAAGCTTTTTTCAGGGAACTGCGATGAAACGGAAAATACCGGAAACTGCCGGATCAACCCTGAAGGGCTGAACTCCTCACGCAACGAGCCCGTGTTTTTGAGAACGGCCCCGGGAAGCTCATTATGCGTCCCGGGGCCCTATTCTCAATCCCGGCTCGTTGCGCGAGCCACAGTGGTTGCAAAGCCGGATCCGGCGGTTTCCGGAGTTTCCGTTTCATCGCAGTACCCAGAAAAGGGCTTGCTGTACAGCCAATCCCAGTCATCCGCGGAAACTGCTATGCGAGATCCGACTGGCTCGGGTTGCCTGTTGCGTACAGATTCCGGCGAGGCCGATCCGATGATCGGACCCGGACCCGGGACCCCGGGTGGATCACCGTCCGTTTTGCATGCTTTCACACATCGGCTGGCCATTCTACCGCTGCAGCTTTGTCGGCGCGGCAGCGATGCCTCTATTCGTCACGACCCTTCTCGGCGCCCAGGCCGGCCCATCTGATTCGTCCCTCGCGGCGAGGCACGCGGTCGCGCCTGTAGCCCGCGCCTACTCGATCCAGAAACCCCCGGTCGTGAACGGCCGCCTCGATGACGAGGTCTGGCAAGCAGCCCAACCCTTCGCCGGTTTCGTTCAGCGCGAGTTGCAGGAAGGCGCCCCTGTCACCGAACGGACCGAGGTGCGCATCCTGACCGACGGCCAGGCACTGTACATCGGCGCCTGGCTCTACGACCGGGAGCCTTCGCGTATCGTGCCCGGCGAGAAGGTCCGCGACGTCGAGCTCACGAACAGCGACTACTTCGCGATCATCCTCGACACCTACCTGGACCGCCAGAACGGCTTCGTCTTCGCGACGACGCCCGCAGCGGTGGAGTACGACGGACAGGTCGTGAAGGAAGGCGAAGGTGGCGGTGTGACCCAGACGGGGCAGACGCGCGCGCAATCGGGTTCCATGGGCGGGTTCAACCTCAACTGGGACGGCAGCTGGACCGTCGCGACATCGGTCGACTCGTTAGGCTGGTACGCCGAGTTCCGCATTCCGTTCTCGACGCTGCGGTATGGCGGTGGCGCGACCCAGACGTGGGGTCTCAACTTCGCCCGCAGCATCCGGCGCAAGAACGAAGAGGCGTTCTGGGCGTTCATTCCCCGTCAGTTCAACCTCTACCGCCTGTCGCGCGCGGGGACCATGGTCGGTTTGCAGGTCCCCGTGCGACGCGTCGCGACCGTGACTCCCTACGTCCTTGGCGGCATGCAGCGGGCGTATGCCGTCGATGAGACCGGCCGCCTCGGGTCCGTCGCAACACACCCGAGCGAGTGGGGCGCGGACCTGAAGTACGGCCTGACGCCGAGCCTGACGCTCGACCTCACCTACAACACTGATTTCGCGCAGGTCGAGGTCGACGAGCAGCGCACGAACCTGACACGGTTCCCGTTGTTCTTCCCCGAGAAGCGTCCGTTCTTCCTCGAGAACGCCGGCATCTTCTCGGCGGGCACACCGCAGGCGGTCGAGTTGTTCTTCACGCGGCGCATCGGGATCGATTCGATCGGGCGCCCCGTGCCCATTATCGGCGGTGGCCGGATGTCCGGCCGAATCGCCGGCCTCACCGTCGGCGCGCTGCAGCTCTTCACGGAGGACGTGAGCGACGGCCCACCAACGACGTCGTACAGCGTCGCACGCGTGTCACGCGAGCTCCCTTCGAGATCACGCGTGGGCGCGCTGGCGGTGCAGCGCATGGCGACCGAAGACACGCGCGATTACAACCGGACGTATGCGCTGGACGGACGCATTGGCGCCGGCCAGAACTGGACGTTCGACTGGTGGGGCGCGAAGACGGAGACGCCCGGTCGCACCGGTGATGAGTACGGCTACAGTGCCCGCGCGGGATACACGACCGCCGACTGGAACAACACCCTGCGCTACCTGCAGGTCGGTGACGCGTTCAATCCCGAAGTCGGCTTTCTCAATCGGTTCGGTGGCTATCGCTATTACGAGCTTTCGCTCATGCGACTCGTGCGACACCGCGAGTGGCCGTGGTTCAAGCAGTGGAACCCACACTCGAGCTTTCGCGGGTACTACGGGCTCGACGGGTTCTACCAGAGCGGCCAGTGGCACGTCGATCTGACCGAAGTCGAGTTCGCGAATGGCGGTCGCTTCGGGCCCGAGCTGAACATCTATCACGAAGGGCTTCAGAAGCCGTTCGAGATCTCGCCGGGCGTCGTGCTGCCGATCGGCAGTTACGACTATCCAAGCATCGGTCTTGATGCCTCGTCGAATCCGAGCGCTCCGCTGTCGCTCGTTCTGCGTGGCGATTTCGGCCCCTTTTACAACGGCCATCGAAACGGCGGCAACGCGACCATCGTGCTGCGACACCGCGCGTCGTTCACCACGTCGCTCATGGTGGACTACAATGACGTTCACCTCGAGCAGGGCGATTTCGTTCGCTCGCTGGTGGGGACGCGGTTCGCGTACTTCTTCACGCCGCGCATTCTCGTTCAGTCACTGATTCAGTACAACAATCAGGCGCAGGCATGGACGGCGAACGCGCGCTTCGGTTGGCTGAACACGGCCGGCACCGGGCTCTTCGTTGTCTACAATGAAGGGCAGGTCGCCGAGGGCTTTTTCGATTGGGTTCGCCCACAGGCGCGGTCATTCATCGTGAAGTACACGCGTCAGTTCGGGACGGGTGGCTAGAATCACCCAGGCGCCGCCACGTTGTCATTCCGAGCGCAGCGACATTGTCATTCCGAGCGCAGCGAGGAATCGCGATCGTCGGGATAGAGGGGCCTCTCTTTCGGGATGACCGCGATCCCTCGCCTGTCGGCTCGGGATGACATGTTGACATTGGCCTTGGGATTCCCACCATTTGCCGTGCAGGAAGGCCCCTCCACCGTGGGTTAGTTGCGGGTTGGTCGGGACATTGCACTAACGTGCCCACGCGCCTTTCACCCGGCGACTCGAGGCGCAACAACCCACGGCGAGGTGTGCATGCATCGAAAGAACTTCACTGCGCTCGCGTTCGCTGTACCGGCGATCCTTACCCTGACCGCGTGCGGCGACCAACGCGCTCCGACGGACGCGACTAGGTCTTTGAACCCACAGGTCGCGCTGAGCCGTGAGGATCAGCACGCGGGCGCCATCGTCGCGCACGACAACTGTGACGCGGCTACCTTCAACGCCGCGCTGAACAACCCGAACGCCTGCGTGAAGCACGGGAGCCAGACGTTCCAGTCGTTCATTGCGGAGCTGACGGCCACCAAGACCGCCCGGGATTGGCGGTTCACGCCCTGGCAGATCACGGGCCGCTTCGGCGTAGGACTGCTTGGCAACAACGTCGGCGGGGAAGAGCACACGTTCACTCCGGTCCACGCATTCGGCGGTGGAATCGTCCCCCCGCTGAACGCTCTCACCGGCAACCTCGTCGAGGCGCCCGAGTGCGCGAATCTCGAGGAGGATGACTTCGTCCCCTCTGGTGGCAAGTATCTGATCGAGGCCGACGAGCTCGCGGAGGTCGCCGATGCGAGCGGCATCGCGCGCGTCCAGTGCTGCATCCACCCGTGGATGCGAACCGAGGTTCGCATGAAAGGGTAGGTCACACGCCGACCTACCTGGGACATGCGAAATGACCGCGGGTCGGCGCTTTGCTGACCCGCGGTCATTTTTTCATTCCATTGCCGCTGACCGCTTCGCACCGGTCACTGCGTTACTCCGGTGACCGTGCGCGCACCGCGATTCGCCAAGATCCAGGGACCGATCCAGGCGCTGCGCCTAACGTGTTGTGCGCGCTGTACTTCATACGCGTTTCCACGTCAGACGAGGCCTTCATGCATCGATCGACTCTCACGGCTGTCCTTGTTGTGGCGATCCCCGCGGTCCTCACGCTCGCCGCCTGTGCGGACCAACGTGTGCCCACCGAGTCAACTCGCGCGAGCGCCGCGGCGGCCGCGCTCAGCAGCGGGACGATTGGCGGGGACCATGTCGCCGGAATCGTCGCCCACGACGCTTGCGATCCCCTCACGTTCAATCAGACGAAGTTCGGGCCCAATACGTGCCTGAAAGAGGGCAACACGACCTTCAATGATTTCGTCGCCCAGTTGATCGCCAACCACCAGGCGAAGGGCTGGCACTTCACGCCGGAAGAGGCCACTGCCAAATTCGGCTCCGATATGCTCGGCAACAACGTTGGCGGCGAAGTCCACACCTTCACGCCAGTCGTGGCATACGGCGGCAGCATCATCCCGGACATCAATGCGCTCATCGGGACCGGCGACGCCCCAACCGAATGCAACGAGCTCGACGACGACGACAAGGTTGCATCAGGCTCCCAGTACCGTATCGAGGCGGAGGAGCTCTCCAGGGTCGCCGACGCCAACGGGATCGCCAGGATCCAGTGCTGCATTCACCCCTGGATGCGCGCCGAAGTGCATCTTCAGGGTGCGGCGAACTAGAACGATCCGGCTCGCCAGAGTGCAGCGTGAAACGACCGCGGGTGGTTCTCGACCCGCGGTCGTTTTCGATCGTTATCAGCCTGCGCTACCGACCGCGTGCGATCGTGAACTGCGACATCATCCCGTGGGCGATATGCGGCTTGCCATCCTTCGCGTCCGGTACGAAGCAGATGAGACCGTAGTCGCCGGGCGTCAGATCGACGGTGATGATGTTTTCCTCGCCGCGTGCCATTGGCGTCGTACCGCCGATCGGCGCTCCCGGTGGCGGTCCTTCCACCTTCTCCATCCAGGCGAGAACGTCGGCCGGCTTCTTTCCGGGCTGCAGCTTCAGGATGACGACCTCGTGCGCCTGATCGGCCGCGTTCTTCACGCGAATCGTCTGGCGACCGGCCGCGAGGGGCTGCGAGAACTGAAACCCGTAGTCGACTAGCGTCATCGTCGCGTTCACGCGCACGTTCGCGTTCGCGGTGTTCGACACGGCCGGAATCACGACGATCTCCTTCGCCATTCCCTTCATCACGTGTGGCTTGCTGTCGCTCGACGGGATGACGCAGATCATCGCGTAGCGACCAGCGACGAGACGAAGGATCGCGTTCGATTCACCACCGGGGCCAGGCGTGTTCGGGCCACCGACCTCGCGAGCCCATGCGGGCGGCGGACCGTCCGATTTAATCGCGCCAAACAGGTCCGCGAGCGTCTTTCCACTCTCCAAACGGATCAGCATCACGTGATGCATCTCGGTCCCGCGATTCAGCAGCCGGATCTCCGTGAGGCCGGCCGGGATGGTGTCTGGCGCATTGAACGCGTAGTCGGTCGCTGTCACGGTTACAGTCCGGATGCCGTCTCGACGGACGGTCACCTTGTTGGCGAACGAACCTGACGCGGGACGGGTGATGGCGGCGTGGCCGGCGTGCGCAGCCTGAGCGCCAGCCGTGCTCGAGGCGAGAGCCAGCATGGCAATGGCGATTCGTTGGTTCATCGTTGTCCTCGGGAATCCGAACGTAGGGACAGCCGCGAGACGCGGCCTCACAGTGAGTGTCAGTGGCGGTCAGTTGATCCGGGTCGCGACCGGCAGCGGCGCGGGGACCGGACGCGCGAATCGTATGCGCGGCCGACATGGCGCACATGAGTCGAATGACCCGGTGCGCGAGTGAGAGGAATCGGCTTCACCGTCCGTTCATCGTGCAAGGAAGCCGGTCTTAGAGACCGTTAACGGCAGTAAAACTCGTCGCCTCGGGCCAGCGAGCGGACGTTTGCTCGCGGGCCGTGCACTACTTGGAGCAGTCATGTCCCTCGCTTTCAACGCCCCCGCCCGCGGGGTTGGCATGGGCTCGGACGCTCGCCACCTCGAGGGCCTCGAGCGCGCCATTTCGGTAGCGCTCTCACCGCTGGATTTCCCCAACGTCATACGCTGGGGGGACGCGCTGACCGCCGCTCTATGCGCGCTCGTCGATGCACCCGCCGGCGCCATCCTTCTCCCCGAGGCCACGCCGCGATGGCGCGCGGTGAGCCGCGTTGCCACCCCCCCGGGCCACGAAGCCGAGTGGGGATTGCACGAGGAGGAGACCGAACGACTTCGGGAGCCGGGCGCCGAGGAGCTCGTGCTGTGGATACGCGATGACCTCGCCGCGGACTCGGCGCGGTCTGGCAATCCGTCGCCGACCGGGACGGTTGGGGTTCGCGTCCGAATCCCGAGCGGGGCGGTTGCGGCGGTTTGTGTCCACCGCGATGTGGCGCTGGGACCCCTTCCCTATCATTTGATCGCTGCGCTTCGCGCGATCGCGCCGGCCTTTCGGGCTGGTGTTGCCGCGTGGATTGGGTCGATCGCGTCGCGCCACACCATCGCGCGGATGCTCGACTCGCTCGCCGATCCAGCGATCCTGTTCGATCTTGCCGGCGAACAGGTTCACGCGAATCAGGCCGTCGGGCGGCTTCCCGGCTCGGTGGATGGGGCGCGCCTTCGGACCGAAGCTCAGCGGCTCGCCTGGTCACTCGGCGCGGCGGCTCGTCGCCGGTCGCAGGGCAAGGTTGCTCAACCGTGGGCTGCGCTCGACACCGGCGAGGAGGCGCAGGCTGTCCGCTCCGTTCGGATGGGCCGCTCGGTGTATCGCCTTCGTGGGACGATCGTTGGCGAACAGCTGCTGGGCGCCGAATCGGCGGTGCTCGTCACCGTATCCGCATCGGCGACGGAGCCACTCAGCGACGCCGTGCTCCACGGCGAGTTCGGCCTAACGACTCGCGAGATCGAGGTCGCCCGGCTGATTGCCGAGGGTCTGTCGAACAACGAGATCGCGGACCGCCTGGGCGTCCGGTTCTTCACGGCGCGGAACCACGTGGAGCGAACGCTGGCGAAGCTGCGAGTCACGAGCCGTCACCGCGTGGGTCCGCTTCTGCGAAACGAATCGGCGGCCGAACCCCTCTCCGGCCGTGCCTCCGCGGCCTGACCCAGCATCTCGACCCGTCAGGCGACGCAAGACCTAACGCGGATTTCGAACATTGATTGCGCTGATGTTCGCGGATTGCTCCGCAGGCAGTGACGCCTCCGACGGCAGCTTCTGGTCTCTCGTGTTTTTTGTTCAACGACCCGGGGAAGCCAATGGGTCCCGAGGTCTTCATTCTCAAAACGGCTCATTGCGAGCGGAGATTTGTTTGCCGAGGCGCGATCCGGAGGATCCGAGCAGATCCGGTTGATCCGTTCCCCCCTTCGTCTGTGGGGCCAGCCCTCTCGGGTCCGGCATCTACGACGAAGGGCGGTTCGGACGCTTCGGAGGGTCATTGCCCATGGAGCAAATCCGCGAACATTCGCGCAATCGAAGTTCGAAATCCGCGTTAGGTCTTGCTGTTGCCTGACGGGTCGAGATGCGTGCGTCGAGGCTCGTCCCGTTGATTGACCGGAATCAGACGTTCCACGATCACCACATCACGCCAGACGCCATCGAGCTGAGCGTGCCGTTCGTAGACGCCGACTTCCCGAAACCCGTGCCGGGCGCACAGCGCACGTGATGCCATGTTCTCGGGGAAAATTCGCGACAGGATCTTCCAGATCCCGCTCTCCGCACACGCGCTCACGAACCGCGTCATGAGTGCGTCACCCACGCGCTGACCTCGCGCGCTCGACGCGACGTAGACGGAGAACTCGGCGACGCCGTCGTAACACGCGCGCTGCCGGTACTCCGACGCGCGCACCCAGCCCGCCACTTCACTGCCCCGCTCGCTGACGCGCTCCGCCACGAGAAATGGTCGCGCGATCCGACTCGCCGGCGCGAACCAGCGCCGCACGTCCTCCACGGACCGCTCGGCCGTCTCGAACGTCGCGCCGCGACCCGCGATCCCTTCATTGTAGATCGCCGCGATCGCCTTTGCGTCACGGAGCTCGGCCGCACGGATGCGGATCGAGGCCGGCGCCCCGAAAGGCACCGGCCTCGTTAGGTCACTCATCCCGGTCGGCTCCTACTCGGAGGCTACCTTGTCCTTCGGCTTGCCCGCGTTCTTCACGTAGAGATCGAGCCACGCCGTCCACCGTGCCCACTGGTCGAGGATCGTCTCCTTCGTCGCCGGGCCATGGTCCTCGTACGGATACATGTACAGCGACGCGGTTTTGCCGAGCCCCTGCAGCGCGTGCATCATGCGGATCGAGCTGATCGGATCCGTCCCGACGTTCTGGTCCTCGATCGAGTGATACATGAGGAGCGCGCCCGACAGCTTGTCCGCCTTGAAGAACGGCGACATGTCGAGGTACGTCTTCTGCCCTTCCCAGAAGTCGCGGCGTTCGTTCTGGAACCCGTTAGGCGTGAGCGAGCGGTTGTACATCCCGTCGCCCGCGATACCGGCCTTGAAGAACGGCGTGTTCACCATCGCGTTCACCGTGCTGAACGCACCGTAGCTGTGGCCGCCAATGCCCACGCGGCTCCGGTCGATGTAGCCCTGCTTGTCCAGCTCATCGAGCACGGCGGACAGGTTCGCGATGAGATCCGTCACGTAGTTGTCGTTCATCCGGCCGTTCGAGCCAACGATCGGCGGATCGAAGTTCGCGACCGCATACCCCTGCGTGACGAGATACTCGATCGTGCGCGGGCCGGCCTGCGGGAACTGGTTGATGTTGTTCGTCCGCTGCGTGCGATCGTAGCCGCCCTGATCGGTGAACTCGTACGGGTAGAACCAGAACATGGCCGGGAGCCGCGTGCCGGGACGGTAGTCCGCCGGCAGCGTCAGGTTCACCATGAAGTGGTAGCCGTCCGCGCGCGTGATCGGGATGCGCTTGCGCACCGCCGCGGTGAACTCCGGTGAGTAGTCCTTGTTCTCCGTGAGCTTCTTGAACTGTCCCGACGATCCATCGCGGAGATACGAATCGGGCACCTGCGTGCGCGACTCGCGCGACACCACGTACTTCGTGAAGTCATCATCGAGCGACGCGGTCACCGACTCGTACATGTCGGCCTGGCCCTCGAACACGCGCGACTTCTGACCCGTCTTGATCTCGACCTTGTCCACGAAGCCGTGCGGCGCGGAGTCCTGCCAGGTCTTGAAGTAGCGGGTGCCCTCGAGGAAGGCGTATTTCCCATCGCTCGACAGCTGCGCGACCTGGCTGCCATTGTGACCGCGCCTCGCCACGATCGTGCCCGGGTTCTGGTAGAATGTCAGCGAATCGGCTCCCGTTCCACCGCGGGCGTTGCCACCGCCGAAGCCGCGGTTCGCCGTCACGGTCGCGTTGAGGCCGCGCACGCGCCAGATCGTGTACTTCTTGCCCGGCTCATCGAAGTAGACCGCGTACACATGGCCGGTGCCGTTCGCGTTCTCGGCGACGAATACCGTTTTCGCATCGTCGGTGAACAGCACGCCACCGATGCGCGTGTCGCTCTCCAGCAGCTGCTTCTTCGACGACGGTTCGAACGGCGGCGTCCACTGATAGAGATGATCCTTGCGGCGCGCGCCACCCTGGCCACGCTGCGGTCCGCCGGACTCGCTCGTGTCCGCCGCCGCGCCTGCGCCGCGCGCGGGTGCCGGATCCTGCTGCAGGAAGTAGATCCCCTGCCCGTTAGGCATCCACGCGACGTTGCGCGGCAGCGTGTCGTTCGCGCCGGCACCGGGCGGGCCAAACTGATCGTCATCGGCGCCAGTCACCTCGCGGAGCGGACGGTTCGCGACCTCGCGCAGCGACTTGCCGGTCTCGTCCCAGATCTGTTCCGACGTGCCGAACGAGTTGTACTGCACGATGTAGCTGAACGGCTTCTGCATGAGCGTCACGTGGTAGTACTTCCCATCCGGTGACGCATCGACTGCCGAGATCATCCCGGGCGCGCCGATCTTTTTCACCGTCCCGTTGCTCACGTTGATCGTCGCGAGTTGGCCGGTGACGTAGTACTCCATGAGCTCCTTCTCGAACGGATCCCTGAGAAGGCTCGCGAAGTTCCGCGTCTTCTCCTTCTTCTCGTCCGTCAAGCGAACAAGCGGGCCGGTCTCGATCGCCGGCCGCTTCGGCTCGGCCTTCCGCGCATCCGGAATCAGCACCGTCACGAGCTGGCTTCCGTCGGTCGTCCAGTCGACCGTCGTCACGAGCGTGGCGAGCAGCGCGCGCGGCGACACCTGCTTCGATTTTCCGGTGGCGACGTCGGCGACGTAGAGCCGCGACGCATCGTCGAAGTTCGCGATGTAGGCGAGCTTGGATCCGTCGGGCGACCACTGCGGGCTGCTCACGCTCGCGCCCTTCGGCGTCTCGATCGTGCGAGACTGGCCGGTGCTGGCATCGACGATCGCAAGGCCGCTCGACCCACGCGTCGTCAGCACGCGCGCGCGGTTCGCCTTGAAGTCGACCTGCAGGCCGCCAAAGTAGTAGTGCGGCTTGCCGAAGGTCTGAACGCTCGGCAGGCCCTCGCTCTCCAGCTTGAGGAAGAACTTCCGGTTCGGGCTCTGGTTGTTGAGCGTCACGTTGTTCTGACGCGGCGCCGTTACGAGCCGCGCGATTGCCGCTGGCGGCTTCACGTACGTCTCGGCGGCCAGCCGCTCCTTGGGCGGAAGCTCTTCCTTGCCGTTGTTGTCGGCGCTGTTCTGTTGCGCCCGCGCGAGCGGCGCGACCGCGAACACGAGGGCTGTCGGAAGCCCGAGCGCTCGCAGGGACATGCGACGGAACGAAAGGGGCATGGACACTCCAGGATGGGTTGGGGCGCCTGCGCGGGGGGAAATCGCAGGTTCTGCCGTGCCATACGCACAACCTGCCAGAAACGCGGCGGCGTTTGCAAATTCACGTCGAGCCCCGGCTTGCGAAATGCGGGGATCGCCCGCGCACGCCTACGCGTGCACTCCGCCCGGCCGCCCGTGCGACCCTCCTCAGCCCTGCGTCCCGCCATGAAATTGCTGCCTTGTCATCGCTTCCTCGCTGCGGCCGTGCTGGCCCTGGTCGCGATCTCGCCCGCACCGGCCCAGCCTTCTGCGGAATCGCCCCGTTCTCCCAACGACACCGGGGTCGTGGCGTCGAAGCGGGGCGTGGTCGTGTCCGTTTCGGGCATTGCGTCGGGCGCGGGCGCGTCGATCCTGGCTCGCGGTGGCAACGCCGTCGATGCAGCTGTAGCCACTGCATTCGCGCTGGCCGTAACCCACCCGAGCGCGGGGAACCTGGGCGGTGGCGGGTTCATGATCGTACGGACCGCGGACGGAAAGGCGACGTCGTTCGATTACCGTGAGAAGGCGCCGGCGGCATCGACGCCAACCATGTACCTCAAGCCCGACGGTACGATCGACCGGTCGCTCACACGCGCGGGGTGGCTCGCGCCGGGCGTGCCCGGGACGGTCCGCGGGCTCGCGATGGCGCATAAGAAGTTCGGGAAGCTCCCGTGGGAAGAGGTCGTCCGCCCCGCGGCGCGACTCGCGTCAGGCGGCTTTCCGCTCTCGAAGGCCCTGGCCTCCAGCCTGAACTCGACGATCGCGAAGTTCATGGCGCCGTTCCCGTCGTCTGTCGCTGCCTACGGCAAGCCGGGCGGCGGAAGCTGGGCAGCGGGAGACACGATCCGGCTCCCGGACCTGGGCCGTACGCTCGAGGCGATCGCGTCAGGCGGCCCTGACGCGTTTTACACAGGCTGGATCGCCGACAGCCTCGCGGCTCAGATGAAGGCGAATGGTGGCCTGATCACGAAGGCGGATCTGGCCGCGTACGAAGCCAGGGAGCGCACCCCGGTTCGCGGAACGTTCAACGGGTACGAGATCATCGCGATGGGACCGCCGAGCTCGGGCGGGACCGTCATGCTCGAGACGCTGAACATCCTCGAGCGCTTTGACGTGGCGAAGATGGATCGCTGGTCTCCGGACTACCTGCACCTGCGAATCGAGGCGGCTCGCCGCGCGTACGCCGACCGCGCGCGGTGGCTGGGAGACCCGGACTTCGTGTCGGTGCCCGTCGCGCGCCTAACGTCGAAAGCGTACGCGGATACCCTGTCGCGCGGGATCAGGCGCGATCGCGCGTCGAAGAGCGTCGAGTTAGGCTCGGACATTGTCACGGTTCGCACCGCGGAATCGGACGAGACGACTCACTTCTCGGTCGTCGACGCCGAAGGCAACGCCGTGTCGAACACGTACACCCTCGAGGGTGGCTATGGGTCGGGGGTCGTGGTTCGCGGCGCCGGGTTCATCCTCAACAACGAGATGGGCGATTTCAACAAGAAGCCCGGCGACACGAACGTGGGCGGTGACATTGGCACCCCGGCAAATCTCATCGCCCCGGGGAAGCGAATGCTCAGCTCGATGTCTCCCGCCATCGTGACGCGCGATGGGCGTCTCGTCCTGGTCACGGGATCCCCGGGAGGGCGCACAATTCCGAACACGGTGCTCGACGTGGTGCTCGGTGTGACGGCGTTCGGCGAGTCGATCCGGCAGGCGGTCGATGCCCCGCGCCTGCACCACCAGTGGCTCCCGGACTCCACGACGATCGAAGCCGGCAAGGTGAGCGACGCGACGATCGCCGCTCTTCGCGCTCGTGGTCAGGCGGTGCGCATCTCGAACGGGGAGCAAGGCGACGCGCACTCGATCTGGGTCGACGCGAAATCGGGCCTCGCCTATGGCGCCGCCGACCACCGCAGCCCCGATTCAAAGGCGAGCGCGCCGCGTTAGGACGCTTCGTTGTGTCTCGTGGGACCAAAAGGGTCAGAGTCGTTTGAATTCCGTAAGCCTGGCATTGCCGGGCACCGGAGATCAAACGACTCTGACCCCTTTGATCGGTGCGGTCGCTCAATGAGACGCTTCCTTCTATCCCTGCTCGCGGCGAGCGCACTCGTCACCACACGCGCCGGCGGCCAGCGCACAGACCGCCCACGGCTCTGGGGAACGCTCGAGCCCGGGCACTATGCGGTCGGATTCCGGCAACTGCTTCTCCGAGATGTATCCCGGCCGGCAGTCGCCGCGGAGGACGGTGGCCGCGTCACCAGCGAGCGCGGTCGCCAGATGCAGATCGCGATCTGGTACCCGGCACGACCGACGACGCGCCGCGCGATGACGTACGGCGAGTACATCGACCGGCTGAGTCAGGAGCTCGATTTCGGCACGATCGACGAGTCGAAACGTCGCCTTGCCGAGCGGAAGTTCATTGAGCTTCCGGCCGGCCTGGGCGGCGACACGGCGGCTCTGCGGCGCGCGCTCCCGCGTTTGAGAGCGCTCCCGACCGCGGCGCGTCTCGACGTCGCTCCAGCAACGGGCCGCTTCCCGCTCGTCCTCTTCCAGGAGTACCGTGCGCCGCCATCGAACAGCATCCTGGCCGAATACCTCGCGAGCCACGGTTACGTGGTGGCTTCACCAACGCTCAAGGGCACGTACGACGCCGCGCCCGAAACGAGCGTGCGCGGCCTCGAGACGCACGCGGCGGACCTGCGCTACGTGCTCGGCGCCGTCGACTCCCTTGCGTACGTTGCGCGTGACAACGTGTCGGCGTTAGGCGTCGGCATCGCTGCCTCCGGTGCGCTCGCGCTGCAGATGCGAACACCATGGATGCGCGCGCTCGTGAGTCTCGAGGGCGGGATCACGACCGCTCTCGAGCTGGGACTCCTTGCAGCGACGCCCTACTACGACGTGGCCGCGGTTCGCGTACCGATGCTGGCCATCACGGCGCCTCACCCGTCGGTGGATGCCGCGCGGCTCGAAGTCTTTCGCTACGCGACGCGCCAGCTCGTGCACTTCCCGCGGATGGGCGAGTTCTGGTTCCTCGACTACGGGATGCTCGAGCGCGAGGTCCCCGGGATCATCGGCGCGCCACGGGGCGACGTGTCGACCGGTTTCGAATGGGGGGCGCGCTGGGTGCGGCTCTTTCTCGACGCCTACGTCCGATCCGACGGTGCCGCGCTCGATACGCTGATCAGCGGGGCGCCCCTCCCTGGTGCACCCGACGGGCTCTTTACCGTCGCGCGACGCGAGGGGCTCCCGACGCCGCCCACGCTCGCGGATCTGAAACAGCTACTCGAGCACGGCGGCATTCAGGCACTCGACACGCTCATCGACCAACGACACGGCGCCGATTCCCAGCCGATCCCCAACGACTACTTCGCGGCGGTGAGCTCGTGGCTTGGCAACAGCGGTCGCGACCGGACCGGCGTCACCCGGCACGCGCTCGCGGTGCGTCGGGCCACGCTGTATCGGCGGTCAGCGCGCGCGCGGTTGGCGTTAGGGCTGAGCGCGGCGTCGCGGGATTCATCACTCGCACGCTCGGAGCTGAACGAGGCGCTGCGCCTGCTCCCGGGCGACGCGGACCCGGCGCTCGATGCCGCCGCGCGTGCACGCCTCGAGCGTCAGGCCCGCGACGCCCTGGCGCGTCTGGACGCCACGCGCTGACTGGCCTGCGTATGACTTTCTGAATTACCGGGCCACGCCCCGGAACCGGAACGCTGGCGGCGAGGTTTCTCCTCCATGGAGTCTTCAATCACGACAACGGGTCCGGCGGGCGGGCGCTGGCACCCCGCCTGGCTCGCCCTCGCCATCACGTTCCTCGTGCTCCTCTCGGCGGCCGCGGTTCGCGCGACGCCCGGCGTTCTCTTCCTGCCCCTCGAGCACGAATTCCACTGGTCGCGGTCGACGGTCTCGCTCGCCGTCTCCGTCAACATCCTGCTCTACGGTCTCGTCGGCCCGTTCGCCGGCGCGCTCATGCAGCGGCTCGGCGTTAGGCGCACGACGATGATCGCCCTGACGCTGGTC
>Ga0075433_10001428_pt1 | contig 17622 bp, 11 predicted proteins | sample RhiMethybrSRZTD2_FD_75299 | JGI IMG/M metagenome (GOLD analysis project Ga0075433, IMG submission 75299) | Populus rhizosphere microbial communities from Tennessee, USA - Rhizosphere MetaG P. TD hybrid SRZTD2 | ecosystem: Host-associated > Plants > Roots > Rhizosphere > Soil | place: USA... | reverse complement strand
ACGCCGAGCCGCCCTAAAGGACTGCCTCACGGTCGCGAGTTTACTCGCGCTCTTCGGCCGACGCTTGCCTCGGGGCTTTCGGGGGGAGCGAAGTTTCACGCGGGGTCCGCCTCGATGTCTACGAGCGCGAGCGGCAGACGCTCCGCCTGCGCCACGAGGGTGATCGCGCGCCCGCCGCTGGTCAGGCCGGTGAGCCGCACCAGGTCGCCGTATTCGGGGTGGCTGCCGGCCGGCTGCTCGGTCGTGACGCCGCCGATCGGCTCGATCGACTCGAGCGCCTCGAGCAATTCCGTCACGTGCACGCCGAGCCGGCGGCGTTTCGCCTCCCAGCGCGTCGTTTTGACGATCTGGCTCGTGCCCAGTCCGAGGCGCAGCCGCCCCGGGACCGACAGCGTCGCGAACCGGCGCTCCAGCCGCATGGCATTGTCATCCGGTGCGATGAGCGAGTTCAGCTCCTCCTGCTCCTTACCCGCCGCGCTGCTCTTCTCGATCTCGGCGCCCATCGTCTCCACGCGGCGCGCGAAGTCTGCCTCGCTGTCGGCGGCGAGCCACTCTTCCGCCAGCCGCCCTTCGAACGTTTGCGCGCCGCCGAATTCGCCGAGGATCAGGTCCAGCTCGCCCACCACCAGCTCGAACAGCTTGATCTTCCGGTCGAGCAGCTGGAGGATGTACGACTCGATCGTCCCGGCCGCCGCCAGGTTCACGATGTGGACCTCGCGCGTCTGCCCGATGCGGTGCAGGCGGCCGATGCGCTGCTCCACCACCATCGGATTCCACGGCAGGTCGTAGTTCACGAGCACGTTGCAGAACTGGAGGTTGCGCCCTTCACTGCCGGCGCGCGTAGCGATCAGCACGCTGCGCTCGTCCTCGTGGAAGGCGCGGATCCGCTTGTCGCGATCGGCCGTCGAGTGCGCGCCCCAGTAGACGATCGGCTGGCGGCCGAGCTTCTTCACCCGCTCTTCGATCAACTGAATGGTGGGGCGGTGGTCGCTGAAGATCACCAGCCGATCCGGCGTCTCTTTCAGCAGTTTGGTCAACACGTCCAGCTTGGCGTGTGTCTTGATGCCCTCGGCCCGCTTGGCGAGCTGCTTCGCGATGGCGCGATACTCGGGATTGATGCGCTCGCTCTCGGCCAGGTGCGCGAGCGATTCGGCGAGCGCCCGCGACGAGGAGCACAGCCGCTGGCGCAGGTGGATGACGGCGAGCTGCAGAATGCCCTTCTTGGTCGGGCGCCGGCGCGGCGCCTCGTCCTCCGTCGCTTCCGGCTCGGCCGGCTTGATGAACCCTTCCCGGTAGAGCCGACGCAGGAACTCGGTGGTCCGCTGGTACAGGTCCGCCTCGGCGCGCGTCAGCTTGACCTCGGGGTGGCGCGGCCGGCGCGGCGGCAAATTCAGATCGTCGACCACGCTGGAGCGCCGGGTGCGGATCATCACCTCGTGCGTCAGGGCGCGCAGGGCCTCGGGATCGCGCGGCTGGCGGTGGTCGCCGGACACCAGGTGCTCGCTCTTGAACTCCTGCCAGGTGCCGAGCTGCCCGGGCCGGAGCAGGGTGATGAGGTTGTACAGCTCGCGCAAATCGTTCTGGAGCGGTGTGGCGGTCAAGAGCAGGATGAAATCGCGCTCGATCTTCTCGATGAACTGGTAAGTCGCCCCGCGGTGGCTCTTCACTTTGTGGGCCTCGTCCACGATGACGAGATCCCAGCGGTGCCGGAGTATCTCCTCGGCGTGCCGGCGCGTGCGCGCGCGATCGTGCGAGATGATCGCTTTGGTGACGCGTTGCCAGTCGTCGGGGTCGGTCGGGGTCTCGAAGCGCTCGAAGAACTTCTCCTCCAGCTCCCCCTGCCACTGGCCCACCAGGGAGGCGGGCGTGAGGATCAGCGCGCGGCGGGCGAGCCCGCGGATCGCGAGCTCTTTGTAAATGATGCTCGCCTCGATCGTCTTGCCCAGGCCCACCTCGTCGGCGAGGATGGCGCGTCCGCCCATGTCGCGCAGCACGCGTTGGGCCACGTCGATCTGGTGCGGCAACTCCTTGATGGCGTTGGCGTCCAGCGTGATCAGCCGATCGAACCCCGGGACGAGCGCGATCCGCTCCGCCTCGCGCCGCAGCTCGTACCAGGCGCGCTCGGCCGGCGGTTGCTTGAGCGCCGCGACGAACACGTTGAGAGAGCGTTCGTCGACCGCCCAGGAGTCGTCGGGTAGAGGGCTGAGTACGGTCACGCATCGGCTCGGGAAGTCGGGGGAGGCAATATAGGGAATCAAGGGTGCGGGATGCGCCCCCCGCCCCCCGCCCCCCGCCCCCCCGGCGCCTGACCCCGCGTGGGCCGAGATAGCGTGATCCCCGGGCTTGCGCCCGGGTCAGCCGCCGCATTAGCGGTACGTGCTGGGTATAAGGGGACGATGATACGACACTCATCGGCCGTGATCATCGGTGTACTCGCGCTCACCGCCTGTGGCCGCGCTGACCCCCGGGGAGGTGCCCCGAGCAGCGCGAGCGCTTCCGTTGCGGCCGTGCCGCAGGACACGACGTTCGCTGGCACGACGGCGCCGGTTCACCGGACCCGACCGACCCGGCCCGGCGCCCCGACCGCGATGCTCCGCGCCGTCGAGGCCGCCCCCGCCCCCGCCCCCGGATATGACCGCCTCGTGTTCGAGTTCACGGGCGACAGCGTGCCGGGCTACCACGTGGAGTACGCGACCGCGCCGGTACGCCGTTGCGGCTCGGGAGATCCCGTCTCACTCGAGGGCGCACAGCGCCTGGTGGTGCGATTCGAGCCCGCCAGCGCGCACGACGAGCACGGCAATCCTGCTCCCGTGGAGCGCGACCGCGCGCTCGGCCTTTCGGCCGTCAAGGAGATGAAGCTGGTGTGCGATTTCGAAGGACAGGTCGAGTGGGTGCTCGGCGTCGCGGGGGGAAAACGGCCCTATCGGGTGTCGGAGCTCACCGGGCCAGCACGGCTGGTGATCGATGTGAGGCGCGGGTCATGAAAAAGCTCGCGCTCCTCTTGCTCCTCGCCGTCGGCTGCCGGAATTCCCCCGTGCAGCCCTGCCCCGTGGCGCCGCTCGTCTCCGATCGAGTGCACGTTGGCCCGCGCCCCTCGCCGTTCGACTCCCTGTTTCGCGCCGCCGGCGCCGAGTTCGCTGTGCCGCCGTCGCTCCTCGAAGCGATCGGCTGGGTGGAGACGCGGTGGCAGATGGTGCAAGGGACGGAAGAATTCCCCGGAGTCGCGCCCGCATTCGGTGTGATGGCGCTGCGCGGTGCCGCGCTCGAACGGGGCGCGGGGCTCGCGGGGGTCACCCTCGAAGCGGCGCGCCACGATCCCGCGGCGAACATCCGCGCCGCCGCGGCACTGCTCCGGGTGTACACGGCCGAGGCGGGTGGACAGTGGGATGCCGCCGTCGGGCGGTTCAGCGGGATCGATCTGCCCGAGGGTCGCGCAGCCTACACGCGCGCCATCCTGCAGGCGCAGGGTGGGGTGGAGCCGGCGGCCGCCGCGGCCGGGTGCCCGCCGCCCAATCCCGGCGGCGCGCCCGACTACGCGTCCGCAGTGTGGCGGGCGTCACCCAACTTCGACCAGCGGGCGGGCGACTCGACCGGCGCCATGCATCTCGTGATCATCCACACCTGCGAAAGCAACTACGCGAGCTGCTGGAGCTGGCTCTTGAATCCGGTGTCCCAGGTGAGCGCCCATTATGTGGTGAACGAGGACGGGAGCGAAGTCTCGGAGCTGGTGCTCGAGCAGAACCGCGCCTGGCACATCGCGGCGCTGTACGACTGCACGCTGAACCGTCGGCACGACTGCTGGCTGAACGGCACGCAGAGCAACCATTTCACGGTGGGGATCGAGCACGCGGGCTTCGCGTCGCAGAGCGCGTTTCCTCAGGCGCAGCTCGACGCGTCGGCGGCGCTGGTATGCGATGTGACGCGCGACCGCGGGATCCCGCGGGATTGGCAGCACATCGTCGGTCACGCGCAGCTGCAGCCGGCCAACCGCACGGACCCGGGACCCCACTGGCCGTGGATCGCCTATATCCACCGGGTGCAGGCGTCGTGTGGCGAGATCGTGGTGGACGACTCGTCACAGTTCAACGATGCAGGCGTCGCTGCGGCGGTGGTGCCGCCGGCGTGGCTGGCCGCGGACACGACGCCCGACTATTACGGCGGGGGCTACCGGTGGGCCCCCACCCAGCCGGGCGCGACCGACGGTGCGGTGTTCTCGTTTCTCGTCGCGGCGGCAGGCGCTCGCAAGGTCGACGCTCGCTGGACCGACGGGACGAACCGCTCACCTCAGGCGGAGTACGCCGTGATCACCTCCGCCGGCGACACGCTCGCAATCGTGGCCGCGGATCAGCGCACCGCTGGGGGAAGCTGGCACTCGCTCGGGACCTGGACGTTCCCGCGCGGGTGGAATCGCGTGGTGCTGCTGCGGCGCGGCGCGAGCGGCTCGGTGGTGGTGGCGGACGCGGTGCGGGTGCGGGAGTGAGGCACCGTGGCGCGTCACCCCGCGGGGGACGCCGACCAGCGCCTACGGCCTGTAGAGGACCGGAAACTGCTGTTGCAGCCGGCGCAGCTTCGGCATGTCGTTGAAGACGATGTACGGCTGGTAGGGGTGGAGCGCGAGATAGTTCTGGTGGTAGTCCTCGGCGGCATAGAACCGGTCGAGCGGCACCACCTGGGTGACGATGGGAGCGGAGAACACACCGGACTTGTTCAGCTGCGCGATGTAGGCCTGCGCGGTCTCCTGCTGCGCTTCGTTCGCGAAGAAGATCGCGGAACGATACTGACTCCCCACGTCCGGACCCTGGCGGTTCAACTGCGTGGGATCGTGCGCCACCGAAAAGAACACCCGTAAGAGCTCGCTGTACGAAATCTGCGACGGGTCGTACGTAATCTTCACGGACTCGGCGTGCCCGGTCGCTCCGGTGCTCACAACCTGGTAGTGTGCGGTGGCCGCTCCCCCGCCCGAGTAGCCGGAGACCACGCTCGAGACGCCCTTCACGTGCTTGAACACGGCGTCCACGCCCCAGAAGCATCCGCCTGCGAGCACGGCGACTTGTTCACCCTTGGCGGGCGTGACGCGCGGCGCGGCCGCGAACGCGGGAACCTGCGCCCGGGCGATGTTCACTGCCAGGAGCGCGGCTACGATGCCACTCATTCGCTTCATACCGAAAACTAACCCCCTCTGATCGCGTGTGGTTCCGCGTTCTCGTAACCTACGCTACCAGAACGCGGTGGAGATGTCGGTGCGCGCGCGCGGGTCGCATGGTAGTATCGAGGGTCCCCGTCCTGACGGTGCCCGATGCCGCCCCAGACCCCCCGGCCGTATCTCCTCAACGAGCTGACCTGGAAGACCGTGCGCGACACGCGCTACGAGGTCGCGGTGCTTCCCTGGGGCGCGACCGAGGCGCACAACTTCCACCTCCCATACTCGACCGACAACGTCGAGACGGAACGCATCGCCGCCCTGGCGGCGGGGCACGCCTGGGAGCGGGGCGCGCGGGTCGTCGTGCTGCCGATCGTGCCGTACGGCGTGAACACGGGGCAGCTCGACATTCCGCTTTGCCTCAACCTGAACCCCAGCACCCAGGCCCTCGTGTTGCGCGACCTCGCGACCGCGCTGGCGGGTCAGGGCATCCCCAAGCTGGTCATTTTGAACGGTCACGGCGGGAACGACTTCCGCCAGATGATCCGGGAGCTGCAACCCGCGGTGTCGCTGTTCCTCTGCAGTCTCAGCTGGTATCAGGTCGTGGACCCGAAACAATTTTTCGCCGACCTGGGCGACCACGCGGGCGAGCTCGAGACGAGCGTGATGCTGCATGTGGCGCCGGAGCTGGTGCGGCCGCTGTCGGAGGCCGGCCCCGGGCGCGCGCGCCGGTTCACGGTCGCGGGCCTCAAGGAAGGCTGGGCCTGGGCCCCGCGCCGGTGGCGCCAGGTGACCGACGATACCGGCGTCGGGAACCCCGCGGCCGCGACCGCGGAGAAGGGACGGAAGTACGTGGACGCGGTGAGCGAGAAGATCGCAGGATTTCTCGTGGAGCTCGCGAAGGCCGATACCGCCCGGATGTACGAATGACGGAGCCCATCCTGGTCGAGGCCTGCGTCGACTCCATCGATTCCGCGCTCGCGGCCGCGCTCGGTGGCGCGCACGGGATCGAGCTGTGCGCCAACCTGGTGGAAGGCGGCACGACGCCCTCCGCCGGCACCCTGGCGCTATGCCGGGAGCGGCTCGACATCCCCATCCACGTGCTCATCCGCCCCCGCGGCGGTGACTTTCTCTACTCCACAGCCGAATTCACGGTCATGCTCGAGGACATCCGTCGAGCCAAGCAAGCGGGCGCCCAGGGCGTGGTGACGGGCGCCCTGCGAGCCGACGGGGACATCGATGCGGACCGGACACGCGAGCTCATCGGCGCCGCGCGGCCGATGCGCGTGACGTTTCACCGCGCGTTCGATGTCTGCCGCGATCCCGCCGCCGCGCTCGAGACGCTCATCGCGCTCGGCGTGGACCGCGTGCTCACTTCGGGCCAGGCCGCGACCGCGCCCGAGGGCGCGCAGACCATCGCACGGCTCGTGCGACAGGCGGCGGGCCGCATCACGATTCTCCCTGGGGGCGGGATCACGGAGGACAACGTGGCCGCACTGGTGCGCGCCACCGGCGTGACCGAGGTACATCTCACCGGTGCGGTGACGCGCCAGAGCGGCATGACGTTTCGCGCGCCGACGGTCGAGATCGGAAGCGCGGCGCCGCGCAGCGAATACGAGTGGAATGTCACTGACGCGGCGGTGATTCAGCGAGTGGTGGCCATGCTGGGTAAGAGTTAGACGGGCTGCTATGCGTGACGGGCCTCGATCAGCACCCGGACCTGCGCCAGCAGCTCGCTCGCGGTCCAGGGCTTCGTGACGAAGGCGACGGCCGGATCCTGCCCCACCGTCTTGCGGAAGTTCGGCGCGGGAAAGCCGCTCATGAACAACACGCTCAGCCCGCGCGATTCGCCTCGGATCACCTCGTACAGCTCGAACCCACTGAGCTTCGGCATCACGACGTCGGTGATCACGAGGCGCAGCGCCGCACGGTGGGCATGGAAGGCATCGAGTCCCTGCTGGCCATCGGTGGCGGTGATGACGTGGTAGCCGACCTTTGAGAGCAGCTGCTGCGCCGCCACCCGCATCGTCTGATCGTCCTCCACCAGCAGGATCGTTTCCGTCCCGCCGGGCAGGGCGGGGTCGACGGCGGCCTCGAGCTCCGACACCCCCTGATCGCGCAGGGCTGGCAAGTACACCTTGGCCGTGGTCCCCTGCCCGACCTCGCTGTAGATGTGGAGGTACCCGCGGTGCTGCTTCACGAGACCATAGGCCATCGACATGCCGAGGCCGGTGCCGACGCCCACGGGCTTGGTGGTGAAGAACGGCTCGAATACCCGGGCCAGGGTCTGCGCGTCCATTCCCACGCCGGTGTCGCTCAGCGCGACGCTGACATACGATCCCGGCTCCACCCAGGCGTGGAGCGGACGATCCGCCGCGCCCAGGCGGGCGCGCCGCACTTCGACGTGCAGCGTGCCGCCCCGGGGCATGGCGTCCCGCGCGTTGGTCAGGAGATGCAGCAAGATCTGCTTCACCGCGGCGGGATCGGCTTCGACGACGCCGCCCTCCTCGTCCGCCACGAACTGTACCTCGACATTGGTCGGCAACCCGCGGCGCAGGATGTCGAGCGCGTCGCGCACGAACTCGGTGAGGATCAGGGGCTGCAGGTCGAGCACCCGATGGCGACTGAAGCCCAGCAGGCGCTGCGCCAGCTCGGTGCCGCGCTGGGCCGTGAGTTTCAGCTCGTCGATGTCACGGTTGGCAGGGAGCGATTGCGCCAGCGCGGCGGTGCGCGCCAGGATCGCGGTGAGGAGCTCGTTGAACTGTTGGGCAATGGCTCCCGTCAGCCGGCCGATCGTCTCCATCTTCTCGGCCTGCTTCAATGCCCGCTCGCGCGCCAGTTGCGCGGCTACGTCTTCGGCGGTCATTCGGTCCCCTTTATATGCGGCCGCGTGAGCGGCGTCAAGCGGGCCGGACGCGTGTCACGCGCGGCGTAAGTCTTTCAAACAGCACACGGCTAGAACTCGCCCGTTACCTGGGCTCAGGAGTGTGGCGTCTTCACCTCACACCCTAACGGAGGCGCCTCCATATGCGCGACTCCGCACCTCACAGATTGACCGAGCGACGTCAAGCCATCCTCCGCCAGACCAGCGCCGCCCTCCGGGGGCGCGTCGTCACATTGTGGCGCGTGGCGAGGGGGCTCGTCGTGGCGGAAGTTGCCAGCCGCCCGAATCCGCCCCGGGACGCGAGCGAATTCGACGTGGCCGCGGCCTTGGAAACGTGGGTCGGGCCCGTGGGCGACAAGAGTCTCTGGGTGGCATGCCGGTTTGAGCCGAGCCGCTTGCATGTGGCCCGCGTCCGGAGCGACGTGCCCGCGCCGCCACCTGCCGGTATCGAGCGCCGCAGCCCGGAACGGTTGGTTCTCGAGCTGGCCGGTCTCTCACTCGGCGCACTCGAGCGGATCTGGGCGGTTGCCGACCAGGCGACCGGTTACCTCTGCGGCGCACTCGCCTTGCTCGACGCTTGCTTCGAACGCGTGCGCCGGGTGGAAAGCCTGACGCCGAGCGCCCGTGCGCAGCTACTCGCCGATCTCGCGGTCGTCGAGGACGCAATCGAAGGCGCGCTCGACGCCGCATAAGCAGAATCGACGAACGGTCGCTGAGGGGGAGGGCGGGTACGGGCCTGGCTCGGACTCGCCCTCCCTGGCCTAGATTCCCTGCATGGCCTTGGATCCTCTTCCCCAGCAGCGCCTCGCCATCGAAGCGCCGCTCGGCCCCGTGCTGGTGGTCGCAGGGCCGGGCGCCGGGAAGACCTTCTGCCTCATCGCCCGCATCAACCACCTCATCCACAGCGTGGGCATCGCGCCCGAGCGGATCTGCGCCGTCACGTTCACCAACCGCGCGGCCGAAGAGATCGCCGTGCGGCTCACGCACACCTTGGGGGAGCGCGCCGAGGCCATCACGCGCGGCACGATCCACGCGCTGTGCCTGTCCCTGCTGCGCGAGCACGCCGAGGCGGCGGGCCTGAAAAAGGGGTTCGGGGTGGCGGACGAGCAGTACCAGAAGGTCATCCTGGCCCGGCTGCACGTGCCGACCGAGCAGCGGGGCTCGCTCTTGAACCGGTTCAGCCGGCATCGCGTCCAGAAGTCGGACTACGAGCTGACGACCGACGACGCGCGGCTGTATCGCGCATACACCACCTGGCTCGCCCACCGCAACATGCTGGACTTCGACGACCTGGTCGCGAAGGCCGAGGAGCTGCTGCGCAGCCACGGCGACATCGCCGACTCCATCGCCGCGCGCTGGGACTATCTGCTGGTGGACGAGTTCCAGGACGTGAACGCCGTCCAGTACGATCTCTTGAAACGCCTGGCGGCGCCGCACGGCAACTTTTTCGCGGTGGGCGACGACGAGCAGTCGATCTTCACCTGGACGGGGGCGGACCCCTACGTGCTGGTCCGGTTCAGCCGCGACTACGGGATCGAGCGGCCCATCGTGTTGGACAAGAACTGCCGCTGCTCGCGCCAGATCTTCGAGACTGCGCGGCGCGTGCTGGCGCAGAATCCCCAGCTGTTCGAGAAGCAGCTCAGCGCGGAGCAGGAGTCGCCCTACGAGGTAGGAGCGTTCGCATTCCGCGATGAAGAAGAAGAGGCCGCGTGGCTGCTGGAAGACCTCCTCGCCGACCGCACGGCGGCTGGCCTCGGGTGGGGTGACCACGCGGTGCTGTATCGGCGGCACAAGGTCGGCGAGTATCTCGAGGGCCGACTGGTGCGAGCGGGGATTCCTTGCCGCCTGGCGCGTGGCCGCTCGCTGGTGGAGGACGACGTCATCAAGTATGTGGTGGCCGCGCTGCGGATCGTGCGCGACCCCGCTGACCCGGTGGCGCTCGAGGCGTTCGCGCGCTGCGTGCTCTCCGCGCACTTCCTGCAGGAAGTGCTGGCCTCCCCCCCTTTCCCCCTCTCCGCAGACGCGGAGAGGGGGGACGCTGGGGACTTTCTGAGCGCGGTACGCACGCTCGCCCGGCGCCGCCCCGCGCAGGACCCCGATACCAAGAAGCTGTGGCGGCTGGTGTTCCAGGTGGAGAACCTGCGAGCCCTGGCTCGCTCGCACCGCGCGCTGGCACCGCTGGTCGACGAGATCCTGTCGCAGAGCGTTGGTCCGTACAAGAACGCGTTGGAGGAGCGGCATGACGAGCTCTCCGATCCCGCCGCGATCCCCGAGGCCGTGCGGCTCGCCGAGCGGCTCGCGGTCGCGATCGCGGGGGAGCAGAGCATCGTGATCGAGCCGCAGGGGGGATTGGAGATCGCCTTGCGAGGAATGTTGACGGCCGCAGGCGTGCGGCATGTCCCCTCACCGGCTGCCGGTCCTCACTCCCCGTCAATGACGATCCAAGCAGCGGATGGGTGCGACCTCGGTCTCTCCCTCACCCTCTTCAAGGCGCTGCAGTTGCTGCACGCGAAGGACCTCGACACCGCGCTCGAGCGCTACGTCACGTTCGACCTGGAAACGACGGACAAGGACGTGGACGTGTGCGAGGTGGTCGAGGTCGGTGCGGTGCGGGTGGTGGGCGGCGAGATCGTGGATCGGTTTCACACCCTGGTCCAGCCGTACCGCCCGATTACGCCGGGGGCCACCAAGGTGCACGGGTACACCGATGCCCAGGTGCGGGGAGCCCGCTCGTTCGCCGAAATCTGGCCCGAGTTTCGAGCCTTTATCGGCGACGACGTGCTGATCGCGCACAACGGCCAGCACTTCGACATTCCGGTGCTGCGCCGGCTGGCGGCCGGACGAGACGGCGTGGACAGCCTGGTGTTCTACGACACGCTGCCCCTGGTTCGCTCGCTGTCGCGTGACAGCGCCAAGCTCGAGGACCTGGCCCTGCGGTTCGGCGTCGATGCCGGCCGGGCGCATCACGCGCTGGACGACGCGGTCACGTTGGCCCGGGTGTATCGCGAGCTCGAGCGCCAGCGGGGTCTACGGGCGCGCAAGGCAGTGCTGGTCAACCTCCTAGACTATCTGGGATTAGCGCTCGTGCTGGAGCCCCGCACACAACAGGGAGCGGGGAGCGGGGAGCGGGCCCTTTTGTCTAACCTGACCAAGTTCTATACGCTCGGCCGATACAGCGATGCGCTGGCGTTCTACGAGATGGAGCGCGAGCGCACCGGTGGCGATCCGGCGCCGCCCGTCGACGAAGTCATCCGGCGGCTCGGCGGGCGCGCGCTGATGACGCGGCTCCGCGCCGAGCCCGATCCGGCCCAGCGCTATCCCGCGGCGGTCGCTCGCTTGCGGGCTCTCATGGACGAGCCTTCGCCCCCAACTCTCGAGGACAGTATCGACAGGTTGCTCGAACGCGTGGCCCTCTCCACGTCGGACGGCATCGAAGTCGCCCCCGATCGCGTCAACCTGCTCACGCTGCATTCGACCAAGGGCCTGGAGTTCTCGCGGGTGTACATCGTGGGCGTGGAGGATCACCAGATTCCCGGCCTGCGTGAGACCAAGGAGAATCGCCAGGCGGAGATCGAGGAGGCGCGGCGGCTCGTGTATGTGGGAATGACACGGGCGAGAGAGCGGTTGGTGCTCACGCGCGTCGAGCGGCGCTTCGGGATGGAGGCGGGGGGGTCGAGCTTCCTCGAGGAAATGGGCTTGGAGGTGCAAGCGGTGGGAGCGGAGTGAGGATCTCGCACCACGAGCGCCTCGCCGAGGCGCTGGCCGACCGCTACCGTCTGGAGCGCCCGCTGGGCCAGGGGGGGATGGCCACGGTCCTCCTCGCCGAGGACCTGAAGCATCGCCGTAAGGTGGCCGTCAAGGTGCTGCGATCGGATTTCAGCACCGCGATCGGGGCCGAGCGTTTCTTGCGCGAGATCGAGATCGCGGCCGCGCTCAATCACCCCAACATCCTCGCGGTGCACGACTCCGGAGAGGCGGCCGGCCTGCTGTATTACGTCACGCCCTACGTCGAGGGAAAGTCGTTGCGCGATCGGCTCCAGCGCGACTCGCGGCTGCCGCTCGAGGAAGCACTGCAGATCGCGCGTGAGGTGGCGGACGCGCTGGATTACGCACACCAGCGGGGTGTGGTCCATCGCGACATCAAACCGGAGAACATCCTGTTTCAGTCGGGACACGCCGTGGTGGCGGACTTCGGGATCGCGCGGGCGATCACCGCGCCGGGGGAGACTCGCGGCGTGGCATTGACGCAGCCCGGAGTGGCGATCGGGACGCCGGACTACATGAGCCCAGAGCAGGCGTCGGGGGAACGGGACCTGGACGGGCGGTGCGATCAATACGCGCTGGCGTGCGTGCTCTACGAGATGCTGGCGGGACAACCGCCGTTCACCGGGCCGACTATCGAGAGCATCCTGATCCGGCAGCTTACGGTCCAAGCGCCGCGGATTACGGATTTCCAACCCGATGTCCCGAAGCCGGTGGCCGCCGCGCTCGCCCGCGCCCTGGAAAAGGCGCCCGCGGAGCGGTTCAGCGGGATGGCGGCATTCGTCGAGGCCATCGAAGCAACGGAGGCCCCGGCGGGCGCGCCGCCGCCCGCCCAGCTCACCTCTTTCATCGGCCGCGAGCGCGAGACGGCGGCCGTCCAGGAGCTGCTCCAAGGCACGCGACTGTTGACGCTCACCGGCGCGGGCGGGAGCGGTAAGACCCGTCTCGCCCTCGAAGTGGCGTGCCGCGTAGGGACGCAGTATCCCGACGGCGTTGCCTGGGTGGAGCTCGCCCCGCTCGCGAATCCCGAGCTCGTCCCGCACCACGTGGCCGATGCGCTGGGCGTGCGCCGCGACGGCATCCGATCGGCCGGGGACGCCCTGCTCGAGGCGCTGCGCGAGTGGGATGCGCTGCTCGTGCTGGACAACTGCGAGCATCTGGTCGAGGCGTGCGCCCGGCTGGTGGAGGCGTTGCTGCGGAGCTGCCCGCGACTCCGCATCCTGGCCACGAGCCGCGAGGCGCTCGGGATCGGCGGCGAGCGCACCTGGCTAGTGCCGGCGCTCACGCTCCCCGAAGGCGGCAAGCCGGTCACCCGCGCGGTGGCGGCCGAGAGCGAGGCGGTCCGATTGTTCGTCGAGCGCAGCCAGGCGGTCCGGCCGTCGCTCGAGCTGATCGATGGCAACGCGGCGGCGATGGTGCAGATCTGCCGGCGGCTGGACGGGCTTCCCCTCGCCATCGAGTTGGCCGCCGCGCGGGCGCGCGTGCTCGATCCCCAGCAGATCGCCGCCCGGCTGGACGACGTGTTCGGGTTGCTCACGTCGGGCAGCAGGACGGCCCTGCCGCACCACCGCACGCTGCACAACACGATCGAGTGGAGCCACGCGTTGCTCACCGAGCGGGAGCAGGTCCTGTTCAGGAGGCTCGCCGTGTTCGCCGGGGGCTTCACCCTCGACGCGGTCGAGGCGGTGGCCGAAGGTGGCGCGATCTCCACGGGAGACATGCTGGACCTGTTGAGCGGTCTCGTGGATAAGTCCCTCGTCTTGCTCGAGACCGAAGCGATCGAGGCACGCTATCGCATGCTGGAGACCATACGGGAGTTCGCTCGGGAGCGCCTGGAGGAGGCGGGTGAGACAGCGGAGCTCGGACGCCGCCATGCGCGGTTCTTCTTCGCCCGCGCCCAGGCGGCGGACCCGTTCCTCCCCGTCCACGCCGAGGGATGGCAGGAGCGGCTCGCGGAGGACGTCGGGAACCTGCGGGCCGCGGCGGACTGGTTCGAGCAAGACTCCACGGCGGTCGATGACAACCTGCTCTTTGCCACCGCGCTGCACTGGTTCTGGTTCGGGCTGGGGCACTACCGGGAAGGCCGCCGGCGCATCGAGACGGCGCTGGAGCGGAGCGGCGGGGCGCGCACCCGGGCACGGGGACGGGCGCTCTCCTCGCTCGCGATGTACTTCGCCCTTCAGGGGGAGCGGGTGGCGATAGGCCCGGTGGCCGAGGAGAGCGTGGCGATCCTGCGGGAAACCGCCGGCCCCTCGGTGGATCTCGTGTGCGCGCTCGTGGCGCTGGGACAGTCACGTCTGCTCGCGGGCGACCTGGTAGGCGCAGCCCGCGTGCTGGCGGAGGCCTTGGGCGTGGCGCGGGCCGTCCGACCGCACTACTGGATCACCTACGCGCTGTACTGGCAGGGCTGCGTGGCGCAAGCCAGCGGCGACCTCGCGGCTGCGCGCGCGGCATTCGACGAGGGCGTCGCCCTCGCGCTCGAGGATGGTTACAACGCGCCCATCGCGCACCTCGCCACCATGCGGGGCCGGTTCGCCCTCGCCGAAGGAGACAACGCGGGCGCGCTGGGTTTCTTCGCCATCGGACTGGCGTCGCTCAAGCGGACGAAGAACCACTGGTCCACGATCATTCTCGTGGAAGACCTGGCACGGATCGCGGCCGATCGGGGCGACGCCGTGCGGGCGGCCCGCTTGCTCGGCGCGGCGGCCAACCTGCGCGAGGAAGCCGGGGCCGCCCCACTGCCGCTCGAGCGCGAAATCCTCGACCGGCTCGTCGGATCGGTTCGCGCCAGCCTCGGCATCGCAGCGTTCGACGCCGCATTCCAGGCGGGGCAAGCGCCGAGCCTGAGCCAGGCGTTGGACCTCGCCGAGACCATGGTGGGGGAGCCGGCGACGACGGCGCGGCCCGCGGACACGGCCGCCTTGCGAGTCAATGCCCTCGGCCCGCTGGAGATCTCAGTGGACGGCGAGCCACTTCCCGACACCGCCTGGAGCGACGCCAAGCCGCGCGAGCTGCTGCTCTACCTCCTGTGTCATCCAGGGGGTCGCACCGGCGAGCAGATCGGGCGCGCGTTGTGGCGTGACGGTTCGCCCGCCCAGCGCAAGAACGACTTCCACGTCACCCTGCACCAGCTGCGGCGCGTTCTGGGCCGGCCCGAGTGGATCGTGTTCGAGGAGGAGCGCTATCGGATCAACCCGCGCCTCGCCGTGGAATTCGACGGACGCCAATTCGAAACCGAGCTGCGGCTGGCGCAGGCGGCGCTCGTCCAGGCCGGGGACGCCGCGTCGCTGGCGCGCGCCCTGGCGCGCTACCGCGGCGACTTCCTCGAGGACACGACAGCCGGAGCCGGCGACTGGCATCTGGAGCAGCGGGATCGCTGGCGCCGGCTGTACCGCGAGGGCCAGCTCGCGCTCGAGCAGCCCGCGTCATGAGGGAACTTCTCGACGATATGGTTCATTCATGAAGCATGACTGCGTCCGCCACCCAAGTCCGCCTCGTTGCCCGGGGGCTGGTCGATTATCTCGCCGGTGTTGACCCCAGCGCCGTAGGGTTTGTTACGGCACTGCTTACACTGATCCGCAGACGCAGCTCCTGACCGCGGCCTAATCGAGCCGCGACATCCTCAACCCACCCGATCAGGTAGGCGACCCCGGGAACCCACTGGCAATTTGATTCATTACTGAACTGTGCTTGACCCGGTTTTGGAAACTGTGACGCGATTGAGACCGTTTCTAATGTCGATTTGGGGCTCGCCCCAACGTCTAGTACAGGGAACAGCGCTTCACCCTTATCAGACAGAAGGAGATCAGCCCGTATGCGTAGTCGCCTCTTCATGAACAATCGCGGTTGGGTGGGATCGGCGGTGCTGTTGGGAACGCTCGCCCTCACCGCCGGCAGCCTGGTGGCCTGGAAACACGCCTCCGCCCGCAAGGCCGAGGCGGCGGCCGCGAGCCAGCCCGAGCCCGTCGAATCCGTAACTCTGGCCGTCGCCCGCGCGCGGCAGTATCGCCCCACGACCACGTCGGTCGGCACCGTCCTCGCGCTCAACTCGATCACCCTGCGCAACGAGCTCTCGGGCACGGTGCGCCAGGTGATGCTCGCTCCCGGGCGCGTCGTGGACGCCGGGACGGTACTCGTCGCTCTCGACGTCTCCGTGGAGGAAGCCGAGCTCGAGGCGCAGCAAGCCCAAGCCGACCTGGCGCAAACGACCCTCGCACGGCTCGAGCGGCTGCGGGCGGACCAGGCCACGTCCCAGGAGGAGGTGGACCAGGCCCGCGCGGCGCGCGATGTCGCGCTGGCACAGCTGGCGCGCACCCGGGCCATCATCGCGAAGAAGACGATCCGCGCCCCGTTCCCGGCGCGCGTGGGGATCTCCGATGTGCATCCCGGGCAGTACCTGAACGAAGGCACCGAGCTCACCACGCTGCAGGGGGTCGACGCGGCGGCCAACGTGGACTTCACGGTGGCCCAGGCGGTGGCGGCCGAGCTGCACCCGGGCGAGCCGGTGGCCGTATTCGCGGCCGACGACCCGCGGCCGCTCACGGCGCGGATCGTCGCGGTCGACGCGCGCGTCGATCCCGCGACGCGCAACGCGCTGGTGCGGGCCCGGATCGCCGGACACGCCCCGGCGCCCGGAGCCTCGGTGCGCGTCGAAGTCCCCGTCGGAGCCCCGACGACCGTCGTCGCGATTCCGGTGAGCGCCCTCCGCAAGGGGCCCGCCGGCGACCATGTCTTCCTGGTCGGCCCCGACTCGAGCGGTCGCAGCCGCGCGCACGTGCAACCGGTGCGGAGCGGGCCGGTGCTCGACGACGAAGTCGTGATTCTGAGTGGTCTCACCCCCGGTCAGCAGGTCGCGACCTCGGGGTCCTTCAAGCTGCGCGAGGCTGTGCTGGTCGCGGGCGACTCAACTCGTTAATCGGAAACCGTTCATGCGCTCTTTTACCGATACGTTCATCAAGCATCCGGTCCTCGCGGTCGTCGTCAACCTCGTGATCGTGCTCGTGGGGTGGCGGGCGATCACGACGCTGCCGGTGCAGCAGTACCCGAACATTCAGAGCTCGTCGGTGCTGATCACGACGGTGTATTACGGCGCCAGCGCCGAAACCGTGCGCGGCTTTCTCACGACGCCGATCGAGCGCGTCGTGTCGGCCATCTCGGGCGTCGACTACGTCGAATCCACCAGCCGCGCCGGCGTCTCGAGCATCACGGTGCACCTGAAGCTGAATCACAACAGCACGGCGGCGCTGGCGGAGGTCACCGCACGGTTGCAGCAAGTGCGCTCCGAGCTGCCCGCCGAGGCCGAGCCACCGGTGGTGGAGGTGCAGCGTGCCGATCGGCCGTATGCGTCGTTCTACCTGAGCTTCACGTCCTCGGCGCGCGAGATTCCGGCGCTCACCGACTGGCTCACCCGCAACATGCAGCCCCAGCTCTCGACGCTGGCGGGGGTGCAGCGCGTGGACGTGGTCGGGGGGCGGCCCATCGCCATGCGGATCTGGATCGACCCCGACCGCCTGGCCGCGCTCAACTTGGCACCCGGCGACGTGCACGCGGCGCTGCAGCGCAACAACTACCTCGCCGCGGTGGGGCAGACCAAGGGCGACCTGGTCCAGGTCAACCTGCTGGCCAACACCGACCTCCGCACGACGGACGAGTTCAAGAACCTCGTCGTGGCCGAGCGCAACGGGGCGATCGTGCGGCTGTCCGACGTGGCCCGCGTCGAGCTGGGGGCGGAGGAAGCCGACTTCATCACCAAGTTCAGCGACAAGGAAGCCGTGTACATGGGCGTCTGGCCGCTGCCCGGCAGCAACGAGATCGAAGTGGCCAGCCGGCTGCACGC
>Ga0075433_10001427_pt1 | contig 17623 bp, 19 predicted proteins | sample RhiMethybrSRZTD2_FD_75299 | JGI IMG/M metagenome (GOLD analysis project Ga0075433, IMG submission 75299) | Populus rhizosphere microbial communities from Tennessee, USA - Rhizosphere MetaG P. TD hybrid SRZTD2 | ecosystem: Host-associated > Plants > Roots > Rhizosphere > Soil | place: USA... | reverse complement strand
CAGGTAGATGGTGAGGCGGCCTCGCAGGAAGAGGCGGGCCCGGTGCACCCGTGACTTGACGGTGGCCGTCTTGATCTGCAGCGCCTCGGCGATCTCGGGGCTCGAGAGCCCTTCGACGTCGTGGAGCAGGAAGGTCGCGCGATGCTCGTCGGGTAGCTCGTCGATGGCGGACCGAAGCGTGGCTTGCAGCTCCGCCTGGAGCGCGGGGTCGTGGAGCAGCGGCGACCAGTCGGTCACGGACTGGACCGGCCGGCCGGTGTCGTCGAGCGTCGAGGCGAGATCCTCCCATGATGTCTCGTTCCGGTCGTAGCGCCGGGCGCGCCGCTTCTGATACGCCGCGTTGGCGGTGATTCGGTAGACCCAGGACCCAAAGGCGGCCGTCCCGCGGAAAGTATCTATCTTGCGCGACGCGGCCCAGAGCGCGTCCTGCACGACCTCCTCGGCGTCCGAGCTGTTGTTGGTGATACGCAAGGCCAGGCGGTAGGTGCGATCGCCATATTGCGCCACCAGCGCCTCCGCCGCGCCTTCCTCGCGCCGGCGCAGCCGCTCCACCAGCGAGGCGTCGCGGTCCGCGGCCGGCCCGCGACGGATTGGCGGCGGTGCGGCCGCCGCCCCATCGAGCGCGGGCGATCCGGCGCCCGCGAGCTGTCCTGTCGTCATCATCGTCTCCTCCTGCGCCCGGCCGATCAAGAATGCGGCTCAGCTTCAGCCAGGGCTTTGCGCACGGCGCGCAGCAGGGCCTCGCCGTGGAATGGTTTCCCCAGATGCGCGACCGCGCCCGCCTGTCGGGTTCGCCGTCGGGCCTCGTCATCGCTGTGAGCGGTCAGAATGATCACCGGAACTCGAGAGCCGGTGGCGGCCAGGTGGTTCAGAAGGTCGAGGCCGCTCATCCCCGGCATCCGCAAATCGAGCACCACACAGCCGGTGTGGACGCGCTCGGCGGACTGCAGGAAGGCTTCAGCCGACTCGAATGTCTCCACGCGGAAGCCGACCGAGGTCAGGAGATTCTTGACCGACCGGCGCAGTGACTCGTCGTCGTCCACGATCGAAACGATCTGTCTCTCGTCCTGGCTCACGTTTCCGAGGCTACGGCCGCCGGGGGGAGCCGTCTACCCGACCTTGGGTGGGTAGATGACGCCCGGGGCGAGGGAGGGTGACTGTTGCGATCTTGCCAGAATGGCTTCCGACCGGGGGGCGCGACCCCCGGCCCGGGCGTCTCAATGGCGAGTAGTGAAAAAAACTTACACACGAGGAGGAGTCGAAATGAGAGGCAAGGCGTGGTTGACGGTGGGGTTGTCGGTGCTGCTCGGTACCGGAGTCGCGGGCGCGATGCCCGGGGTGGGTGTCCGGGCCGCTCAGGCCGAGAGCGGGATCGCTCGCGGGATCGTGACGGGCCACGGCGCTCAGGTGCAGGCCGCGCGCTGGGGCGACGAAAACGGCGAGCAGGGCGAGGTTGAGTCTCCGCGCTGGGGTGACCAGAACGGCGAGCAGGGCGAGGTGGAGTCCCCGCGCTGGGGCGACCAGAGCGGCGAGCAGGGCGAAGTCGAGTCCCCGCGCTCGGGCTATACGGGTGGCGACCATACCGACGGTGGATCTCCACGGTCGTAGCGGCGCGAGCCGCCTGACGGGCGGGGCCCCGGTCGAGCGCATGGCCGAGGCCCCGCGCCATCTCGAGAGGAGAGCATGAGAACACTGCGAGGCTGGACGATCGGGCTGGCTGCGGTCGCTCTGGGTGTCGTCGGGATGCTGGCGGGCGCCATCGGGGTGCGGGCTCAGGGCCCCGCCTCCAGCTATCTGCCGGTCACCGAGGAAGACTTCGCGACGGTGCTCGGCCGGATGCGCGCCGGCAAAGCCGAGGTGATGAAGCGGCAGATGGACCTGCTGGCTGCGCGCTACGACCTGTCCGATCGACCCGCCGCCGGGGTCACCATGAGCCGCGGCAAGGCGGTCCAGGACGGCGTCCGCGTGCGACTGCCCGCCGGCGCAACGTGGGACGCGCTGGGGAAGATGACCCCTGACGAGATCCGGGACAAGGGCCTGTACCCGGCCGGCTTCATGCCGCTGCCTCATCCGAACCACCCGGAGGGCGGCATGGTGTTTCCGCTGTTCGAGATCAACGAGGTCAAGAAGCAGACCGGCCGGGACCTGACCCGATTCGATCTCGACTTCGACCTGCCGGATCGCTTCCTGCCCGAGTTCCCGGCGGCCATCTACCTGACCACGCGGCCGGACCTGGGCGACGTGTCCCGCGGACAGCTGGTGACGACCGACAACTATTACCAGCTCTTCAACGGGATCCTGAACCCCAAGCAGCTCGAGGGCCTGCGGCTTCTGCTGACGCCCTTTCCCCAGCAGCAGTTCAACGCGACCGCGGATCGCCGGAGCGAACATCCGAGCCTCGGAGTGGCCTGCTTCGACTGCCACCAGAACGGGCACACCAACGGCGCGACGCACCAGGTGGGCGACATCCGGCCGCAGGAGTTCCGTCATCGAATCGACACGACGTCCCTCCGAGGGGTGAACGTCCAGCGGCTGTTCGGATCCCAGCGCGCGCTGAAGACGGTGGAGGACTTCACCGAGTTCGAGCAGCGCGCCGCGTACTTCGACGGCGATCCGGTGATCGCGACCAAGAAGGGCGTCAATGTCCTCGAGCGCGGGAGTCAGGTCCACGCCATGGCCGAGTTCCAGGAGATCCTGGATTTCCCGCCCGCGCCGAAGCTGGACGTCTACGGCAAGCTCGACCCCAAGAAAGCGACGCCGGCCGAGCTGCGCGGGCAGGCCGTCTTCTTCGGCAAGGGCAACTGCGCGACATGCCACGTGCCGCCGTACTACACGGACAACCAGTTGCACAACCTGCAAACCGAGCGCTTCTTCAAGCCGGTGACGATCAACAACATGCGGGCCATCGGCGACGGGCCGATCAAGACGTTCCCGCTGCGCGGGATCAAGGACTCACCGCCCTACATGCACGATGGCCGCCTCCTGACCCTCGACGACACGGTGGAGTTCTTCAATGTGATCTTGGGCACCCAGCTGACCCCGGCGGAGAAGGCCGACCTCGTCGCCTTCCTCCGGGCTCTGTGAGGACGTTGTGAAGCAGCTCTGGTGCGTGATGGCCGGGTTGATCCTCGTGGGCGTGGCGGGCTGCGCATCCATGCCCGGGGCCGCCGGCACGCCGATCGCCGATTCGGGGGTCATCGTCGGGAAGTGGGCCGGCACCGTGACGCCGGGCGACGAACCCTTCTACCTGACGATCAACCCGGGTGGGACGCTGACCGCCGCGTGGGGACCGAACATGGCCTGGGGCACCGTGATGGTCCGGAACGGGCAGGCCACGTTCGAGATGCAGCCGGGCCCCTACGAGGGCTCGATCCGCCTCTACGACAATGGTGGCACGCGCCAGATCGTGCTGGACGACCTGTGGGCCTCGTTCAGCGCGCGGGCGGTGCCCCAATGAGGATCCGGCTCGAGCGGTGAGGAGAAACGACATGCCGACGATGCGCACACTCTCGATGGTGGTAGCTCTCGGACTGGCCGTCCTGTGCACGGCCAGCCCCGCCGCCGCGTACGTCATCGAGGCGCTGACCTCGATCTCGGCCGATCAGGCTACCGACAAGGAGACCCTCGAGCAGGCGATCCGGACGGCGGTCGACGACGTCGCGGCCCACGCGGTCGCCTTCACACCGACGGTGGTGTTGCTTCGCGACGCCAAGCTGATCGGCGATCGGATCTACCTGTTCGTCCTGCTCGCGGACGAGGCGGGAGAGGCGGAGATCCACGTCCTGGAGACCGGGACGGTGCCGTCGCGCGGTACGCTCTGATTCTGCTGGTCGCCCTGCGCGGCGACACGAAGATGGTCGACGAGACCACCAAGGTCGCGCGCATGCACACCTAGCGATCGCCCCCGTCGCGGAAGACGCTGAGCCCTGTCCGCAAGATCCGGCAAGGGCGTGGCGCACTCTTGCGGGAACTCCGCTCCGGCAACAGCGGCATCGCGGGCGAGCCGTCACAAGGACAGAAATACTCAACGTGGCGGGAGGTCTCAGATGAACGACAGAGCATGGCGCGTGACGGCGGTGTCACTGTTGACGGGATTCATGATCGGGATGCCCGGGGTCGGGCAGGCCGCGGACGGCGATTACGATGATCCGGCGCTGGCCGGGCTGTTCGAGGGCGCCCCCGCGCACCCCGACCGGCTCTTCCGGGTGGAGTGGGTCGCGAGCCCGGGGCGCCCCGGCCGCTCACGGCTCGAGGGCTCCGTGCACAACGACTTCGGACGCACCGCCCTGAACGTGCAGCTCCGCGTCATCGAGCTCGACGCGGCCGGCGATACGGTCTCGACCGTGATCGGACCCACGCTCGAGCGAGTGCCGGGCCAGGGCCGGGTGCACTTCAACGTCCAGGTGCCAGACCACCGTCGCTCGTACCGGGTGGCGGTGGGGTCGTTCTCGTTCGACTTCGCCGACCCCGCGGCGAGATAGGGGAGACGACGATGAGCCGGCTACTCGCCGTCCTGCTCGGGGCGCTCCTGGTCGCGCTCAGTTTCGCCGCATGCACGACCGCGTCGCCGCCGATCCCGCCGGAGATGGGATCGGTCGTGAGCGGCCCGTCGGAAGACGGGTGGCCGCGCGTGCTCACCAGCGGAGACAACACGTTCTCGATCTTCCAGCCCCAGTACGAGCGATGGGACCAGGGGCGCCTCGACGGCCGTTCCGCGGTGGCGGTGGAGAGCCAGGCGTCGCCGGAGCCCCGGTACGGGGTGATCTGGTTCACGGCCCGGCCCCAGGTGGACAAGGAATCCCGGATGGTCACGCTCGAGGAGCTGACCGTCTCCCGGGTCGACTTCCCGACCGTGCCGGGGGACGGAGCCAGCTACCGGACGGCGCTCCAGCGGATGTTCTCGGAGGCGCCGCTGACGATCGCGCTCGATCGTCTCCAGGCCGAGGTCGAGGTGGAGCGGGCCGACGACCCCGGCCGCGTCGTCGCGGTCCGGAACGATCCGCCGCGCATCATCGTCAGCCAGGGGCCCGCGCTGCTCGTCCGCGTGGACGGTCAGCCCGTCCTGCGCCCGGTCGCGGGCTCGGCGTACCTGCGGGTGATCAACACGCGGGTGCTGCTCCTCCTCGATCGGGGGGCGGGCCGCTACTACCTTTGGCTCCGGAACCAGTGGCTCGCGGCCTCCAAGCTCGACGGACCCTGGGCCGCCGTGAGCGACCCGTCCGCGGCGCTGGACGCGGCCAAGGAGGCCGCGGTCCGGGGTGGGCAGGTGGATCTCCTCGAGAACGCGCCGCCCGACCTCGCACCCATTCTCGAGCCGGGGGAGACCCCGACGGTGTACGTGAGCACGACCCCGGCCGAGCTCCTGATAGTGAGAGGTCAGCCGACCCTCGCACCGGTGGCCGCCACCGGCCTGCTCGAAGTGACGAACACCGACGAGGACCTGTTCCTCTATCCACCCGAGTCGGCGTACTACGTGCTGCTCTCCGGCCGGTGGTTCCGCGCCAAAGCGCTCGGAGGGCCGTGGGAGTTCGTAAGCGGCGACCAGCTCCCGAAGGATTTCGCGGCCATCCCGGAGAGCGATCCCCGCGGGGACGTGCTTGCGTCCGTCCCCGGGACGCCGGAGGCGCGGGAGGCGGTGATCGCCAACAACATCCCGCAGACCGCCGCGATCAGCCGGACCCAGACGAAGCTCGACGTCCGCTACGACGGGCCGCCACAGCTGAAGGCCATCGCGGGCACATCGCTGCAGTACGTGGTGAACGCGTCGGTGCCGGTCATCCGGGTCGACGCGTCGACGTTCTACGCGCTCCAGAGCGGGGTGTGGTTCGTCGGCCCGGCTCCGGCGGGCCCCTGGGCGGTGGCCACCAGCGTGCCGCCCGTGATCTACACGATTCCGGCCAGCTCGCCCCTTCACTTCGTGACCTACGTGTACGTGTATGGGTCGACACCCGACGTGGTGTACACGGGATACACGCCGGGCTATCTGGGCGCGGTGGTGGGACCGGGTCCGACCGTGGTTTACGGCACCGGCTATGACTACACCGGCTGGGCGGGGGACGCCTGGTATCCGGGGCCCGACACCTGGGGGTGGGGCCCGTTCGACCTGGGCTTCGACGTCGACATCTTCACCGGATTCGAGTTCGGCTTTGCGTTCCGGGATCACTTCCGCCATCACTTCCGCCACCACGACATCGGTCACATGAACGTCTTCCATCACTGGGGTTCCGGCGCCCGCTTCACGGGACGGGTCGGCCCTCGCGGGGGACATTTCGGGAGCGGTCGCGTCGGGCGATCCGGGATCGACGCGTACGCGGGGCGCGATGGCCACGTGTACCGGCGGGAGGGCGGCCAGTGGCTGCAGCACAACGGTGCCGGTGGCTGGGACGGCGTGCGAGGCCCGACCGCCGAGCACGAGCAGTGGCACCACGCCCGTGAGCTGGGCAGGCAACGGCTCGGCGGGTTCCACGGAGGCCCTCGCGGTGACGGATTCGCGGCGGGGGGCTTCCACGGGGGCGGATTCCACGGCGGGGGTGGCTTCCACGGCGGGGGTCACGGAGGCGGAGGCGGTGGGCACGGCCGCTGAGTCCTGCCGCGTTCTTGCCGGAAAGGCGTCGGGGGCAGTGCCCGGACCCCCGTGCGGTCGTCTCAATCGTGAGGACACCATGAACGGACATCGTGGATGGAGCGAGGTGATCGTCATCGCCGCGATTCTGATGGGGCTGGGCGGATGCGCCACCGTGGGCTACGGTCCGGTGGCGACCGAGCGGATCCTGTCGGCGGCCGGCTTCCAGATGAAGCTCGCCGACACGCCGGAAACCCTCAAGACCCTTCAAAGCCTGCCGCCGCGAACCGTGGTCCCCGCGCCGCGTGACGGGCAGATGCGTTACGTGTACGCGGATCCCCGGGGCTGTGGCTGCCTGTACGAAGGGACGGAGGGCCAGTACCAGGAGTACCGGCGGCTCGAGCTGGAGAAGCAGCTCGCCGACGAGCGGCTGAGCGCGGCTTGGGAGTACCGGAACGCCACCATGGGGTGGGGCGGCGAGTGGGGTTCGGGGCCATGGTTCTAGCGCGGGGCGCGCGGCACGTGATCTGGGTCGGAGTCCGGCTCCTGATCGTCTCCGTGGTGATCGGGTTGGCCGGGTGAGGAGACGGAGCGATGAGATCCGAAGCCGCGTCCGCACCGGGGTGGGCCCGCGCCATCCTGTTCTGGCGTAAGGTCCTCGCGGTGGAGCGCGGCGGGATCCCGGGGAGTCGGTACGAGCCGTGCGAGCACCGCTACGTCTGATCGGCTGCGCGCGGTGGATGATCGCTCTCGCCGGCGTGGTGATCGCGCTCGGCGGGTGCGCGACCATCCGGCGCCACTCAACGCTCGAGACCGAGCAAGTCCTCGCGGCGGCGGGCTTCGTCATGAAGCTCGGTGACACGCCCGAGAAGCTGGCCAACCTGCGGGCCATGAAGCCTCGGACGCTCGTCCCACAGGAGCGCGGGGGCCGCCTCTACTACGTCTACGCCGACCCGGAGGCCTGCCGCTGCCTGTACGTGGGCACCGAGTCCCAGTATCAGGAGTATCAGCGGCTCGTGCTCGAGCAGCGTCGGGCCGACGAGGAATTGATGGCGGCCCAGGAGAACCTGAACGCCGCCACGTTGAACTGGGGGATCTGGGACCCGTGGCCCTGGTTCTGACCCGGGTGAGCGCGCGGATCCTCCTCGTCTCGATGGCCTTCGGGCTGGCTGGGTGCGCATCCTACGCGCAGCGCTACGCCCAGGCGAACGAGGAAGGTCTCCGGGCCGCCGGCTTCACGATGCGGCTCGCGGACACTCCCGAGAAGCTGGCCTCGCTGCAGGCGGTCACTCAGCGGAAGGTCCTCGTCTACACCTGGCTCGGTCAGCCCTACTACGTGTGGCCGGATGCCCGATTCTGCCGGTGCTACTACATCGGGAGCGAGCCGCAGTACCAGAAATACGCGAGGCTCGGGTTCGAGCAGAAGCTGGCGCAGGAGCGACAGACCGCGGCCGAGGAGAACGAGGCCGCCAGCCTGTTCGCGGAGTCCTGGGGACCATCCTGGGGACCCTGGTGAGGCCCGCCCTCGATCACACGGGCAAGGAAAGGAGAGTGGCGTGACGAACACACTACCGACGCGTCCGCTGGGCCGCAGCGGATTGCGCATCACCCGGGTTGGATTCGGATCGTGGGCGGTCGGCGGCGGCGGCTGGTCGTTCGGCTGGGGCCCGCAAGACGACGCGGAGTCGCTGGCCACCATGCGCCACGCGCTGGAGCGGGGAATCAACTGGATCGATACCGCCGCGGTGTATGGGCTCGGGCATTCCGAGGAGCTGGTGGGGCGGCTGGTTCACGAGCTCCCGCCGGCAGAGCGTCCACTCATCTTCACCAAGTGTGGATTGATCTGGGACGAGCGGCATCCCATGGCGCCCCCGCGGCAGGTGCTGAAGCCCGAGTCGATCCGGCGTGAATGCGAAGCGTCGCTGCGGAGGCTCGGGGTGGAGCGCATCGACCTGTATCAGTTCCACTGGCCGGACGAGACCGGGACGTTCCTCGAGGATTCGTGGGCCGCCATGGTCAAGCTCGTCGAGGAAGGAAAGGTTCGTGCGGCGGGGGTCTCGAACTTCGACACCCGGCGGCTCGACCGGTGCGAGGTGATTCGCCACGTCGACTCGCTGCAGCCGCCCTTCTCGATGATCAATCGCGCGGCGGGGAAGCGGGAGATCCCCTGGTGCGCGAGCCACGAGACCGGCGTCATCGTCTACAGCCCGATGCAGTCCGGCCTGTTGACGAATACCTTCACCGCCGGGCGCGTCGCCGCGCTCGCCCCCGACGACTGGCGCCGCCACGCGCCCGACTTTCGCTCGCCTCGGCTCGGACGGAACCTGGCCCTGCGGGACGCGCTGCGGCCGATCGCGGCCCGGCACGGCACGTCGGTGTCGGCCATCGCCATCGCGTGGACCCTCGCGTGGCGGGGAGTGACCGGCGCGATCGTCGGGGCGCGCACGGCGGAGCAGGTGGATGGCTGGATCGAAGCGGCCACGACCCTGCTCACCCCGACGGACCTCGACGAGATCACGTCCGCGATCGAGCGGACCAGGGCGGGGGCGGGGCCGGTGCGGGCGGCCGATCTGCCGAGACCCCGGCGACCCGCCGACCGGGACCACGCGGCTCGATGAGCGAGACGAACACACAGGAGGGACACATCGTGGCATCGCCCCATAAGACGGTAGTGACGACTTTGTTGCTCGCGGTAGGCCTGGTGCTGGGGCCCGGCGTGGGCCGGGGTGTGGCCGGCGCCGGGAGCACGCCGGACGGGCCGATGGTGGATCGAACGAACGACGGTCCGACGCGGGCGGAGGGATTCCTCCACGTGGAGTGGAGCGTGGGCGCCACCGAGCCGGGTCAGTCCCGTATCGTCGGCTACGTCTACAACGACTACCGGGAAGACGCGGTGAACGTGCAGTTGCGAATCAGCCAGCTCGACGCGGCCGGCAACCCGGGCGCGAGCGTCGTCCAGCCGGTGGGGGACACCGTCCGCGCGGGCGGCCGCGCCTTCTTCGACTTGCGGGTCGCGGGTAACGGTCCGGTCTATCAGGTGGCGGTGAGATCGTTCGACTTCATGGCCGACGGCCCGTGGACGACCGCGGCCACGGAACAGTTCCTGGCCGCGGCGGGGTTCCAGAAGATGGTCGCGGACAGTCCGGCCAAGGCGGCCCATCTCGAGACGCTAACGCCGGCGCGAAGGATGGTCGCCCACCGGCGAGACGGACGCCTCTACTACGTCTACGCCGACCCCGAGGTGTGCAAGTGTCTCTACGTCGGGTCCGCGGCGCAGTATCAGCTCGCGCTCGAGAAGCGCCGGGAGAGCGACGAGCTGGTCGCGATGCAGGAGCATCTCGACTACGACACCGGCACGTGGGACCTCTGGGCGCCCTGGCCCTGATGACTGCATCGCGCTGACCCGAGCACGTCGCGTCTGTCACGTTCTTGCGGGATGGCCGGGGACCTGACACGAGGGCGGGGTCAACGACATCCTAAGGTCTGCAAGGGGGTGGCAGACATGCCGGTGATCCTCGACCATGTCGAGTGGGTGCTGTTCGGGTGGGTGCTGGTCAATCAGAGCGGCGTGCCGGTGCCGGTCGTTCCCGGGCTGCTCGCGGCGGGCGCGTTGGCCGCGAGCGGCCGGTTGAGCATCGTCGAGATCTTTACCGTCGCCGTCGTGGCCACCCTCTGCGCGGATCTCGTCTGGTACGGCCTGGGCCGCTGGCGCGGAGCGGGGGTGCTGGCGCTGTTCGGCCGGCTCTCGCCCAGGACCAAGGCGCTCGTCCGGCGGGCCCAGGATAGCTTCCTCGCTCACGCGGGGAAGTTCCAGATCACCGCCCGATTCCTGCCCGAGCTGAATCCCGTGGCGGCTGGCCTGGCCGGCGCGACCCGGGTGGGCGTCGCGCGCTTCCTCGGCTACGGAGCGGTCAGCGCCCTTCTGTGGGCCGGGATGTGGACCGGCCTCGGCTACCTGCTGGGCGACGCGGTGGTGGATCTCGCGATGCGCTTCGGCATCCAGGTGACCGGCTTCCTGCTCTCCGTCCTGCTCCTCTGCCTCGTCGTCCGACGCGCTCGACGGCATCGCATGCTGCGGCTGCTGCAGAAGGCCCGGATCACGTGCGATGACCTGAAGGCGCGGCTCGACCGGGGCGAGCGGATCACCGTCCTCGACCTCCGCGGCGCCGCCGACGTGGCGGCCGACCCCTACATGCTCCCGGGCGCGCTCTGGGTGGGATCGGGCGAGCTGTGGCGACTCCGTGCGCTCCCTCGGGACGCCATGGTGGTCGTGTACGGTCGCCGCCTCAAACGGGCACGGGGCGAGCGGGCGACGCCGCACACGAACGTGGTGCTGGGACTGTCCCGCGTCGGGTTCGAGAGGGTACGGCCTCTCGCCGGCGGCCTGCACGGCTGGCAGCGGCGCGGATATCCCGTCCAGGCGCCCCCCGCCGTGCCGATAGAGGGGGTGAGCAATGGTCATCGCGCACCCGTCGAGCGGCCCGCGAGCCCCGTTAGCCGCGTGGACGAGCTGGCGACGCGAGGAGCCTGAGCCATGCGGCTCTGGTTCGAGGAGTGGCTCCGGGTCGGCGTGGTGATCTCCATCGCGGCGGGGCTGTTGTGGCTGCTGATGGAGCGCGACGTCGGCCAGGCCGCGCTGCTCCGGAGCACGCTGTGGGCGCTCGTGGTGTGGGTGGTGTCCAGTGTGGTGTGGATCGGCCTGCAGTACGGCCAGTGGCACGAGGCGGACGGGGCATGACAAGGGAGTTCGCTCCCGCGTTCCTCGGGGTGGTATTGGTCGCGCTCATCGCGGGCTGCGCGGGACCCAGTTCCCGCCAGCTTCGAGCGCGGCGGCCGCGGGGCCTGACCCGGTTCGCTACTGGCCGCGGGTGTACATCGAGTCCGCGCCGGTGACGCTCAGACGGTACGTCGAGGCGCCGCCGGGCTCGGGCACGCAGAAGTAGGAGCGGCCGTCGGCGGGAACCTCTCCGAGGACCTCGAGCTCCCGGCTGTTGATCACGCGCCCGCTGCCGTCCAGCTCCTCGACGAGGAGGCGGACGTGCTCGGCGGCCAGCGTCCCGTCGTTGAACACCTCTCCGCAGACCGCCTGTATGCCGTCGCGGGCCGGATCGGCTTGCCAGCGCAGACGGAGCAAGGGGCCGTCGCCCGGGCCCTGGGCCTCCCCCGGGATGGGGGCGGCGGCCACCGCGGTCAGGAAGCACGCACTCCAGAGAGCTTGCTTGATCCCGATCATGATTTCGCCTCCCGTGACGCGTCGTCGCGGGCGCCGGTGACGCCGTGCGCGGCCCCCTCCTGCGCCTGCTGCGTCTCCGCCGCGGTCTCGAGGTCGAGATCCGGCAGGGCCAGCGAGAGAGTCGCGATGAGTAGCGACGCGGTGATGAAGAATGGAGTATCCCGGCTCATGCCCATGTGATGACGTCGCCGAGGAATCGGTTCTTCCGAGTTTTCCGGTTCTTGCGGAAGAGTGGCTCGGACCGATTGCGGGAGGGCGGAGATCGTCATACAGGCAGCATGGGAGACGAAACGACGCCGGACCCGGCTCCGCTCCCGCGCGGCATGGGCATCGCAGGCCGCGCGAGGCGACGTGTCTACCTCTGGGCCACGATCGCGATCCTGATCGCGGCGATGGGCGGAGGGATCCTGGCCCTCTCGATGCTCTGGCGATCGACCGCGCGCGCGCAGGGCGGCCCCCCGACGCCGCCGCGCATCCCGGTGGCGGTGGCGGCGGCGCGCACCCGCGACGTGGGGGTCTACCTGAACGGACTCGGGGCGGTCACGCCGCTCAACACGGTCACGGTGAGAACTCGGGTCGACGGCGAGCTGATGTCGGTCGGCTTCCAGGAAGGGCAGATCGTGCGCCGGGGAGACCTGCTGGCCGAGATCGACCCGCGCCCGTTCGAGGCGCAGCTGACCCAGTTCGAGGGCCAGCTCGAGCGAGATCAGGCGCTGCTCACCAACGCCCGGCTCGATCTCAAGCGGTTCCAGGTGCTCGTCACGACGGACGCGGTGCCACGGCAGCAGCTGGACACCCAGGCCTCGCTCGTCCAGCAGCTCGAGGGCACGGTCAAGAACGACCAGGGCCAGATCGACGCCACGAAGGTCCAGCTCGTCTACTGTCGCATCACCTCGCCGATCGCCGGCCGCGTGGGCCTGCGTCTGGTAGACGCCGGCAACATCGTGCACGCTGCCGATACCGGCGGCCTCGTCATCATCACCCAGCTCCAGCCGATCACCGTGATCTTCACGATCCCCGAGGACAGCATCCCGGCCGTGCTCGAGCAGCTGCGGCGGGGCGTCCGGTTGCCGGTGGAGGCTTACGATCGCGAGCAGCGGAGAATGCTCGCGGAGGGCGCGCTGCTCACCATCGACAACGAGGTCGATCCGACCACCGGCACCGTCCGTCTCAAGGCGCAGTTCCCGAACACCGACAACCGGCTGTTTCCCAGCCAGTTCGTCAACGCTCGCCTCCGGCTCGAGACCCGGCGGGGCGCGACGGTGGTGCCGACCGCGGCCATCCAGTCGAGCCCGAAGGGGCCGTTCGTCTACGTGGTGCGGCCCGACCGGACGGTCGCGGTACGCCAGGTCGGCGTCGGGGTGACCGATGGTGACGACGTGTCGATCGAGCGGGGTCTGGCGATCGGGGAGCAGGTCGTGGTCGAAGGCGCCGAGCGGCTTCGCGACGGAGCCGCGATCACACTGCGGAACGGCCCGTGAACCTGTCGCGCCCGTTCATCCTGCGGCCGGTCGCGACGACCCTGCTCATGGCCGCGCTCCTGCTGGCGGGCGCCCTCGCCTACCGTCTGCTGCCGGTCTCCGCCCTGCCCCAGGTGGACTACCCGACCATCCAGATCTTCACGTTCTATCCCGGGGCGAGCCCCGACGTGATGGCGTCGTCGGTCACCGCCCCGCTCGAACGGTTCCTCGGGCAGATGCCCGGGCTGAACCAGATGACGTCCACCAGCTCGAGCGGGAGCTCGGTCATCACCCTGCAGTTCACCCTGAGCTTGGGTCTCGACGTGGCCGAGCAGGAGGTGCAGGCCGCGATCAACTCGGCGCAGACCCTCCTGCCGCCGGACCTCCCGAACCCGCCCGTGTACAGCAAGGTGAACCCGGCCGATACGCCCATCCTCACCCTCGGGCTGACCTCGGCGACGTTGCCCTTGCCCCAGGTCGAGGACCTGGCCGATACGCGGCTCGCCCAGAAGATCGCCCAGCTTCCCGGGGTCGGCCTGGTCAGCATCAGCGGCGGGCAGCGGCCCGCGGTGCGGGTGCGGGCCAACCCGGCCGCGCTCGCGGCCTACGGGCTCACCCTGGAGGATCTGCGCGCCGCGGTGGCGGCCGCCAACGTCAACCAGGCGAAGGGCAGCTTCGACGGGCCACGTCAGTCCTCGGTCATCGGGGCCAACGACCAGCTCCTGACGAGTCGGGACTACAAGCCGCTGATCGTCGCATTCCGCAACAGTGCTCCGGTCACCCTCCAGAACGTGGCCGACGTGATCGACGACGCGGAGAACGTGCGCCAGGCGGCCTGGATGAACGGCACGCCGGCGATCATCCTGAACATCCAGCGGCAGCCCGGCGCCAACGTGATCGCGGTGGTCGATCGCATCGAGAAGCTGCTGCCTCAGCTCCGGGCTTCACTGCCGGCGGCGGTGGATGTTCGGGTCCTCACCGATCGCACCGCGACCATCCGGGGCTCGGTGAAGGATGTCCAGTTCGAGCTGATGCTGTCGGTGGCGCTGGTCGTTCTCGTCATCTTCCTCTTCTTGCGCACCGTTCCCGCTACCCTCATCCCCGCGGTCGCGGTCCCTCTCTCCCTCGTGGGGACCTTCGGCGTGATGGTGCTCCTCGGGTTCAGCCTGAACAATCTCTCGCTGATGGCGCTCACGATTTCCACCGGGTTCGTGGTGGACGATGCCATCGTCATGATCGAGAACATCGCGCGCTATATCGAGGCGGGCGACCCGCCGCGGCAAGCCGCGCTGAAGGGCGCCGCGCAGATCGGCTTCACCATCCTGTCCCTCACCGTCTCGCTGATCGCGGTGCTCATCCCGCTCCTGTTCATGGCCGACGTGGTAGGCCGGTTGTTCCGCGAATTCGCGATCACCCTCGGAATCACGATCCTCCTCTCCGCGGTGGTGTCGCTGACGCTGACCCCGATGATGTGCGCCCGGCTGCTCCGCCACACGCCCCCCGAGCGCCAGGGCCGGCTCTACCGGTGGTCCGAGCGCGCCTTCGACCGCGTCATCGCGGCCTACGGCACGAGCCTCCGCTGGGTGTTCGGCCACCAGCCGGCGACCCTCGCGGTGGCGGTGGCCACCCTCGGGCTCACGCTGGTGCTCTACGTGGTGGTGCCGAAGGGGTTCTTTCCGGTCCAGGACACTGGGGTCATCCAGGGCATCTCGGAGGCGTCCCAGTCGGTCTCGTTCCCGGCGATGGCCGCGCGGCAGCAGGCCCTGGCCGCCGAGATCCTGAAGGACCCGGCGGTCGAGAGCCTGTCCTCGTTCATCGGGGTGGACGGCGCCAACGTCTCCGTCAACAGCGGACGCATCCTCATCAACCTGAAGCCGCTCGCCCGGCGCGGCGGAGTGAGCGCGACGGACGTCATCCGCCGGATTCAGCCCGCGCTGTCTCGGGTGGACGGCATCCAGCTCTTCATGCAGCCGGTGCAGGATCTCACCGTGGAGGATCGGGTGAGCCGCACGCAGTACCAGTACAGCCTCGAGGATCCGGACGGGCGCGAGCTCAACCTCTGGGCCCCCCGGCTGGTCGACGCGCTGCGCGCGCGGGGCGAGCTGGCCGACGTCAGCACCGACCAGCAGGATCAAGGACTCGGCACCGCGCTGGTGGTGGACCGCAGCACGGCCTCGCGGTTCGGGATCAGTCCGCAGGCGATCGACAACACCCTCTACGACGCCTTCGGCCAGCGGCAGGTGTCCACGATGTTCACCCAGCTCAACCAGTACCGGGTCGTCCTCGAGGTCAAGCCCGAGTATCGCCGGAGCGCCGGAGCCCTCCGGGACATCTACGTCACCGGGACGAGCCCCGGGGCTAATGGTGCCCAGCCGGTCGCGGTGCCGCTCGACACCATGATCCGGGCCTATCCCACCACCGCCCCACTCGTGGTGTCGCGGCAGGGGCAATTCCCGGCGGTGACGCTGTCCTTCAACCTGGCCCGCGGGGCGGCCCTCGGCGATGCGGTCGCGGCGGTCGAGGCGACGACCCACCGACTCGGCCTTCCCGCGAGCATCCAGGGGAGCTTCCAGGGGACGGCGCAGGCGTTCCGGGCCGCGCTGGCCAACGAGCCCTTGCTGATCCTGGCCGCGCTGGTGGCGGTCTACATCGTCCTGGGTGTGCTCTACGAGAGCTACATCCACCCGCTCACGATCCTGTCCACGCTGCCGTCGGCAGGAGTGGGGGCGATCCTCGCGCTGCTGGCCTTCCGGGAGGAGCTGAGCGTGATCGCGCTGATCGGCATAATTTTGCTGATCGGCATCGTGAAGAAGAACGCGATCATGATGATCGACTTCGCCCTGGAGGCGGAGCGCGGGCAGGGCCTGAGCCCGCGGGACGCCATCTACCAGGCCTGCCTCCTGCGATTCCGCCCGATCATGATGACCACGATGGCCGCGTTGCTCGGGGCGCTCCCCCTGGCGCTCGGAAGGGGAGTGGGTTCCGAGCTGCGCCGGCCTCTCGGCATCGCCATCGTGGGCGGGCTCATCGTGAGCCAGCTGCTCACGCTCTACACCACGCCGGTGATCTATCTCGCTTTCGACCGGCTGGCGCGGCGCTTCCGGCGGGATCCGGCGGGACCGGCATGAACATCTCCGCCCCCTTCATCAGGCGGCCGGTGGCCACCACGCTGCTGACGATCGGCCTCGCCCTGAGCGGGATCCTCGCCTGGGGCCTGCTGCCCGTCTCGCCGCTGCCCCAGGTGGATTTTCCGACGATCCAGGTCAGCGCGACGCTGCCGGGGGCGGAGCCGGACACGATGGCGACGTCGGTGGCGGCGCCGCTCGAGCGACAGTTCGGCCGCATCGCGGGGCTCACCGAGATGACGTCGACCAGCTATCTGGGCTCGACGAGCGTCGCGCTGCAGTTCGATCTGTCCCGCAACATCGACGGCGCCGCCCGCGACGTCCAGGCCGCGATCAACGCGGCGCGCGGCTACCTGCCGCCCGCGCTGCCCAACAACCCGAGCTACCGCAAGGTGAACCCGGCCGACGCGCCGATCATGATCGTGGCGCTCACCTCGGACACCCTCGATCGCGGCCGGATGTACGATGCGGCCTCGAGCATCCTGCAGCAGAAGCTGTCCCAGCTGCCGGGGGTGGGTCAGGTGATCGTGGGCGGCAGCTCGCTGCCGGGGGTGCGGGTGGAGATGAATCCCACCGCGCTCAACCGCTACGGCATTCCGCTCGAGACGGTCCGGAGCGCGCTCGCCGCGACCACCCAGTACCGGCCCAAGGGGCAGCTGGACGACGAGGCCCGGACCTCGGAGATCGCGTCCAACGATCAGCTCCTCCGGGCCGCCGACTATGCCCCGGTGATCGTCGCCTTCCGCGGCGGTCGGCCGGTGCAGCTCTCCGACGTGGCGAGCGTCGAGAACTCGGTCGAGGACGTCCGCACCACCGGCCTGGCGAACGGTCGGCCCGCGGTGCTCCTGGTCATCTTCCGCCAGCCGGGGGCCAACATCATCGACACCGTCGACGGGGTGCGCCGCCTGCTGCCGGAGCTCGGGGCCGCGATCCCCCCGGCCATCACCATGTCGGTCGTGATGGACCAGACCCAGACCATCCGCGCCTCGTTGCACGACGTCGAGCTGACCCTGGTGATCTCGGTGCTCCTGGTGACGCTCGTCGTGTTCGCGTTCCTGCGATCCATGCGGGCCACCCTGATTCCCGCGGTGGCGGTACCGGTCTCGCTGGTCGCCACCTTCGGAGTGATGTACGTGCTCGGCTACAGCCTGGACAACCTGTCGCTCATGGCGCTGACCATCGCGACCGGATTCGTGGTGGACGACGCCATCGTCGTGCTGGAGAACGTGGCGCGGCATCGGGC
>Ga0075433_10001424_pt1 | contig 17627 bp, 11 predicted proteins | sample RhiMethybrSRZTD2_FD_75299 | JGI IMG/M metagenome (GOLD analysis project Ga0075433, IMG submission 75299) | Populus rhizosphere microbial communities from Tennessee, USA - Rhizosphere MetaG P. TD hybrid SRZTD2 | ecosystem: Host-associated > Plants > Roots > Rhizosphere > Soil | place: USA... | reverse complement strand
CTCGTCACCGGCCCGACCGGCAGCGGCAAGTCGACCACGCTGTACGCCTCGCTGCGCGAGGTGCTCGATCCCGAGGAAAACGTCTGCACCGTCGAGGACCCCGTCGAGTACCAGCTCGAGGGCGTCATCCAGGTGCCGGTCAACGTCAAGCGGGGACTGACCTTCGCGCTCGCGCTCCGCAGCCTGCTCCGCCAGGACCCGGACACGATCATGATCGGCGAAATCCGCGACTTCGAGACCGCGGACATCGCCGTCAAGGCCGCCATCACGGGCCACCTCGTCTTCTCGACGCTCCATACGAACGACGCCGCGAGCTCGATCACCCGCCTCATCGACATGGGCATCGACAAGTTCATGGTGGCCTCCTCGACGATCCTCATCGCCGCCCAGCGCCTCTGCCGGAAGCTCTGCGACAAGTGCAAGGCCCCGACCGACGTGATGCCGGAGAAGAAGTACGCGCTCGGCCTCGGCTTCAAGGAGCAGGACTTCGCGAACTGGCAGCTCTGGAAGAAGGTCGGATGCAGCGCCTGCAGCAGCGGATACAAGGGACGATTCGCCATCCTGGAGGCCCTCGAGATCAACGAGGAAATCCGGCGGATGATCGTCGAGGGGTCGTCGGCGGAGCCGATGAAGCAGGCGGCCGTGAAGAGCGGCCTCCTCACCCTGCGCCGGACCGGGCTCCTGAACGCCATGCGCGGCCGGACGACGCTCGAGGAGGTCATCCGCATGACCATGAACGACTAGACAGAAGTCCGACAACGGCCCGGTTCTGGTGTAGACTAGTTCGCAGGGCAGGTCGTTGATCCAGGAGGTTCCATCCATGGCGCAGTTCACGTACGAAGCCCGGTCCGCGGACGGCAAGAAGATCGACGGCAGCGTCAAGGCCGCCGACCGCAACGCCGCCATCGACCAGATCAAGAAGAAGAACCTCACCGTCGTCCAGCTGGTCGAGGACCGGGGCCTCGCCGCCAAGCGGACCCTCTTCGGCCGCCCGCCCCGCGCCAAGGTCAAGACCAAGGACATCTGCATCATCACCCGCCAGCTCTCCACGATGATCTCGGCGGGCATCCCGCTCCTGGAGTCCCTCGAGATCCTATGCGAGCAGGCGACCGACGCCGGGTTCCGCCGCGTCATGGACCGCATCATCGAGCGCGTCCGGTCGGGCACCGACTTCTCCACCGCGCTCTCGGAGCACCCCAAGATCTTCTCGAACATCTTCGTGAACATGATCAAGGCGGGCGAGGCGTCCGGCAACCTCGACGTCATCCTGACGCGCCTCGCGGAGTACCTCGAGTCGATCGAGGAGATCAAGCGCGAGGTGAAGGCGGCGATGGTCTACCCGACCGTGTCGCTGACCATGATCCTCGCCATCACCACGGGCCTCGTCGTCGGCATCGTCCCCAAGTTCAAGCTCATCTTCGAGCAGCTGGGCATGACGGGCGACGACCTGCCGGTGCCGACCAAGGTCCTGCTCCAGGTGAGCTGGTTCCTGCAGAACCAGTTCCTCCTCCTGGTCGGGATGATCATCGCCACCGTGATCGGCTTCATCATGTTCAAGCGGAGCAAGCCGGGGATGAAGATCTGGCACCGGTTCCTCCTGAACATGCCGCTCTTCGGCCAGCTCTTCCGCAAGGTCGCCATCTCGCGGTTCTCGCGGACCTTCTCGACCCTGATCCAGAGCGGCGTCCCCATGCTGGGCGCCCTCGACATCGTGGCGGGCACCGCGGGCAACGTGATCATCGAGGCGGCCGTGCTGAGGGCCAAGGACGCGGTGAGCCGCGGCGAAACGCTGGGCGAGCCCCTCGCGGCGACCAAGGTCTTCCCGCCGATGGTCACCCGCATGATCGCGATCGGCGAAAAGACCGGCGCGCTCGAGAAGCTCCTGTCGAAGATCTCCGACTTCTACGACGCGGAGGTGAAGGCCGCCGTGAAGGCGATCACCTCGCTGATCGAGCCCCTCATGATCGGCATCATGGGCCTGATCGTCGGCGGCATCGTGCTGGCGATCTTCATGCCGATCATCAAGCTTCAGCAGAAGCTGGGCGGCGGCTAGGCGCCTGGGGGCGCCGCCGTCAGCTTTCAGCTTCCAGCGTTCAGCCGGACCCGCCTGGCTGAGGGCTGAAGGCGGATCGCTGAAGGCTTCATGAAATGACATCCGTACGGCTCCCTCCCGCCCGGGAGGGGCTCCTCGAAGGCCGGCTGAAGCGCCTCTGCGTCCTGCGGGCGGTCGTCGCGGGAGCGGGCCTGGCCGCCTTTCTCCTGACCGGCGCCCGCGAAGAGGGATTCCGGCCCTTCGACCACCCCCAATTCCACCTCCTCGCCGGGGCCGCCTTCATCAACCTCATCTACCTCGCCCTGCTGCGCACGACGCTCGACCGCCGGCCCCTGCTGATGTCCCAGCTGGTCATCGACGTCCTCACGATCAGCGGCCTGATGTTCGTCGCGGGCCCGTACACGACCTATCCCTCCCTGTTCTTCGCCATCGTCTTCCTCGCCGCGCTCATGCTCGGGCCGCGCGCGTCGATCGGGTTCGCCGCCTTCTCGTCGGTCTTTCTCGCGACCATCTCCTCGCTCTATTACTGGCTCGCCGCGAGCGGTGACGAACTGCCCCCCACGCTCCAGCGGCTCCGTTCGTGGGTGTCGCCGGGGTCGCTGGACGAGTACGGCCGCCCGCCGTTCATCTTCCATGTCGCCCTGTTCATCGCCGCCCTCCACGTCGTCGCGTGGCTCGCCAACCGGCTCGCCGAGGAAATCAGCCGCGTCCGGATCCTGAACGACGAGATCCTGGTGAACATGTCGGGCGGGGTCATCGCTGTCGACCGGACGGGCGGCGTCGTCTTCGTGAATCCGCAGGCGACGGAGCTGCTCGGGATCCGGGAGCCCCCGGGGCGCCTCGTGGGCCGCACCTTCGGCGACGCCTTTCCCCCCGAGATCGCGGCCGTCATCCGGCGCGGCCTCCAGGAGCGCGGTCGGCTCCAGCAGGAGCTCCGGGTCGGCGAGCGCCCGCTCGAGATTTCCATCTCGCAGCTGGCCGACGGGCGCGGCGGCGGCATCCGCGGCGCCGTCGCGATCATCAACGACCTCACGCTCCGCCAGCAGATGGAGCGCGTCACCGAGCGCGCCGAGCGGTTCCGCGCCCTCCTGGAGATGAGCGCCGGCATCGCCCACGAGATCCGGAATCCGCTCGCCTCCATCCGCGGCGCGGCGCAGGAGCTCGACGCGTCGGCCCTCCCGGGCGAGGACGACCGGCGCCTCATGCAGGTCGTCCTGCGCGAGTCCGACCGCCTCGACAAGATCGTCAGCGAGTTCCTCGAGTACGCGAGCGACCGACCCGTCGACCTCGCCCTGCTCAACGTGCCCGAGCTCCTGGCCGAAGTCGAGACGCTCCTCCGCGCGCGGGAGGAGGGGAAGGCCGCGGTCTTCAGCCTCGAGGCGCCGCCCACGCTCGTGGCCAAGGGGGCGCCCGACCAGCTGAAGCAGGTCTTCCTCAACCTCGGGCTCAACGCGCTCGAGGCGTGCGGCGCCGGCGGCCAGATCCAGATCCGGTGCGCGCCCGCCACGTCGCCCATCGACCCCCGGCCCGGGATCCGGATCGAGTTCGAGGACAACGGACCGGGGATCCCGAAGGAGGACATGAACCGCCTCTTTTCCCCGTTCTTCACGACGAAGCCGCGCGGCACGGGGATGGGGCTCGCCATCGCGCGCAAGATCGTCACGGCCCACGGGGGGACGATCAACCTCGACAGCGAGCCGGGCAAGGGAACGACGGCCCGCGTCTGGATTCCCGCCTCGTGAAACTCGCCGGCGCGGCCGGGCTTTCCCTCTCCCTCGCGGCGATTCTCTTCGCGTGGCCCGGCTTCGGGTACGACGAGGCGCGCCGCCCGGCGGTCCTCCTCGGTGCGGCCCTCGTCCTCGCCGCCGGCGCCGGACAATCGGGTCGGGCGTCATGGATCCCTAGGCTCGCCGACCTGGCGCTCCTCGCGCTCGCGGTCTCCTCGCTCGTCGCCGTCAATCGCACTGAGGCCGCGGCGGCGCTCTTTCCGGCCGTCGTCGCGTGGATCTTCCTTCGCGGCGCGGCGTCGGGCTGGATTTCGCGGCCGTTCCTCGAACGCTGGGGCCTCGTCCTGATCTCCGCGACCGGCGTGCTTTTCTCGGGCTACGGCCTCTGCCAGCACCTGGGGGCCGACTTCCTCGGAATCGGCCAGAAACAGCTGGCCGTCTCCACGGTTGGAAACACGAACTACGCGGGCGTACTCTCGGCGGTCTTCGCGGTGAGCGGGGTCACCTTGGCGCTCTTCGAGTCGCGTCTTCGATGGCGAGCCGTCGGCGCCGCGGCCGCTCTCTTGGGGGCGCTTCACCTGTCCGCCAGCGGTTCTTTGGCCGGGCTCTGCGGGCTCGGCGTGGGAGTCGCGGTGGTATTCGCGATCAACATCCGCCGCGCCGGCGCCCGGCCCGTCGCGCTCCTGCCCATCCTCGTCCTGGCCGCCGCCGTACTGCCCTCCGTCGTTCGCGTCGGCGAGCGGGGCGCCGCCGTCGCCCAGGGAGGAGACCGGACATCGCAAATCCGACTGGGTTTGTGGAAGGGGACCGTGCGCCTCGCCGCGGCCCATCCCTTCCTCGGCTGCGGGACCGGAAATTTCAGGATGGCCTTTCCGCCATATCGGGACGACGCGGAACGGAAAATGACCCACGAGGGACGCGGGCTCTCCTATGTCGAGGCCGAGGATCCGCACAGCACCTATCTGAAGGTCTGGGCGGAGTCCGGGCCCATCGCGCTGCTCGCCCTCCTCGCGGCGGGAATCCTGGCGGTGGCGTCGGGCATCCGTGGCTCAAGCCTGGCCGTTGCGGGATCGGCGGGACTCGTGGCGCTCGCGGTCTCGGGGGCTTTCAACTCGCTGTCGGGTCATCTGCCTTTCGCCGTGCTGGCGGGCCTGTTCGCCGGATTCACCGTACCCTCGGCCCCCGATGCGCCGCCGCGCCCCGTCGCCCTCAGGGCGGGTATCTACGTGGCGGCCGCCTTTCTCGCGTTCGCCCCGCTCCCCTGGTTCATCGCGGACGGCCGGTTCCGCGACGCGATGCACACGAGCGATCCGGCGGAGCGCCTGGCGCACGCGCGGGAGGCGGTCTCGGCGCTCCCCGGGCACTGGCGGGCGCGGTTCCAGATCGCGGTCTGCTGGCGGGTGCTCGGGGAGTCGGAGGGCACGGTCCGCGCGGAGCTGCGCGACATCCTGGAGATCCATCCGCACCACGTGCCGGCGCTCGTCGCGCTCGCCGAGGGCGCGTCGCCGGAGGAGGAGGAGCGGCTCCTGCGGCGCGCGGAGGAGCTGGCGCCGGAATTCGCGGCCGTCCAGCAGCGACTCCTGATGCTCGATCTGAAGCGGGGCGACTATCCGGCGGTGCGGCGACGCCTGGCGCGGATCCTCGAATCGCTTCCGGGGGACGCCGACGTGCTCTACGCGATGGGCCGGACGTGGCTCCAGGAAGGGAAGCGCGACGAGGCGCTCCCATGGATGCGGCGGGCGGCGGCGGCGAATCCGAAATATCGCGAGAAGCTGGCGACGGACCATCCGGAATTGAAGGGTGACCCGCGGTTTACGGAACTGTTGGGACCCTGAGCCTCGAGAATCACTTCGTGACGACTTTGAGGGTGGCTTTCTTTAAGAAGAGCAGCGCGAAGGCCGTGTCCACCACCGGAATTTCGTCGTAGGACTCCCACCCGCCATCGGGACGCTGGTCGCGGATCAGGAGCACCGCGCCCTCGAGGTACCAGTCGTGTCCCCCGATCTCGCGGATCCCGTACAGCACGCCGACGCGTTCGAGGCTGTAGAGGTAGTACATGTAGAAGACGCTCCAGAATCCCGCCGAGGGCGGGCAGCCGCGCACGCTGTAGTTCGCCTGGAGCCAGGCCAATCCTGACCGCTTCGCGTTCTCCATCCGCGACTTGAGCGCCTCGTCCATGTCCTTCGCTCGGACGAGCTCGCTCTGGGCGATGATCAGCGACGTCAGCCCCGCGCAGACCATCGACCCGTACCCCCGGTCGGGCACTTCCTTTTCGAGGCCGGGCAGGGGGTGCACCCAGTACCCCCACGCCGCGGGGGAGACCTGCTCCTCGGCCCGAGTCTCCACGCCGCGATCGGTCGGGGAGGTCCACCCAATCTTCAGCTCGACCTTGGGCCCCGGCGACGTTTTCTGCGCGTCGATCCAGTGCTCCGCGATGTGTCTCCAGACCTTGCTCGGGATTTTCGACCCGCACCGCGCGGCCGACTTGAGCCCGAGGAGGGCGTACTGGGTGTTCGAGTGGTCGTAGTAGTCCTCGTACTGCGCCTGCGTGGGCCACGCCATCGAGGGATAGCCCCAGGTGCCGTCCTTGCGCTGGCGCGCGAGGAGCCAGTCGACGGCGCGCTGGAGCCAGGCGGCGTCCTCGCGGGTCATCTTCTCCGAGATCGCCTTGCGCGCCTTCTCCTCCGTGAGCTCCACGACCTCCTCGTACTGCTCGAGGGGGAGGTACTTCGCCTCGAGCGCCATGAGCGAGGCGGAGACGTCGTACACGTGGCGCAGTTCGGCCCGCTGGACCAGCGCGAAGGCTTCCCGGACGACGGGATCGTCCTTCGGGACGCCCGCGTGGAGAAGCGCCGTGAGGCAGAGCGCGGTGCTGCCGATGGGGAACTCGCGGGCGAAGGATCCGCCCGAGTCGATCCACGACCCGTTCCGCTCGCGCGCCTTCTTGAGCCACTCCGCGCCGCGCTTGATCGCCTCGTGGACCGACTCGCGCGTCGCGACAAGGTCGAGCTTCACGAAGTCCTTCTTGAGGTCGAACTGGAGCGCCTCGGCGGCCTTCGAATTCTTGGGCTCCTCGCCCTGCTTGATCCCGCGGAATTCCGAGACGCGGCCGTTGAAGGAGGTCTGGATGCGGACGGGCACGGTGGCCTCGAGGCTGAACCACGCGACGGCGGACATCGAGGCGACGGCGGTGCGGCCGATGTCCTTCCGGTCCTTCGAGTCGAACTTGAGCTCGAAGAACTGGGCGGTGGTCTCGATGCGGGCGCAGTCGCGGCCGCCGACGGCTTCGGTTTTCACGAAGTTCTGGAAGCCGCGAGCCGCGAGCGGCGTGTAGCAGTGCGCGCGGGTGAGGGCGTTGCGGCCGGCCTCGAAGAAGTCCTCCTCGACCTTCCACCGCGCGCCCGGCTTGACGGGTCCCGTGGGTAGCCGGAGGGCGACGCGGAGGGGGAGTTCGAGGCACGTGTTGACGGTGATGTTGCACGTCCCGTCGGGGTTGAGGTCGGCGGGGAAGAGGAGGAACGACCGATCGGGGCGGGGGATGGCCTTGCCGCCGTGGAGCTCGGAGACGGTGTAGTCGGCAGCCGATTTCTCGGGGAGGTCCCAGGAGAGCTTGATCTCGGGCGGGTCCTGGGCGGGCGCGATCGCGAGAAGGGCGGCGACGATGATGAAGGCGATGCGCATCGGGTCTTTCTATGGTACGACGCGGGCGGCACGACAGACAAAACATACTACCGGGGACGGCGGGGGGAGGTTCCAGCTTCCCGTTCCCCGCTCCCCGTTCCCCGCTCAAGAAGCCTCGAGCTTCGAGCAATGTGGTGAGAACTCCCTTCATTGCTGCAGGTGTCGAGCCGGAGACAATCGGCCTGCCTGTAGCAAGTCCGGTGAATCCCTTGATCACTGGGACGAACATCACTTCTACCAACATCCAACAGTCTATGAGTGCCAGCAGTTCAAAGCGGTACATGACCGCGTGAATCGTGGTCCGCCGGCCGAGGAGGATCTTTGGCGTGATGGCTTTCTCGTCGCAATGACCACGTTCTTCGTCGTCCTGTCGCCGGCGTGGAGATGGGAATGGTCCATCGGGAGGGCCCTTAAGGCGGCCCAAGCGTCACGTTATTTTTCCTGGCGACTCGTTTCTTTCCACCAAGCGCGCCAGAATTCGACAGCGGAATTTCGGGATATCAGGCGGATGCGCTCTTCTTCGACGACTACGGAAAGGGCGTCCGGCAGGACGCGCGTCAGGGCATCCGCGACGGAAACGACGCCGCCGCCGAAATCATGCCGTCGCCGCTGTTGAAGCAGGTGCTTGGCCTTGCCCAAGGGATCGGGTTCCACGACCAGATCCATGCCAACTTCGCGCGCCAGTCGTTCGACACTTTCGACGAGCGTTCCCTCAAGCAGACGCGGCGCTGACCGCTGATCGAGGCGACTCCACAGCTTTGGCCAGCGGAGAGCGTTCAACACGATAAACGGCGCCATTTCGAGCTCGTCGAAGAGCAACTCGGGCACACCTTCGGTCGATCCCGCGAGGGCGAGCCAAGTAGCTGCGTGCAGTCGCGCGTAGGGGTTGACGTCATCAAGTAGTCGCGCCACATCAGGCTTGGCATGCCACGCCTTGACTTGGGCGAGACACTTGACCACACGCGCAGCCACAGGAAACCACTTGTCCTGGAGCAGGGGGATGATGTGGGGCACCGCTTCTGGTCCGGCAATCTCGGTCAACGTCGAGACCGCTTGGCGTCGGACATTTGCATTGGAGTCCTTGAGGAGGATTGCAACGTCCTCCGTCGCTTGTCTTGCCCGCAAGATTCCGAGCGCTTCAAGGGCACCCAGGCGGATCTCCTCACGATCGCTCCTCAGTTCCTTGAGGACCATCGGAACGATCTCTTTGGATCCAAGCCTCGCCAGCGCAACCATGACCACCGGTTTCAGTTCACCTCGCTCGACATCGAACAGTTCTTTAAGGCGGGGTATCGTTTTGGAGGCTCCGAGCGAGCCAAGCGCAGTCACCGCGGCCTTTCGCACATCCCTATCCTCATCCTCGAGTCGGTCAATCAGTGCGGTGATTGATTTCGCGTCACCCATTCGGCCAAGGGTATCGGCCGCATCTCGACGGGTCTTCCAGTCCGGGTGCTTGAGGAGATTCAGCGAATGTTCGAGTGCATCCTTTGGCGAAACCACCTCCAAGAAGTAGAGTGCGTTCGAGCGTGTCGAGTACTCCTCGCTTGAAAGCAGCGTCATGACTTGCGGTATTGCTTCGCGTGCGTCGAGTTTCCGCAGTGTGACCAACGCCGGGTTCACCAGGGTTTCGTCCGTGAGCTTAAGGAGAGGCAAGATGCGGGGTATGCTCTCCTTGGCGCCGAGGTCACTCAAGGCCTCGAGAGCTTCTTGACCGAGCTCGCTTCGACCATTCAGGAGTCGTTCGATCTTGGGAATCGCGTCGCGAGCGCCCAACTCTACCATGGCGTCAAGAACGTGGGCCGATGGCTCGACCTCCAACATCGGTAGAATCATCTTGGCGGCCTCTCTCGCCCTGAGTTTTCCCAAGGCCCCCGCCGCACGCGACCGCACGATAGGATCCACGTCAGAAAGCAACCGGGTGGCCTCCGGGACCGCCTTCCTTGTTCCAAGGTAGCCCAAGGCCGTGATGGCCGCCGCGCGGGGCCACGCTTTTCCTTCGCGTGTCGTTTCGAGCAACCAATGCACTACGGAATCCGGGGGATCCACCCGTACAGCCCTGACGACAGACCAACGCGGGGCGCCGTCAGGACCTTGCAAGACAAGAGCGATTTCCGGTACCGGCGGTTTCATTCCGCGCCCGGCGATCGCCTCGCAAACGGAAGCGCGCTCCGCTTCGGTCGACGCGCCCCGCACCGCGCGCGCAGAGAGGAATTCAAGTTCGGCCCGCTTGAGGACAGGCAGACGACTTGCGTCTTCACATTTCATCGCCACGGCCAGGAAGGCTTCGGTCCAATCGTGGTCGCTCCCGAAAGCGAGCCGGTCCGCGATGTCGGGCAACAGACTCTGCAGTCGCCCGGGCAGCGTTTCGATCAAAGTCAGTCTGTAGAGAAGGACCTTGGCGCGATTCGACACCTCCGCGTCTGCGTCCCCAGCGGCCTTCTCCAGCTCCGACCTTGCGGCACTGCCGAATTTCTTGAGCTCCAACGTCGCCCGTTCTCGCGTCCGAATGTCTTCGGACCGCAGCCGCTCCACCGCCTCCTTGATGAGCCTGGTCTGATCCTTGGCGTCCTGAGGTCCCGATAGGACGCCAGCGATGGCAGCCACGAACAACGCAATGCGAATCATGTGAACCTTGCGATACCCATACTAACGCGCTCGAACGCTCGACGGCACCCTGGTGCGAGCGCGAAGGGCATTCATCCCGGGACACCCTTCGACTGCTCGGGTAACTTTTGTACGCAACCCGCATTTGTTACGCGCCAGAAACAGGTCTCAAAAGGTGGCTTGCCATCCGTAACCCCGACGGGAAGTTGATCGGGAGAGACAGGATCGGGGCGAAGAGTGGACAGGACCGGGATTGAACCGGTGACCCCTGCATTTTCAGTGCAGTGCTCTACCAGCTGAGCTACCTGTCCATGAAGGCGGGGCGCGTAGAGCGGCCCGATTATACGCGGGCGACTCCGAGTGTCAATCAGGCCCGACCGCCGACTTCCCTCGACGTATCCCCAGCCATAGAATCGGTGAATGCGAGATGCCGGGGGCCGAGCGCGCCGCGCCAGACTCTGGCGTTCGCCGGCGCTGGTTGCCGCCCTGGCTCTTTCAGGGTGCTTTGGCGGACATTGCGATGACCATCCCCTCCTGGGGCCCGCCCTCTTCTGCGGCATGGTTCTGCTCGCCGTCGTCGGCCTGGCAATCATCCACAACGACTGACCCGTCGGTCATGCCGGATGCCGGATGCCGGATGCTGGATGCTGCATGCCGGATGCTGGATGCTGGATGCCTGATGCTTGATGCCTAATGCCTCCTCATTCCCCCTCTTCATTCCTGATTCTTGATTCGTGATTCCTGATTCCTCTCCTTGTTCTGGTATCGTGAAAGCACCATGTCCGATCGCACCACCGATATCCGCCCGGGCGGCACGGCGTTCCCCTCCACCCGGTGGTCCCAGCTCCTCGGCGACAAGGACGGCCCCAATCGGAACTACCGCGACGGCCTCGAGCGCATCCTCACCGAGTACTGGAAGCCCGTCTACGTCTTCGTCCGGCGCGCGTGGGGGAAGTCGACCGAGGACGCGAAGGACCTGACCCAGGCCTTCTTCACCGAGGTCATCGACAAGGACCTGCTCTCGAAGTACGCGCCCCAGCGCGGCCGGTTCCGCACGTTCCTCAAGGCGGCGCTCAAGAATTTCCTCGCCGACGAGCACCGCACCGCCGGGCGCCAGAAGCGCGGGGGCGGGAAGGTGCGCATCCCCATCGACGCCGAGGTCGCGCCCCTCGAGGAGCTCGCCGCCGCCCCCGGCGGGGAATCCCCCGAGGCCTGCTTCGACCGCGCGTGGGCCAACGAGATCCTCGCCGCGGCCCTGTCCGACCTCCAGCGGGAACTCAAGGCCGAAAAACGCGAAAGAGCGTATGAGACCCTGGAGATCTACGACTTGGCGCCGCCCCCCGGAGAATCGCTCGGATACCGCGAAGTGGCCCAACGGCTCAAGCGCTCGGAGCCCGAGGTCAAGGCCGACCTCGCCTACGCCCGCCAGAAGCTCCGCCAACTCCTGGCCGAGCGCGTCCGCCTGTACTGCGAAAACGACAGCGACGTCTTCAAGGAACTCAATGACATCCTCTCTCTCTAGGGGTCCATCAAGTTCGAAGCCGTGGCCCGGCCGGGGCTGTCGGACATTGGACATCGGACTCGGAACGGACAAGGGACCCAGGACCCAGGACTCTTCAAATGCGTGACACCGATCCCCGGATCCTGGACCGCCTCCGCCGCCGGCTCACCGCCGCGAGCGACGCGTCGATCGGCACCCTCGCCGTCGCGCGGGGATGGATCACCCAGCTCCAGCTCCGGGAGGGCCTGCGCGAGGGGAAGAAAACGGGGAAGTCCCTCGGGGACGTGCTGGTCACCCGCAAACTGCTGACGCCCGCCCAGCTCGAGGAATTGATTCTCGCGAAGTGATCGCGGTCCGGCGATCCCTTACAGACCGAGAACCTTCCGCACGGTCGCCATGATGTGCGCCGCGGTGATCCCGTGGATCTCCATCTCTTCGCGCGGCGTGGCCGATCTCGGAATTTTCGAAACGCCGAGCATCTCGACGTGCGCGAGTCCCGAGACCTCGTGCGCCACGGCGTCGCCGATGCCGCCGTGGATGCAATGGTCCTCGACCGTGATGACGTGCTTCGTCTCCTCGGCCGCGCGGCGAAGCGTCTTGCCGTCGATCGGCTTCACGCTGTACGCGTCGATGACCCGGATCGGGATTCCTTCCTTGCCGAGCTGGTCGGCCGCCAGGAGCGCCTCGAAGAGCGTGATGCCCGCCGCCACGACCGTCGCGCGATCGTTCGCGCCGGTCCGGAGCGTCTTCGAGCCCCCGACGGGGAATCGCTCCGAGTTGGGGTACAGCACGGGCGTCTTCGGCCGCGTGGTCCGGATGTAGATGACGCCGCGCGTCATCGAGGCTTCGGCGACGAGCCGTTCGGCGCTCACCGCGTCGGCGGGATAGAGCACCGTCGACTCCAGGAGCGCGCGGAACATCGAGAGGTCCTCGAGGCCCATCTGCGAGGCCCCGTCCTCGCCGATCGAGACGCCGGCGTGACTGCCGCACAGCACGAGCGTCCCCACCCGGGAGTAGACCGCCATGCGGATCTGGTCGTACGCGCGGGTGAGGAAGGCGGCGAACGTGGAAGCGAACGGGATCTTGCCGTCGGCGGCGAGTCCCGTCGCCATGCCCACCATGTTCTGCTCGGCGATGAAGGCCTCGACGAACCGCTCCGGCCGCACCGCCTTGAATTTCTCAGCGAACGTCGAGTTCTTCACGTCGCCGTCGAGGACGACCACGTCGTGGTTGATCCGGCCGAGCTTGGCGAGCGCCGTGCCGTACGCCTCGCGCGTCGCGACCTCCTGGCCGGGCGCGTACTCGGGCACGACCTCGCCGTGCGCCAGGATGGTCGTCCGGAGGCTCGTGACGTGCGTCGTACGCGGCTTGATCGGGATCGTCACCTCGGTGTCGCCCAGCTCGCGCAGGGCCGCCTCGAGCTCGGGCCCCTTCTTGAGCGGCTTGCCGTGCCAGCCCTCCTTGCCTTGGAGCGCGGAGACGCCCTTGCCCTTCGCGGTGCGCGCGATGATCGCGGTCGGCCGTCCCTCGGTCGCGCGCGCCTTCTCGAACGCGTCGATCAGCTCGGGCACGCTATGGCCGTCGACGATGAGGACCGCCCAGCCGAACGCGGCGAACTTCCGGCCGTACGCCTCGGCGTCGAGGAGATGCATGGTCGGGCCGCTCTGGCCGAGCCCGTTGACGTCCACGATGGCGCAGATGCGGTCGATCTGGTTGTGCGCGGCGAAGGCCGCGGCCTCCCACACGGAACCCTCCGCCGCCTCGCCGTCGCCCATGAGGCAATAGACGCGCGCGCCGATGCCGTCGAACCGGCGGGAGAGGGCGATGCCGACCGCGGCCGAGAGGCCCTGGCCGAGCGAGCCGGTGGCGACGCGGACCCAGGGCGAGAGCGGCGTGGGATGGCCCTCGAGCGGGCTCTTTACCTGGCGCAGGGTGAGCGGATCCTCCTTGATGCAGCCCGCCTCGTGGAGCGCGGCCCACAGGATGGGCGCCGCGTGGCCCTTCGAGAGCACGAAGGCGTCGGTGTTCCGCGCCCCGGGCTCCTTGGGGTCGTACCGCATCTCGTGGAAGAAGAGGACCGACATGATTTCCGCGCAGGACATGCAGGTCGTCGGGTGGCCCGATCCCGCCTCGGTGGTCGCCAGGATCGAGATCCGGCGCAGTTTCTGCGCCATCAGGACGAGCTGTGATGTTTGCGTCATGACGTGCGTGTCCACCGTATTCCCCCCGTGAGTCTCCCGCGCGAGCATGATATCGGCCCGCCGCCGACGCCTCAAGCTTCCAACCACCTGCGGCGCGCGGGCGCCGGCTCCCGTATAATCTGGGTTCTCTCTAGAGGGAGCGATCATGGCGCGCAGGATCCTGATCATGGCGACGGCCACGGCCCTCGTCGCGACGGGCTTCGTCTTCGGGACGGTCACGAGCCTCGTCTTCGTCCCCGGCGGCCCGGCGAAAAAGGTCGGCGAGGTCGAGCGGCTCGTCCAGCGCTACTACCCGGACGACGTGCCGCGGGAGAAGCTGGAGCGCGCGGCGCTCTCGGGGATGCTCAAGGCGGTCGACGATCACAGCGAGTACTTCACGGCGGAGGAGTGGCGCGACTGGCGGCCCCGCCACATGGAGGGCAAGTTCGCCGGGGTGGGCGTCCAGGTCGAACCCGATTCGAAGACCGGCTATTACCTCGTGACGACGCCGATCGAGGACTCGCCCGCCTTCGAGGCCGACATCCTGCCCGGCGACCTGATCCTGGCCGTCGACGCCGTGGACATCAAGGACCAGCCGTTCGAGCAGGTCGTGACGCGCATTCGAGGGGAACCCGGGTCGAAGGTCACGCTGACGCTGCGCCGCCCGGGAAAGGACCGGTTCGACGTTCCGCTGGTCCGCGCCGAAGTCAAGATCCGGGCCGTCCACCACAAGATGGTCGACGCGAAGTCCGGGATCGGCCTCGTGCGCATCTCCGAATTCACCGAGATGGTGCCCGACTTCGACCGGGCCGTCGCGGATCTCCAGGCGAAGGAGCTGCACGCGCTCGTGATCGACCTCCGCTTCAACGGCGGGGGCCTGCTCTCGGCGGCGGTGGACCTGTGCGACCGCTTCCTCCCGTCGGGCCGCGTCGTCGTGGCGGCGGAGGGCAAGAACCCGGGCGACCGGAGGGAGTACCTGACGAAAAGGGCCGCCGACCTGCCCTCGAGCATGCCCGTGGTCATCCTCGTGAATGGATCGACGGCGAGCGCGAGCGAGATCGTGGCGGGCGCCTTGCGCGACCATGGCCGCGCGCTGCTGGTCGGGTCGCGGACGTACGGCAAGGGAACGGTGCAGACGCCCTTCGATCTCTCGGACGGGTCGCACCTGAAGCTGACGACGGCGCGGTGGGTGACGCCCAACGGCGTGCGGGTCGGCCCGAAGGACGCGGACACGCCCGGGGGCCTCGTGCCGGACTACGTCGTGGAGATGACGCGCGAGGAGGAGACCGCTCTCCTCAAGAAGTGGTGGAGTGAGCGGATCGTGAAGGGTCCGCCGGCCCCCGTCGAACCCGTGAAGGATTTCCAGCTCGACGCCGGACTCGAGATTCTCCGGGCGAAGCTGGCCGACCGGCCGGCGGTCGTGGTGCCGCGCGAAGTCGCCAAGATTCCCACCCCCGAGCCGAGATGAACGTACTTGGGATCGAGTCGAGCTGCGACGAGACGGCCGCGGCGGTCGTGCGCGACGGCCGCGAGATCTTGTCGAGCGTCGTGCAGTCGCAGATCGATATGCACGCGCTGTACGGCGGGGTGGTGCCGGAGCTCGCCGGCCGCGCCCACATCGAGGCGATCGTCCCCGTGGTCGACAAGGCGCTCGGCCAGGCCGGGATGAAGCTGGATGGCGTCGACGGGATCGCCGTGACCAACACCCCGGGGCTCGTCGGCGCCCTGCTCGTGGGCGTCTCGATGGCGAAGTCGCTCGCGCTCGCGACGGGGAAGCCGCTGGCCGGCGTCGACCACATCCACGGGCACATCTACGCGGTGAAACTGGCGTTCCCCGAGCTGGAATATCCCTTCGTGTCGCTCGTGGTGTCCGGGGGTCATACCAGTCTCTATCACAGCCGGAGCGAGACGCGCCACGACCTGCTCGGATCGACGACCGACGACGCGGCCGGAGAGGCGTTCGACAAGGTCGCGAAGATCCTGGGGCTCGGGTTCCCCGGCGGGCCTGTCATCGATCGTCTCGCGAAAGGGCGCGACCCGGCGAGACTCGCGTTCGCGCGGACCCTGCTCGAGCCCACGTCGCTCGACTTCAGCTTCAGCGGCGTCAAGACGAGCGTGCTCTATCACGTCCGCGGCCAGGACGGGAAGAAGCCGCGGGCGCTCGGCGAGGCGGAGGTCGGCGACATCTGCGCCGGGTTCCAGGAGGCGGTGGTCGACGTGCTTGTCGAGAAGACGCTGAGGGCCTGCGCCCGGACCGGATCGAAGCGCGTGGCGGTGGGGGGAGGCGTGGCGTGCAACGGACGCCTGCGGGAGAAGCTCGCGGCGGCGGGGAAGGGGCTCGGGATCGCGACGTACTTCCCGCCCGGCCGGTTCTGCACGGACAACGCGGCGATGATCGCGGGGCTCGGCTACCACCTGCTCAGAGAGGGGAAGGGGTCGGATCTCATGCTCGACGTCGAGCCGACGAAGCGGACGAGAGTTTAACGGTCTTTCCGCGGTTGCCGACCCTTGATGATCTCGCGGACCTTGGGCTCCAACCTCGCCTTCCAGTTCTCCTTAGCCGCCGCCAGCTCCTTCTTGAACGTCTCGAATTCATCCTTGGGAACGTCCGAGCCGGACCACCTGATCTTCATGTCTTCGGACAGCCCTGCAAGGCGCTTCTTCGCCTCCAGGTCGCCCTTGCGCGCCGCATAGGTCGTTCGAGTTTCGATGCGAATCCCGGCCGTCCGCCCCTTGGGGGGTGGCAATCCTTCCACCTTGGTGATGTTCCCGGGGACGGTGATCGTGAAAGCGTAAAGATCGGTGTCCGCGTCTTCTTTCTCGTCCGGACCCGGCGGCGTCGCGAGCTTCTTCAACAGATCCCCTATCGTCCGGTCATGAATCTGGAGCGTGGAGAGAAGGATGGTCTTGGTATTGAGGTCGAAAGACCAAGTCAGCTTGCGCTTGGATCTGTCTTCATACCAACGAAATTTCCCGGCATCGTCAAAATAAGCGGTGACGGTGTATGTCTTAAGCTTCGACTCCTCTTTGAGCCGGGGCTCGGTCCATGCGACCACCCCTTCGGCGACTTCCGTCAGATCCGCCAGGAATTCCTCCGGGCTTTCCGCCTTGTCTTCTTTGACGATCCTCAGTGTCAGTGTGAGCTTTCCCGAGCCGTCGGCGTACAGCATCGTGGCGTGCTCGATGTCGCAGCAGGTCGTCATGGACAGGGACGGCACGGCGGCGGCGAAGGCAACGGCGGCGATCCGGAGTACGGTGTGCATGGAACCTCCCGGCGGTCTCCCGTGGATTCTATCGCGGCCCGCGACAGGCGTTCCTACAATAGCGGCTCGCCATGGACGAGAAAACCCTCCGCGGATTCCTCCGGGAGCTGAAGGCGCGGCGGATGACGGAGCGCGAATTCGTCGCGCGGCTCCGCGACCTGCCCTTTCGCGACCTCGGGTTCGCCAAGGTCGACCACCATCGATCGCTCCGATGCGGCCACCCCGAGGTGATTCTCTGCGAGGGGAAGACGCCCGATCGCGTGGCGCGGATCGCCCGCGAGATCCTGGACTCCGGCGCCAACCTGCTGGCGACGCGCGCGTCGGAAGAAGCCTTCGAGCGGATCCGGAACGTCGATTCGAAGGCGCTCTATCACGAGGACGCGCGTTGCGTCACGGTAACGCGAACCAAGCCCGACCGGCTCAAGGGGTCGGCCCTTGTCGTGACCGCCGGGACGAGCGACATTCCCGTCGCCGAAGAAGCGCGGGTGACGGCCGAGATGATGGGCGCGCGCGTCCGGATGCTCCACGATGTCGGCGTCGCGGGAATCCACCGCCTGCTCCGGCATCGGAAGGAATTGGATGCCGCGGATGTGCTGATCGTGGTCGCGGGAATGGAGG
>Ga0075433_10001423_pt1 | contig 17629 bp, 14 predicted proteins | sample RhiMethybrSRZTD2_FD_75299 | JGI IMG/M metagenome (GOLD analysis project Ga0075433, IMG submission 75299) | Populus rhizosphere microbial communities from Tennessee, USA - Rhizosphere MetaG P. TD hybrid SRZTD2 | ecosystem: Host-associated > Plants > Roots > Rhizosphere > Soil | place: USA... | reverse complement strand
GAGATCGCCCCCCATAGGATGGCGCCCGCGTCCGGCTGCCAGCCGGTGGCGAAAACGGGAGCGCCGACACCGCGCAGAATGAGGGGTGCGCGAGCTGCATTGCTGGCAAGCTTTCCCGTCTTGATATCCCAGAGATGAATCTCATTGTCCTTACCGCCAGCCGTCGCCACCAAGCGCTGATCGGGACTGATGTCGGCCGCGCCGACGGTGTTATCATGCCCCTTGTAGGTGACCAGCACTCGGCCGCTCTCCACATCCCAAATCTTTTGCACGAAGATTGGCTTACCTTCGGCGACGGTCGTCAGAAGCTTGCTGCCATCCGGGCTGAACCGTACCCGGCTGATGGCGTTGTCCTGCGTCTCGAACTTCTTGCGAAGGTCACCCGATTTGCTGTCCCACAGCATCAGCTCGCCGACGCGGCTGCCCGACGCAATGCTCCCATCCCTGGGGCTGACCGCGATCGTCTCAACCATGCCCTGGTGACCGGTCAGCGTTGCGATTTCACCGCCATCGGACACTCGCCATAGCTTGAGGGTCCCGTCATAGCTGCCCGTCACGGCGCGGTCGCCCGGCACGAAGGCCACGGCAAGGATCTCGGCCTTGTGCCCCTTCAGCACATGCAGAGGTTGGCGCGTTGTCGCGTTCCAGATGATCGCGCTCTTATCGTGCCCCCCCGAAATGAGATACTGACCGTCGCCGGAAAAAGCCACCGATGCCACGCGCTCCTGGTGCCCGACAAACAATCCCACGAGACCACCAGTGCGGTAATCGTACAGTCGGATATCGTGACCCGGATGCTCCGGACTGGTCATCCAGCCCGCGACCGCTAACCAGGCACCGTCGGGCGACAAAGAGACAGAAAAAACTTGGCCTTCTCGCCCCGCTCCGACCTCGCCACGGATGATACGCTCCGTTTTACCGGTTGCCACGTTCCAAACACGGACGTCTTTATCATCACCTGCCGAAATAAGCTCCTTGCCGTCTGGCGTGAACACCAGTTGCCGCACCAAATTGCGATGCCCGCCCGTTTCGACGGCGACGACGAGACTATTTTTGCGCAAATCTTTGGCTTGCACGGGTGCAGCCTGAGCTGGCGGGGCGGGTTTGGGTTGAGGCAATACCGCAGAGAGCAGGACTAAGGTCACAAGCCGTTCTTTGCGGGCGCGCAGGAGCCGCACGTGCAGTTGGCTTCCTGCTGGGCTTTTGGTCACCAGGTCACGGAAGGCCGTCGCATTGCTGATTTCGCGACCGTCAATTGAAACGACGATGTCGTTGACGGCGATACCCGCCCGATCCGCAGGGCTGCCTTTCTTGACACTGCGCGCCTTGGCGCCACGCGGAGCAAGCCAGCCCTGTCGGTCGGCATCTGCAGCAGTAACGTCGATGACCTCCACGCCGCTCAAATCTTTCGCAGCCCCGGAGGCCACGGGTCCAAAGCCTCGTTCCCGCTCCTGAGAATGCGAGGGCCCGACCAACAGCAAACAGAGTGCAGCAAGAAGACAGCGGTAATTGAAACGATGCAACAGCGAGCCTTGCTTCAAGTTGATCGTCACTTTGGCACCCGCCAGCAAGGTGTTGGAGATGAGCGCGTGCCGCGGGGCTGGTTCGCCTGCATTGCTTCCATCCGCGGCCCCAATACTCACCTTGGGATCGAAGGATCAAATGTGCCCGAGCACGGCCAGGCTCTTCAAGGCTGATCATTTCAGCGTTGGCGGGTGGGGGGTTGTCTCAGTACCACGCCTGTGCTTGATCGAGGCACTCCAGTCGACGACTTCGGCTTCGATCGTACGAAATTCTAAAGCACTCATTTTTGCGCCGGGAAGTAGCTAGAAGCCCCAATGCGGCTGCAGGAAACCTGCCTAGGAAAACCATCTCGGCAGGACCTGCTTTGAGGCCCAAAAAGGTGAAAGGCCCGAATTTTCTCGGCTGCGGGAATTACCAACAAATGCACAACGATCAGCAAAGCAACACGTCCAAAAAGAAACCTTGAAAACAGATACTTAGAGGGGAAGCGCTCGTCCCAAGCGTCCGCAATGCCATGTGGCCGACCCGCCACGAGGATCTGCCCTTAGCCTGTTTGCATGCCGACAAACGAGGTGATCACGACACTGACGTTTGCTAGCGTGCCGTATGGCATAATTTCCGGCCGCGGATGGTGCGTTGTGCGTGGAGGGGTCCGGCTGCATTGGCAATTTAGTGCGCGGCGTAGTACGCACGTCATTTCATCAGTGACGCGACGTACGAGCGGGAAATTGGCGAGTTCGGGTTTGCTGACTTCGCCGACTAGTGCTCAGCCGGCCAACGACGCACAATACCCGAAAGTAACACGCCGCGACCCAAGGACTAAATACGCGTCAGGTCAGGTCTACGACAGCATTGATGGCGATAGGCTCACTGACGATCTGAAATGCCAGGCGCTGACACGTTTGATCAGGAAACATCGCATGCGTTCGAACAAAAACTTGGCTGCAGCAATTCTCGGGTTAGTTATCGTCGGCGCAGCTTTTGCCGCTGCGGCGCAAACTCAACAATCGGAATCCTCCGTTCAGTCGGCAGTGCGAGAAGCACGCGACGGTATTCAGCGCGCCAATCCCTCCGCTTCGACCCCGACGTCTACAGGCTCGTCTACGCCGATGCCTCCACGCCCGGAGGTTCGTTCCGATCCAAGCGCGTGCCCTCAAAAAGACCGTCAGAATTGTCGAAAGTAAAGGCTCCTTGGGACTCTCCCATCTGATTCCGTCAGATCGGAATTTGCTCTAGCTTGGGCGAGCTCGCGCAAACACTTCACTCCCACAGAGCAATTAGCGCACTCCGCTGGCAGCGTACAGGTTAAGGTTGGCCGACCGTTTGCTCGCCAACGTCAGGGAAGTAGGCGTGTCTCGGTTCACAGATACGCCTGAGAGATTGGCACCTGTAGCTTTTGTTGTCATTTGGAAGCACCCTTGGCCTGACAAGCGCCCAAGCATGGCCAAAGCCGAAGTCGCATCAAGGAGAACTTATGAAGGGCCTTATACTCGCCGGAGGCAAGGGCACGCGGCTCTATCCCATGACATACGTCACCTCCAAACAGCTCTTGCCCATTTATGACAAGCCGATGATTTACTACGCCTTGACCACATTGATGCTAGCGGGGATTCGCGAGGTCTTGATTATTTCAACGCCCCAAGACATCGGTAACTATCGCCAGTTGCTGGGCAGTGGCGGGCAATGGGGTCTCACCATCACCTACGCGCCGCAACCCAAGCCGGAAGGGCTAGCCCAGGCTTACATTATCGGCGCTGAGCACGTGGGCAATGGACGTTCTGCTTTGGTGCTCGGCGACAATATCTTCTTCGGCCACGGGTTGACCGATGCACTCGAAAGCGCCGCCACCCGCGAACGCGGTGCCACCGTGTTTGCCTACTTCGTCAGCGATCCTGAACGCTACGGCGTGGTGGAATTCGATGGATCTGGTCGCGCCATCTCGATCGAAGAGAAGCCCAAAAAACCGCGGTCGCGCTGGGCCGTCACTGGGCTTTATTTCTATGACCACCGTGCGGTCGAAATCGCCCGCAACCTGAAACCCTCCGCACGGGGCGAACTCGAAATTACCGATCTCAATCGTGCTTACTTAGAGGCTGGCGAGCTCAGCGTTGAGAAGCTTGGCCGTGGCTATGCCTGGCTCGATACCGGCACACCCGACAGCCTGTGCGATGCCAGCGACTTCGTGCGAGCGCTCGAGAAACGGCAGGGCATGAAGATCGCCTGTCCCGAAGAAGTGGCCTATCGCATGGGCTACATCGATCGTCAGCACCTAAAGACGCTGGCAAGCGCACTTGGCGCCTCAGACTACGGTCGCTACCTCAGCGAAATTGCGAGTGAAGAATGAAGAATGAATCGTTTCTTAAGCATAGCGCCTCGCCGAGGACGGTCGAGGCGCGATCCGTCAGGGCCTGAGGCTTGCTCCAACATCCGACGCGGCGAGCAATCCTAGTCGTTCTCCCGCATAGACGCCGTTGCGCAACGGTTCCCACCACGAGCGATTATCGAGATACCAGCGCACCGTCTTGGCCAATCCCGTATCGAATGTCTCGACGGCCTGCCATCCCAACTCGCACTCAAGTTTGCTTGCGTCGATCGCATAGCGGTGGTCATGCCCGGGACGATCGGCGACAAAGGTGATGAGCCGGCGACGGCTTTCCTTTTGAGGACGCAACTCATCGAGAATGTCGCAGATGCTCTCGACGACCGACAGGTTGCTGCGCTCGTTGCGACCGCCGACATTGTATTTCTCACCCGGACATCCGCGTCGGGCGATCAGATAGAGCGCCCGCGCATGGTCTTCTACATAAAGCCAATCCCGCACATTGGAACCATCGCCGTAGACGGGGAGTGGCTTGCCCTCGAGCGCATTGAGCACCACGAGAGGGATGAGTTTCTCGGGAAAGTGGAAGGGCCCGTAATTGTTGGAGCAGTTCGAAATCACAACAGGCAAACCATAGGTGCGAAACCAGGCGCTCGCCAAATGGTCGGCAGCCGCCTTGGACGCCGAATATGGTGACGAAGGGTCATAGGCCGTTGTTTCGCTGAAGGCGCCATCGGGCCCAAGGGAGCCGTAAACCTCGTCCGTGGATACATGCAGGAAGCGAAAATCCTGCGCCTGTGGTTGCGGGAGCGACCTCCAGTAGGCCCGCGTCGCTTCGAGCAGACAATGCGTGCCCAAGACATTGGTGCGAACAAAGGCATCGGAGCCATTGATGGAGCGATCGACGTGGCTCTCCGCCGCCAAGTGCATGACGATGTCTGGCGTGTGCGCGTCAAAGACGGCATCCATCGCGGCACGGTCGCAAATATCGGCCTTGATGAAGGTGTACCGGGGACTATTGGCGATTGCTTCCAACGAGCGCAGGTTCGCCGCATAGGTCAACTTGTCGACGTTAATCACATAGGCTTGCGTCTCACGCACGAGATAACGGCAAACGGCGGATCCGATAAATCCGGCGCCTCCGGTGACAACAATCTTCACGGGTCTCGCTCCCCTGCGGTTCCCTTTTGCCGGTATTGGCTTAGCAGGGCCCGGGAGGCCGGACAATTGACCCTTGTCGGGTAGCGGACGAGTCCGCGCAATTTTAACCCTGTGGGGATGGCGCCAAACCCCATTTTCCCTGTGGAATTGTTGCGGGCATGCAGCTGGCAATCGGTCGCGCGGCCTCAGATTGGGCGCCCGTGTAGAGTATTGCCTCATTGCCATGGTCTCGTCGGACCCGCTGAAGCAACAACCCATGATAAGGCTGAAGCAACAACCCATGATAAGAAAGCATGAAGGTGATGGGGGCTAATATCGAGCTGGGTAAGCGCATCGCTGCCTGGTGCTGCATACTAGCGATTGGGATCCTCTCGCTATTGCCGGCGGTCGAAGTGGCTCCCGTGCGTACCAGCCTGGGCGGGTACGTTGAACACTTGTTGACCTACGCGGTGGCAGGTTTCATCACGGCCGTTGCCTACCTCGACCAAAGCCGGCTCAAAATTGCGGCTTGGCTGGTGCTCTACGCCGCCGTCTTGGAATTTCTGCAGCGGTATGCGCCAGGCCGATTGTCGCGCTTGGAGGATCTCGCCTTCAGCACGGCGGGCATAGTGCTTGGGGTTACAGGCTTCCACCTGCTGCAGCATCTGCGCGCCCGACAAGAAAGCAGCAACCGTTCGCGCTATGCGAACGAAGACGTCAACTCAAGATCCTAACACGACGCGGGATGGAGACCCTCGTTCGGTATCTGACCCACCCGCAGGTTGCAATCGACCCCACAATTCCGGTCCCCCAGTGGGGCTTGAGCGCGCTTGGCCGCCGCCGCGTTACTGCCTTGGGCGCCAGCGGTTGGCTTGCCGGCACGGCGGAGATCATGAGCAGCGGCGAACGCAAAGCCATTGAGACCGCGGAAATCCTGGCCACGGCATTGGGACTGAACGTTGTGGTCAGGGAGGCCATGCACGAGAACGATCGCTCCGAAACAGGTTTTTTGGCGGCCGACGAATTTGAGGCCGTGGCCGACGCCTTCTTTGCCGAACCGAACATCAGCGTGCGCGGTTGGGAACGAGCCATTGATGCTCAAGCCCGGATTGTACGGGAGATGGAAGCGGTCCTGGGGCGACCGCAACTTGGCAACGCGCTTGTCGTCGGTCACGGCGCCGTCGGGACTCTGTTGTTCTGTCATTACTCTAAAATCCCAATCAGCAGAGCGCACGATCAGCCGGCGGGCGGCGGCAACTACTTTACGCTCCGTAGAAACGACCGCTGTATTCTCCATTCCTGGCGTGCCATGGAAATCGCGCCTTGAGCTCAGAGCTCATGCGCAGCCCTCGTGGGGGCGCTACGCCATCCGCACGACACTCCGTCCCGACAGGCGGGCTCAATGCTGCCGGCCTTGCTCCCGGAAATGGCACGTTCAGTTCGGGTAAATTGCGGGGAATATAACACCGCGTCCCACAATCCACGGCTCACGCGTCCGTATAGCCCTCGCGTCGGTCGCATTCCCTTGCCGCGAGATCACGCTGCTTGGGATCACCAAAGCCACCGCCGCCAGGCGTCCTCAGCACGATACGCTGTCCCTTTTTGAGCACCACGTTCTTCCGGTAGTCGGCCGGTACCCCGTCGATCAACACCTCCCCGCATGCGCCGGCCTTCCCACCTCGATCCCCCGGCGCAGGAAACCGACAGCGCTCGGCCATGAAGATAATGCCGATCGGCGTCTCGGAAACGACCTCGAACTCGATCTCCTGGCCAAGTCCCCCGCGATAGCGCCCGGCGCCGCCGCTGCCCGCACGCAACTCCTTGCGGTGGATGAGGAGCGGACTATTGCGCTCGATCAGCTCAACAGGGACATTGGAGACATTGCTGGGCCAGGCGTAGGTGCTCTGGCCATCGTTGCTGTCGGTGGCACCCATGCCGCCGTTGAAAAAAAGCACATTCGCGTAGGTTTGACCGTTGGCGCGCAACCCCGTCTGAATCAGGCTCCACAAGGGCGAACCCGAAGCCGCCATCGTGCGATCGGGTAGCACGGGGGCGAGGGCCCCGAACACGGCAACCGGCAGATAGTGGCCCGTCGCCATCCGCCCGCCAACCGCAGCGGGGAAGCGCGGATTGACGATGGAGCCTTCGGGTGCAGCCACCTCGATGGCACGAAAAATACCCTCGTTGTTCGGGAGATGCGGCAAGAGTGCGCATTTCAGCGCGTAGGCTGTCATGGCAAACGTGTAGGTCAGCGTGCAGTTGATGGCGCGGTCGACTTGGGCCGAGGTGCCGGCATAATCGACCAGGATCTGCTCGCCCTTGACGCTAACGGCGATGTTGTAGGTGAAGGGCTCATCGAGCCCGTCGGTTTGGAAGGTGTGGGTATAGCTGCCGTCGGGTAACTTGGCGATCGCCGCGCGCATCGCCCGTTCGCAGCGTCCAAGGATATCATCGGCAAAGGCTTCGAGGTCACTGAGGTCGTATTCCCGCATCAGCTCGCCGAGCCGCTTTTCGAGAAGCTCGAGTCCCGTGATCTGGGCCCACAGATCGCCCTCGGTTTGATCGGGCGTACGTACGGCGGCGCGCAGCAGTTTCAGAAGCGTGCGATCGGGCTCGCCCGCGGTCATGAACTTCATGACGGGAATATGAAAGCCCTCCTCGAACACCTCGCGCGGTTCGACCGAGCGTACCTTTCCGCCGATGTCCGGCGCGTGCGCCGTCGAGGCGGCGAACGCGACCACCCGCCCCTGATGAAAAATGGGTTTCGCCACCGTGATGTCGTTCAAGTGCCCCGTTGCAATCCACGGCGTGTTGGTGATCAAAACGTCGCCGGGGCGCATGTTGTCGAGCCCGATCTCCTTAATGAAGGCTTTGACCGTCACCGGGAGCGTGCCGATGAACGACGGGATCGACTCGGTATTCTGGGCCAGCGACTGCCCGGTTGCATCCGTCAGCACGCAAGCAAAATCATTGGATTCATTCACCAAAGTGGAAAACGACGTGCGCCGCAGCGCCTTCGCTGCCTCGTCCACCGCCGAAATGATGCGACGCCACAGGATTTCCAAGGTCACTGCATCGAAAACCTGATTGCTCCGAGCGCTCATTTGCGGCATGGGCCATTCCTTCAGGCGATAGTGACACTGATGTTGCCGCTGGGGAGCTGCTCAAACTTGCCACCCGGGCCGATGACCAATGTCGACTCGCGCTCCTCCACAACCGCCGGGCCGTTGAAGGTGTCGCCAGGCATCAGCGAATAGCGGTCGTAGACGACGGTCGTATGGAAGTCCTGGAACTCCGGAAAGTAGACCGGCCGCTTCGCTTTGACCGCGTGCCCGCCGGCGCCTTGCGGTGCCCACACGGATGGTGCTTGCTCGTTGACCGCAACGCTGGCGCTGACGCGAATATTGATGATCTCGACGTGGGGTGTTGGTGGCGTTCGCGTAAAGGCGTCAACGTAGCTTTTCTCGAAGGCCCGGTTTAGGAGCGCCCGCGAGGCGGAGGTGTAGGGACCCGGTGGCAATGGCACGACCAGCTCGGAGGCCTGACCGACATAACGGATGTCGGCGAAACACAGCCTGGTAGCCGAAGCGGCATCGGGGATGGTGGCTGCCAGCACACCCAGGGCATCTGCTTCGAGACGCCGGAAGGTCGCCTCGAGGTCAACCCAATCGATCTCATCCAGGGTGCGCGCAACGGTTGCCACGCGATCTGCCCGTGCCGGTGCCAACAGCAGTCCCAGCGCCGAAGCAACGCCCGCAGCAAACGGCACGATTAGGCGACCAAGCCCGAGTTTCTTGGCGACGTAGTAGGCATGCACGGGACCGGCACCACCGGTCGCCAACAGGGCGTAGTGCCGGGGATCCTTGCCGTGCTCTGTGAGATGCACGCGCGCGGCATTGGCCATGTTCTCGTTGACAAGATCATGGATGCCCCAGGCGAGGCCGGTCACCGTAACGCCGGCGGCTTGGGCGAGCGGTTGCATGGCGGTTTCTGCCGCCTCGAGGTCTATGGCCATGCTACCGCCGAGGAAGTAGCTGGGATTAAGATAGCCAAGCAGAAAGTCGGCGTCCGTAACGGTTGGTCTGGTGCCCCCGCGGCCATAAGCGGCCGGGCCCGGCTCGGAACCGGCACTCGCAGGGCCAACCTTCAGAAGACCGATGTCGTCGAGCTGCCCGATCGAACCCCCTCCAGCGCCGATCTCGATCAGTTCCAGGGTCGAGATCCGGACCGGCAGACCGCTCCCCTCAATGAATCGCCGCTGGCGCGCGACTTCGAAGCTATACGCGACCTTCGGCTCGCCGTTGTCGACAATGCTGAGCTTGGCCGTCGTGCCGCCCATGTCGAAGGCCAGCACGTACGCACCGCCGTCGCGTGTGCCGAGATGGGCGGCGGCGAGCGCACCCGCCGCTGGCCCTGATTCCAACAGTTGCACGGGCGAGCGCGCGGCCTCCTCGAGGCCGGTGAGGCCCCCGTTCGACAGCATCAGCAGCACGGGCGCCGAAATATCTCGCGCCTGGAGCTCGGAGGCGAGCACAGCCAGGTAGCGCTCGGCGAGCGGCTTGATGTAGGCGTTGATGACCGTCGTCGACGTGCGCTCATATTCCCTTATCTCCGGCGCCACATCGATGGAGGCAGACAGCGCTAGGCCGGGACAGCGCCTGGCGATCAGATCGACGGCCTGACGCTCGTGGCGGGGGTTGGCGCACGAATGCAAGAAGGCGATGGCGAGCGAGGTGACGCCCTCGTCTTGCAGCCGTGCCGCGGCCTCAAGGAGCGCTTCGGCGTCGAGCGGCGTATGCACGCGCCCGTCGATGGTCATGCGTTCCGCCACTTCGAGCCGCCAGCGCCGGGGCACTAACGGGGCGGGTTTCGTGATCTTGATATCGTAAAGCTCGTATTTGCGCTCGCGCCCGATCTCCAGCGTGTCACGAAAGCCCCTGGTCGTAATGAGGCCGGTTGCCGCCCCTTTGCGCTCGATGACGGCATTGCTGAAAAGTGTGGTGGCGTGCACCACGCGTCCGATCTCAGCTGGCGCAACTTTGCCGTCGGCCTGAAGACGATCGATCCCTGCCATGATACCGCGTGCGGGATCCGCGTGGGTGGTAAGCTCCTTGTGCGTCGCTTGACGCCCCGTCGCTGCGTCGTAAACGACAAGATCGGTGAACGTTCCACCAACGTCGATGCCAACCGACAAGCGCTTCACACTGTCTCCCCGTCAAAGCGAGCCTTGGGTAAGCCCCTTATACGGTAATGCAAATCGTCTCACAGGCCTATGTCGTGGTGAGGCGCTGGTCCTTCCACCAGCTTACCGCGACATGCGATGCGCGCCGCCCCGATACCGCCCTACTTTAGGGGCCGCGCGCGCCGCGGGCTCGGGCCAGTGGGGCCGGAAGCCGATCGAAGGCCTCAAGTAGCGGTGACAAAGTGTGTTGGCAGATCCCGCAGGCGCGGATGGCTCCGATCCTTGTCGGACAGAAGAGCCTGCGTTTCCGATAGCGGCCAGGCGATGCCGAGATCGGGGTCGTCCCATGCCAAGCCCCGATCGCACTCGGGCGCGTAGAAATCGGTTACTTTGTAGATCACCTCGGTATCGGGCTCGAGGGTACAGAAGCCATGGGCAAAGCCTTCGGGTATCCAAAGCTGGGACCAGTTCTCAGCCGAAAGAGTTGTGGAGACATGCTGTCCAAAGCTAGGCGAGCCCCGGCGAATATCGACGGCCACGTCGAAGATTGCGCCTCGTGTGACGCGCACGAGCTTCCCCTGCGGGTGGGGAACAATTTGAAAGTGCAGGCCGCGCAGCACACCTTTGCTCCGCGACAGCGATTGATTGTCCTGCACGAAGGTGCGGTCGATGCCGGCGGCGGCGAGCACCTGTCGATTATAGGTTTCCGAAAAGAAGCCGCGCTCATCGCGGAAGATCTTTGGCGTGAGGAGCTTTACGTCCTGGATGCGAAGTGCTTCGACCTGCATGGTTCCCGTCCCGTTGGCGTGTCCCCTCTTGCCAGAATGCTTCCACTGAGGCAACGCGGCTAGTCCGCATGATGGGGCACGTGCTGCCGTGCGGTGCCCTGTTCCTGCGCTGCGAATCCAGACGATCTCTCCCATCAGCGTGATCTCTTGGTCTTTTTTAACGCCATTCCCTCAGGCACACCGTCGCCGCATAGATCACGCTTGTGATTTCAGAACGAAGTCATTCGCGGAGCATTCTCTCGATCTCGAACGCTCAAGGGGTGCGGCGCGGAAGCTCAGGGCCTCTCCCGGCCCTGTGGCGCGTCATCCTGCCGCGAGCCTGTGCAATAGATTACCCCGGCCTCGTCGCCCTGTTTACCGGAGACCTCGCCGATTTAGATCATCACCGAGTTTTTCCTGGCAACTAGCACCATCAACGATCGCGTGTGCGAGCCGTGACTTCCGGCTTTGTCGTCGGTGTCTACGGCGTAAGCTGCTAGGGTCTGTCTTAAGCGGACAACATCAGCTCGACGTTTGGAACTTCGCCGCACGTCCGCAGATCCGCGGTTGCCAAGGACTGTGGGCTTGGGCTTGATCGAGCGCTTACCGGACCCGATGCCTCAGCGTGTCAACTTCTCTGCGCCGGCCGAACCTTTGGGTGAGCTTCCCATGAGATCGTCCAGGTCATCGGCCGCCAACCGTTGAAACGTTGCCTGCAGCAAGCGCGCGGCGAATTCGACCGTGCGCGCAACCACGACCTGGCGTTGACGATCGAGAGTGACAATGTGGTAGCTGTCGTTGAGCACCACGGTTTCCGTGAGGCCACCTAAGCGATCCTGCAAGTAGTGCAAGTTGCGGAGGCTCGCCCGGTCATCTTCGCGCGGATGAATAATAAGTGCCGGCTGCCGCACCTGGCCGACTTCTTCCTTGACGCGTTTCACAAGATAGCGCAATTCCAACATCAGGCTCCCGGGCAGCGCCGCAATTCCAGCGCGCGAGCTGTCGCCACTCTTGATCGCCTGCTCGACCAAGGCGCGTAGGCGCTGATCCTTAATGCCCCAGGGGGGCCGTTCCGAGAAGGCAAAATAATCGGCACACCATTTCATTTTTACGAGCTTGAAAAAGTTGGCGTACCAAGGCACGCCCCAACCATCGAGCCAGAGGGTCGGCGCATAAAGGGCGAGCGCGGAAACCGAGTTCGTATGCCGCGCAGCATGGTGAATTGCCAAGATCGCACCCATAGATAGACCCCCGACAACAATGTTGTCGCAACGCTCTCTTAGGCGGTAATGCTCTTGCTCGACCGTCGCGTACCAGTCTGGCCATCGCGTCGCCTTGAGGTCCTCACTCGTGCCGCAATGCCCAGCGAGTTGGGGCACATGCACGGTGTGGCCAACATGCGCAAGCCCCTGCGCCACATAGCGCATTTCCAGAGGCGTTCCGCCAAGTCCATGAATGAGCAGGAAGCCCAGGCGTCCTCCGGATAGGCGAATGCTTTGATCCATTAGAAGACGTTCTCGTGGTCTTGAAGTTGCGAGGGTTGCTCGGCCGGCCTCAGTTGCGGCGGTCCCAGGGTTGCTCTTCGCGTGGCGACCGGTTCCCCCTTGGCGCCCGCGTGCGGCGCGCTAACCATCGGGCGAGATGCGCCGTCACATCATCGAACGTGTGGAAAGAGGCGTGCTGCAAGCCGCGTTCACGGCAAAAGTGAGCGAGCGCGCCTTTAGCGATGACGTAGTCCGCGCGCTCGGCCATACAAAAGTCCGAGCGACCGTCGCCGATCACCACGCAGGCGCCAGGCTGATCCACGCCATGGCTGCATTTGCAATTGCCGGCTTGTGAGCGGCAATCGACCTGCATGTAGGGAAACCCCAGGCGCCAGAGATCCCCACCCTGCCATTCCAGCCGGTTGGCAAAGAACCGAAGAGGCAGCCCCTCGGCTTCGAGTAGGGTTTGCACGACGCGGTCGAAGCCGTCAGACACGATGGTCACATCGAGAGCGCGCCTGCGACAGAAGTCCACGAAGGCGTGGAACGAGGGATCAATGCGCATGCTGCGGATTGCGGCATCGAGGTCCCCGGGTGTCACCCGCAGAAGCTCGGTGTGTCGCGCCATGCATTCACGTGAGGAAATTCTTCCGGCTTGCCAGGCCGCCTCGATATCGAGCCAGGCAGGGTGCGCAAATCGCTCCAAAAGGCGATCCGTCGGGTCATCGGGAGCGACCGTGCCATCGAAATCGATGAGAAGGTGACATTGCGCACGCGGGCGCGGGGTTCGCAAATGGGGAGCGGGACGGGTTCTGCCTGACATGATGCGGGGGCCGACTCTCAGCTGGAGGTGGCTGCTCAGCCGACGCGGAAGTTGTGATGGCCAACAGCACGAGCCTTCGTGGGCTTTTCGCTCCCCACCCACAGCCAAATTCGAAATGGGCAATGGCAACGCGCGGGCTTGCCACGAGCATCAGCTAACGGGATAGCGCGCCGCGGCGTGCCTTCGCAGTACCCGCGCATTTCGCTCCTCCGAGATTTGTCACCCAGTAGCAAAGAAGATGGCAGGCGCACCGCATACGGACACTCAGCAAAAACCAGCAAACAAGCAACGGACTCTCTTGATGCAAGCGTGATTTGGTAAATGCGAGAGAAGATGATCCGTCTTCACCTTAACTCGTGCTTACTCTCTTAAACGTGCGAGCTCACGAGCTCGCGTATCCGAGACGGCGTTTCGCGTCAGACAAGGTTAAAAATTGCAACCCGGGTCATTAACGATTGCGCTCGGCTACCAACTCGTCGTCAGAAAGGCTCCGGAAAACGACGGATGCAAAACGAGACCAGCGTTTGCGACAGTAGACCGGTTAATACTGCGTATCAGGAGGAATGACATGACCCGCTGGATTGTGGCCTTCGCATGCGTTCTCAGCTTGGGGATGCTCGCCCTTGCGCAGGACGCCGATGCCCGTGGCTACACGCGCAAGAGATGCATTGCACCTGAGAAGGCACAGACGTGGGTGTGCAGCGCCAAAGAAAAGTGCTGCTACGACTACGTCGTCCGCCAGGGAACCTGTCCCGTCGATCGCTGTTTCTAAGATCTTAGGTTAGGCCATGCCCGGTCGTATCCGCCGTTTTGAGAATGGCCGCGTGGCACAAGCTTGTATGAGCATCTCACTCCTCATCGCTGGGATATTCCTGGGCGGAGTTCCCTCCGCCATCCCAGCGACTGAGGCGAGCCATGAGGTTGAGACACCGTTTGGCGAAAAGCCGGTAGGCAAAGTGGGGCGTTTGCCGTGCACCGGCTCCGAGGTCTGTGGCCTGAAGGTCAGTCAAGCGCCCGCCGGTGATGCGCCCGTGGCCATCATTTCGGATCAAATCCGCAGGCAGGGCTATGCCTGCGATGAACCCCGGAAGGCCGAACGCGACCGCGAGGCCTCGCGGCCGAACTTAACGGTCTGGGTGCTCACATGCGGCAACGCCACCTACCGCGTGACGTTGATCCCCGACATGGCCGCGCGTGTCGAGCAGCTCAAATAGCGGCGGATAGGGCGCCTCAGGTCTCTTCCGGATAGCTGGCAGCACCGTTCCCGGGGGAACGTGTCTCCTGCGCGCGCCGAGTTTATGCCAAAAGCTGATCCAGGATGGCCTGGCCTGGCACAACACGGGGCGTCGGGGAGGCATTGATGCAGGAACTAGCGACAGGATATGGACTGATCGAGGGTCCTGTTTGGGATCCGGCGAGGGGTGTCTATTTCAGCGATGTCCTTGGCGGCGGGATCTATCTTCTCGATCGCTCTGGCGAGGTGTCGTTAGCCGTGCCGAAGCGACGCGGGGTCGGCGGGCTTGCACTGCATCAGGACGGCGGGCTCGTTGCTGGGGGGCGCGATATCGTGCACGTGAACCTTGCCGACCACAGCATGCGCGTGCTGCTCGCGCAGACGGCGGCGCACGGGGCCGTAGGTTTCAACGACCTCACCACCGACGCACATGGTCGCGTCTATGCGGGCTCCATTGGCTTTGCCGTATTCAAGACCGAGGAAATGAAACCAGGCAACCTCTATGTCATCGACGGTGCCGGCAAGGCGCGCCAAATCTCCGATGGCGTGCTCCTCACCAATGGTCTGGGATTTTCACCGGATGGCCGGCACCTCTATCACTCCGATGCCTTGCGTGAGCTGATCCGGGTCTATGACGTCAACGAGGATGGCAGCGTCGGCCACTGGCGCGCATTTGCTGCGACAGGGCCTGGCAGTGTGCCAGACGGCCTCAAGGTCGCCGCCGACGGCTCCATCTGGGTGGCCGATGCCCACAATGGCCGAGTCGCCATTTTCGAACCCGACGGACGTCACCGCCGGGACATCTCGGTCCCGCGCCCGATGGTTACCAGCCTTTGCTTTGGGGGCGACGACCTGCGCGACCTCTATATCGTGACGGGTTCGTGGCAAGGCCCGAGCGAGACGTGCGGCACCATCTATCGCCTACGCAGCGACGTTGCGGGATTGCCGCTGCCGCTCGCACGGGTCTGATGCGATTCCGAGGCGCCCTCTAAGTTTTATGCGCATCGCGCCCAAGCTTTCATAGGCGGACAAAGGTTCTCGGCCCTTCCTGCCCACACATCAGTAAGCGGTACCCGGGTGTGTACGTTTTTGGGCCGTCGCCAGACGGCAGCATCTTAGACGGCCGATAGCGGTGGCGACCGCAATGCCTCCACCACGTCAGCCATTGTGATATTGGTTTTGCCCGCGAGCCTCTCTAAAGCTGCCGACAGCAAATTGTCCATGATCTCGAAGCCGAGCGCGCGATAGCTCTCAATTTGCGATTCGCCGAACCATTGATTGATTGTGTCGTCGTGCGGAAATTGTCGGTTCGCCATGGCATAGCTTCTGATGGCAGCGGTATTCTCCGAGCCGTGGTAACCGGGCTTCAGGTAGAGGATTACGCCCTTATCGGCCAGGCGCCCACCATCGGCCGCTGGATAGTCGATCTCGCCGATGGCATGGTAGGGATGACCATGACCGATATCTTGCCCGTCGCCGCGGCGCGGCCTCAGATCCGCCAGTGTGTCGAAGCGGATCGGCACTCCGAGATCGATCGCAATCTTGCGCACGGCGTTGCCGAGATCTTCAAATGCATATCCCGGATCACAGCCGGCATCGCTAACAACAATAAGTTTACAGCGCCGACGCACCATCTCGTAGATACCGAGGTTCTCGAAATGGCCGCCGTCCGAGAGATAGACGTACTCCTGGTCCTCCCGCGTCATGCCCATCAGCTCCGCAAGCAGTGAACGTGCCGCGGTGCGCGGTCCCTCATCTGTAAAGCTCCTATTACCGGCAGAGCCCGGATTACCAAGCCACCACCCGAGCCTGACATTTAACAGTGCCATTAAAAAAGCGATCGGCGCCGAAGAGTTATAGCCTTGGTTGGGGCTCGCGGCCGCGCCAGAGATGGCCATTGCGGTGCCGAGCGAGATTTCGTTCCCATAAGCGGCGGTATCTCGGAAGCCAACTACCGCGCTGCCGCTGTGAAGCGGTGTGACGACAAACGGTGCGGCCTTGCGTTCCTGCCAGGCCAGGCGCTTCTCAGAGGCGGTTACGTTCAAGGCTATGTTGATAATATGGAATGGCCGCCACCCGCGCCGGCCCCCATTCTCTGCGCCGATCCCCTTAGCTGCCCAAAGCTCCCGCATTTCTAAATTGTCTTTTTCGTCGAAGTTCGTAAATGGGTTGGCCGCGCGCGGATCGCGCGTGGCCCCAAGGAACGTCCGCACAAGTCTGTTGCGGTAGAGGGAATGAATCGAAAACCGATTGACGTTGATGAATTTGGAAGCGTTTGCACCGATCACCAACATGACGGCCAGCGCTATCAATAACGCTAGCATATCCGATCCCAGATGGCCGGGCGCGGTGATGGCATGCCGAAGAATAGTGAGATCGAGCAGCGCCGAGACGATGACTACCAACAAACCCGCGCATACGATCGCTGCAATCGACAACACCAGGCGCACGGACTTTGGCTTTGCTCCGACCAAGGGCTCGTTTTGTGCCGCCGTCCTATGACTGCGACCGAGCAAAGCCGCGAGAGCGGCTGTAATGGCTAGCGATGCGACTAGGAGCTTCGTCTCTTTCTGTTCGGTCATCATCTGGTAGGCGATATCACCACCGACGAAGATGAGGTACATAACGATCAGCCAGCCGGCACTGGCGAGGAGCGACAGCGCTGCGCTACGGCCCAACCATTCGCGATCGTCCTCAGAATGGTCCTTGTAGCTAGAGAGCCCCACAAAAATCATTTCTGACGTCATTTGTGCCCACAACAGAAGCGGTACGCCAAAATGTACCAGCACCAGCGTATGCTTCAGCTCGAACGCGTCCTTGTGACTAGACCCTGGCTGCGCGGCCATACCGAAGGCGCCGACGTAGCTACCGATCCTCTCGATCCAATCTCCCAAGCTGTAGAAAATCCAATCACCGATGAAATCGTTGGCAAAAAAGTAGGCGACTACGGCCACCAATGTCCCGTGGATTGCACCGATCAATGTCCAAAGCCCGAAGTCGCGGCCCCGCGCCACGCGCGGCAACGCTGCAATCCATGTCAGGGCGTAGAGCAAGGCGCCGATAATTGCCCCAATCGATGTCAGGTCCTTCAATAAGAATCGACCATGCTCGATGACAAACAATTCTCCAACCCAGCCCCCATACTGGCCGTTCAC
>Ga0075433_10001422_pt1 | contig 17633 bp, 18 predicted proteins | sample RhiMethybrSRZTD2_FD_75299 | JGI IMG/M metagenome (GOLD analysis project Ga0075433, IMG submission 75299) | Populus rhizosphere microbial communities from Tennessee, USA - Rhizosphere MetaG P. TD hybrid SRZTD2 | ecosystem: Host-associated > Plants > Roots > Rhizosphere > Soil | place: USA... | reverse complement strand
AGCCGGCCCACCAGCTCGGGGATGAGCCCGTAGCGCAGCAGGTCGTCCGGCTCCACGTCGATAAAGGGGTTCTTCTTGAGCTTCTCGGGCTCCCCTTTGGCGAGCTCCTCCTTGGTGAAGCCGATCTGCCGCCGCCCGGTGCGCGACTCGATGATCTTTTCGAGGCCGTCGAACGCGCCCCCGCAGATGAACAGGATGTCCTTCGTGTTGACCTGGATGTACTCCTGTTGCGGATGCTTGCGCCCGCCCTGGGGCGGCACGCTCGCGACAGTGCCTTCGAGGATCTTCAAGAGCGCCTGCTGCACACCTTCGCCCGATACGTCGCGGGTGATGCTCGGGTTCTCCGATTTGCGGGCGATCTTGTCGATCTCGTCGATGTACACGATGCCGCGCTCGGCCTCGGAGACGTTGAAGTCGGCGGCCTGGAGCAGCCGGACGAGAATATTCTCCACGTCCTCGCCCACGTAGCCGGCCTCGGTGAGCGTGGTCGCGTCCGCGATGGTGAAGGGGACGTCGAGGATGCGCGCCAGCGTCTGGGCGAGCAGCGTCTTGCCCACGCCGGTCGGACCGATGAGCATGATGTTCGACTTGTCGAGCTCGACCTCGGCCTCGCGCCCCTGATGCGAGTTGATGCGCTTGTAGTGGTTGTAGACCGCGACGGCGAGGGTCTTTTTCGCCTTTTCCTGGCCGATCACGTACTGGTCCAGCACGTCCTTGATCTCGGCGGGCGTGGGGACCTGCGTGATCGCCTCGGAGACCTCCCGCTCCTCGTCCTCCGCCAGGATCTCGTTGCAGAGGGCGATGCACTCATTGCAAATGTAGACCGACGGGCCGGAAATGAACTTCCGGACCGAGTCCTTCGACTTGCCGCAGAAGGAGCAGCGGAGGTGCTTATCGTGGGACATCTGGCCTTAGTATGGGAAAGTCGGGTGACCGGCGCAAGCCGTCACTTCTTCTTCCCGTCGTCGATCTCCTGGAAGTTCGCTATCACGTGGTCAATTAGCCCGTATTCCTTGGCTTCCTCGGCCGACATGAAGCGGTCGCGGTCCATGTCCTTTTCGATGTGCTCCACCGGCTTGCCGGTGTGCTTGGCGTAGAGCTCGTTGAGCTTGCCGCGTAGGTACAGGATCTCGCGCGCCTGGATCTCGATGTCGGCGGCCGTCCCTTGAGTCCCGCCCGACGGCTGGTGCATCATGATGCGCGCGTGCGGCAACGCCGAGCGCTTCCCCTTGCGGCCGGCGGCGAGCAGGAACGAGCCCATCGAGGCCGCCATCCCCATGCAGATGGTGTTCACGGGGGCGCGCAGGAATTGCATCGTGTCGTAGATCGCCATCCCCGAGGAGACGAGGCCGCCGGGCGAGTTGACGTACAGGTAGATGTCCCGCTCCGGGTTGTCCGCGTCCAGGAACAACAGCTGCGCGATGATGATGTTCGAGACTTCGTCGTTGATCTGGGTGCCCAGGAACACGATGCGGTCCATGAGCAGCCGGCTGAAGATGTCATAGGTGCGCTCCCCACGGCTGGAGCGCTCGATGATGTAGGGCGGGTAGATCTGGTTCCTCGTCACGCTGACTCCACGGTGGATTGCGACAGTAGAAACGTAAACACCTTCTCTTCGGTCAGGCCGCGCTCCAGGTCGCGCAGCCGCTTGGCTTTCTCGAGCGCGGCACGCACCTCCGCGACCGGCGTCCCGCGCCGCGCCGCGATCTCCTGGAGCTTCTGCTCCAGCTCCGCCTCGGTCGCGCCCAGGCCCTGGTGCTCCACCACCCAGTCCAGGATCAGGTCGCGCCGCACCTGCGCCTCGGCCACGGGCCGGAACTCCTTCGCAAAATCGGGGAAGCGCTCTTCGGGGATGCCGTAGGCCTGGGCGTACACGTACAGTGCCCGCTCGACCAGCGGCCGCGGCGCCACCACGCGGTTGGCCTGCACGACTTGCTCGATCAGGTCCCGGCGCAGCTGAGCGTCGGCCTCGCGCTCCGCCTCCTTCTCCAGGTCGGCGCGCACGGCCTTGCGGAGCGCTTCGACCGAGTCGAAGTCCCCCACCTCGCGGGCGAACGCGTCGTCCAGCTCGGGGAGCTGCTGCCGCTTGATCTCGTGCAGCGTGATCCGCACGTCGCGCGGCTGCCCCCGCTTGGCTTCCTCCGGGAAGTCGTCCGGGAAGCGGACCGTCGCGTCGACCGTCTCCCCGGCCACCATGCCCATGATGCGCTCTTCGACTTCGGGGATGGCGCGCCCTTCGCCCAGCACCAGTTGATACGGCTGCGGGTCCTTGACCTGGTCCCCGTCGCGCGTGGCGATGGTGATCTGCACCAGGTCCTTGGGCTTGGGCTTCTCGGCCGCATCCACGGGCGTCCAGGGCGCCTTCTGCTCGCGCAGCTCGTTCAGCTGGGCCAGCACCTGGTCCTCCGTCACCTTGGGCGTCGCACGCTTCAGATGGAATTTCCCGATGCGCTCGAGCGTGATCTCGGGCTTCACCTCCACGTGGAATTCGAAGGTGACCGGGCCTCCTGCCCCGCTATCCCACTTGAGGTTGTGAATGTGGGGGTCGGCGATCGGCTTCAGCGCCTCCTGCGCGAGCGCCGCCTTCCAGCTTTCCCGAATCAGCTCCTCGAGCATCTGCTGCCGGATGTCGTCGGCGAACTGCCGCTTCACGAGCGCGGCGGGGGCCTTTCCCTTGCGGAAGCCCGGCAGCCGCGCCCGCTGCTGGTAGGCGGACGTGGCGCGCGCTTCGGCCTGTTGCACCTGCTCGACCGGCACGGTGACGGCGAGCGAGGCGGCCCCCGGCTCTTCACCGGTTTTCTTGATCTGGATGGTGGGCATCGGGAAGGAATCTAACAGGTCGAGCGAGACGCGCAGGGAGCCTATTGATGCCGGTGCCGCGTCTGGATGCGACGGTGGGGCCTTGGCGTAACGTACGAGCCGTCGCCATGCGTGCCTAGTGACCCAGAGTGTCGGTCGATAGACGGCACTGAGCCGTCGACAGATTGCCACCCCGGTCGTGAGGTGCCTCACGCCGCCGGGAGTGACCGGGGGCCTATTGTGACCGCGGCCGTGAGATAACACGGCTCGAGCAGAGCCCCGTTGCGCCCGCGATGTGGTCGACGGGGCTTCGTGTTTCCTGAAGTCTTCAGAAGGAGGAACTCATGCGTTTCACATTCCACCTGGCTGCCACTGTCGCGGCGACGCTGACTGCGACAGCCGTAGCCGCCGCGCAGAAGGGCACGACGGGCAACGGCGCCCCCAGCGGTTCGCATTACAATCTCAACATCATCGGCGTCTCGCACGACAAGAACGCCAACATGAATGGCAATGGGGGCGGCAACGTCATCTTCGTGGATCTCGGGACGAAGAGCGGCGTCGCCGTGACGACGAAGATTCTACTCAGTCAGGCCGCCGACGGCGTGTTCGACGTGCTCGACAAGAACGGGACCGACGGCGAAGCCTCCTTCGCCCTGCCCGTCCCAGGCACCTACACCGTCTGGGCCCGCGCGCTCGGCACGCCGGGTGGGCAATCCAAGATCGCGACCTGCGCGACGTTCGTGGATCCGATCACAGGTCTGTCGACCATCCTGTGCTCGACCGAGAACGAGGTCTTCGTGCGTGGCACGGGCAAGAGCAGCTTCCGCAACGTGACCAGCGCGCTGACGACCATTTCCCTCCCACTCGGGAGCCCGGCCCAGCTCGCGTGCGGCACGGGGACCGTCAGCTTGTTCGATGCGTGTCTGCAGGACTTCCTCTGGCAGTACGACAACAATGGACTGAAGCTGTTGCAGGTGCGGTTCTACCCCTCCTGACACGGAACAGTCGGTCGGCGCCTCGCGGTGATGGGGCGCCGACCGACCCGTGCTCGACGGTGCGGCGACGCGGTCATCGCGTGTCGTACTGGGTGATCGATTTCCCCAGCAGATACTTGTCGAACCAGTTCAGGATGTGCTGCAGCCGTTCCACCCGGTGCACCGGCTTGCCGGAGCGCGACAGCTCGTGCGACTCGCCGGGGAAGCGGACCTGTACGGTAGTCCTGCGCAGAAACTTGAGCGCACGGAACATCGCCTCGCCGCCCTGGGTGGGTGGGGTCCGCAGGTCCGCGTCCCCCAGGATGAACAGCAGCGGCGTGGTGACCGAGTCCGCGTAGCGCACCGGCGAGCGGGCCAGGAACTCCTGCGGATCGCGGAACGGGGTGGAGCGAAACCACGACGGCTGGAAGAGCGTGAAGTCGGCCGTGTACCAGAAGCCCAGCCAGTCAGCCACGTCGCGCTGCGACACCGCCGCCGCGAAGCGGTGCGTGTGGCTCACCGTCCAGTCGGTGAGCAGCCCGCCGCCCGATCCGCCCGTTACGCCCAGCTTGGTCGCGTCGACATAGCCGCGACGGATCACGGAATCCACCGCGACCATCAGATCCTTGTAGTCGTCGCCAGGATACTTGTACTGGATGATGTTGCCGAACTCCTGGCCGTACGTGGTGCTGCCGCGCGGGTTGGGATACACCACGACGTAGCCCCGGGCGGCCAGGAGCTGCATTTCGTGGAAGAAGATGTAGCCGTAGGCGGTGTGCGGGCCGCCGTGGATGTTGAGGATCAGGGGGTACTTCTTGCCGGGCGCGAAGCCCACGGGCTTCATGATCCACGTCTCGATCTTTCTGCCGTCGAAGCTCGTGTACCAGAAGTCCTCCGGTGTGACGAGCTGGAGCTTCCCGAAAAGCGAGTCGTTCACGTGGGTGAGCTGGGCGATCCGCTTCGTCTGCGCGTCGAGCGCGTACAGGTCGGCGAGATGTGTCGGGTCGCCCAGCGTCAAGACCAGCCGGCGGCCGTCGGGCGTCGCCGAGTAGGCGAGGACGGCGTGATCCCCCGTGGTCAACGGCTCACGCGCTCCCGTCTGCGCGTCGAAGCGCACGAGGTTCGAGCGCCCGTGCTCGGTCGTGGTGACGATCACCGCCTTGCCGTCTGCGCTCCAGATGGTGGGGCTCGACCCGCCGCCGCGCGGCGGGGCCTGGTCGCCGATCACGTCGCTCCCCATGTCGAAGTCGTAGTCGGCGGTGAGGTTCGTGGCTCGACCGTCGCGCCACACGAACAGGTCGGACTGATTGTAGGAACGGGCCGCTCGCGGGTTGACCCAGCCGCGGAACGCCACCGCTTTGCCGTCGGGTGCCGGCGCGGGCCCGAACACGGGGCCGTTGATGTCCACGACGGTATCGATGGCTCCGCCCGCAGCCGGCACCGAGTAGAGGTTGTTGTCGGGCGGGTAGTAGTAGGACTCGCGCACCCGGTCCGAGACGAAGATGATGCGCGTCCCGTCGCGACTCCACTGCGGCGCGTTCTCGTCGAACGACCCGGACGTCACCTGGTGCGCCTTCGCCGGCGCGTCGCCCGGCATGCCGGCCGGCACGGTCCAGATGTGGGAGTGCTCCGCCGGGTCCAAGTACCCCTCATCGTCGCTGCGGAACTCCGCCAGTGTGATGATCCGGACGTCGCTCTTCGGCTGTTCGGTCGTGTCCTTCTTCGCCAGGTCCTCCGGGGTGGTGGTGCTGGTGAACGCGATCGCCTTCCCGTCGGGCGACCACGCCGCCGCGGACGCGCCTTTGGGCAGGTCGGTCAGCTGCTGCGCCTCGCCGCCCCCCAACGGCAGGAGATACAGCTGCGGCCGGCCGTCCTGGGGACGGAGGAACGCGAGCGTCGAGCCGTCGGGTGACCAGCGCGGCGCGCCGTCGCGCGGGCCGGCGGTGAGCCGCCGGGGGGCCGCAGCGCCGTCGGTGCCCACCACCCAGAGGCTCGTCTCGTAGCCGTCGTGCTTCGCGTTCACGGTCACGAGTACGTAGGCCGCCTGGCGGCCGTCGGGGGAGATCTGGGGGCTCGCCACCCAGCGGAACGCGAACAAATCGCTGTCCGAGACGGCGCGTTGCTGCGCGGTGAGCGACGCTGCGCCGCAGGCGGCGGCGAAGGTCAACAGGAGGACGCGCATGCGTCAGTTCCCCGTCGGCTCGGGGACCACCGGCAGCGGATACGCGTTTCGCAGGGCCGCGAGATACTCGCCGTAGAGGCCCTTCAGGCCGTCGAATTCGCGCTTGACGGCCGCGCGATAGGGCGCGTCGGTGGCGAAGTGGTACAGCACCGCCGCCATCGTCTGCGCATCTACCAGGAACCCGTGGTGGCCGACCTCGCCGAGCGCGTCGGCTTCCATTTCGAAGGTGTGGTAGCCGCCGTTCGAGCTGTGCGCGGTGAGCCCCACCCCCGGGATCTGGGTCGCGACGGTCCCCGTCTCTTCATACGGCAGCGGGCGCCCGGGCTCGTCCTCCACCTTGGTCGCGCCGAACTTCTTCATGTAGGCGAACGCGACGTCGTTGAGCGCCGCCACCGAGATGCCGTTGCGGGACGACGAGTCGAGGTCGATGCGCACCTTGGTACCGGTGGCCAGCGCCGCGCCCCGGGCGGCGTCGTTCACGCGGTCCGTCACCTGCGCGAGGTAAACCGGGTCGGGGTAGCGGATCCAGAATTCCGCCGTGGCGCGATCGGGCACGACGTTGGGAGCCTTACCGCCCTCGGTGATGATCCCCTGGATCTTGGTCTCCGGGCGCACGGTCTTGCGCAGCCCGTCGATATGATTGAACAGCTCGATCACGCCCATCAGCGCGTCGCGTCCGTCCCACGCTTGCAGCTGGTGCGCCGGGGCGCCGAAGAACGTGTAGTGCACGACGTTGATGTTCATGCAGCAGCTGCCGAAGCCGGGCCCGGGCGCCTGCGTCGCCGTGGACGAATGCGACCGGATGAGGACGTCGGCGCCCTTGAAAACCCCGGCGTTGTACATGACGGTCTTCGCGGCGGGTGACGCGAGCTCTTCCGCCGGTGTGCCGTACACCGTCACCGTGCCCGGGGTCTTCGAGCTCGTGAGGAACTCCGCCACGGCGACGGCCGCGGCCAGCCCCACGGGTCCTTGGGCGCTGTGCTGGTCGCCGTGGAAGTCGCGGCTGGTGCCGCGCAGCGCGTCGTACTCGACGATGACGCCGAGATTCGGGCCAGGCGTGCCCCTGCGGTAACGCGCCACGAAGGCCGTCTTGAGACTCGCCACCCCGGGCTCGATGTCGAAGCCGTGCGCAGTGAGATAATCGGTGAGGATCTTCACCGAGCGCTCTTCCTTCCAGCCGGTCTCGGGGTGACGGGTGATGTCGTCGGCCATCGCCAAGAGCTCCCGATCCATCAGGTCCTTGGCCCGGGCGATCACGGCGTCGCGCCGCGCGTCGCGCGCCCCCGTGAGCCGCGCCACGAGCGGCGGCAGGGCGAGCGAGCGCTCGAGCTCGTTCATCCGGCGGATGACGTCGGCGGCGGCGGTCTTTTCGGTGGGCGTCTCCTGCGCGGCGAGTGGGGCGACGGCAACGGCGACGACGAGGAGGAGCGACAGGGTGGAGCGCATCTGGTCTGACCTCTGCTCGAGCGGTGGCACGGGAGATGAGGCAGGGCCCGAGGAAGTTACGGAGCTCCGCGCCGGTGGCAATGGGCTCAACCCACGACAGCGCAACCGGTTAACAGGCAGGCCGCGTGGCTCCCGTATTGCTATCCGGGTGGTCCCTCCCATCTTGTAACGGCCTTGGCCTCAGGTGCTTGAATCATGCTGCCCGCTTGGCCAGTCGTGCGGCTCACGGTGACGGTCGGGGGCGGGATGGCCGCCCTGGGCTGCGGCTTCGCGGACGTCTTCCGGTCTGCCGGGCCGGAAGGCGTCACCATCACCTACGTCGGCGACACGATCCTGCACCGCGACAGCACCGTGCCGTTCAGCGTCGTGGTCGAGGCGCGTGGCGCTCCGCTCGACCGTACTCACCTCACGATCTGGTCGTCGGACCCCAGCCTTTTCGATCTCACCGTCGGGCAGGACTCGCTCGCAGCCAAGTCCAGTGTCGGCACGGCTGCACTCCTGATTCGGCTCGAGAGCTCCATTCTGACCGATAGCGCGCCCACCCTGGCCCAGTCCATCAGGGTCCGGCCGTGAAGTGTTTCAAGTGCGGGGCGGAGGTCCCGCCGCCGGCTCGGTTTTGCGGGCATTGTGGCACGCTCGTGGGCGATCCCCAGGACGCGACGCTCATGGTGCCGCCCCAGAGCGGCGACGACCTGCTGCAGCGGCTGCGGATGGTGCTCGCCGGGGAATACGAGGTGGAGCACGAGCTGGCGCGCGGCGGGATGGCCGTCGTCTTCAAGGCGACCGAGGTCGGGCTGCGGCGCATGGTGGCCCTCAAGGTGCTGCCGCCGGAGCTCGGCCTGACGGCCCGTGCCGCCGAGCGCTTCAAGCGCGAGGCGCGCATGGTGGCGGAGATCGATCATCCGAACATCATCCCGGTGTACCGGGTCGGCCAGATCGGCGGCATCCTGTTCTTCGTGATGAAGTTCGTCGAGGGGAAGTCGCTCGACGCCATCCTGCAGGAGCAGGGCGCGCTCTCCGTGCCCGTGAGTCTGTACGTGCTGCGCGCGGCGGCGCGCGCGCTCGCATATGCGCACGCGTGCGGGATCGTGCACCGCGATGTCAAGGGCGCGAACATCCTCATCGACTCGGACGGGCGCGTGATGGTGTCCGACTTCGGCGTCGCCCTGCGCTCGTCGGACGTCACCCTCACCGTAGACGGCACGGTCATCGGGACGCCGCCGTTCATGAGCCCCGAGCAGTGTGCCGGCCGGCGCGCCGGGCCGCAGAGCGATCAGTATTCCCTCGGCATCGTGGCCTTCCAGATGCTCGCGGGCTCGGTGCCGTTTCACGCGGACACGCTCGCGGGGGTGATGCACCATCATTTCTTCACGCCGGTGCCCGACCTGACGCTGGTGCGCGACGATGTGCCTGCACAACTGCTGGACGTGGTGCGCCGGTCCCTGAACAAAGACCCAGAGCGACGCTTCCAGGCCACGCGCGACATGCTGACGGCCATCGAGGCGACGGCGTTCAGCGAGCGGGACCGCCAAAAGAGCGAGCGGACTCTGCAACACCTCGTACAAGGACGCGCCGTCAAGAAGATCGCGACGCGCGGGCTGCCGCCGCTCGCCGAAATGCCGACCCTCGCGATGCAAGCCGCTCCGACGATCCCCCGGCCCCAGGGCCGTCGGCGGCTTTCGACCGTGCAGCTCGCGGGACTCACGGCGGCAGGTCTGGTCGCGCTCGGCGGGGTGTGGTTGCTCGCCCGACCGGCCCGCGTGCCCGCCCCCGCGGTCAGCGCGCCGCCCGACTCGGTTTCCCGCAGTCCCGCCTCGGCGCCGGCGCCGTCTCGTCTGGTGGTCCGCCGTGCGGCGCCGCCCTCGCCCAGTGGCAGGCTGCGGCTACTGACGACCCCTCCCAATGCCGACATCTTCATCGATGGCCGTAAAGTCGGCACCGGCAGCGTATTCGATGAGGTGCCGATCTCCCCCGGGGCCCGGCACCTCGAGGTTCGGGCTCGGGGGTATGAGACGTTCGATACGACGGTGGTGATCGAGGCCGGAAGCACGCTCTCGCTCAGGCGCGTCACGCTACGCAGCCGCGGCACGGGATGAGGCGACTCGCGTGGGTGGTTGTCCTGGCGGCCGGGGTCGCGCCTGCGCTCCCCGCGCAGGGCAGCACGGCCGAGCTGCTGGGCCAGGCACACGAGTTGTACGAGCGACTCGAAGTGGAGCGCGCCCTGCCGCTGCTGCGCCAGATCGTTTCTCCCAGCTGGCCGTTCGAGGTCACGCGGGAACAGCGGGTCGAGGCGTACAAGTATCTGGGTGCCTGCCTCACCCTTGCCGGGAAGCGCGACTCCGCCGTGCTGTACTTCCGGGCCGCGATTGAACGGGATCCGTTCACGGAACTCGATCCGAATCTGTTCACGCCCGCCCAGCTCACGACGTTCAGCGAGGCCCAGCGCCGCACGTTCGCCGTTGCCGCGCGACCGGTCGAGCCCGCCCGGGTGGACCCGCGCACCGCACGCGTCGCGTTCACCATCGTCGCCACCCATGCCGCGCTCGTCGACGTGAAGTTGTCCGCCGTCGGCACCGGCCCGTCGCTCTCGCTCTTGCAGGGCACGATGGAGGGCGTGCGCGAGATTACGTGGGACGGTTTGCTCGCCGATCGGCGGCTGGCGCCCCCCGGGCGCTACGCGCTCGCCGTGGCCGGACGCAGCCGGTTCACCGGCACGTCGGATTCGGCGCGCGTGTACTTCGACCTACGGCACGAGCTCGCGCCGCTCGAGGACACGCTGCCCGATCTCGATCGGAGTGCGCTGCTCCCGGAGCGAATTTCGCCGGAGGCGGCGCGGCAGGACGTCGCCAAGGGACTGGGCGTGGCCGCGGCCGCGCTGCTCATCGCTGGCGCCGCGCACGGGGACCTGGGTGCCGGTGAGCGGGGCGGGGCTGGCGTCCTCGCGGCGACCGCCGGGGTGACCGGCGTCGCTGCGTTCCTCGTCCACCGACGCGGCGGCGCGATCCCGGCGAACGTCGCGGCGAACGCGCGCCGCCGCGCCGCGCGCGACTCGGCGAACGCCACCATCCGGGGGCGCAACGCCGACCGGCTCGCGGCGACCGTGCTGCTCGTTTCCCCCGCCGCGGGCGAGGCCGCGGGGCCGTGAGGGCTGCTATGGTGATCGCGGGCGCCGCGATCCTGGGGGGCGCCGCCCCCGTCGCGGCGCAACGCGTGCTGCTGGTCGCGCCCATCGTGTCCCTCGCCGAGCACCGGGTCGACGCCGGGTTCGGCGTGGAGCGGTCACTCGGTCCGATCCTCGGGGCCGTGGGCACGCTTCGTTCCGGGCCCCGGCTCAGCCTCGCGGTGCGGGCGCTCGGCGGGTCGCTGTTCGGCTCGAACGGCGTCTTGGATCGCGACGTGGGAGAGCTCGGCGTCGAGGTGAGCGTGGTGACGGCGCCCTGGCTCTCGCTGCAGGCCGGCGCCGCGCGCCGCGCGTACGCGACGAAGCTCGGCCGGCAGGCCTGGACCACGGTGGATCTTGGTGCCACGGCGCGAGTCGCGTTCGCCGGCGGCGCGATCCGCGGCGTGTGGCGCGCGGCGCTCTTGCCCGTCGTCTCGGTCAGTGGGCTGCGGGGCCCGGACACGGCGTTCCGCGGAGCGACGGGCCTCGAGTACCGCGTCCGCGCGACGACCCTGGGCGTGGAGTACTCCCTGGAGCGCTGCGATTTCCCGACCGCGGCGGGCGTGCGCCGGCTGGAGCAGCTGTCGGCGTTGACCCTGCGACTCGAGCGGCAGCTGCGCTAGATTGGGCCCGTGAGCCTCAAGATCGTCTTCAACGGCCGGGAGTACGACAGCGTCGAGGTGATGCCGCCCGACGTCCGCACGGAATACGAGCTGGCGCTCGAGACGCTCCGGAAATCGGGCGGCGAGGAGATCCTGACGGTGCTGCAGCGCGACGTGGGCGTGAGGGGAACCCACATCAAGGCCACCTACCGCGAGATCGTCGTCAACGGAAACAAGTACGACAGCGTCGACGCGATGCCGCCCGACGTACGGCGCGTCTACGAGCAGGCGCTGGCGCGCGTCGCGCCCAGCGGCGCGTTGCGGCCCACGGTGACCCCCGCCGCCCGAGCGATCCAGCCGTCGCCGCTCGGTGCCGATACGGCAGAGCGGGGCGGGGGCGGGGGCGGGGGCGGGGGCGCCCTGTGGCGCGTCGTCTTGTGGATCGGCGTCGGGGCCGCACTGGCCTGGTGGCTGCTGCGCCGCGCGTGAGTGGCGTGTCTCCGCCGGGCGTCCCCGGCCAGCGTTGGGCGCGTCTGCGTCAGGACACTGCCAGCGTACTGCGGCGCGGTGCGTGGTATGTGGTGCGCAGCCTCGGGCCCGACGAGGCGGTGCTCGAGGTGGACAACGCGACGCTGCGGGTTCCCCGGGACTCGGTGGAGATCACCGAGACGCGTCCCAACCGATGGACCATCGTGCCGCGTCCCCGTGATGCGGAGAAGCTGCCCGAGAGCTGGGGCTTCTTCTACGTCGTGTGTCCCAACTGCGCCACGCGCGCCCCGGTGGGCCGGCCGTCCGGCGAGAAGCGGTGCACCCGCTGCGAGCAGTCCTTTCCCGTCGCCTGGGATGAGCGCTACCTCAGGACGAGCTGAGCCCTTAAAATGACAGCCATGGTCCGAGGCCCGACCCCGATCAACATTCTCCTGGTCGAAGACGACCCGAGCGACGTCGAGTTGACGCGGCGCGCGCTGCAGCGCGCCAAGCTGCAGAACCGCGTCTGGATCGCGGGGGATGGTGTGGAAGCACTCGCGTTTCTGCGGCGCGAAGGGCCGCACCGCGGAGTGCCCCGACCCGATCTGGTCCTCTTGGATCTGCGGCTGCCGACGCTGGACGGGCGGGACGTCCTGATGCGGATCCGCGAGGAGCCGCGGTGGCAGACCCTGCCGGTCGTGGTGCTCACCGCGTCCGATGCCGAGCACGAGCAGCTGGCGGCGCTCGCCGCCGACGGCTTCCTCACCAAGCCGGTGGATTTTGCACGCCTCGAGGCGGTGATCCGGGGGATCGCCGGGCTGGGGTGGGCGATCGTGAAAACGGCACGCGCCCAGCGTTAGGCGCGCGCGTTCTGGTGGTGGTTCAGGTCGACGTCGAACAACCCCTGACAGTGCGGACAGCGCAGCCGCTCCGGCGCCCGTCCCAGGGCCACGCGCTCCGCGCAATTGGGGCAGACGGCGTACCGCTCGGTTGCGATGACGGTCCAGCTCTTGGGCCGGGTACGGACGACTTCGAGGTAGGCGAGCGGCACGATCGCGGTCTTGTGGCGCACTTCCAGGACGGCCTCGTCGGGCGCAATGCTCAGGACGGGGTACCACGCACCGCGGCGCAGCTGACAGCGCCGCACGTCTTCCCGTAGGCGGGCCCACCGCTCCGCGGACGATCTGTCGAGAGATCCGGTCGCCATCGCCGTCCCTCCGTCGGCCCCGCACCCTCCGACTGCACATGCTGCACGCGCAATGTGCGGGTCCGTCGGGCCGCCCGTCAAGGGGCCGGTGTGTCGCGCTGGCGACTGAGCAGCGTCAGCGACCGAGCGAGCGCCGACCGGCGGCGACGCCGCGCAGCGCCGCCAGGTCGCGTACGTCCACCGCGCGCCGCTGCAGCGCCGTGATGCCGCAGCGCGCGAGCCGGCGCAGCTGCCGGTTGGCGGTCTGGCGACTGACGCTGGCGAACGCCGCGATGAGCTCTTGGCTGACTGCGAGGCGCGCGCCCGGCGGCGAGCCGGGCGCGGCGGACAACCGCTCGAGGAGCAAGAGGAGGGCATGCGCCACGCGGCGCAGGGGATCACGCAGCCCGAGCATGGCGAGGCGGTCGAGGGACATGGCGGAGCCGCGCGCCTTCAGCGAGTCCAGCGCAGCGGCGAGGGGCGGATGGACGGCGACCTGGCGCTCGAACACGCCGGTGGGCAACTCCCACGTGGTCGTGGGAGCGAGCGCGGTGGCGTAGCGCCCTTCCCATCCGTCTGTGGCCTCCCACAGCCAGGGGGGCAGCAGCCGGCCGGGGCCGAATACGTCGAGGAGCGCGGACGTGGACCGGCCCGTGCCCACGCGAAGCCCGATCGCGCCGTCACGGATGTAGACGTGCAGCTGCCTCAGTCGGTCGGTGGTATCGCCCCCCAGGCGCTCACCAGGCCTGTACCGGCAGGTCTCGACGGCGGGCAGCTTGCCGATTTCACTCGCAACCAGCTCCAACCCCACAACTCCTGAGAACAGAATCCGGTGCGGGGAAACCCCGTCAAAACTGGGGCCGCGCGGCGCCGCCCGGGTCCGACCGCGAGCCGTGTGCAAACGCGTCGCTGATTTGTCGGTGGGACGACACACCAGTGGACGTGCGACGACGTCGCGCGCCCGCGGCCGGAAGGGTTGGGAGTGTTGCGGCGATGCCGCGGCGTCGAACCGCCCAAAGCTCTCGACGCCGTGCAGCGATGCGACCGGAGGGACTCGAACCCCCACGGGTTGCCCCACAGGATCCTAAGTCCTGCGCGTCTACCAGTTCCGCCACGGTCGCGTTGTTGTGGGACTCAACTTAGCGAATCGCCGGGCGCGACGTCAGCCTCAGAACGGATCATCCCAGCCGATTGCGAACACACCCCCACACTTGTCGCACCGCAGGTCCGTCGGCTGTCCCGACAGCGCCTGACGATGGCTACACGCGGGGCAGACCACGTAGGGCGAGCCCCAACTCAAGGGCATATCGACGGAGTCCCGCGGGCGCGGCACCACGGACCAGCGTTGTGGCCGCAGGGGGACGATCTGGAGCTGGGATCGTTCGACGCGGACGGGTCGCCGGTTGACCTCGAGCACCACTTCTTCGGGCGTGAGGCGAAGCACTTCGTACCACGCCCCTCGACGGACGTAGCAATTCATCTCGCCGCGCACACGGGCCCACTGCGGGGCTTCGGGCATCCTCGGCCTGGTAACATATCGTTGAAACGGGAAAAAAACACGACCCGCTCGGTCTGGCCGGAGCGCCTCAACCCCGTTTCAAATAGCGCTCATCCCACGCGACGGCGAACACCCCGCGACAGTGTGGGCACGGGAGGTCCTGGGGATAACCGCTGAGCGGCGCCCGCCCGTGACAGGCCGGGCACACCACGTAGCGCGAGCCCCAGTCGTCGGGCAGGTTGACGGCATCGGTGGGCCGTGGCACGACCGACCAGCGGGCCGGCCGGGCGAACATCGTCTGCAGCAGGCGACGCGGCACGGAGACTCGTTCGCGAATCACCTCGAGATGAATTTGGGATGGCGTCAGCCTGACGGCGCGGTACCACGCCCCGCGGCGCAGGGCACAGTTCACGTCGACACGCAGGCGCGACCACGCCCGTGGCGTGTGCTCGAGAGATCGCGTCATGGTCTCGCGGACAGGTTGCAAACCCCGCGCCGCCCCGGCGCCCTAGGAATGCGAGGAGCGTCGCGCAGTGTCGTCAGGCATACAATGGCGCGTCGTCCGGGGACGAGCCTTCGACCGGCAGCCCTTCCTTTCTCCAGTAGCCGATCCCGCCGATCATCTCCTTCACCCGGAAGCCGAGGGCGGCGAGCTTCGCCGCGGCCCGGGTGGAGCCGTTGCATCCCGGTCCCCAGCAGTACGTCACGATCACCTTGTCGCGCGGCAAGGACGCCGTGGTCTCGGGGCCGATGGTGCGTGTCGGCAGGTTGACGGCCCCCGGGATGTGGCAGCGCGCGTACGCGTCCGGGCTGCGCGTGTCCATGAGCACGATCCCCGGGTGACCGCGCTCCAGATCGAGATGGACGTCCGCGGGATCGGTCTCGAACGCGAGCTTCGAGAGAAAGTGACGCTCCGCCGCCTTGGGCTCGGCCGCGGGGTGCTCCAGGACGAACGAGAAGTTGGGATTCGCGGCGGTCGCTGTCACGGTGGACTCCTGATGGGTTCAATGCAATGTCTCCGTCCAGACGCACCGGGTCAAATGCGTGTTCGACAGTTCAACCGCAAGAATCGGATAGCGCGCAGGGGCCAATGCGTTAGATACCAATCTTCGCGAGGCTTCGAAGCAAGGTGAGAGCATACTCAGCGTGTTGCAAATACTCAGGGTGCTGCGACAGTTCCTCGAGGCCTCTCGCCCCGATGCGTGCGCTTTCGATATCGCCAGTGCAGTTTTGGGTGCCAGACGGCTGGAGAACCGCAGCTGGTCTTGGCGAACATGTCCCTTGCGATGAGGCCAATAGTCCACGTCGTCATCGTGGCACGGGTCGAGGGAAGTGACCAATGAAGGAAACCCCGCAGGAGTACACCCAACGCATTCTCAGCTACGTCGCTGGACAGGATCCGCTCGACATCCAGGCGCGGACCCCCAGGGAACTCGAGCGCTTGATTAAGGGAGCGTCGGCATCTCGGTTGCACCGGCGCCCCGCGCCTGGAAAGTGGTCGATCGCGGAGATCCTCGCGCATCTTGCCGATACGGAGATCGTCACGAGCTGGCGGATCCGGGCGATTCTCACGGCGCCGGGAACCGCGCTTCAGGCGTTCGATCAGGATGCCTGGTTTACTGCTGGGCATTACGACGGACGCGACCCGCGAAAATCCATCGAGCTCCTCCGCGTGCTCCGCGAGGTGAATGTCGAGGTGTTCAAGACACTGACACCGGAACAGTGGAAACACCATGGGGTGCATGCCGAGCGTGGTGCAGAGAGCGTGGAGCACATCGTCCGCTTGTACGCGGGTCACGACTTGAACCACACCCACCAAATCGAGCAGATCCTTGCGTCGAATGGACCCTAGCTGCGCGTGGTGTAAGATGGTTACTCGGTGAGGTGGGTGGTGCGTGTAATAGGGACGGGGCTGTTGCTCGCGATGAGTCCGGCATTCCTCCGCGGCCAGGCCGTCGACTGGAGCGCCAACGGGCGGGACGCGCAGGGAACCCGCTACAGCCCCGCGGCGGAAATCACCCGCAACAACGTCAGCCGCCTCGAAGTGGCGTGGACGTACCGCACCGGAGAGACCGACCCCCGTTTCAAGACCAAGAAAGAGACCGCCTTCGAGGCGACGCCCCTCGTGGTGGACGGGACGATGTACCTTGGCACCCCGCTGGGGCGGGTGATCGCGCTGGACCCGGCCACGGGGCGCGAGCGCTGGGTGTTCGACCCGAAGATCGACCGCGACGTGTGGTACGGGGACTTCGCGAGCCGGGGAGTATCTACGTGGCTCGATGACTCCGCGGCGCCCGGCGCCGTCTGCCGCCGGCGCATGTTCGTGGCCACGGCCCAGTCGCAACTGTTCGCGTTGGACGCTCGCGACGGCCGCCCCTGCGCCGGGTTCGGTGGCAACGGGATGGTAGACCTCAAGGTCGGCTTGAGGATTCCGCCTTTCGAGCCCGGTGCGTATTCCATGACATCGCCACCGGTCGTCGTGAACGGGCTGGTGATCACCGGCTCATCCGTGGCCGACAACAGCCGGCCCAACCCGGCGAGCGGCGAGGTGCGCGCCTACGATGCCCGGACCGGTGCGCTCAAGTGGACCTGGGACCCGATTCCACAGCACCCGAAGGCTCCCGCCTACCGAGAGTGGCGCGGCGCGATGGCGCACAAGACGGGCGCCGCCAACGCCTGGTCGGTCCTGGCGGCGGACCCGGAGCGAGACCTGGTGTTCGTCCCCACCGGAAGCGCTGCCCCCGATTACTACGGCGTGCTCCGGCTCGGCGACAACCGCTACGCCAACTCGATCGTGGCGCTGCGCGCCTCGACCGGTAAACTCGTCTGGGCGTTTCAAACGGTGCATCACGACCTGTGGGATTACGACAACGCCTCGCCCCCGGCGCTGGTGAACGTCACGCACGGAGGATCCCCCGTCGCCGCCGTCCTTCAGGCCACCAAAACTGGCATGCTGTTCGTCCTCAACCGCGAGACCGGCCAGCCGATCCTTCCGGTGGAGGAGCGACCGGTCCCGACGAGCGACATCCCCGAGGAGCAGACGTCTCCCACGCAGCCCTTCACCGCGGTGCCGCCGCCGCTCAGCCCCCATCGGTTTTCGACGGACAGCGTTTGGGGCACGAGTGACGCGGACCGCGCCGCGTGTCATGCCGCGATCGACAGTCTCCGCAATGAAGGCGTCTTCACGCCGCCGAGCATACGGGGCACCTTTGTGATGCCGTCCAACATCGGCGGGGCGCACTGGGGCGGCGTCGCGGTGGACCCGGTCCGCCAAATCGCGGTGGTGCCGGTGAACCGGATCGCGGCCGTGGTGCAGCT
>Ga0075433_10001420_pt1 | contig 17644 bp, 10 predicted proteins | sample RhiMethybrSRZTD2_FD_75299 | JGI IMG/M metagenome (GOLD analysis project Ga0075433, IMG submission 75299) | Populus rhizosphere microbial communities from Tennessee, USA - Rhizosphere MetaG P. TD hybrid SRZTD2 | ecosystem: Host-associated > Plants > Roots > Rhizosphere > Soil | place: USA... | reverse complement strand
TCGGGCCGGGATTCCTCGCGCGGGTCGCGCGGCAGCGTGACCGCGAAGCGCGCGCCCTGCCCGGGCTCCGACTCCACCCAGATGCGGCCGCCGTGTTCGCGGGCGATCCCGTAGCAGATCGAGAGCCCGAGGCCCGTCCCGACGCCCTCGGGCTTGGTCGTGAAGAACGGGTCGAAGATTTTGCTGCGGATCTCGGGCGGGATGCCCGGTCCGGAGTCGGCGATCTCGAGTCGGGCCTCGCCTTCGTCGGCGCGCGTACGAACGACGATGGTGCGCGGTCCATCGACCGTCACGAGTGCCTGCTCGGCATTGATCAGCAGATTGAGGATCACCTGCTGGAGCTCGGACGCGTCCGCCCAGATCTTCGGCTCACTCGGGTCGAGATCGAGCGAGACGGCGATGTTCAGGGTCGAAAGATGATACGATCGCAGGGCGAACGTGCGGCGCGCGATGTCGTTCATGTCTACGAGGGCGCGCTGCGTGCTGCCGGCTCGGGCGAACGCCAGCAGGTTGGAAGTGATGCGTCCGATGCGCGTCGCTTCGTCGTACATCATCTGCAGCATCTCGCGGTGCTCGGGCTTCAACTCGTCCAGCAGCAGCGTCTGCGCGAAGCCGGAGATGATCGCGGCCGGGTTGTTGATCTCATGGGCCACGCCGCTCACGAGCTGCCCCATCGCGGCGAGCTTCTCCGCCTGCTGGAACTGGGACTCGTTGCGTTTCTGCTCGGTGATGTCGCGCGCCAGGATCAGCACTCTGGTGATCCCGCTGCCTTCACGGATCGGGGCGTACAGCGCGGCGGCGACGCCGTGGGTTCGGTCATCACGCGAGAAGGGAATCTCGAAGCGTTGGATCTCGCCGCGGAACGTCGCCGCCAGCTTCTCGCGCACCAGGGCCGCCGCGTCGGCGGCCAGGAATTCAAAGATGTTACGGTTTTCCGCCGGCCCGGTGAGCGCGCCCATGACCCGGGTGGGTCGGTTCGATTCGAGGATGCGTCCTTCGCGGTCGACGACCACGATCGCATCGGGCACGGCGTCCATGACGAGGCGCAGATTGCGCTCCGCGGAGGCGGTGGCGGCGAGCGAGTCCATCAACGACCTGGTCTGGCTGGCGACCTCGTTCTCGAGCAGCGTGGCGTAGCGCCGGTCGGCTCGCGTGGAGTGGACTAATCGCAGCCCGATGATTCCGACGGCCAGAGCGATCAGGACGGCGCTCCCGGCGTCGGGTTCGGCGGACAACGCGTTTCTGATCGCGACCGTGCCGATGCCGGCAAGCCCGATCACGAGCGCCGCGATGCGTGCCGCGTTGCCCGAGATGGCGCGGGCGCCGGACTCCGCGGTCGGCGGGGCAGCGGGCGCCACGGCCGCCGCTGCGGCGAGCAGCAGCAAGCCTGCGTCCCAGCCGAGATCGAGCACGCCGCCCGAGCGGAACGTCCCCCGTAATGCGGCCGCGGCGTACAGGACGTTCGTGACGCACAAGACCCCCAGCGCGATTACCACGCCCGCCGCGGCCAGGGGAACGCGGGTGTGGCGCAGCAACTCCACGAGGATCAGCCACAGCACGCCGATGCCGCCGACGGACCACCCGATGCTCGTGAGTAGCGAGGGGACGTTGCCGGCAAGGTCGAACAGCGGCTTGAGGAGGAACTCGTAGGCCAGCGCACCCGCCGTGAGCGTGACGAGCACGGTGTCGATGAGCAGCTCGTAGTCGAATCGGCGGCGCGGCGCGGCCCCGACCAGCTTGGTCACGGCCACGAGGAAGCAGATGTAGACGCCCAGGAAGCCTACGTCCGCGAGCGAGGGGTAGGGCGGCGTCACGCGGCGGATCAGCTCGTAGTAGCTCCACACGAGCTGGCCGGCCAGGAACAGCACGCAGCCGGCGCCGACCCACACCCAGGCGCGCCGCTGGTCGGGTGAGGGGTGGCGACGTGCGGCGACGGCGCAACACGCGATGGCGTACACCATCGCCCACGTCCAGGACACGCCGGCCACGAGCGCCCTGCGATCGGCGGGGGCGAACAGGTAAGCCAGCACGATCGCGAAAAAAGATCCGGCGGCGATCGCCACCAGCGTGCGAGTCTGCCGGGTAAGGGAAGGCACCGTAACCGGGTTAGCGTCCCTGTAGAATGGCGCGCCGGGGCGCCGGCATACGCTCGCCCGGCCGCACGCTCTCCCAAATCTCGCGATTCAACTCCACCTCGTCCGCTTCATCTGCCCCTGCCAGATCCCGGGCCGGGATCCGAGAGCGGAACGCACTGGGATTGAGCTCGTGGAGGGGCCATGTGCTCGGCAGATGGACAAAAGGCGTGGCATCAGGGCGTCGAGTGAAAGCGTTCCACAGAGGCGTGGCGCCGGCGTCGTACTGGCTGAGTGGAGGGAGGCCCAGGATCCCTTCGATGGTGCGCAACACGGACGCGGTCGTGTAGAAGGTGCTGTCGACCGCGTCGCGGCGGGCATAGGGCGACGCCACCAGGAGAACCGACCGGTGCGCGTCCACGTGGTCGGGGCCGTTCTGCGCGTCGTCTTCGAGCACGAAGACCGCGAGCGATGCCCACGCTGGTGATTGCGAGAGGCGCTCGACGATCAAGCCGAGTGCGAGATCGTTGTCGGCCACCATGGCCCGGGGGGTGGGTCGTGAAGCCTGGCGGCCGAGGGTGTGGTCGCGCGGCAGCCACAGGACCACCAGGTCCGGAAAGCGGTTCTGCCGGTCCCAGCTCGTGACCGAGTCGGCGAACAGCCGTGCCCGCGTCGTGTCGAGAATGGCGAGCACGAACCCGGGGTAGTTCGCGGCCGTGATGTCCTTCAGGCCGGGGATGTTGGTGCGCCCGGTGCGCGTGCTGGTTGAGTCGTCGTCGGACTCGGTCATCTCGCCGAAGTTCACCACCCAGAGTCGGTTGCGCTGCGCGGCGTCCCACAGGTAGGTCCCGCCCGGATTGGCGAGGTCCTCTCCGCTCGTCAGGTCCCACTCACGCCGACTCGAATAGATCTGGGGCCACGTCTTCTCGTTGTAGTCGCTCGCATATCCCCGGTCGGTCCATTCGTGGCCGTCTGCCGAGACTTCGCCGTTCACATAGAAGTTGTCGAACAGCACCCAGCGAGCGGCGATCGCGTGCGCGTTAGGCGTCACGGCGTTGTCGAAGATCGCAAGCCGCGCGTCGCCGTTGCCGCGGGCCACGTCGCCCAATACCTGATCGTAGGTCCGGTTCTCCCGAATGATGTAGACCACGTGCTTGAGCTCGGGCGGGCGGTCAGAGGATCGGACTGTCGGACCCAGGCGCGCGTTCGAAAACGGACTCAGGGCGTACACCTGACTCGTGTATCGCCGGAGCCCTGCGGAGTCCGGCACCGGGATGATCGACAGCGAACCGGTGATGACGTTGCCGATGTACGTTCCGTCCGGATTCGCGCCCGAGCTGCTGCCCTTTCCGTTCGCGACGTAGAGGGTGCGCCCGTCCCCGGAGGTGGCGACGGCGCTGGGATACCACCCGGCCGGGATGAGTCCCGCGACACGCATACCCTTTGCGCCCAGGCGCACCACGGCCACCGCGTTGCTCCCCGCCATGGCGACGTACAGGGTGCGCCCGTCGGGAGAGAGGGCGAGCGCGTTGGGATCGCTCCCCGGAGGTGCGTGCGGCGCGAGCGCGACCGTGAGCTGCTCGCGCACCTGGCCCGTCGCGAGATCGACGCGCGCCACGCCGTTCGCCCCCGCAAGCGCAACGAACAGGTCCGAGCCGCGCAGAGCCAGGGCGGAGGGATGGGGCCCGACGAAGACGGCGGACCGCGAGACGGGTGGACTGACGGACAGGTCGATGACGGAGACGGTCGAGTCGCCCCAGTTGCTGACGTAGAGGGCGGCACCGTTTGCGACGGCGGTGTAGGGGCGGTGACCCACGGCCACGACCCCGCGCCGCTCGAGCGTGGCGGCGTCGATGAAGTAGACCGAATCGCTCAGGTTGCCGACCACGGCCACCAGACCCTGCCGCTGCAGGAGCGCGAGGCCGGCGGTGAAGAGCTTCGCGCCGGAATCGGCGAACGCCACGCTGTCCCTGATCCACGACGCGCCGCCTTGCCACGCGAAGCGATATACCCGGTTGGTCGCGCCGCCGCTCGCCCACACGGTGTCGCGCCAGTCCCGACCTGTGCGCGCCAGGCCGAGCCACGCCGCCGGCAGCGTCACGTTCCACACGACCCGAGCCCGCACGGGGTCGATGCGCATCAGACTGTTCTCGCCGTAGCCGTCGTTGGTGACGATGACAGACCCATCGGAGAGCGTCACGAGGTTCAAGGGCAGCGTGCCGACCGGGACGACACGCCCGGCCGGACGGATCCGCCAGCCCGAGGGAAGCAACGTGGACCCGTCCGGCAACGAGCCCGGGACGAGACGCGTGGCGAGGAGCGCGGCGCCGGCGATAGCGGGCAGCGCGAGCAGGGAGCGTTTGAGCATGGGGCAGAATATGGCCGCTCGCGGGAGCGCTGGCATCCCCTTAGCCTTAGGCGCGATGACCGGGCTGATCTTTCATCTGATCCCGCATACCCACTGGGACCGTGAGTGGTATCTGCCGCGCGCCGCGCTGCAGGCCCGGCTGGTGGCCGTCACCGGCGATCTCATCGAGCGGCTGCAGGCACAGCCGGCCTACCGCAGCTTTCTGCTCGACGGTCAGACGGTGCTGGTCGAGGACTACCTGCGGGCCTGCCCCGATCGTGAAGGCGACGTGCGGACGCTCGTGAAGACGGGCCGGCTACAGGTGGGGCCGTGGTACGTACTCCCCGACGAGCAGATCCCGTCGGGCGAAGGGCTCGTGCGGAATCTGCTGCTCGGGGCCGCCGACGCGGAGCGGTTGGGCGGGCGGCTCGACGTGCTCTACTCACCCGACGCCTTCGGGCATCCCGCGGCATGGCCGACGCTGGCGCGCGAGTTCGGGATCCGGTACGGCGTGGTATGGCGTGGCTTGGGGGGCGAGACCGGGCAGGAACGCGACCTCTACCGCTGGCGCGGGCTCGACGACAAGGAGGTCCTGCTGTGGCACTTGCCCCGCGCGGGGTACGAGATCGGGGCTACGCTGCCCGCCGACGCCCAGCGCCTGTTCGCTGCCTGGGCGCCGGTGCGCGGCGCGCTGGTGCAACGCGCGACCGGCAAGCACGTCCCGGTCTTCATCGGCGCGGATCACCACGGCGCGCATCCCGACGTGCCGCGGCTCCGCGACCTCCTCGCCGAGCTCGACCCGCAAAGCGCGTTCCGCGTGTCACGACTCGACGAATTCTTTCAGGCCGCCGCGGACGGCGCGAAGCCGGCGCCCCTCGCGGGTGAGCTGCGCTGGTCCTATCGCTATGCGTGGACGCTACAGGGCGTGCACGGGACGCGGGCCCCGCTCAAACGACGCTATGCCGCGGCCGAGCTGACGCTCACGCGCGTGGCCGAACCGCTCGCGGCGCTGGCGCGGCGCGCGGGCGGGCGCGACCGCCGGCCGGTGCTCGAGCTCGCGTGGCGTGCGTTGGTGCGCTGTCAGTTCCATGATGCCATCGCGGGCTGCGCGGCCGACGACGTCGCGCGCGCGGTCGAGTCGCGCCTCACGAGCGTCGAGGCGCTGTCGGGGGAGGTGGTACGGGGCAGTGTGCACGACCTCGTGCACCACGACCCCGATGCGGCGCGCGGCCGCGCGGCCTCGCCATCGCCGACGCTCGTGATCTGGAATCCCGCGGCCCGTCCCCGCCGCGGGGTGATGATCGCCGACGTCACGCTGTTCCGGCGCGACGTACTGGTCGGCCCGCGCGGGGATCGGGTGCCGCGGGAGGGGCAGGGCTACCGGCCGTTCGCGCTCGCGACCTCGGATGGCCACACCGTTCCGGTGCAGCTGCTCGACCGTCGGATCGGGACGGAGCGGCTGGACGCGGCGCACCATTACCCGGACCAGGACGAGGTGGACGAGGTGCGGATCGCGTTCCGGTCGCCGACGGTGCCGGGGCTGGGGTTGGCCAGCGCCGGCCTGGCGGCAGGTGCCACGGGAACGCGCGGTACTCGACCTCCCGGCGAAGGCGCGCTCGTGAAGGGACGCTCGCTCGTCAACCATTGGATCGAGGTCGCGCTCGAGCCCACCGGGGCCCTCACGTTGCACGACCGGCGCTCGGGGCAGCGCTTTAGCGATCTGCTCCGAATCGAGGACAGCGGCGACGCCGGGGATACGTACACCTATTGCCCGCCGACTCGCGACCGGCTCATGCGCTCGACGGGTCCGATCAAAGTCCAGCGACTGGCAGCGGGGCCGCTCGTGGCGGCCCTCGAGGCGCGGTTCGAGATCCGGGACCGCGTGGTGATACGGCTGGTCGCCATCGTGTACGCCGACAGTCCTATGGTCCGCTGCATCCTCGACATCGACAATCAGGCGGCGTGGCATCGCTTGCGCGCGCGATTGCCCGTTGGCCTCACCGCCGCCGCCGCCGTCGCGGGGACGGCGTTCGGCAGCATGGCGCGGCGGCCGGTGAGCGTCGATCCGGCGGATTTTTCGCTCGAGACCCCGGTCCGCACGGCGCCGGCGCAGGGGTTCGTAGCGGCGGCGTCCGGGGCACGCGGGCTCGCGCTCTTCGCGCCGGGCTTCTTCGAGTACGAGTGGACCGGTCGGGGGGACCTGCTCGTGACCCTGCTGCGCGCGGTTGGCGAGCTGTCGCGTGGTGACCTCCCGACCCGACCGGGTCACGCGGGCTGGCCGACATCCACGCCGCTCGCGCAATGCCCGGGGCGGACTCGCGTGGAGCTGGCCATCGCCCCGGTTTCAGAGGCCGAGCTCGAGTCAGGCGACACGCTGCCCGCGCTGTGGGAAGACGCGTTCCTGCCGCTGCGCGGGTTCTGGCTGCGCGACGCCCTGGACCTCGCGCCGACGCCGGTCGACATCGCGCTCGAAGGGTCGGGGCTCGTGCTGTCGGCCGTGAAGCCCGCGCAGCAGGGCTCCCCCCTAGTGCTGCGCTGCTACAACGCGACCGGCCGGAAGACGGCGGGGGCGTGGCGATTCGGTGAGAGTGTGAAGAGCGCCCACCGCGTGCGCGCCGACGAGCGCGAATCGGTCGCGCTGGTGCTCGAGGGGCGAGGCAAGACGGTGCGGTTCGTCGCCGAGCCGCACGAGGTTGTGACCATTCTGGTGACGTGAAGTGCGGAGTGTGGAGTGCGGAGTGCGGAGTTACAACGGGGAGTCGGTCGCGGCGTGACGCTCAGCTTTACATTCCGCATTCCGCACTCCGCATTCCACACTGGGAGGAGGGGTACTTGAAGGAGCACCACCTTTCCGTCAAGCGCACCGCGCGCTATTTCGCTCTGGGGGACTCAACCCGCGCGGGGGAGGTGTGGTTTGTGTGTCACGGCTACGGCCAGCTCGCGTCGCGATTCCTGGAGAAGCTTCGCGTGCTCGACGATGGGCGGCGCTATCTCGTGGCCCCCGAGGGGCTGTCGCGGTTCTATCTGAGCGAGAGTCCGACGGAGCGCCGCGTCGGCGCAAGCTGGATGACACGCGACGATCGGCTCGCCGAGATCGACGATTACGTGCGATACCTCGATGCCGTGTACGCGGAGGTGTTCGAATCCCTCGATCGCGCGCGTGTGACAGTGCACGTCTTGGGGTACTCCCAGGGGGCTTCCACGGTGAGCCGATGGGTTGCCATGGGGAAGGCCAAGATCGATCGTCTGACGTTGTGGGGCGGCGAGTTTCCGCCCGATCTCGATCTCACGCTCGAGACCGTCGTCAATCGGTTGCGCGCCGCGCGGATGACCCTCGTCTATGGACGCTCGGACGAGTACATCACTCCGAAAGTAGTGTCGGGCATACTCGAGCGGTTGCGTCAGCACGGGATTCCGTACGAAGAGATTCCGTTCGATGGCGGTCATGAACTGAACGAGGCCGTGCTCCGACGCCTAGGTGCGTAGACGTTGCGTCTGGGACCTCGCCGCTGGATCGAGTGCATCCTGGAGTGCATCGCCCAGCAGCGTACAAGCCACCACGACGAGCACCAGCGCGATCCCCGGTGCCGCCGCAACCCAGGGCGCATTGACCAGCGTATCCCGTCCCGACGCGATCATGTTGCCCCACGACGGCGTCGGCGGCTGGACGCCGACCCCTAGGAACGACAAGCTGGCTTCGAGCGTGATCGCATTCCCCAGGCCGAGGGCCGCCGAGACAATCACGGGGGTGAGGGCGTTGGGGAGGATATGGCGCGCCAGCACGCGACGCCGCGATAAGCCGAGCGCGACCGCGCCCTCGACGAACGGGCGCGCGGCGAGCGACCGCACCTCGCCGTGCACCAGCCGCGCGACCGACATCCAACCGGTGAGACCCAGCACCACGATGACCAGCACGGCGCTGGGCCGTACCATGGCCGCGAGCAGCAACAGCAAGACCACGCGTGGGAGTGCGAGGACGAAGTCCGTGAGCGCGAGCAGCGCCGTCTGTACGGGCCCCGGCCAGAACCCCGCGGCCCCGCCCACCAGCACGCCAACCACGACCGACAGCAGGACGGCCAGCGCCCCGACGGCGAGCGAGACGCGCGCTCCGTAGACCAGTCGCGTCCAGACGTCCCGCCCGAAGCGGTCGGTACCCAGCGGATGGAAGCTGCCGGAGGGGTCCGTGGCGAGGGGCGGCAGGAATCGCGTGGCCACGACGTCGCGCTGCGCCGTCGGAGTGCCGCTCGAGACGAGCGGCCCGGCGACTGCGGCGCTGGTCACGATCGCAAGCACCGCCACTCCGAACGCGGCCCGGCGGTCCCGCCACAGTTTCCTCACGTCTCTCCTTTGCCGCGCCGGATGCGCGGGTCGATCCACGCGACGCCCAGGTCGGTCAGCAGGTTTCCCGCGACCACCAACACGGCGGTGACCGCGGTGGCTGCCACGACCACGGGATAGTCGCGGGCCAGGACCGCCTCGACCAGGCGCCGGCCCACCCCGGGCCATGCAAACACGGTCTCCACGAGCACCGCACCGGAGAAGAGCGCCGGGAGGGAGAGGCCGAGCAGGGTGACGACAGGGATCAGCGCATTACGTGCAACGTGGCGTCGTGTAACCTGGAATGCCGTCAATCCCTTAGCCTCGGCCGTTCTCACGAACGGTTGGTTTCTGACGTCGCGCATCGCGCCGCGCACGAACCGCGCGGCGCCGCCGACGCCGATCAGCGTGAGGGTGGCGAGCGGCAGCGCGAAGTGGCGCAGCCGGTCGGCGAGGCGGCCCCAACCGGTCAGCTCGTTGACATCGACACCGGTCGCACCGAACGCCGGGAGCCAGTGCGCCCAGTACGTGAACGCCATCGCGAGCATGAGTCCGAGCCAGAACCCCGGCAGCGCGAACAGGGTGACGGTGGTGACGGAGAGCGCCGCGTCGACGCGTGGGCCCGCGCCGGACTGCCAGGCCCCGACCGCGAGGCCGAGCAGATAGCTGAGGATGAGCGACGTGCCCACGAGCGCTAAGGTCGCGGGCACGGCTTCGCCGAGCAGGTCGCGCACCGGGCGGCCCGTGGCGATGCTCCGGCCCCAGTCCCCGCGGACGAACCGGCCGAGCCAGATCCCGTACTGCGCCGCGAGGGGCCGGTCGAGCCCGAGGGCGCGCCGCTGGGCCGCGAGCTGGGCGGGCGTGGCGGTCGGCCCGAGCAGGCGCTCCACGGGATCCCCCGGCGCCAGCCGCACCAGCAAGAACGTGAGCGTGACAACCCCGGCAATGACGACGGCCCCGGCCAGGGTGCGGGTCCCGACGTGGGCGAGCATGCGCCGAATCTCGCGCGACCCGCCGAGGCCCGCTAGAATGCGGGCGTGCGGCGACGAGCGCTGTGGCTGGTGACCGGAGCGATGGTGATCGCGGCGTGCGGCTCGGGAGCCGCGCGCCGAGGTCGCACCGTGGTGTACGCGTCGGGAGCGGACCTCCAAAGCGTGAACCCGCTGCTCACCGTGCACCCGTTTGCCAAGCAGGTAGAGCGCTACGTCCTGCTCACCACGCTCGTGCGATACGACTCGGCGCTCGTGCCCCGGCCGTATCTCGCGCGCGCTTGGACCTGGTCCGAAGACCGGAAGAGTCTCACCTTCCGACTGCAGCCGGGCGTGCGCTGGGGCGACGGTGCGCCCACGACGGCTCGCGACGTCGCATGGACGCTCTCGGCAGCCAGGGACGCGGCGACCGGGTATCCACGCCTGAACGATTTCGCGGACGTGGCGTTCGTGAATGACCCCAACGATTCTACGGTAGTGATTCGGTTCGCCCATTCCCAGGACGCGATACCGGACGTGCTCACCGACCTCGCCATCCTCCCCGCCCGCCTGCTCGACTCGATTCCCCGCGCGGAGCTGCGGCGCGCCGCCTGGAACGAGCACCCGGTCGGCAACGGGCCGTTCCGCTTCGTGGCGCACGAGGCAGGCCGCCGCTGGGTGTTCGCCGCCAACCCGGACTTCCCGGCCGTGCTCGGTGGACCGCCGGCGTTGGAGCGGTTCATCGTCGTCGTCGTGGACGAGCCGACGACCAAGCTCGCCGCGCTCACGGCGGGCGAGGTCGATTTCGCCGGCATTCAACCCGCGCATGCCGCGTTCGTCCGCAAGAACCCGGCGCTCACTGTGCTCGACTACCCGCTCATCATGCCGTACGGGATCGTCTTCAACACGCGCAACCCGCCGTTCGACGATGCCCACGTGCGGGTCGCCGTGGCGCTCGCGCTCGATCGCCGGGAGATCGTCGATGGCTACCTCTTCGGCTTCGGCGCGGTGGCGGACGGCCCGGTCCCACCGGGCGTTCCCGGGTACGCCCCGGTGCGTCCCATGCCCACGAACCCGGACTCGGCGCGCCGGCTGCTGGGCGGCCGGCGCATCGCGTTCGAGCTGCTCGCCGTCGGGAGCGGCGAAGGGGCCCTCGAGCAGATGGTGCAGGCCCGGCTCGGGGCCGTCGGCTTCGACGTCGCGATCCGCCAGCTCGAGCTCACGGCGTTCCTCGCGCGAGTGAACGCCCGGCAGCGGGACTTCACCGCGGCGGTCGTGGGCACGCCGGGCGATGCGGGACTCGGATACTTGACGACCCTCGCCGAGCTGGCGGGGGTGCGACCCGCGCCCGATCCTGCCAGTGCGCAACGCTTGTTCCGGGATTCACTTCCCGTCGCATTCCTTTACCACGCACGGGGCGTGCAGGGGATGAACCGCCGGGTGAGCGGCGTGCGGATGGACGTGCGGGGGGAGTTGCCGACCGTCGCGGCGTGGCGGACGGAGCCGTGAGACGGCGCGATCAGCCGACTGAATTCCATGCGACCGCCCCCGTCCGCCTCGACTTCGCCGGCGGCTGGACCGACGTCCCGCCGTTCTCGGCGCGCGAGGGGGGCGTCGTCGTGAACGGGGCGATCGAGCTCGCGGCGCGGGTCGCCGTACGGATCGGTGGACGCCTGATCCGCCTGGTCTCGGAAGACCTGGGCGAAGAGCTCGAGTGCGCCGACTCGGGCGGCCTCGTGCTCGACGGCCGGCTCGATCTCCTGAAAGCCGCGCTGCGCATGCTCCCGGTGCAGGCAGCGTGCTCGATTACGACGCGTTGCGACGCGCCGCCGGGATCGGGACTCGGCAGCTCCGGCGCCATGGATGTAGCGCTCGTCGCCGCGCTTGCCTTGGCCCGCGCGGAGCGGTGGACCGCCCGCGAGATCGCGGAGCAGGCGTGGTATCTCGAGACGGTCGAGGCGAACATCCCCGGCGGAAAGCAGGATCAGTTCGCCGCGGCCCTCGGTGGTTTTCAGCGACTCACCTTCCGGGATCCCGACGTCGGGGTCGAGCCCATCACCCTCGACCCAGCGTTCGCGACGGCCCTCGCGCGTCGCACGGTGCTGTGCTATACCGGTCGGTCGCGCGTTTCGGGTGCCACCATCGCGCGCGTGATGGGCGCGTACGAGCGCGGGGATCCGCGGGTCACGGGCGCGCTGCGAGCCATGAAGGACGTGGCTGCCGCGATGGCGGAGGCGTTGCGCGCGGGAGACGTTGCCCGTGTCGCCACGCTGCTTTCGGACAACTGGACGCATCAGCAGGCGCTCGATCCGGGAATGCGCACACCCGAAATGGCCCAGCTCGAGAACACGTTGACGGCCGCAGGGGCGCTCGGCGGGAAGGCGGCGGGGTCCGGGGCTGGAGGCTCGATGTTCTTCGTCACCGGGGACGATCCCGCGCCGGCCATCGCCGCGGCGCGCGCCGCCGGCGCGACGGTCCTCCCGGTGCGGTGGGCGCTCGAAGGGGTCCGCGCATGGTGACGGCCGAGGAGCTGACAGCGCGGCGGGAGGAGATCGCCGCCGCGCCCGATCTCGCGGCCCTGCTCGCGCACCTCACCGAGCGCGCGGCGCCGCTTCTGGCCCGCCTGCCGCCTATCCCGGAATCGAAGGCGCTGCTCTCGACCGATGGCGGCATCTGTCCCGAGGACGGCGCCGCCTTCGTATTCGACCCGTGGAATCCGACGGCGCACCGCTGTCCGCGGTGTGGGAAAACCTTCACCGGGGAGCGCCACGACCGTCATTGGGCCCGCTACCAGCACCTGTGGCTCGCGGAGCGCGCTGCGCACCTCGCCACGCTGGCGGCGCTCGGCGACGATGCGCGAGCGGCCGATCGAGCCCGCGAGATCCTCCGGGCCTACGCCCAGCGCTACTTTCGCTACCCCAACCGCGACAACGTGCTGGGGCCGAGTCGGCTGTTCTTTTCCACGTACCTGGAGTCCATCTGGATCGGCAACTATGTCGCGGCGGCCGTCCTGCTGCGCGCCAGCGGCAAGCTCGATGATGCCACCGCACAAGAGGTGAGCCGGGTAGCCGACGAGGCGGCGAACCTGATCGGGGAGTTCGACGAGGGGTTCTCGAACCGCCAGACATGGAACAACGCAGCGCTGGCCGCGATCGCCGGCTGGTTCGAGGACGAAGACCTCGCCAAGCGCGCCATCGAGGGTCCCACCGGGCTGCTGGAGCATCTGTTACGCGGCTTTGGACGGGACGGGATGTGGTACGAGGGGGAGAACTACCATCTGTTCGCGCTGCGCGGGCTCCTCACGGGGGCGGCGTGGGCGCGCCTCGCCGGCGTGGACATTTTCGCCGAGCCCAAGCTCGGTGCGCGCGTTCGGGCGGCGCTGCTCGCGCCTGCGCTCACGGCGTTGCCCGACTTCACGTATCCCGCGCGTAAGGATTCGCGGTTCGGCGTGTCCTTGGCGCAACCGGCGTATCTCGAGCTGTGGGAGATCGGGCTGGCAAATCTCGGGATGCGGGATGCGGGGAGCGGGACGCGTGAACTCTCCAGCTGGCTGGCCGCTTTATATCAACGCCCCGCACCGGCTCCGGAGCTCTTCGAATCGTACCTCCATGACGCACCAATCGCATCCCGCATCTCGCATCCCGCATCTCCCATCCCGCATCCCGCGTCCCGCACGACGTTGTCGTGGTGGTCGCTTGTGTTCATGACTCCCGAGCTTCCATCCGATGCTCCACCCTGGTCGCCCGGGAGTCTCCTCCTCGAGTCGCAAGGCCTCGCCGTGCTGCGCACTGGCGATCGCTATGCGAGCCTCGAGTGCGGCCCGTTCGGGGGCGGACACGGGCACCCCGACCGGCTGCATCTCACCCTGCATGCCGATGGCGTGCACTGGTTGGCCGATCCCGGAACGGGGTCCTACGTCTCGCGCGACCTCTTTTGGTATCGGTCGACCCTGGCGCATAATGCTCCACGGCTGGACGGCGTGTCACAGTCCCCGGGCGCAGCGGTGTGCGAGGCATTCGACACCTCGGGCGAGTGGGCCTGGGTTCGTGGTCGCTACGGCGAGATCGCGCGCACCGTCGTTGCCGGCCCCGCGTACGTGCTCGATGTGATAGAGCTGGCGAGCCGTAGCGAGCACGTACTCGAGCTGCCATGGCACTTCGTGGGGGCGGGGGATGTGGGACGGGGGAGGTGGACGTCCGGGGAGCTCGCGGACGAGTTCGTGTCGCGAGTGGAGAAACTCGTCCCGGAGGGCGCGGCGCCGCTGGTGCTCGAGCTGGCGGCCGGGCCGCGCGTCCTGAAGGGGTTTCTGTCGTTCGACGGCGAGCTGGTGCGGGCAGAGGGGCCTGGGCGACCGGGAGACGAGAAGCGGGCGACGTTCTACGTCATGCGGGCCGCCGGCCGAAGTGCACGTCTCGTGACCGTGCTGGCGCCGGTCGGCGACACCGCGCCGGTGCGTGCCGTCCGCGTACAGGGGAGCGTGATCGAGATCGAAAGGGCGCAGCATGCAGTCGACCAGCACACCGCCACGGCGCTCGGCTGGGAAATCGTGACCAGCTCCGGACGGATTCGGCTCGCGGGCGCGCGCGCGCCAGAGCCGCCGCTCGCACCCCTCCTGGAGCTCGAAAAGCCGACGCCCGTCGTGGGCGCTGCGCTGCGGGTGTCCTCGCCCCCGCCGCTCGACGGAACGCTCGACGGTTTTGATACGAGCGAGCCGCTCCGGCTCGAGCTCGAGGATCAGTATCGCCGCAGCGAAGAGCCCTATCCGGGCTCGGACGACTTTGCCGCCGTCGCCCACGCGGCCTGGGACGACGACGCACTTTACCTCGCGGTCGACGTCGTGAAGCCCGAGCTGTGCATTCGGCCAGGAGGCGCGCCGCCGCTGCGCCTCGACAACGAGCCGGACGACATCCATTCGGACGGTCTGCAAGTGTACGTCGCGGGGGACGAAGACGGGGACGACCGTGTCGGGTATCTCGTTGTCCCTGAGACCGGCGCGCCAGGGCTGCGGGTGCGGGCCACCAGCGATACATCGGCTGATCCGGGCAGCGTCCGGGGGGCGTGGCGGCGTACCGACCGCGGCTACACGGTGACGCTGGGCATCGCGTGGCCCGAATGGCAACGCGCGCATGTCGGCGGGCGGCTGCGGTTCGACCTACTCGTGAACGAGATGTTGCCGGGTCGCACGCGACGCGCCGGACAACTCGTCTGGAGCGGCGGGAACGGCTGGGTGTTTATCCGGGGCGATCGGCAGGCACCGGAGCAGTTCGGGATCTTGGAGCTGGTGGGATGAGCGTCGCCGTCGTCTTGCACGAGCCCCAGGACCTGGTCAACATCGCCCACGTGGTGCGGGCGCTCAAGAATTTCGGCTTTCGCGACCTCCGGTTGGTGAGCCCGCGCGAGTACGACCCGTATCGGGTCGAGGGCATCGCGCACCAGACGCAGGACGTGCTGGCGCGCGTGGCCCGGTTCGATCGCCTGGAGGACGCGCTGCTCGACTGCGTGCACGTCGTGGGGTTCACGGCGCGAGGCCGCACGGCGAAGCGCAATCTGCAGCGCCCGCGGGAAGCCGCCGCCGAGATTCTGACACGCGGGGAAGCCGGCCCGGTCGCGCTACTGTTCGGGCGGGAAGACAAGGGGCTACCCAACGAGGCGCTCGATCGCTGCCACCGCGTGGTGACCATTCCCACGAGCCCCGCGTATCCTTCTCTCAACCTGGCGCACGCCGTGGTGCTGATGTTGTACGAGCTGGCGCTGGCGCGCGGCGACGAGCAGCGGCCGTTCAAGGCGCCGCGCCGCGAGGGACCGCCGGCGACAGTGGACGACCTGGAGCGGCTGTTCGCGGATGTCGAGGCGGCGCTCCGCGCTATCGATTTCTTCAAGACGCGTCAGGTCGACGGTGTGATGCGGACGCTGCGAGAGGTGCTTCATCGCACGCCACTCGATCAGCGCGAGGCAAAGCTGTTACGGGCGATGGCCATCGAGGTGGTGAAATACGGTGAGCGACTGGCGCGTTCCCGGCTTCACGTCGACCGGTAGCAAGCGGCCCGACGCGCTGTTCGGCGCCGACGCGGACGCGGGATCGCCGACGCGCATGACGCGCGCGTCGGGGTATCGTGTATGGGATGCCGCGGGCCGCGAGTACGTCGACTACGTGATGGCGCTCGGCGCCGTGGCGCTCGGCTACGGGCACCCCGCGGTGAATCGCGCGGCCGAGCACGCGATCGCGGCCGGCGTCGTCGGGCCGCTGCCGCCGGTGCTCGAGGAAGAGCTGGCCGATGCGCTCGCGATGCGGATCCCGTGGCTCGAGCAGATGCGATTCCTGAAGACGGGTGCGGAGGCGGTGGCGGCGGCGGTGCGGCTCGCCCGGGTGGCCACCGGGCGCGACCGTGTCCTCGGGTGCGGATATCATGGCTGGCTCGACTGGTCGCAGGGCGGGGAAGGCGTGCCCGCGGCGACTCGGGCGCTGTATGCCGAGATCCCCTTCAACGATGTCGATGGCACCCGTCGACTGATCCGGGAGGCAGGCGACCGTTTGGCCGTGGTCGTCATCGAGCCGGTGGTCGTGCTCGAGCCCACGCGCGAATGGCTCGAGGCGTTGCGCGCGGAGACGACGCGCGTCGGCGCGGTGCTCGTGTTCGACGAGATCAAGACGGCGTTTCGGGTGGCGATCGGCGGCGCGGCCGAGCGCTATGGCGTGCGGCCCGACCTCGCGGTGTTGGGTAAGGCCATCGCGAACGGGTTTCCCCTCGCCGTGGTGGGGGGACGGGCGGACCTGATGGCCGGCGTGGCGCGCACGTGGATTTCTTCCACGCTTGCGACCGAGAGTGTGGCACTCGCCGCGGCGCGGGCGACGCTGGAGGTCTTCGCGCATAAAGATGTGTGCGGGCACCTGCACCGGATGGGCACTCGGTTGCTCCACGGGCTCCATCGGTTGCACCGCAAGCACGCCGACCTCGTGACCGGGGTGGGCGGGATCGCGGAGATGTGCTTTCTCCATTTCGCGAGCGAGAATATTTCGCGCGATGTGGCGCGGGGATGTGCGGCGCGGGGGCTGCTGTTCAAGCGGACGGCGTACAACTTCGTGTCGCTGGCGCACGACGAGGAGACGATCGACCGGACACTTGAGACGCTCGGTGAAGTTCTGACGAAGGTTGAGCGCCCGGGAGGTTCGGGCGCTAGAATTCCAGCGTGACCCTCCAGCGCAAGCTGCTCTTGGGCTTCTCCCTCATGGTGATCCCGGCCCTGCTGGTCGGCGTTCAGGCGATTCGCACCAACGGGCTGGTGCGCGGCACGCTCGAGTCGCTGGGGGAGCGATTGGCCCGTTCGCGGACGTACGCTGAAGTGGAAGACGCCATGTTCAACCAGACCCAGGTGATCTGGCGCTACCTGAGCGGAGATCCCGCGGCGAAGAAAGAGTTCCCCCTCACCGAACAGGTCGTCGCCTTCTGGCTCGATCGCTGGAGCGCGGGACTGCCACCAGACGAGCTCAAGCTCGCGGACGGTGTCCGCGGAATCGAGAAGGATATCCGGGCGGTCGCGGGTCAGGTGTTCAAACTGCACGACGCCGGCCGGCACGATGCGGCCGCCGTCCTGGCACGACAGGAGCTGGTCGAGCGTCTGCAGCCGGCCCTGGCGGAGGTCAACCGGGAGATCTACCGCCGAGCGCGTGAGTTCAGCGTCCAGGCGGCCTTCGTACAGGTAGCGGGGATCGTGGACGCGGAACGGCGTGTCCTGTGGGGGATCGTCGCGCTCGCGCTCGCGGCCGGCCTGCTGGCGTCGTGGCTCATCTCCCGCAGCCTGGCGCGCCCGCTCAACGAGCTGCGGCACGCGATGGCCGTCGTCGGCGCGGGCGACCTGGATCACGCGATCGAGCCGCGCTCCTCGGATGAGATCGGCGACCTGGCGCGCGCGTTCGCGCAGATGACCGAGCGGCTCCGCCA
>Ga0075433_10001419_pt1 | contig 17646 bp, 12 predicted proteins | sample RhiMethybrSRZTD2_FD_75299 | JGI IMG/M metagenome (GOLD analysis project Ga0075433, IMG submission 75299) | Populus rhizosphere microbial communities from Tennessee, USA - Rhizosphere MetaG P. TD hybrid SRZTD2 | ecosystem: Host-associated > Plants > Roots > Rhizosphere > Soil | place: USA... | reverse complement strand
CGCCACCGCCGAGCGAACGCGCGCGCGTGCGCGATTGAGATCCGCATCGACCAGCGCGCGATACGCATCGCCGATCGCGGGAAGCATGTCGCCGCGCCCGTGCGCCGCGACGAGCCCGACGAAGTCGCGCACGAGCTGGCCGAGGCCGAGTCGCTGCGCGATATCGTCGGCGGCCGCCCGCTTGGCGGCGGCCGACACGCCAGGCCGCGCGAAGAAATGCGCAAGCTCGGCATCCTCCCGCACCAGCTGCACGACCTCCGCCAGCTCGGCGCCGATGCGTTCGGCCTGCGAACGCTCGCGCGCCAGCTCGTACAGAGCCTTGGCGTACGAGCGCGCAGCGGCGTGAGACTTCACCGGCCGATCCGCGCGATCGCGTCGTCCACCACGCGGCGGTGCTCTTCGTCGTGCATGCTCTTGCGTACAAGCTTCTCGGCGACCGCGATCGCGAGGTCGCTCACCTCGCGCCGCAACTCCTCGCGCGCGCGCCGAATGTCCGCGTCCGTCTGAGCTTTCGCGGACTCCACGAGCTGCTGCGCCTCGCGGCGCGCTGCCTCGACCAGCTTGCGCTGCTCGTCGGCGGCTTCCTTGAGCGCGGCCGCGCGAATCGATTGCGCCTCCGCATACGCGGCGCGCAGGCGCTCGGCGTTCTCCTCCTGCTGCTTCGCGGCCGCGGCGCGCGCCGCCTCCGCCGCCTCGAGCGAGGTCCTGATGGCCGCGGAACGCTCTTCCATCTTTGCCAGCAGCGGCTTGTAGAGGAGCCGATAGAGGATCGCGAGGAGGATGAGGAAGTTGAGCATCTGGATGATCAGCGACTTGTCGAGGCTGATCAGTCCGCCGCTCTCACCATGCTCACCGCTCTCCGCCGCGAAGAGCAGCGCCGGAACGAGGATCAGGCAGACGGACGCGATGCAACCGAGCCACGCGGAACGACGCTGGAGCATTGGGCAGATTCTCCCGGTCAGTGACGCCGCAGAAGGTTTGTGAAAACTATCACCTGAATCTGGGCTCTGTCAATCAGCGGCGAATTACGCCGCCGCCGATCACGAGGTCGTCACGGTACCACACCACCGACTGCCCCGGGGTGATCGCGCGCTGGGGCTGGTCGAAGACCACTTCGGCCTCCTGTTCATCCGTCGCGACGACAGTGGCCGCCGCCGGCTGGTGGCTGTGGCGAATCCTCGCCTGCACGCGCATCGGCGACCGCGGCGGGTCGCAGGCGATGAAATTTACGTCGGTGGCGCTGAGCCGGTCACGCTCGAGATCAACGTCAGGGCCAACGACGAGGCGGTTCGCTGCCGCGTCGATCTCGGTCACGTAGAGCGCCGTGCCGCGCCCGACGCCGAGACGCCGCCGCTGACCGACTGTAAACCCGGCGACACCCGAGTGCGTGCCGAGCGTACGACCCTCGCGATCGACGATGAGACCTGGCTGGAACATGCCGGGATCGCGGCGGCGCAAAAAGCCGCGATAGTCGTCGTCGGGAACGAAACAAATCTCCTGACTCTCCGGCTTGTCGGCGGTCACGAGGCCGAGCCGTCGCGCGTGCGCGCGGACCTCTTCCTTATCGAGGTCCCCCACGGGAAAATATGCGGCGGCCAGCTGCGCCTGCTCGAGCGGCCAGAGGAAGTCCGACTGATCTTTGCGCGTGTCGCGCGCACGTCGAAGCAGCCAGCGTCCAGTCGTCTCATCGCGCGTTACGCGCGCGTAGTGACCCGTCGCGACCCCGGCGGCGTCCCACGCGCGTGCCCGCGCAAGCAATGAGCCGAACTTCAGATCGACATTACAGGCGAGGCACGGCACGGGCGTGCGTCCACGTCGGTATGCGTCGGCGAACGGCCCGACGACCGCCCGATCGAACTCCGATTCCATGTTGAGCACGTAGTACGGGATCCTTAGATCGCGCGCCACGCGCCGGGCGTCCTCGACTGCTTCGGTGCCACAGCAGGAACCGAAGCGCTGCGTGGGATCAGTCGACTCTTTCCACGGCCACACGCGCATCGTGACACCGATGACGTCGAAGCCGCGTTCCACCAGAAGCGCCGCGGCAACCGAAGAGTCGACGCCCCCGGACATCCCGACGACGATACGAGTCATAGCAACATCATAAGCCGCGTCGCAGCGCGTGCGGCCACCGCGGTGTTGTCTGTGGTCGCGCGATTCGCCGCGCTACGGTCGCGCGCCGAGCAGCTCGCCGAGCCGCTCGAGCTCTTCGGCGTTCGCGTAAGAGATCTCGATCGTGCCGAGACGTTCGCTGCCGCGAATACGGACGCGCGTCATCAGCGCCCGCTGCAGCGCGGCCTCCATCGCCGCCAGCTCGGCTGTCCGCCGACGCGGAGGCTTGGGGCTGCGAACGGTACCCCGCGCTGCTTCGACAGCTCGCGCCGATTGCTCTGCGGCGCGCACCGTCCACGAGTGGGCGACGATCTCGTCCCTCAGCCGAAGCTGATCGGCCTCGCTGGAGAGCGACAGCAGCACGAGGGCGTGGCCCATCGTCAGCCGCCCGCCGCGCAGATCGGCCTGGATCGCTTCGGGGAGTCGCAGCAGTCGCAGCGCGTTCGCGATCGACGAGCGATCGAGCCCTACCCGCTGAGCCAACTCCTCCTGCGTCCAACCAAACTGCGCGAGTAGTTTCTGATACGCTTCCGCCTCTTCCATCGGATTCAGGTCTTCGCGAAGCAGGTTTTCGACGAGAGCGATCTCGAGGCTCTGCGCGTCGGTTGCCTCGCGAACTACCGCGGGAATGCGCGTGAGACCAGCCTGGCGTGCCGCTCGCCATCGTCGCTCGCCGGCGATGAGCTGATATCCCGAGCCGTAGCGGCGGACGACGATTGGCTGTATCACTCCCGATGACCGGATCGAAGCCGCAAGCTCGTCTAATGCTGCGGAATCAAAGACTTTTCTTGGCTGGTTGGGGTTGACGTCGATGTGATCGATGGCGATGTCGTTCACCGGCTCGTCCGCTCCCGGAGTCGCAGACAGCAGAGCGCCAAGCCCGCGACCGAGGCCTCGGTTATTCATGTCGTATCACCTCACGGGTCAGGTCGAGATACGCCAGCGCGCCGCTCGATTTGAGCTCGTGCAGCATCACCGGCTTGCCATGGCTCGGAGCTTCGCTGAGCCGGACGTTGCGTGGAATGACGGTCTGGAAGATCTCTCCAGGAAAGTAGCGCTGGACCTCATCGCGGACCTGTAGCGCAAGACTCGTGCGTCCATCGAACATCGTGAGCACGATCCCCTGGATCGCTAGCCGAGGATTCAAGCGCTCGCGCACAAGCTTCACGGTCTTCAGAAGATGCGTCAGCCCCTCGAGCGCGTAGAACTCGCACTGCAGTGGTACGAGCACACGATCCGCGGCCGCTAGCGCGTTGATCGTGAGAAGCCCGAGGGACGGCGGGCAATCGATGACGACGTAGCTATACGCATCGAGCATGGGCAGCAGCGCATCGTGGAGTCGATGCTCCCGGCGGTCCAGTGAGACGAGCTCGATTTCGGCGCCGACGAGATCGATGTCCGAGGGCAGCAGGCTGAGGTCCGGTACCGCAGTGTCCCGGACCGCCTTCTCGATCGGTTCTGTACCTAGAAGGACGTGGTAGATGGTTGGGTAGAGGTCAGTCTTCGGGACGCCGAGCCCAGTCGTCGCATTGCCCTGCGGATCGAGATCAACGAGGAGAGTCCGCCGACCGGCGAGCGCCAGGCCCGCCGAGAGATTGACGGCGGTCGTCGTTTTGCCTACACCGCCCTTCTGATTCACGACCGCGACCGATCTGGCCGCCAATCCCACCCCTTCATGTTTATCGACAAACACACGGCGTCATATGACGAGGTATTTATGTTTATCGACAAACACTAGGGCCGAACGGCGCCGATCGTCAAGCTTTCCGAGCGACCCAAAACAGCCGTTTGCCACGCGGTCCTTCGACTTCGATCCAGTTACCCCCCGAGATCGCCCGGCGACGTGGGGGCCCAGCCGCAATCATCACCCCACCAGACTTCAGAACTGGAACGGTGGCAGCGAGCAGCTCGGCCGGATTCCCAGCACAACGTACGACCGCTGCGTCGTAGGACGCAGCGCCTTCCTGGTGGGCGACGTTCTCCAGCCGGTCGTTCACCACCGAGCAATGCCGAAGCCCAAGCTCGCGAACCACAGCCAACAGAAACGATACTCGCTTAGCCCGCGCCTCGAGCAGCGTGAATGAGGTCTGTTCATTAACGATCTTGAGCGGAATTCCCGGGACTCCGGCACCGGAGCCAATGTCGAGAATTCGATCGCTGGTGGAGGGGAGGAGCCGCGCGAATAACAGGCTATCGACGACAATGTGATCGATGATCCAGTTGGGCTCAGACGAGCCGACAAGGCGCTGGCTCCTCTGCCATTTAATCAATATCTGCACATACTTGACGAGGCGATCTAATTCGCGATCGGACAGCGGGCGCCCCAGAACGCTGGCGGCGTCGGTTCGAAGCGGCTCAGGCGCGAGAGCCGTTCCGGGCCTCCCGCTGCGCACCGGCCGACGCTCGGGGCCGATTCATCGACCACTGCTGCGCGATCTGCAAGACGTTCGAGACGGTCCAATACAGCACGAGCCCGGACGGCAAGTTCAGGAACATGATCGTAAAGAACACCGGCATGATCAGCATGACCTTCGCCTGGGCCGGATCACCCGAGACCGGAGTCATCTTCTGCTGCACGAACATGGTTACGCCCATCACTAACGGGAGAATGTAGAGCGGATCGATATCGGCGAGGTTGCAGATCCACAATGACTCGACCCACGACGCGCCCATCGCGCGCAACAAGCGAGCGATCGGCTGCAGGAAGTCAAAGCAGAGAAACGGCGCGTTCTGAAGCTCGGCGGAGTTCGCGACGGCGAGGTAGAGAGCGTAGAAGATCGGGATTTGCGGCAGCATCGGCAGACAACCGCCGACCGGGTTCACGCCGTGCTTCCGATAGAGCTCCATCGTCTCGCGCTGCAGTCGCTGCGGATCGCTCTTGTACTTGCTCCGCAGTGCATTGATCTGAGGCTGGAGCGTTTGCATCGCCTTCATGGAGCGCATGCTCCACACCGTGAGCGGGTAGAAGAGCACTTTCGACAGGACCGTCAGGAGAATGATCGCGATGCCGTAGTTGTAGACGTGGGCATACAGCCAATTCATGAGCGAGAGAATCGGCACCGCGAACCACTTCATCGGCAGACCGCCGCACTCGCGCGGTAACGGAAACCCGCCGAAGTTTATGGTTTCCTCGAGCCCGACCTGGTTGAGACGGTTGAATTCCTTCGGCCCTGCGTAGATGACGAAGGCGCCTTCCCACGAACCGCTTGGAGCAACGGTCGGCGCCGCGCGGAGTCCTATCGCAGTGTGAAGCGGGGTCGTCGGCTTGCTCTTTGGATCCGCTGGCTTGGGATCGGACGTGGTGAAGATCTCGAAGCCCGGTGTCTTCGAGATCAGTGCCGCTGTGTACCAGTTGCTTCCGAGCGCGATCCAGTCGCCAGCGGAAGCGGGCTGTTCGATCTGGTCGCCATTCTTCGTCGGACCTCGCAATGTGCTGAGACAGCCGTAGTGCCAGCCCGGACGGGCGAGATCGTCGGTGTAGCGCAGCTCACCTCCGGCCGACATCGCGATCGTCGTCGGATGCTGACCGAGGAACTTCGCGGTCTTGCCGCTCCATTCCTGCAGACTCGTCCACGGGAATGCAAGGAACGGCTGGCGGGCCACAGTGCCGGCGTTCTGCAGCCGGATCCTCGCATCGATCGTGTAGCTGTCGGCGTGGAATGTGAGGGTCTTGGTCACGATGAGACCATCGATCTGACCCGTGAGCGTAAGGTCGGCCGTCGGCCTATCGGGTCCAAGCCTCAGGTCGGTCGTCGAAAGCTGCATGGGCACCGCTTCTGCCCGGCCGGGAGGACCCGCAACGAGACCACCAGGACCGAGCTCACCGATGATCACCATGGGCTTCTCGCCCCGATAGTGAAGCGTGAGCTCCTGAAGCTTGCCGCCCTCGCTGCTCACGATCACGCGATAGAGCGGGGTCACGATCGTCGCCAGGCGCTGCGGTGGTCGCTCGCCGCGTGATGGCGGCGGCGCGGGCGTAACGGCTGGCCCTGTCTGTTTTTGCTCTTCTTTTCGCGTAGTTACGTTATTTTGTTTATCGGCTTCCGGCTTCGCAGCCGTAGCCGGAGCATTCTCCGCCGGCTTCTGTGAAGGAGGCGTCTCGTGAGTGGGAAAGAAGAAGTACTGCCCGACCACGAACACGAGGGCCATGAGCACGGCAGCTAAAACCGCGCGCTTCTCCATGCTCATGCCGTTCGTCGCCTCGTCGGAGGCGGATCCCAGCCGCCTGAATGAAATGGATGACAGCGCGCGAGGCGCCATGCCGCCAGCGCCAGGCCTCGCATCACACCGTGCTCGGTGACGGCTTGCCGCGCGTACTCGGAGCACGTCGGTGCGAAGCGGCACGCCTCGGGCAGAAGCGGCGACAGCAATCGCTGGTAAGCAAGGATCACGATCGCGATCAGTCGGCCCAGTGAACTCACACGCGTCTTGGGCCGGGAATCGCGGCCAGCGCCTGCCGCAGCTGCCCGAGCAGTGCAGGGAACGGCTCGCGTAGGACTGCGGGCCGACCTATCACGACGAGCGCCGCCCGTGTAGGCGCAACGTCACGAGCGGCCCGGTACGCCTCGCGCAATCGGCGGCGGGCGCGATTTCGCTGCACCGCCAGACGCAGCTGGCGACTGACGGCGAACCCGACACGCGTCGGATCGTTGGATTCTCGCCAGAGCACGATGAGCGCAGGACGATCGATCCGCTTGCCCCGCTGGAAGAGCGCCTGAAATTCGGCGCTGGTGGTCAGTCGTTGATGTCGAGGAAGGCCGCCACTCAGACGGTCAACCGTTTGCGGCCCTTCGCACGACGGCGCTTCAACACCTTTCGTCCGCCCTTGGTCTTCATGCGCTCACGAAACCCGTGCGTCTTCGCCCGGCGGCGTCGATTGGGTTGAAACGTCCGCTTCATCGAGCAGGTCTCCCTTCCGGTCGTCGAACCGACACAGTGTAGGCACGCGCTCAGAAGCAGTCAACCGACGAACGCGAGCAGTCGACCGAGGAACCCGCTTGCGACGCCGGGAATCACCATGCTACCGTGCGGGCTCCGTGATTGGCGGGTCGTGACAGTGCGGTGTTTGTTCCGTGTCCCTCGTTACGCCGGTGGCTCCGGCACGGATGCTCCTATCGAACAAGGCGCCCAACGCTATCCACACCTGTGGATAACTCTGTGCGTAAGTGAGGGCTTGACCTGTGCTGGATAGCCTTTGGGGTCGCCTCCTCGACGCCGTAGCCAATAAGCTCGCGCCCGCCGTCATCGATCAGTGGGTGCGTCCCTGCCGTCTCCTCGCCATCGAAGGCGATCACTTGAAGATCGGCGCACCGAACCCGTTTTCGCGTGACTGGCTGATCCAACATCATCTGCAGACGCTGCAGCAAGCGGCGCAGAGCGTCGTCGGCGGCCAGCCGCGGTTGACGATCGTCGTCGACGAGCGCGCCACCGAGGCAGCGCCGGCGGACGCGCCGCCACCGCTCGCCGCACGCTCGGGCGGAGGATCGACCGAGGGTCTCAACCCGCGCTACACGTTCGACGCGTTCGTCGTCGGCTCGTCCAACCAATTCGCACAAGCCGCCTGTCAAGCGGTGGCCGAGCTGCCGTCCAAGGCATACAACCCGCTCTTCATCTATGGCGGTGTGGGTCTCGGAAAGACGCATCTCCTGCACGCCGTCGGCCACCAGAGCGCCAAGCTCTTTCCCGGAATGGTGGTCGTCTACATCACGTCGGAACGCTTCACGAACGAGCTGATCAATGCGATCCGCTATGACCGGACGGCCGAGTTCCGCTCGCGGTATCGCAATATCGACCTGCTCTTGATCGACGACGTCCAGTTCATTTCCGGCAAAGAGCGTACGCAGGAAGAGTTCTTTCATACGTTCAATACGCTGTACGAGTCGCGCAAGCAGATCATCGTCTCGAGCGACTCACCGCCGAAAGACATCCCCGAGATCGAAGAGCGTCTGCGGTCGCGATTCGAGTGGGGGCTCATCGCCGACATCCAGCCGCCGGATTTTGAGACGCGCGTCGCCATACTCAAGAAGAAGGCGGCGCTCGAGCGCGTACGCCTCGCCGACGACGTCGCGTACCTCATCGCCAGCCGCGTCAAGTCCAACATCCGCGAACTTGAGGGTTCGCTGACGCGCATGATCGCGTTCTGCGCGCTCACCGGCCGCGAGATGTCGGTCGACCTCGCGCAAGAGGTCCTCGGCGAGCTGTGGGGCGAAGAAGAGAAGGTCATCACGATCGAGCAGATCCAGCGGAAGGTGGCCGAGACCTACGGCATCAAGCTGTCGGACCTCAAGGCGAAGAACCGGACGAAGGCGGTCGCCTTTCCGCGTCAGGTGGCCATGTATCTCGCGCGCCAGCTTACCCACGCATCATTGTCCGAAGTGGGTCGCGCCTTCGGCGGAAAAGACCATACGACGGTGCTGCACGCGGTGGACAAGATCCAGGTTCTCCTGCAGGAGGACCCCAAGCTTCGGAAGACGATCGACGGACTTATCCAGGGCATCACCCTGTGATCCACCGTTCTTCCGTCGGTCTCCACAGGCCTGTCCCCGACGTCTCGGCGCGAAAAGCGTCGCGGCGATCCGGGCTTGCCGCGCATTCGCACCGTCCACACCGCTTGACCACTACTCTGACTACGGAGTTGTTTCTGTTTTTCTAAAACAAAACACTGGAGTCATCTATGGAAGTCGTCCTCAACCGCGACGCGTTCCTCAAGGGCCTGCAGATGGTCCAGAACATCGTCGAGCCCCGTCAGACCCTGCCGATCCTCGCGAACGTTCTGATGGAGACGGACGGTGAGGCGGTGCGGCTGACCGCCACAGATCTCGAGGTGGGGGCGCGCGTCTCAGTGCCGGCACGCGTTGCGAGCAAGGGCGCCATCACCGTCTCAGCGCGGAAGCTAGCCGAAATCGTCAAAGAGCTTCCCGCGGCCGACCTCGCACTGCGAGTCCAGGACAATGCCGCCGTGAGCCTCAAGTGCGGCAGCGCTTCTTACAAGCTCGTCGGTATGGCGCCTGACGATTTTCCTCCGGTGGTCCCCGCGGCAAAGGCGAACTGGATCCGTCTCGAGGCCAAGACGCTTCGTGAAATGCTGGCGGCGACCAGCTTCGCCATCTCGCACGACGAGACTCGCTACGCGCTCAACGGTGTCCTGTTCGCGTTGGCTGGCAAGGACGCGCGGCTGGTCGCGACCGACGGCCATCGTCTCGCCATGGCCAGCCGAACGGTTGGCAACGTCGGGCCTGCCGTCACCGGGATCGTGCCGCGCAAGGCCGTCCTCGAGATTCAACGCGTGCTCGGTGCGGGCGAAGACGTTCAGATCGCGCTGACCGAGAATCAGTTCTTGATGCAGATGCCGAACTTCCTCATGACCGCGCGGCTGATCGAGGGACAGTTCCCGAACTACGAGGCCGTCATCCCCAAAGCACATCCGGGCAAGCTGGTGATCTCGCGCGCCGCGTTGGGCGGTGCGCTCCGTCGTGTCGCTGTGATGGCCGAAGAGCGGAACAAGCCCGTGAAGTTCGTGCTTGCCCCCACCACGCTCAAGCTGTCGGCCTCCAGCGCGGACCTCGGAGAAGCGGAGGAAACGCTCGACGTGGACTACGCCGGCGCGGAGGTCACGATCGGTTTCAATTCGAAGTATCTGCTCGACGCCATCGCGCCCATCGAGCGCGAGCAAGTCGTCATCGAATTCAAGGATGGATTGAGCCCCGGTGTCATTCGTAGTTCCGAGGATGACGGCTACTGCTGTGTGATCATGCCGATGCGTATTTAGCAGGAAATTTAGGAGGATTTTGGGGCGGAATTTTCGACGGGAAATGGTACGCTTGGAGGGTGCAAATTGGTTGCTTGGTGTTGCGTGATTTTCGCAATTATCGCAGCCTCTGCTATCGACCGTCTGGCCGGCTGAACGTCCTGGAAGGGCGCAACGCGCAGGGCAAGACGAACGTCCTCGAAGGGCTCGGTGTACTCCTCACCGGCCGCTCGTTTCGGACTTCGCGTCTGGCGGATTTACCCTCGTGGGGCACCGATGCGGCGACCCTGACCGGTGAGTTGATTCATACAGAGGGTATGCGCTCCGTCCGCCGGACGATCCAGCGGCGGGAAGATGGGACATGGCAGAGTGCGGGCGATCTCTGTCCGTGGGCCAGGGTGATCGTCTTCGGTTGGCAGGATTTGGGAATCCTCAATGGCCCGCCGGCGGCTCGGCGAGACTTCATCGACGGGTTCGCGGCGCGCTTGTATCCCGGTCATCTTCCCGCGCTGCTCCGCTATCGCCAGATTCTGGCCCGTCGCAACCGGCTGCTGCAGACGGCGGGCGGCGAGAATCGGCTGGCGCCGTGGGACGAACAGCTGGCCACCACAGGCATGGAGCTGATCGATCGCCGGCGTCGCGCGGTGGCCGCGCTCTCGACTGAGCTCGCACGCGTATATCCGGCGCTGGCGGGCGGCGAGGGGCGCAAGGTCCAGGTCGCCTATCGCACGAGTCTCGGTGAGTCGACAGAGTCGGCGGCGCTCGTGGCTGCGCTCGAGCAGCGCCGCGCCGAGGAAGTTCGCCGGGGTCTCACGCTCGTGGGTCCGCACCGAGACGATCTCGCCATCGAGCTGGACGGCACCGACGTCCGGCCCTTCGGTTCGCGTGGCGAGCAGCGGCTGCTCGCTCTGACGCTGCGACTCGCCGAGGTGATGCCGGTGACCGAGGCGGCAGGGACGACACCGGTGCTGCTGCTCGACGATGCTCTATCCGAGCTCGATCCGATCATCGGCGCGAACGTGTTGCGCGAAATCCAGACCGCGGAACAGGTGTTTCTCACGTCGCCTGAGCGGCTCACGGTCGACGGCGCCGTGCGGTGGGTCGTCGACTCAGGAGAGGTGTCGGCTGCATGAGTGCCGAGTCGTACACCGCGAGTGACATCAAAGTTCTCGAAGGCCTCGAAGCCGTCCGCAAGCGCCCGGCGATGTACATCGGCGACACCGGCGCGTATGGCTTGCATCACCTCGTGTATGAGGTCGTCGACAACTCCGTCGACGAAGCGCTCGCGGGCTTCTGCGACTCCATCAAAGTCATCCTGCATGCCGACGGCTCCGTCTCGGTCGGTGACAACGGCCGCGGCATTCCCGTCGACACGCACAAAGAGACCGGCAAGTCTGCGGCCGAGGTCGTGATGACCGTGCTGCACGCGGGCGGCAAGTTCGAGCACTCGGCGTACAAGGTCTCGGGCGGATTGCACGGCGTAGGTGTCTCGGTCGTCAACGCGCTGAGCCAGTGGCTCGACCTCGAGATTCGTCGCGGCGGCTCCGTCTGGACTCAGCGCTACGAGAAGGGCGGGGTGCCGACCGGTCCGCTGACCCCGGGTGACAAGACGACGAAGCACGGCACCATCATTCGCTTCAAGCCGGATTCCACGATCTTCGAGGAGACGAGCTTCTCGTTCGACACGCTGAGCAATCGGCTGCGCGAGCTGGCGTTCCTCAATCGTGGGCTGAAAATCGTCATCGAAGACGAGCGCGACGGGCGCGCGAACACGTTTCTGTTCAAGGGCGGCATCGTCGAGTTCGTCAAGCACCTCAACCAGAACAAGACGCCCATCCATCCCAAGGTGATGTTCTTCGAGGGCAGGAAGGGCGACATCGAGGTCGAGGTCGCGCTGCAGTACAACGATGGATATCAGGAGAGCGTGTTCTCCTTCGCGAACAACATCAACACGCGCGAGGGCGGCACGCACCTCACCGGATTCCGCGCCGCCCTCACCGGCCAGCTCTCGACGTATGCAGACAAGAACGGCTACCTCAAGAGCTTCAAGGGCGGGGTGACGGGCGACGACGTGCGCGAGGGTCTCTGCGCCGTCGTCTCGGTGCGACTGCCGGATCCGCAGTTCGAGGGCCAGACCAAGGCCAAGCTCGGCAACACCGACCTGAAGGGCCTGGTGCAGCAGATCGTGAACGAGAAGTTGGCCGAGGCCTTCGAGGAAGATCCGACGACCGCCCGCAAGATCGTCGACAAGTGCGTGCGCGCCGCGCAGGCGCGCGAGGCGGCACGTAAAGCGCGTGAGCTGACGCGTAAGGGCGGGCGCGACGACGAGGGGCTGGCGGCGAAGCTTGCCGACTGCTCGGAGCGCGACCCGCAGTACCGCGAGCTGTTCCTCGTCGAGGGCGACTCGGCCGGCGGCTCGGCCAAGCAGGGCCGGGACCGCAAGACCCAGGCGGTGCTCCCGCTGCGCGGCAAGATCATCAACTCGGAGAAGGCGCGTTACGACAAGGTGCTGTCCCACAACGAAATCCGGCTGCTCATCTCTGCCATGGGCACCGGCATCGGGACGGACGAGTTCGACCTCACGAAGCTGCGCTACCACAAGATCATCCTGATGACCGATGCCGACGTGGACGGCGCGCACATTCGCACACTGTTGCTCACGTTCTTCTTCCGACACATGAACGCGGTCATCGAGGCGGGCAATTTGTTCATCGCCCAGCCGCCGCTGTTCAAGGTCAAGAAGGGCAAGGTCGAGAAGTATCTGATGAACGAGCGCGAATTCGAGGACTTCTTCCTCGGCTCGTGGGTGGCCACGGCCAAGGTCAAAGTGGCCGGCACCAAGACGCCGATCACCGGCGAGCCGCTGCTCGAACTGCTGCACGCGGTGAGCGAGTACCGGGCGCTCTTCGGCAAGTTCGTCAAGCGCGGTGTGCCGGCGCCGATTCTCGCGGAGCTGCTGCGGCAGAAGTTCCGCGGCAACAAGCGCGGCGTGGGCCACGCGGAGATCGGCGCCGCCGTGACAACGGCGGCCACGACCGTCAACGGGCACGACGTCGAAATCCGACCCGGCGACAACGGCGATCCGTACACGGTGGTGATCGCCGGCACCCCGCCGCTGACCTTCAGCACCGAGCTGTTCCGGTCGCAGGAATACACGACGCTGCTGGACCAGTGGGAAAAGGTCGCCGCGGCCGCGAAAGGCCCCACCGTCGTCCTCGACGAGCACGACACGGAAGTTCCCGTGAAGAGCCTCGAGGATCTCTGGAGGGTCGCTCTCGACAAGTCGCGCGCCGGCGCGTCCTTCCAGCGTTACAAGGGCCTCGGCGAGATGAACCCGGAGCAGCTCTGGGAAACGACGATGAATCCGGAGACGCGGACGCTCCTCAAAGTCACGATGGAGGACGCCGTCGGCGCCGACGAGATGTTCACGGTCCTGATGGGTGACGCCGTCGAGCCGCGGCGCGAGTTCATCGAGAAGCATGCCCTCGACGTCGCCAACCTGGATATCTAGATGCCCGACCGACAGATCAACGCACCCATCGAAGAGGAGATGCGGAAGTCGTACCTGGACTACGCGATGTCCGTCATCGTCGGACGCGCGCTGCCCGACATCCGCGACGGCCTCAAGCCGGTGCATCGCCGCGTGCTGTACACGATGCAGCTCCTCGGCCTGGCGTTCAACCGCGGTTACAAGAAGTCGGCGCGCGTGGTCGGCGACTGCATGGGCAAGTTCCACCCCCACGGCGACTCGGCGATCTACGAGACGCTGGTGCGGATGGTCCAGGACTTCTCGTTGCGCTATCCGCTGGTGGACGGGCAGGGGAACTTCGGCTCGATCGACGGTGATCCCGCCGCGGCCATGCGCTACACGGAAGCCCGCATGGCGCGAATCGCTCACGAGCTGCTCGCGGACATCGACAAGGACACCGTCGACCTCGTCCCGAACTACGACGAGAACGAGCAGGAGCCTGTCGTCCTGCCGACGCGCATCCCGAACCTGCTCGTCAACGGCTCGTCCGGCATCGCCGTCGGCATGGCGACCAACATCCCGCCGCACAACCTGAGCGAGGTGGTGGACGCGCTCGTGCTGCTGGTGGACGATCCGAGCACGCCGATCGAGCGGCTGATGAAGGTTGTGACGGGGCCCGACTTTCCGACCGCCGGCTACATCTACGGCACGAGCGGCATCCGTGAGGCGTACACGACCGGCCGCGGCAGCATCACGCTGCGGGCGAAGGCGCACGCCGAGAAGATGCGGGGTGGGCGCGAGGCCATCATCATCAGCGAGCTGCCCTATCAGGTGAACAAGGCGAGCCTCATCGAGAAGATCTCCGAGCTCTCGAAGGAGAAGAAGATCGAGGGCATCTCGGAAATCCGTGACGAGACGAACCGGGAGGGCATCCGGGTCGTGCTCGAGCTGGGACGCGGGGAAATCCCGCAGATCATCCTGAACCAGCTCTACAAGCACACGCAGATGCAGACGAGCTTCGGGATCATCATGCTCGCCCTCGTCGACCGGCGCCCGCAGATCGTCAACCTCAAGGCAATGCTGGAGGCGTTCATCCGCTTCCGGCGCGAGGTGGTCACCCGCCGCACGCGTTACGAGCTCGCCCGAGCGGAAGAGCGCGCGCACATCCTGGCCGGTCTGCGCAAAGCGGTCGAACAGCTCGACGTCGTCATACGCATCATTCGCGAGGCCGCCAACGCCGATGCCGCCCGCGACACGTTGATGCGGCGACTGGACCTCAGCGAGATCCAGGCCAAGGCGATTCTCGACATGCAGCTGCGTCGCCTGGCCGCGCTCGAGCGGCAGAAGATCGTCGAAGAGCACGAGGAAGTCCTCAAGCTCATCGAGGAGCTCAAGGGCATCCTCGCCTCGGATGCCAAGCTGATGGGCATCATCAAGAAAGAGCTACTCGAGGTCAAAGAGCAGTACGGCGACGCGCGGCGCACCGAGATCCTGACCGAGACGAGCGAGCTGACGATCGAGGACCTGCTCGCCGACGAGGAGATGGTCGTCACCATCACGCGCTCGGGTTACATCAAGCGCACCCACGTCGAGGCCTATCGCAGCCAGCGGCGTGGCGGCAAGGGCGTGACGGGCATGGAAACGAAGGAAGAGGACATCGTCGAGGACCTCTTCATCGCGTCCACCCATGCGTACCTGTTGTTTTTCACGAATCTCGGCAAGATCCACTGGTTGAAAGTGCACGAGATTCCCGAGGGTGGACGGCAGGCCAAGGGCAAGGCGATGGTGAATCTGCTATCGCTCGGCGACGGTGAGACGGTGGCGACGTGCGTGCCGGTCCGCGACTTCGGCGCCGGCGGCTACATTTTCTTCTGCACCAAGCAGGGAAAGGTGAAGAAGACCGAGCTCGAGGCGTACTCGCATCCGCGTGCCGGCGGCATCCAGGCCATCGGTCTGGAGGACGGTGACACCGTCATCACCGCGCGCCGCACCGACGGTACGCGCGAGGTCATGATTGCCACCAAGCTCGGCATGGCCATCAGGTTCTCGGAGGACGAGGTGCGGCCGATGGGCCGCGGCGCCGCCGGCGTCCGCGGGATCGACGTCGACGACGGCGACGAAGTCATCGCGGCCGACGTCGTGCACGAAGGCGCGCAGATCCTGACGATCTCCGAGCGCGGATATGGCAAGCGTACGCCGCTCGACGAATATCGACTGCAGGGCCGCGCCGGCAAGGGCATCATCGACATCAAGACCGGTGGCCGCAACGGCACGGTGGTCGGCATGCTGCAGGTCCGCACCGGTGACGATGTCCTGGTGATCACCACCAAGGGCAAGATCATCCGTTTCCACGCTGACGACGTATCGTCGCAGGGGCGCAACACGATGGGCGTGCGTATCATCGACCTCGACGCCGACGACAAGGTCGGCTCGATCGCTCGCGTCGAGGCCGAAAGCTCCGCTCCGGCCGAAACTCCGTAGTCCCGTGCTGGACCTGCGGCTGATCCGCGAGCGGCCCGAAGAGGTGCAGCGTGCGCTCGCAGACAAGGGCGGCGCTCAGCTCATTCCCGAAATCCTCGCCGAGGACGTCGAGCGGCGCCGTCTGATCAAGGAGTCCGAAGACCTCAAGGCGCAGCGCAACACCGCGTCCGAGGCGATCGGCCGCGCGCGCAAGGCCGGGCAGGACGCCAGCGCCGAGCAGGCGCGGATGCGCGAAGTCGGCGACCGCATCAAGGCTCTCGACAGTGAGGTGAAGGCCGTCGACGAGGCGATCGAGGCCTTGCTGGCGCAGGTTCCGAACGTGCCCCATCCCTCGGTGCCGCGCGGGAAGAGCGACGAGGAGAACGTCGAGGTCAGACGGTGGGGCACGCCACGCCGCTTCGACTTCGCGCCCAAGCCGCACGAGGAAGTCGGCGCTGGCCTGGGGCTTCTCGATATGGATCGCGCGTCGAGGCTTGCCAAGTCGCGCTTCGCCGTGATGTGGGGATCGCTCGCACGACTGGAGCGCGCGATCGCGCAATTCATGCTCGACATCCAGACGCGCGAGCATGGGTACACCGAGCTCTGGCTACCGCACCTGGTGAACGCGGACACGATGCTGCGGACGGGACAGCTGCCGAAGTTCGAAGAGCAGCTCTTCAAGACCGTGGAGGCGGACGAGGGACGGACGCTGTACCTCATTCCCACATCGGAAGTGCCGCTGACGGCGCTGCACGCCGGCGAAGTCCTTCCGGAGGCCACGCTGCCGCGCAAGTACACCGCCTTTACGCCGTGCTATCGGCGTGAAGCCGGCACGTACGGCAAGGACATGAAGGGGATTTTCCGCAACCATCAATTCGACAAGGTCGAGCTGGTGAAGATCGCGACGCCGGCGCGCGGTTACGAAGAGCTCGAATCCATGGTGCACGATGCCGAGGCGGTGCTGCAGCGCCTCGAGCTGCCGTACCGCGTCGTCGAGCGCTGCACCGGCGACGTCGGCTTCAGCTCGGCCAAAGGCTATGACGTCGAGGTCTGGCTGCCCGGCCAGGACAAGTATCGCGAGATCTCGTCCTGTTCGACGTACGCCGATTTCGGCGGTCGCCGCGCGGACATCCGCTACAAACCGGCGGGCGGCGCCAAGCCCGAGTTCGTCCACACGCTCAACGGCTCCGGCCTCGCCGTCGGCCGCACGTTGATTGCCGTGCTGGAGAATTATCAGAACGCCGACGGCACGGTCACGATTCCCGCCGCGCTGCGCCCGTACGCCGGGGGCCTGGAGCAACTGACCGCGGCGCGCTGACGAGGCGCACCGGCGTCGCCGACGGGCGACAGAGACGAAGACGCCGTAATGGCTTGGTGACTTGAAAACTTCGCGCCGTTGTATCGTAAGTAGTCGCGACCTCGGGACACGGAGGGCTAGCCTCAACTGGCAAGGCAGCGGACTTGAAATCCGCCTGGGCGCAAGCCCTTTGGGGGTTCGAATCCCTCGCCCTCCGCCAATCCTCCCCAACCGCCTTGTAGAGATCTCGCTCGGTCGAACGGCCCTATTGGCTTCAGAGCCGCGCAGACATCATTGCCGTCTTGGAACACACCGAGACTCGGCATGGATGACGCCGGCAACCCACCGACGAAGCGCTGGGCGTTTCTGTCGGAAGACGCCTTGCGACATCCCCTTGCCTCCATGCTCATCGGCTTCGTGCTGACGGGCGTGGTCGGCACGCTTCTGACGAATCACTTCGCCGAGCTCCGCCAACAGGAAGCCCGGGCGATCGAGCAGCGCGACGCGCGACGGAAGGCCGTCCTGGAAGTCTCGCGCTTGTTCACCGAACGGCTCGGCCGC
>Ga0075433_10001417_pt1 | contig 17665 bp, 15 predicted proteins | sample RhiMethybrSRZTD2_FD_75299 | JGI IMG/M metagenome (GOLD analysis project Ga0075433, IMG submission 75299) | Populus rhizosphere microbial communities from Tennessee, USA - Rhizosphere MetaG P. TD hybrid SRZTD2 | ecosystem: Host-associated > Plants > Roots > Rhizosphere > Soil | place: USA... | reverse complement strand
GTGCGCAGCCGCCGTCCCGTCGAGGCTCGCGAGTCGCTGCAGGTGATCACGAACCGGGCCGGGGTAGCCACGAAAGGCGCGCTCCTGGTCGAGGCCCGATGACCATCTCGCGCGCGTGAGTAAATACATCAGTTCGGTGTGCCAGAACGCGCGGTCAGTACCGATGAAATCCGTCGAAAGAAAGATCGTCGCTGGGACACTATGTCGGCGAAGGATTGGAAACGCGCGATCATAGTTGTCACGCCATCCGTCGTCGAACGTGATGACGCAGCGCGGACGACCTGCGAAGTGTTCGTCTTCGAGAAGCGTGCCGAGCGAGACGATCTCGAAGTGCTTCTTGAGGATGGCGATCTGGCGCTCGAACGTGCGGCCCGTCACGACCATCCCTGGCTGAGAGTATTCCAGAGCGCTGTCCCACTTCTCGATCACTCGGTGATAGGTCAGGATGATCACCGCGCCGCGTTCAGCCCAGCCTCGGAGCGCACGTTTCCACAGGCCGCTGCGCACCAGGGTCTGGCCGAACAGGATCTTAGCGAAGCGCTTCGGATCGGCGGTCATGATCTTCTCGGATTATTTTGATCATCACCTCGAGATCCCGAGGCGTGACGCCAGCGTGGGTCGGCAGCGTGAGAATGCGTGAGGCGATTGCGCGGCCGCTCGGACAAGGCGCCTGGTCGGGCGCCAAGTAGGACGCGATTCCAGGGATTTCGTCGATCGAAGTGGGATACGACGGGCTCGCGACGATCCCCGCCATGCGGAATCGCCGGAGCAGCTCAGCGCGGTGTCTCTCGTCCCGCGTCAGCATCGGGAAGCGGAGATACACGGCATTCGCGCCATCGGACGGTCGTGGAACCTCGATGCCTTCCACTCCCTCAATACCTGATTGGATGTGATGAGCGTGGTCGCGGCGAAGCCAGTTGTACGAGCTCAGGAGAGGCATCAGTCGCATGGCGAGGCGACGCTGAAAGACCGAGAGCTGGGTGATCGGGAAATCCGGCTCGAAGTATGAGGCACCAAGATCGAGGAAGGGCGCGTGGTCGACAAGCCAGTAAAGAGAAGGACGCAGCATCGTCCCATACAGGAGCGAACTGACGACAGCCGCGCAACCGGTGCGAGCCTTCGGACGCGGCAGAGTGCTTATCTCCTGTACGATCCTGCGGGCGAGGTCGTCACGGTGGGTGACGAGAATCCCCCCGCCCATCGTCGTGATCCCCTTGCCCCGACCCAGACTGTACAAGCCCGCATCACCGAAACTGCCGCACGGCCTGCCCTGTTGTGTCGCCCCAAGGCACTGGGCCGCATCGTCGATGAGATAGGCGCCCCACTTCCGGGCGATCTGTTCTAGAGCCAAGAGGTCTGCGGGCAGCCCGTACAACCCCGAGGGAACGATGCAGAGAACTCTCTTGAGATCAAGCCGAACGAGGGCATTTAAATCGAGATCGAGGGTCTTCGGGTCAACATCACACAGCCTGATCGTGAGACCCGCGCGCGCTACCGCGGACGGAACCGAGAAGCACGTGTAGGCGGGAATTACCACCTCACGGCGGTCCGTACCCTCTTTGAGGACTTGCAGGAGGATCGTCAGGGCCGAGCGGCCCGAGGAAACGAAAAACGCGTTCTCATGGCCCAGGTGGTCCGCCAGAAGTTCGGTGAATTCCGGGCGGCCTCCGAGTCCTGGAAGGACGCAGGGTAGGACGTCCCGCGCTGGCAGCGGCGCGCCAGCCGGCGGGACCAGGCGGAATCGATTCACGGGATGTTCTTGACGATGGGTGGCCCGATGAGTCGCGTGAGCGTCACCGGTAGCTTCTTCCACAATTTGACGGCGAGTTCGTACTTAGGGTTTGCCGGGCTGATGTTCGGCTCAGTACGACCGTCGTGCGACCAGTGGTACCAGTAGAGCGGCACGGGATGCGCCCCCCACTGCTCTTTAAATCGATAGGTGCCGCTGCTCGGGGTCGACCGTCCGAAGTCGAAGGTCGCGAACCCCTCTCGACACGCGTATTCGAGCGCGGCGCTATACAGAAGCATGTTGGGCGACAGATGGTTGTAGCGCCGATCGGACGAGGCCCACGGAATCTCGATCGTATCGTTGAAGCCGTACAGAATCCCTGCCGCCACAGGTTGCCGCTCGAGATAGACTGCGCAGATACGCGCATCTTTGGGGAACTCTTCCAGAATCGCTTCGAAGAAGCGTCGGCCATACACCGGCGTACCCAGATCGCGCATATTTCTCGCGAAGACGCGATAGAAGTCGTCCAGGATCTCGACGCCCTCGATGCGGACAGTGAGTTGCTCCTTGAGCGCTCTGCGGATCTGGCTGCGCAGCTTCGAGGGAAACCGCTTCCAGAGAGTTTCCGGCTCGCGAGGCAGATCGAGCCGCATCGAGACCTTATGCTGCTTCGAAGCCCAGTCCAGGTAGAGCAACCGCTCGTGCCGCAGCTCGATATGCGTCGCGCCCAAACTGAGCGCCTGGGTCGCGGCGGTCTCGAGCAGGGCGCTCTGCGCGTCAAAGCTCTCCGTCAAAACACCGCCGTAGTTGACGAAGGGCATTGAAACCAGGAAGCGTCCGAACAGCCGGCTCGAGACCAAAACGAGCGGCAATACACCTTGGATCTCGCCCTGCTCGTCGCGAGCCATCAGGTAGAACGTTCGATGCCCAAAGGCCTTCTGCACTACCCGGCGCCAGCCCATAAGCTGATATCCGGAGGCCCTGCTGTGGCTGGAGACGTAGCGGTCCCACGCGATACCCTCGTCGTAGGTACGAACCTCTGAGACCGAGATCATTCTGGATCCTCGTCGCTTACCGTATCCGCGCGGCCCGTCGTAACACGTTGTCGAGCAGGTCCGCGGCCTGAGGGTTGTTGACCTGCTTCACACGCAAATCCTTCGCGTAGCCCTATCGGTCGACACAAGACGAATCCGGACAGTGCGCGCAGCAGTGACGTCCATGGCTCGAGCGCGGCATGCCCGCGGCGCCTCGCAAGACCGTCAGTCCGGACGTCGCGTCGAATGCTTCGCCCGGCGGTGCGTCTCCAGCACCGCGACGATTCGCTCGGCCGCGTGGCCGTCCCAGAGAGGAGGTGGCCCAGTGTGACGAGGCGGGTGAGCGAGCGTGTGAAGTGCCTCCTCGAGGATCCGCGCCGGGTCGCCGCCAATGATCCGATTGGTCCCGTGGCTCACCGTCACTGGCCGTTCCGTTGTCTCCCGGAGCGTCAGGCACGGGACCCCAAGCATGGTGGCCTCTTCCTGGATGCCGCCGGAGTCCGTCAATACCAGGCGGGCCCGGCTCACGAGCGCGACAAAATCGAGATAACTTAGCGGGTCCACATACGCGATGCCTTTGCTCTGGAGGCGATCCTGTGGCTCTGTCGTAGCGCCGCACCGTAGACGGGTCAGCCGGTCCCTGACCCGAGGATGGACTGGGAACACAATCGGGATGTGGTGTGCAAGTATGTCGAACGCGTCGCAAAAATTCGCGAGCACGCCGGGGTCGTCCACATTGGATGGCCGGTGCAGCGTAAGCACCGCATAGGCCGTGCCGGGCTCGACGCCCAGCTTCTCGAAGATCAATGATTTCTCCCAATGGCGACGTGAGCCTTCGAGGGCGTCGATCATCACGTTGCCGACGAAGTGAATTCTTGCGGGGTCGACTCCTTCCCGCACGAGGTTGGCACGCCCACTCTCTTCCGTCACGAAGAGGAGGTCGGCGACGGCGTCGGTCAGGATTCGATTGATCTCCTCGGGCATCGAGCGGTCGAAGCTCCGGAGCCCGGCTTCCACGTGAGCGACCGTGATGCCCCGTTTCACGGCCGTGATAGCCGCCGCCATGGTTGAGTTCACGTCGCCCACTACCAGGACCATATCGGGACGCACCGCATCCAGTATTGGATCCAGGCGCTGCATCACCTGTGCAGTCTGGAGAGCGTGCGAACCCGAGCCGACTTGCAGGTTGAAGTCCGGAGGAGAGATCTCGAGGTCCTGGAAAAACTGCTGGGACATCGCCTGATCGTAGTGCTGACCGGTGTGGATCAGGGTTGGCGCAAACTCCGGCCGACGCTTCATAGCGCGAACTAGTGGCGCTATCTTTACGAAGTTTGGCCGGGCACCGACGATGTTGACGATACGCATCGCGCCCGATGGCACGACCGGTTCAAACGGCGAGGACATCGCGGATGGCCGTGAATCTAATGTCGCGAAAAAGTCGAGCGAGTTTCTTCTCCTCTCGCGCCATGCCGATGTAGTGCCGGATCCGATTCCGCCAGGGCATCGCTGGCCGCGGTTGGTGCGGGTCCAGTTCCCATGGGTGGAAGTAGAAGAGAACCGGCTGGCGCTCGCGAGCATTCACTCGCCTGATTCCGGCTCGAGTCAATGCCATCGGTAGGAGTCTGAAGTAACCTCCACCACCGATCGGCAGATTCACGCCCAGTACACGTGTGGTCGCGATCGGGAACTCGATGAGCCGCGCGCTTCCCTTTCGAAAGACCTCATAGTGAAAACGAGGGGCATCGCTATCACCGTAGCTGTCGTGTCGGATGGGGTAGGTACTCGAGTCGTAGCGGAATCCCTCGGCTAAGAGGATCTCATACGCCCAGGCTTGGTCGCGTGATATGGAGAAGTTCGGCGCGCGGTAACCGACAACGGGCTCTCCCGTGATGTCCTCGAGCAACGCCTTGGCGCGGCGAACGTCTCCTAGGAATTCTTGCGGCGTCTGGCGCGAGACGAGTTCGTGACCGTCGCCGTGACATGCGATCTCGTGGTTCTCGCCGGCGATCTTGCGGACCAGGTTCGGATGACTGGCGGCGACCTGGCCGAGGACAAAAAAGGTGGCCCGAGCTTTGCCGGCGGCCAGCAGAGCGAGTACGCGCTCAGTGCTGGCTTCGACGCGGCTCTCAAGACCAGCTTTCGCTCCGTTCGTGCCTTCCTGGAAGACTTTGGCGTGGAAGTACTCTTCTACGTCCACGCTGAGCGCATTCACGATGTCCGCGCCGGTCGGTGAGCTCATAGCGCAACGACCTTGCCCTGGGGTGCAGGGATTCCCCACGTGGCGTTGCGAGTGTCGATCACCAGGGGGGCCAATTCGACGACCTGGCGGTAGTCGAACTCCGGGTGATCGGTCAAAATCAAGACACAATCGGCGCCGGCGAGGGCTTGCGCGGTGGGCTCGCTCGACTTGAGCGGGGTGCCGTCGAGGACCACGGAAGGCACGTGCGGATCCGCGTACGAGACCTGCGCTCCCTTGTCGCGAAGCCGCTTGAGAATTTCGAGTGCCGGAGACTCTCGGATATCGCCGACACCGCGCTTATAGGCGACTCCCAGTGCCAAGATGCTGGCGCCGTTTAGACATCGACGTCGAGCATTCAAGGCTTCGACAGCCGCGTCGACGACGTAGGCGGGCATAGCGCGATTGATCTCGTCGGCCAGTGCGATGAAGCGAGATTCGTAGCCGTCTAGGCGGAGCCTCCACGAGAGGTAGAGAGGGTCCACCGGTATGCAGTGGCCCCCGATGCCAGGACCCGGATAGAACGGCATGAAGCCGAAAGGCTTGGTGGCCGCCGCGTCGATGACTTCCTTCGTGCTCACACCAAGACGGCGGCACATAAGCGCGAACTCGTTCGCGAGCGCAATGTTGACATTGCGGAAGACGTTCTCATAGAGCTTGGCCAGCTCCGCCACCTTTGGGCTGGAGACCTTGTGAATATGTGGGACGATCTGACCGTACAGCGCAGCCGCCAGACGCGTGCACGCCGCCGTGACTCCGCCCACAACTTTCGGGATGTCCTTTACTTTGAACGTCGGATTGGCGGGGTCGATCCGCTCAGGCGAGAAAGCGAGGAAAAAATCCTCGCCGACGTGTGCTCCTTTGCCTCGGAAAATCGGAAGCAGGAGTCCTTCAGTCGTCTCGGGATACGTGGTGCTCTCGAGTATCACGAGCTGACCCGGGTGATAATGCTCGGCAACTTCAGTACCGGCCGCGACGACGAAGGAGATGTCTGGGTCTTTCGACTTTCGGAGAGGGGTGGGGACGCAGATGATGACCACGTCGGCTGCCTCGAGCGCGGAGGTGTCGGCGGTCACCTCGTACCGTCCTTGCCGGATCAGCTCAATCAGATCCTCGCTCCGCAGATCCGGAGTGCACGACTGGCCGGCTTGGAGCGCGCCTACCCGGTCGAGGTCGGTATCGACCCCGACCACGTGGAACCCGTTTCGGGCGAATTCTACCGCCAGCGGCAGCCCCACATATCCCTGCCCGATGATCGCGATGCGCACGGTGCGATTGCGAATACGTTCGGCCAGATGTGACTCGCTCACTTTGCCGCCTCCAGAGTGTGCCCTGCTGCGACCTTGTTCGACGTCGCCGGAACAGCTCGGCCTTCGACCTCGACGGACTCCGATCCGAACAGGACCGTTTTGACAGTGTCGAAGAGAATGCGGAGGTCGAACGCCGCCGAGAGGTGCTTGATGTAGTAAAGGTCGTAGCGCATCTTTTCTGTTTCTTCGTCGAGGTTGTTCGCGTATCGGTATCGCACCTGCGCCCATCCGGTAATGCCCGGACGTACTTTAGCCCGGAGCCAGTAGTACGGAATGTGCTCACTGAAGAGCTCGAAATTTGACACTGGGTGCGGCCGGGGTCCGACCAGGTTCATATCGCCGCGCATTACGTTGAAGAACTGTGGAAGCTCATCAAGACGAAACTTCCGCAGCCAGCGTCCAACGCGAGTGATTCGGGTGGTATTGTCGCGGACCCATTCGGAAGTGGGCCCGTCCACGACGTGCATGGTGCGGAATTTGATCAACCGAAAGCGCCGAGCGGCCATGCCCACCCGATCCTGGACGAAGAAGACCGGTCCGCGCGAATCAACCTTGATCGCCAGCGCCACAAGGGCGAGAAGTGGAGAGAAGACGATCAAACCGATCACCGAGACGAGCAGGCTGATGCAGCGACCGGCGGCGAGGTCGAGCCGCGATTTCCTGAAGTCGCCCGAGAAGATCAACGTACTCGGGGTGAGAGTCTCGATGGCCAGCTTACCGGTGAGGCGCTCGTAGACGTTGACCCCGTCCTCCACGATGCATCCACGAACTCGTGCCTCCAGGAGATCTCGAACCGGCAGGCGCGCGCGCCGTTCGGCCATCGCGACGATAATCCGATGAGGCTGCACCTCTTCGAGGATCTTGCCCAGACGGTCGAGAGACCCCACCAAGGAATCCTCCGGCAAGAAGCCCGACGACGCGGCCGCTTGGTCGGAGACACCAAGGATGGCGTAGCCCGAATAGGGCGTCGACGTCATCTCCTTGATGATGGTGGAGGCGAGCGGCGTTGCACCGAGAATCAATACCCGCTCCAGAAACGGCTTCTGACCCACAACGACGATGTAGAGAACCGCTCGGAGCGGCAGGAGAATGGCCAGGATGATGATGATGCTGATCAGGAACGGCTCGCCCGCGATCCTGATGGCGGGGAACACGGTATACAGGACCGCGAGCAAAATAAACGCGACCCCAAAGGCCTGGAAGAGTCGCGTGGCGAACTCCGCAAACGTCCGAACAATTCGGAGGTCGTAGAGGTCGTTGTAGTAGAACGCCACGACGCAGCAAAGTGAGATGGCGAGCGCTTTAGTCAGAAGCAAGGCGGCATCGGTCCAGTGATTCAGGAGCAACGTTGTCGAGAACAACATGCCCCCACAAACCGCGGCCAGAAGCGAGACTACCTCGAGCGTCGCGAGCTTTAGGATCATAATTTTGGGACGGCCGCCACGCCGCTGAACGCGATCATTCTGTCGTTACGCTCTTCGCAAGGTTCCGGGGCTGGTCCACATCACAGCCGCGTAATACGGCCAGGTGGTACGCGAGGAGTTGAAGCGGCACCGCGACCAGCAGGGGTTGGAGCCACTCTAGACAGGGCGGAACGGGAACCACGAAATCCGTGATTGTTCCGATCTCCTCATCGCCTTCGGTCGCGACCGCGATCACGATACCGTCGCGTGCCCTGACGTCCTTGAGGTTATTCGCGATCTTGTCGTACATCGATCCCTTCGCTGCGATCGCAACAACTGGCATGCGGGAGTCGATGAGTGCGATCGGTCCATGCTTCATCTCTCCCGCCGGATACCCTTCGGCGTGGATATACGAAATCTCTTTGAGTTTGAGCGCTCCCTCAAGGGCGAGCGGGAATGTGATTCCGCGTCCCAAGTAGAGGAAGTGATTTCGATCGACGAATTGCTCTGCGATTCTTCGGATCGCGCTGCTCTGTCGGAGGGCGACCGTCAAGAGGTCCGGCAGCTCTCCCAGTCCCTTCACCATTTGACGCACGAGCGCTGGGTCGGCGAAGCCTCGCGCAAGCCCGAGTTTGAGCGCGAGGAGCGTGACGGCCACGAGCTGAGCCGTGAAGGCCTTCGTCGAGGCGACGCCGATTTCGATGCCGGCCCTCGTGTAGACCACACCGTCGGCTTCTCGCGCCAACGAACTGCCCACAACATTGCAGATTGCCACGGCCCTGGAACCGTGGTCTTTTGCCTCGCGGAGGGCGGCGAGGGTATCGGCGGTTTCGCCGGACTGGGAGATCGGAACGGTCAGCACTCGGCCGTCGACGACGGGCTGGCGATAGCGAAACTCCGAGGCGATGTCGACCTCAACCGGCAACCGAGCAAACCGTTCAACGATGTATTTTCCGACCAGGGCAGCGTGCCACGATGTGCCACTAGCCACGAAGCACAGTCGGTTGAGGCCAGCCAGCTCGCGGTCCTTCAGGCCTAATTCAGGGATCCGGATGTCCGGTGCCTCCGGATCGACACGTTCCCGGAGCGTGTTCTGAACAGCCTCGGGCTGCTCGAATATCTCCTTGAGCATGAAGTGGGGGTACCCGGATTTCTCTGCGGTCTCGCCGTCCCAATCGATAGGCAATCGCGATCGCCGAACAGGGGTGCCGTCCAGAGTCCGGACGGCGATGCCGTCCGGGGTCAGCGCCGCGAGTTCCCCGTCGGCGAGGACGAGGACTTCCTGCGTCTGACCCAGTAGCGCCGGGATGTCAGAGGCGACGAAGGTCTCATCGCAGCCGAACCCCGCTACCAGTGGCGAGCTGCCGCGTCGGAATACAACCAGTGTATTCGGGGCATTAGCCGCGACGCAGGCGATCGCAAAGGAGCCCTGAAGGTCTCTAGCCGCGCGCAGGACGGCCGCGATGAGCCCGTCGCCCTGGTAGCGCTCGATGAGGTGCGCGATGACTTCCGTGTCAGTCTGAGAGCGAAACCGATGCCCGTCCCCCGCCAGCGTCTTCCGGAGGTCACGATAGTTCTCGATGATTCCGTTGTGGACGATGGCGAGTTTGGAACCGCAATCGACGTGAGGATGCGCATTTGTATCTGACGGCCTGCCATGAGTCGCCCACCGGGTGTGGCCAATGCCCACGGCGCCATTCGGTCGGTCGGACGTGAGCAATATTTCAAGATCGGCGATCTTCCCGCTCGTCTTCCGGACGTTCAGCGACCCTTCGGAGACCGTGGCGATCCCGGCCGAGTCGTATCCCCGGTACTCCAACCGACGAAGGCTGGGAAGGATGACGGACACTGCGTCCCGATGGCCGACGTAACCGACGATCCCGGACATGGTCGTCGGGCGCCTACGCTGCTTCCATGAGGGTGCAGTCGAGCTGGACGGCAACGCTACGCCTCAGGAGCTCGACCGACACGACGACGAGGCCCTTCTTGGGATTAGTTCGCACCAGAATCCCCTCCACGTCAGCAAGCGGCCCGTCGGTGATGCGCACGCGCTGTCCTTCCCGCAGAAAGGGATACGGGAAGACCGGAAGCTCGGAGCGGACGAGCTTCTGAATGGCGTCGATTTCCGAATCCGGGACCGCCTCGAGCTGGTCCCAGCGTTGCCCGAGCAGGCGTACTAGTCCGCGCGCTTTGCAGACCTCGAGATAGCTCGCCTTGTCTACAGCGTGACGCAAAAAAAGGTAGCCGCGGAATAGCGGAACGCGTCCGTGCACCCGCGAACGGCCGCGTCGAGACCAAGCTTCGGCGGTCGGGAGGAAGAGGTCGAAACCCTTCGTCACGAGTTGATCGTAGACAAGTTGCTCGCAATTGCTGCGCGTCCAGACGACACGCCAAGGTCGGATCATCGATTCTCTGCTTCCGGCAAGGCTTCGCCCCCTTTGGTCTCTTTCCCTGTTCAAGGAGCTAGACCAATCTAGCCGCTCTGTTTTCCGCCTCTCGACCACAGGTGACTCGCGTGATCGAGCTACTCTTCCGAGGCGGCGTGTCTCCTGCGCGTTCCGTTTCGAGAGCCGCGATTCCGCGATGCACCGTACCGGCCGTACGAGTCCCGGGATACGTGGTGATCGTCGCCGTTGAAGACCAGACCCAAGATCTTGCTCGGCTCCATGAGGTTGAACGCTTCTTCGAGAAGCTTGCGAGGCGTCCGATGCGCTGCGACGACGATCAGAAAGCCGTCGACCCATTCCCCGAAAACTCGGCCGTCGGGGACCGATACGACCGGCGGAGTATCGACGATGACGTAGTCGTACCGACGGCGGGTCTCCGCAAAGAGCTGCCCGACTCGCGGCGACTTCAATACTTCGTAGGGAACAGACGGACGGCGGCCCGTCGTGATAATCGACAGGTTGAGGTGCCGCTGCGTCTGCGTGACGGCCTCCAACGTGAGACCCGGCTTCAAGATCGCATCCACGAGGCCCGGCGCTTGCTCGCTGAGCCCGAGACTGGCGGCCAGGCTGGGCGCACGCAGGTCAGCGTCGACCAGGAGAATTCGCGCGTCGGGAGCTTGAGCGAGCGTACCTGCGAGATTGATCGCCGTCGTTGTCTTGCCGTCAGCAGCGACAGGGCTCGAGACCGCGATGACGGACAGCTCAGCCGATCTGCGAAGTTGCTCAATCGCGTGGCGCAGCTCCCGATACTGTTCTGCTTCGAACGAGGTCGGTGTGAGCAAGCTCACGAGATGATCATCGAATTCAGACACATCATCTGAAAGCAGCCCGGCACTCTGGCTCGGCTCAACGGAGGCCGGCGCCGGTTGCGGCGCCTTGAAAAGCGACTGACGGCTCGGGCTGGGAACCGTGTCAGCAGCCGGAGCTGCGGTCGCTGGCGCGCTGGTGGGCGTGCTGGTGGGCTCCGGCTGGGCCGCCGGGCCGCGAAGGGCCCGCTCCTGTTCGGCTCGCTCGAGCGCTCTGAAGAAAGTGCTCATGGAATCACCAAAAATTGGCGCACGGACTGAATCAGTCCTTGCGGGACAATGTGGGACTTCAAAGCGAGTGCCGCGACGGCGCTCGCGAAGGTGACCACAAAGCTTCCGATGCTCCACCGCAAAACGAGTCGCGTCCTCGATCCGCCAAGTTTCCTTAGTTTGGGCTGTGGCCGGGTCCCTTCCTCCAAGTACTCGATCGCCTGGTTGACGATCTGGCGATCGATCCGGCGCTTCTCGTCCGCATATCCGAAGAGTAGGCAGTGATCACAGACGATATTGATGAGCCTGGGGATGCCACGCGCATAGGCCGAGATTCGATCGACCGCCGAGTCGGCAAACAAACCGAGATCGCGTGCGCCCGCGATGCGCAGCCGAGTCCGGATATACGCGCGAGTCTCCTCCACAGTCAGCGGCGGGATGTGACAGCGCAGACCGACGCGCTGCTTCAGCTGCCGCAACTCCGGGAGATCGAGCCTGGTCTTGAGCTCCGGTTGCCCGACCAGGAGGATCTGCAGGAGTTTGCTGGTCGGCGTTTCGAAATTGGAGAGAAGTCGGATCTGTTCGAGCGTCGCGACCTCGAGGTTCTGAGCTTCGTCGATGATGAGGACCGTATTCTGACCTTCACGCTCGCGCTTGATGAGGAAATTATTCAACGCGATGAGGCGCTGCGCCCGCGACTCCCCGGCACTGGTGATGCCCAAGTCCGCGAGGATGTACTCGAGGATTCCGTCAAACGACAGAGTCGAGTTGACGACGAACGATATGGCGCTCTGCTCCTTGAGCCTTTGCCAGAGAGCGTGAAGGAGGGTCGTCTTTCCGGTTCCCACCTTTCCGATCAGAACGATGAAGCCTTTCCGCTCTTGCGTCCCGTAGAGTAGCTGTGCGAGCGCCTCGCGGTGCCCAGGAGTCATGTAGAGGAATCTGGGATCCGGGGTCGCGTTGAACGGCTTCTCGGCGAGCCCGTAGAATGTTAGATACATATCTCAGTCCTCACGAAGCCACTCGCGCGAGAAGCAGGGTCAGGCCTTCGTTGCCGTGCGCAGCCAGATAGCCGACCCCACCGATCATCACGAGGCCGATACAGGCTGCTACTGCCGCGAGCCTCGCGCGCCACCACCCGCGACGACGGTCCCTCGGCGTCACGATTCGCGGGATGCTGACCAGAACTGGCGCCTTGCTGAACGCTCGTAGGTCGTCGAGTGTGTGGAACGAGGTGTCAAGGTTTTCGACCACCAGAACGGCGCCGACCGCCAGGCCGATCGCAGCCCCAAAAGTCATGAGAAGGAGTCGGAGGCGGTTGGGCGCCGCTGGCTGAGGACTTGGCACGGCTGGATCGGTGACTTTGAATTGCTCGCCTTTCTGCTTCTGCTCCATGGTCTCGGCGAGCTGGGCCTCCTCGTAGCGCTTCAACAGCGAGTCATAGAGCTGTTGAGTGCTCTGGTAGTTGCGGGAGAGCTCTATGAACGCTTGCTCACGCCGCGGTACGTTCTCGACTCTCGTCTGATAAGACGCGATCGCGTGCCGGAGCCGGGCTTCCTCCCCTTTGAGGATCTTCAGCTCCGTCTGAGCCTCGCCGAGCGCCTCTTTCAGACGGAGCACATAGGGCGAGACGGGCATCGGCGTCGGCTTTCCATCCGTCGCAGATTCCTGCATTCGAGCCTTGGCGACCTCGAGCTCACGCTCGAGCGCGGCGACCTCGGCCGCGAGCAGAACCACGTCGGGATAGTTGTCATTGAATTGAGTGCGGAGCCGCGCGAGCTCCTCTTTCTTTTGTGCGAGGCGGGCCGCCTCGCGAAGCTCGGGCGAGACGAACTGACCACCCGCCGTCAGGGACGACTCGGCTTCCGCCAGCTGACTCGAGACCGACTGTCGCCGTTCGTTGGCACGTGTCTGACTATCTGCGTTCTGGCGCAGCTGCGTGTTCAAGTGCTCGAGGGTGGCGAGATTTGTGTCCATCTGCTGAGGCAACTCGCCAAGATGACGGCGCTTGAACTCGCTCACGCGCTGTTCCTGCTCGTCCAGACGCTTCTTGGTTTCGGCGAGCTGAACCTTTAGAAATTCTGTCGTGCTGGTTGCCTGAAGCTCGCGCGCCTTCACGTTCTCCTCGTTATAGAACGACGCGAGGGTGTTCGTGACGGTTGCGACCGTCTTCGGGTCGCTCCCCTGATACATGATCGTGAAGGCTACCGTGGCTTCGCGCAGGCCTTTTAGCTCCATGCTCTTGAGCTCCAGCTTGATATCTCCGCGCATTCGCTCCACGAGACGTTCAAGCGGAACTCGCTGACGCAGATCGGGATAGAGATTGAACCGATTGATGAGAGCGCCGAGTCTGGCTCGGCTCAAGACTTCCTGGCTGATCGCCTGGATCCGAGTTTCGATGGCGCTCGTCACGGTCGATCGCACGAAGAAATCGGGCACTTGCTGACGCTCGGCCAACACGGTCGCCGCGGACCGATAGATGTCTGGCGGAAAGACGACGACGCTGACTCCGGCCACCAGCGGAGCCATAAACGCCAGGATGGCGACCCATTTGCGCCGACGCCAAATAGCCAGGGCGGTATCGAGAGGGGATCGGCTCTGCGTGTCTTCCATGTTATGGCACCAGAATGATGTCGCCGTTACGGAGGTAGAAGTTCTCTTGTTCGCCGTCGAGCGCTTTGTTGTAGTTGAAAGGAATCCGCTTCATGCCCTTGCCGTCGGGTTGGAGGATCACAATTTTCGAGCGCGACGCGAATTGCGTGAACCCGCCCGCGAGTGCCAGGGCGTCGAGCACGGTTGTCCAGCTTCTCAGCTCGAGGCGGCCCGGGCGAGCGACTTCGCCCATGAGAGACACCTTGAAGCTATTGATGGCCGCGACGATAACCGAGACTTCAGGGTTCGGCATGTAGACGCCCAATTTCTGCGCCAGGATGTCGCGAAGTTCTTGCGCGCTGAGGCCGGCCGCCTGCACGTCGTTGAGAAGCGGAAGTGAGATCTTGCCGTCAGGTCTCACTGGCACTGTCCGAGTCAGCGCGTCGTTCTTCCAGACGGAGATCGTCAGGGTGTCTTCCGGTCCGATCCGGTACACGTCTGGCGCGGTGACACGCCCATCGCGCTCCGGGGCTTGTGCTCCTCGAGCCTGTGCGAAGGCGGGGAGCGTCGCCCATGCGGACCAAACGAGTATCAGGCAGGCGAGGCCTGAATACGCTATCGGATGTTTCATTATCATCAGCCTCGTATGGCCGAGCGCGCGGACGATCGGTCCGCGCTGAGTCCGGCCTGTTTGATCTTGTAGAGGAGGGCACGGTAGCTGATCCGCAGCGCACGCGCCGTGCGTACACGGTTCCAGCCCGTTTGCTCCAGCGTCTTGCCTATCGCCTCACGTTCGGCAGCCTGAGACGCCCGACGCCCGATCTCTTTCAAAGAGAGATCATTGCTCGTCGGCGATGGCTCAGAAGCGAGCGCGGAAGACGTGCTGTGACCGGCGCTCGGAAGCGGAATTCTCGTCATAAAGGGATCGTCGAGGACGATCATTCGCTTGATCAGATTCTCCAGCTCCCGGACGTTGCCGGGATAGCGGTGACGCATGAGCCGCTCCATTATCGACGGTGGAATGGTGAATCCATCGCGACGATAGAGCTTTGCGTAGCGTTCGACGAAGTAGTTGGCTAGAAGCGGGATCTCTCTGACGCGCTCGCGGAGCGGCGGGACCAGCACGTGGACCACGTTGAGTCGATAGTACAGATCTTCGCGGAACCGACCCTCAGCGACCGCACGCTCGAGATCCTGGTTCGTCGCCGCCAAGATCCGAACATCCACGCTCAGCGTCGATTTTGCTCCGATCCTTGAGAACTCGCCGTCCTGGAGGACGTGAAGCAGCTTGGCCTGAAGCGCTAGATGCAGATCACCGATCTCGTCCAGAAAGATTGTACCGCGGTGTGCTGCTTCGAATTTCCCAATTTTCAGCTTGTGAGCGCCAGTGAACGCGCCGCGCTCATATCCAAAGAGTTCACTCTCTAGCAGTTCGCGGGGCATCGCGGCGCAATTGACCTTCACGAAGGGCCAGGCTCGGCGGTCAGAGCAAGCGTGGATCGCCCGAGCGACCAACTCCTTGCCAGAGCCGGTCTCACCGGTTACCAGAACCGTCACGTCGACGCGGGCGGCCTCCCGAATGATCTGGCGAGCCTCCAACATCTTCGGACTGCACCAGAGTTCGGTCTCCCGTCGAATTGAGCCATCCAGTGGTTCGGGAGCCGGTACGAGCGTTTCAGCCTGCGGCCGAACAAGTTTATCGATCGCCTGCTGGAGTTCGTCGAGACTCAGCGGTGTTCGCAGCACTGCGTCGGCCTCAATGGGGACAAGCGCGCTGTCTTCAGCGCTATCGGAGACCGCGATGACCGGGCCGGAATTCGGACCCCTCATGCGCAGGCACTCTCTAAGCTGCCCTGCGCCGATGCCGACACTGCCCAGATCGACCAACGTGAAACTGAAGTTTCCCGTCGTAAGCGCGTGCTGGGCTTCGTCCGCTGAGGAGACAACGGCGCACTGATACCCTCGGGAACGGAGAAGGTCAAGCAGTGCAACCTGCTTGGTCGCATCGACTGCCAATACGAGCGCTTTCCATCCAGTCATCGCTTTTGCCTTTTTGTCCTCAGCCGCCGATGATCGCGCTGTTGCTTGGACCGCAGATAGTGCAACCGGGGTACCAGACAGCTTCCAGTCAGCCATATGACTGATTTTTCATACGAACTGCCGTTCAACGGTGATGGGAGGCCGGTCGCTGCTCAGCCTCTGAGTGGGTAGTCCGGGACCCATGGTGAAATAATTTACACATCCCAAAATTGCACAAATCCGGAAACGATTGTCAGTGATGTGGAGAGATCTCTGGGCCTCTACGTAAAGAGTTGCAGGTGTCGCCATCGAGCAGCTCGCGCTATGTACCTTAAAACAATAACGATCTTAGCGGGAGCGCTCTGGCACGGACGATGCGTCGGGGATTTGATTGGGAGGAGCGTCCTATTACGAAGACCATCGGCGTTCTCACAGTCATCCTTACCTGCATAGGGGTACTGGCCGTGACTTCAGCAGCCGGGTTCGTCGTCACTGATCCACGAACGCTGGCAGCACTTGGGGTCTGTCTTCTCAGTACCGGTCTCGGCACACGAAGGTTTCTCCGAGGCCAGAAGAAGAAGGGCTAGACACCAGCAGACTCGATGGCGCGCCAACCTTTTGAAATGGGGGATTGCAAGTTCATCCTGAAGCATTGAACCACGGCGGCCGCGCGCGGCCGTGGGTCTGCATGCGTGCAGTAGCGCAGTGCCGGCCAGATCCGTGATAACAGACGTGTTTCGAGCAGCGCCGGTCCGGGCGGCCGCCCCGATGTCCGCGTGTTCAAACTGCGGGCGAACTTCCAGTTCGGCGGTCCGGCCGTCCGGCCGGGACTAGAGGGGCCCTCCCCCTTCAGCCGGCTGCTGCATCGAAACCTGCGAAGAATGGGCAGCCAGGCTGCCACCGACTTACCGCGGGTTCACAATTCCTTGAAAAAATTTTCCTAATTGTTTACGCGCGAAAAGCGCTCTTGCCTTATTCCGGAATTGGTTACGTTGAGGTCGCTCGCATGGCCCGCCGCTTGCCTACAAACACCGGCGCACCGCGAATGACATGTCAACCCGAACTACGATGATGCAACCCGGTGGTTTTGGGCCGGCCTTCGCTCGCGGCGGCTGGATCGTCGACGAAGCGATGTTCCGACTCCTGTTAGACCTCGAGGTGCATAAGGCTCGGCGACTCCGATACAGTGTCTCGATCGTCTCCTTCATGCTGGAGCGTTCCGATGCCGTTAGCGACGAGGGGTCTTCGGTCGCGGAGAGTGTAGCGCGCTACCTCCGCGGGACCGACGCGGTGGCGTCGGTGGCTCAGGGCGTGCTGTTCTTTCTGCTCATCGACGCGGAGGCGAGCCACCTGCCCGCGATTTTGGAACGGATCACCGGGCGCTTACAAACGGTCTTTTGGAGCGCCGGCGGCTCTTCCTATCCACGAACGGCAGTTCGCGCGGAGGACCTTCTCCGCCAAGCGCTCGATCTGCTCACCCTGGCAAGAAACGAGGGTGGAAACCGTCTCTACGTGGCGTCCTGAGTACGCGCCCGATGCGCGATGCGAGCGAGCGCGTCGCCGAAGCGCTTCAACAACTCCGGCTTTTCGATTATTTCTGTAACACCCAGCCGTCGAATTTCGGCGAGTTCCCCTCGCGTTGCGAGACCAGTCATAATGATCACCGGGAGCGTCGGATCGGACGCGCGGATCTGGCGCAGCACGCCGACTCCGTCGAGGGTCGGCAGGCGCACATCGAGAACCACCGCATCAGGGCGGTCTCGCGCTATATACGCCAGGCCGTCTTCGCCAGTATGCGTGATCGCGGTTTCATGGCCGTCTTCCGCGAAAGCGTAGGCGAGCACCTCCGCCACGTCCTCGTCGTCCTCGATCAGCAATA
>Ga0075433_10001416_pt1 | contig 17671 bp, 12 predicted proteins | sample RhiMethybrSRZTD2_FD_75299 | JGI IMG/M metagenome (GOLD analysis project Ga0075433, IMG submission 75299) | Populus rhizosphere microbial communities from Tennessee, USA - Rhizosphere MetaG P. TD hybrid SRZTD2 | ecosystem: Host-associated > Plants > Roots > Rhizosphere > Soil | place: USA... | reverse complement strand
TCGAAGAGCGCGGTCCAGGCGAGCACCAGCCCCTGCCCGGACACGCAGGCGCCGTCGACGCCCCTCTTCCTTGTCGAAACAAGCTCGACGGCCAGCAGCATCTCGCTCTCCTGGACGGGCTCGCTGGACAACGTGGGAGTCGCCGGCTACACCGTCTACGCGAGCGGCAACAAGGCGGGGACGACCGGGCTGACGCTTTACAGCTTGACCAACCTCGCATGTGGACATAGCTACACGGTCAGCGTCGATGCCTACGACGCGGCCGGCAACCACTCGCCGCAGGCCTCAGTCGTGGCCTCGACCACGCCCTGTGACACGTATGCGCCCTCGACTCCGAGCGGGCTCAGTTCCAGCTCGGCGACAGCGAACAGCCTCTCGCTCACGTGGAGCGCCGCAACCGACAACGTCGGCGTGGCCGGCTACGACCTCTATCTGAACGGGAGCAAGGTCGGCGCGACCACGACGACGAGCTACGGTTACACCGGGCTCAGTTGCGGGACGAGCTACACGCTCGCGGTCGTCGCCTACGACGCCGCCGGCAATCGCTCACCGCAGGCATCGCTCGCCGCGACGACCAGCGCCTGCGCACCGCCGCCCCCCGCGTCGCCTACCTCCCCGGGGACCGGGATCGGCCTGGTCGCGTTCGGGAGCACGCTCCAGCAGACACTCTCATCCTGGGGCAGCAACTACTCCTACGTCCTTTTCGGCGGCGACTACTCGGTCGCCCAGTCCCTCCCGGGCGAGACGCTCCATTATCAGGACGGCACCGCCGTCAACGCGCAGTGGAACGACGGTATCCCCTACTCGGAGGCAAGCGCGAACGGGTGGATGCTCAAGGACGCCGCGGGCAATTACATCCACGTCTACGGCGACTCGAGCCGCTATCTGCTCGACGTCGGCAATCCGGCCGCGCAGCAGGCCTACATCAACGACACGCTCCAGACGCTACGAGCCCATCCCGGCATCGACGGGGTCGAGCTCGACAACATCCAGACCGACATCGGCTCGATCACCCGGGGTGTGTACCCGGCCAAGTACCCGTCGCTGAGCGCCTACCAGAACGCCGAGGTCAGCTTCCTCGCCGCCGTTGGCCCGGCGCTCCGGAACGCCGGCTACTACGTGGTCGCCAATGCCGGCGGCTACGTCAACGATTCGAGCTACGACTCGGGGCAGGACACGAACTCCTTCTGGGCGAGGATCGCGCCCTACCTGGGTGGGCTGATGAACGAGTACTGGATGCAGAACGCGAACAGCGTGACGCAGCTAATGGACGATTCCGGAGCCGGCTTCATGCATTCCTGGTCGGGGTGGGAGAAGCTCGTGACGACCGCCCAGGCAGGCGGTGCTGACTTCCTCGGCCTTTCCATCGGGTCGACCTCCGACCTGCGGACGATGCGGTTCGGCAAGGGCAGCTTCCTGCTCGACTGGAACGGCCAGGGCGGTGCCTTCCTCTACGCGATCGCCCCCGCGTTCACCAGCGGCATCAGCCCCTGGAACCCCGCCTGGACGACCAACATCGGCACCCCAACGGGGTCCAAGTACCAGGTCGCGACGAAGGTCTGGCGGCGCGACTTCACGAAAGGGACGGTCGTTGTCAACCCGACCGCAAGCTCGGTGACGATCAGCGTCAACGGGTCGAGCTACACGATCGCTCCGACCGATGCGCTAATCGCGCCGAGCTGAGAGGGCGAGTTCGAGTCGAGGTCGCGAGAAACCTGAAAAGTCGTCTGACGGCACCAATACACTCCGGCACTTCGCCTAAGCCCATCTGTGAACAGGTGAGCTGCCAAGCCAGGACAGTCATGGATCGAAGACCCAGCCAATGGGCGGCTGCGATCGCATTGGCCGGCGCAGCCTTCGTAGCGTTCGGCGTCATCGTGGTTCGCGCCGATGCGAGAGTCACGCCCCTGGCGTCGTCTCCTGAAGCAATCCGCGCTGGCGGGAAAACGGCACAGCCGCTTTCGCGGACGTCCCTAGGCAGCCGTTGTCGACAACGCAAACCTGCAGACCGGCGCAAGTGTGCCCAGGCCGCTGCTGGCACGAGACGGGGCACGGGGCTTATCGCTTTCGGTTCCACGCTCGGAAGCTACAGCCACCTTTCGGAATACTCGCTCGTCGTGTTCGGAGGCGACTTCGGAATCGCTCGTCGCGTGAAGGGGAAAGCCCTCCATTACGAAGAGGTCTCTGTCTGTGCCGACTGGAACTGCAGCGTTCCTTACGGACAAGCAGCAGCAAAGGGTTGGCTACTCAGGGATAAGAACGGCAGTCTCCTTCACACCTACGACGACTCGAGGCGGTATCTGCCGGACCTCGGCCTGCCCGCCTACCAGCAAGCCTTCATCCGCACAACCCTCTCGATCCTGCGAGCTCATCCGCGTGTGGACGGAATTGAGATCGACAACGTCCAGACCGACATCGGCTCGATCACTCACTGGACCTATCCGGCCAAGTACCCCACGGGGCAGGCGTTCCAGAACGCGGAGGTGGCGTTCCTTTCGGTTGTCGGCCCCGCTCTCAGAAAAGCGGGTTACTACGTCGCGGCCAATGCAGGCGGCTACACCAACTCGTCGAGCTTCGACAGCGGGCGGGCGACGAACGCACTCTGGAGGCGGATCGCGCCGTACCTCGGTGGTCTGATGAACGAGTTCTGGATGCAGGACCCCAACAACCTCACGCGCCTGATGGACGATTCGGGGCGCTGGTACATGCACTGCTGGTCGGGATGGCAGAAACTCGTCCGAACTGCGCAGAGTCGCGGTGCCGACTTCATCGGCGTCTCGATCGGCGGGGTGTCGGACGTGCGAACGATGCGCTTCGGGAAGGCGAGCTTCCTGCTCGATTGGAACGGACATGGCGGAGCGTTCGTCTATGCCATTCCGCCGGCCTACACCAGCGCTGTTTCCCCCTGGAACGCAGCGTGGACCGCAAACATAGGCACTCCGACGGGCCGCAAGCGCCGCGTCGGGTCGAAGATCTGGCGTCGGAACTTCACCAAGGGGACGGTCGTCGTCAACCCGACCTCGAGCTCCGTCACGACCAGCGTAAACGGGACGAGCTACACGATCGCTCCAACCGATGCCTTGATCCTCGCGCGCTAGGCGCCAGTCCTTATCGCCCATCGCCCAGTCGCTCGGCCTATTGACACGATCGTTCGTGCTTGACTACATACGAGACGTCGTTTTGCGGGAGGAGGGGAGAGCAGGTGGGTCGGAAGGTTCTTGTCACGGGCGGAGCCGGTTTCATTGGCTCGCATCTCGTGCGCGCATTGCTCGAACGGGGAGACGACGTTCGCATCCTCGACAACTTCTCCACCGGAAACCGTGGAAACCTGGCAGGCGTCGACGGCGACATCGAGATCGTCGAAGGAGAGCTCAGAAGCTACGAACGCGTCCAGAACGCCGTTCGCGGACAAGAATTCGTCTTCCACCAGGGAGCGCTTCCGTCCGTTCCGCGGTCGGTTCAGGACCCGTTGACCACCGGGGCCGTCAACGTCGAGGGCACTCTGAACGTGCTCCTCGCTTCTCGTGACGAGGGGGTGCGAAGGCTTGTCTTCGCCTCATCGTCGTCGGTGTACGGATCGCAAGCATCGCTGCCGCTCAAGGAGTCGGCGAAACCGGATCCGATCTCGCCCTATGGCGTCGCCAAGCTCGCGGCCGAGCGTTACTGCGTGAGTTTCAGCCGCGTCTACCCGATCGAGACGATTGCCCTTCGCTACTTCAACGTCTTCGGCCCGCAGCAGGATCCGCGATCCGAGTACGCAGCTGTGGTTCCCCGTTTTATCACCGAGGTCATGGCCGGGCGTCCGGTGCCGATCTACGGAGACGGAGAGCAGCGTCGCGATTTCACCTACATCGCTAACATCGTCGACGCGAATTTGCGCGCGGCAGAGACGGCTGACTCGAACGGTGAGGTCCTGAACATCGCGACCGGTCGCTCGGTCAGCGTCAACGAGCTTGCCGACACGATCGGCGCCGTCCTCGGTCGAGAAGTCGAACGCGATTATCGGCCGGCCCGTCCCGGAGAGATTCCCGCCTCATGGGCCGACGTAAATGCGGCGCGAGCAGCATTGAGCTGGGAGCCGACGATCGATCTCACCGAGGGCCTGCGGCGAACGGCCGAGAGCTTCGGTTAGCCGGGATGGGGCCGCAGCGCTAGCCGTGGCCTCGACCAGCGCTGGCACCGCGACGCGGCGCCCCGATGCGCGAGCGCGCATGACGATTCCACCCTTCTTGATCACGATCGACACCGAAGGCGACGACCTATGGAGTCGGCCCCGATCGGTGACAACGCGCAATGCGGAGTACCTCGCGCGGTTCCAGCAGCTGTGCGAGCGATATGGATATCGGCCAACGTGGTTGACGAACTACGAGATGATCTCGTCCGATACTTTCCGAGAGTTCGCGGCCGACGTGGTAGCGCGAGGGACCGCCGAGATCGGAATGCACCTTCACGCATGGGACTCTCCGCCAATTTCGCCTTTGACCTCTGACGACGACCGTTGCCACCCCTTCCTGATCGAGTATCCGGTTCCGGTGATGCGCGAGAAGATTCATGCGCTCACGGGGGCCCTCGAGGATGCGATCGGCGTCAAGATGCGAAGCCACCGAGCCGGCCGCTGGGCATTCGACTCGCGCTACGCCGAGATGTTGATCGCGGAGGGATACAGCGTCGACTGTTCGGTGACCCCACTGGTCAGTTGGGCGCGAACGCCCGGTGCGCCGACGGGAAATGGCGGAACGGACTACACCCGTTTTCCCAACGAGCCATATTGGCTCGATATCGACGATATCTCTCGGCCCGGATCCTCGCCGCTCCTCGAGGTACCAGTGACGATCGTGTCGTTTCGGTCAGAGCGCTTGAGCCGGATCCTCGGCGTCGTGGATCGCATGCCCGCCAAGCTCGCTGGTCTCTCCGAGTTCGCCCATCGGGTCGCGAACCGCCTGTCCCCGTCCGCCGTCTGGCTCCGGCCTACGGGCCGAAATCGGCAACGCCTTTTTGCAGTGATCGACCGCGTGCTAGCCGATCGATCGCCGTACGCTGAGTTCATGCTCCATTCGTCGGAGCTCATGCCCGGTGGTAGCCCGACCTTTCCGGACGCAGAGTCGATCGAGTCCCTGTATCGAGATCTCGAATCTCTCTTCACGCGAATAGAAGGCAAGTTTCGCGGTTGTACGCTCGCCGAGTTTCACGATGAGATCGCGACCTAACCCGGGGACTGAGCGTCGATCAGGCGAGGTATCAGCGCAGTGAGACAGCGCCGTCGCGACCGCCCGGACGAGCAGCGCCGCGTCTGCGTTATTCGCCAGTTTTACTTTCCCCAGGATGTCCGCGTGAGAAGGGAAGTCGAGGCGTTATCCGAGCAGGGTTACCGCGTCGACGTCCTTTGCCTCGCGCTCGCCGGCCAGCCCCGTAACGAGCGACTCGGGTCCGTCGAGGTCCATCGGTTGAACATGATGCACCGTCGAGGACGCGCCGAGCGCTATCTGCTCGAGTATGGGGCCTTCTTCCTCTGGGCCTTCGCGAAGGCGTCCCGCATGCACGCGAGACACAGATACCGTCTGGTTCAAGTCCACACCGTTCCGGACGCGCTCGTATTCGCGGCAGCTTTTCCAAAGCTCCTCGGGGCCAGCATCATCCTCGACATGCACGAAGTGATGCCCGAGTTGTTCGCCTCGAAGTTCGGAGACAACCGCACGGCGGTGCGACTCTTGGAGCTCGTGGAACGCCTGAGTGCGTCCTTCGCCGACCGCGTCCTCACCGTGAGTAGACCGACGTGGAAGGTGCTCGTCGGCCGCGGGGTTCCTCCGCGGAAGCTCGAGATCGTGATGAACACCCCCGACGACCGAATCTTCACCCCCTCGGACGGATCACTGGCTCCGAGGCACAACTCAGACGCAGGACTAACGCTGGTAAGTCACGGAGCGCTGATCGAGCGATATGGCTATCAAACGATCCTGCAGGCGCTGAAGGAGATCCGGGAAAGCCATCCCCAGGTGCGTCTCCTGATCATGGGCCACGGGGAATACGAGGCTACCTTGCGTGAACTCGTTCGTGAGCTCGCGCTCGAGAAAAACGTCGAGATTCTCGGCTTCAAGCCTCTGGAAGAGGTCGTCGACATCCTTCGGAGCGCAGACATCGGCGTCACCGCGAATACGAATGACATATTTACGCAGCTGATCGTCCCGACGAAGCTGATGGAATACGTCGCACTGGGAATCCCGGCAGTTGTTTCTCGTCTACCCGCTGTCGAGGACTATTTCGACGAAACGATGGTCAACTTCTTCGACCCCGATGATCCGCAGGATCTTGCCTCAGTCATATGCTCGGTGGCTGACGATCTGGGCAAGGCACGCGCGACCGCACAGCGCACACGGGAACGTTTCTTGGCCGAGTACGGGTGGACGAAAATGAAGGCCCGCTATCTTCAGGTCGTCGACGCACTCGTGGACGTCCCCTGAGATCTGACCTCAGGGAGCCTACGGTAGAGCCCGCTTTGCCGGCAATTCGGCTACATCGGCTTTCTTAGAGATCATCCGCTCGTAAATCGACAGCATGCGGATGGCGATCGCCTCTGTCGTGAGGTGAACCGATTTGGCGCGCCCGTCGCTGCGCGCGGGCTCGGACAAAGCCGCTGCGACCGCGCCGGCCAGCACATGGGCCGAGGGCTTGCAGACCCACGAAGGCGAGACCCCTTCGAGGAGATCTTTCACGTCGCCAACGGGCGTCGCGACGACCGGCAGGTTGCACATCAACGCCTCTTTGACGACGTTTGGAGACCCCTCCGCCCTTGATGTGAAGAGAAGGCAATCTGCAGCATTCATCATCAGTGGCACTTGCGACGGCTCGATGCCCCCCAGCGTCTTCAGCTCCAGGTTCTTGACCTGCTCGGCCGCAAGCTCACATGCGGCGGCGGCTAACCGGTAGCCCTTCGCGGGGACCTCTGGGTTACCGCCGAACAGCGCGATTGCGGACTCCGGCTCCCATCCGAGGAGACGGCGCGCCTCGCTCCGAGGCATCACCGTGAAGGTCGAGCCGTCAACGCCGCTCGGCACAACGTCGTTTCGACGTCGGCAAGAACTCGGAAGGGCGTCGTGCATCTCCTGAGACTTGGTGATCGTGCGCGAAACGAACCGTGCCGATTCGCGCAACACCTTCGCTCGTGCCCGAGACGTGAAACGAGTGCTTCCGTCCTCTTGCGGCGCCCCAAGGATGTCGAGACCCAGGTACGAAACCAGAACCGGGACGCGACGATAGGCCGCGGCCGTGAACGCCGTCTCTCCTCCGTGGGCGTGAACAAGTCGATAGGGGGCCTCCTTGGCGAAGTTCATTCTCGCCAGGGAAGCTGCCGCAGCCGCATACGCGCGTTTGGAGAGGTAGCCCCGAACGAACATGACGTCAAAACGGACGCCGCGTTGCCGCAGCGAATCCACCTGCCTCTTGATGAAGATGCCGTATCCTGGGTCGTCGTCCCGGGGCCATGCGTTAGTAACGACAAGCACCTCGGGCGTGGGGTCACGCAGTTCGAACGTGACTAGCGCAAGGCGCCTGCGTTCGCGTCGGGACAGCGTTGTCAAACCGCCGATTCGCTGACTGCGAAGCTGGCCGACGAGGTCCGTGCCTCGACGACCTCGCGATGCCACAGCTCGAGCTGAAGCAGCGACCAGATTCGGGCCGAGTGGTCCGCGACAAGCTCCTGATGCTCTCGGATGATGGTCTCGAGCTCGGAACGGCGGAAGTAGCCACGATCGACCGACGTACGGTCCAGAAGGACTTCTGCAGGCAGATCGCGTAGTTCGTCTCGGAACCACCGCGCAAGCGGTACGCCGAAGCCCATCTTCTCCCGGTTCAAGATCTCGTCGGGCAGCCACGCGCCGACCGCTTGCTTCAGGATCGCCTTGCCGGACTCTCCGTCGTGCTTCCACTCGGCAGGTAAAGCGGCTGAGAACTCCATCAGTTCTTGATCGAGGAAGGGTGAACGCGCTTCGACGGAGTGTGCCATCGCAGCAATATCCATCTTCGTAAGCAGTGCGCCCGGTAGATAGGTTTGAACATCGGTGTCGAGCATTCGCTCGAGGTTGTTGCCCGCAGTCGAAGCAGCCCATGGCCCGGCCAGGAATCCCTCGGGCTCGGCCCCATCGAGCGACGCCACGAACGCGTCGGTCAGCAATCGCTCGCGCGCGCGAGCGTCGAACACAGACATCCAGCCCGCATATCGTTCTCCCGCTGACTTGGGAAGCGCGGTAGCCGCTCGCGCGACCCGCCCGCCGAGGCCGGTGTCGGTCGGGCCCTGAGCTTTTGCGACCCGCGCCGCCAACCGACGCAGGCGGATCGGCACCCATGACAATCGGTCGAGCTCGTTCGCGGCTCGGTAACGGCCATAGCCGGCGAAGCTCTCGTCGCCCCCGTCTCCGTTGAGGGCGACCGTTACGTACCGGCCCGCCAACTCGGCCAAGTAGAAGCTTGGGATGGCCGAGGAATCTCCGAAGGGCTCACCGTACTGTCGGGCGAGCTTGGGAAGAAGCTGGGCTGCGTCGGGTTCGACCACAAATTCGTGATGATCGGTGTCGAAGCGCTCTGCGACGATGCGAGCCCACCGAAGCTCGTCAAATGCGGCCTCGCGAAATCCGATTGAGAACGTCTTGACACGACCGGTCACCTTCTCCGCCATCGCGGCCACGACTGCGCTGGAATCGATCCCGCCCGAAAGGAATGCGCCGAGCGGCACCTCGCTCATCAGCCGAATCTCGGTCGCTTCCACAATGAGCTCGCGAAGCCGCTCAGCGAGCTCGCCGACCGAACGATCCTGGCGCTCGTTCGAATAATCCAAAGCCCAGTAGCGTTGGACGGTCGTTCCCTCTGGTGTGACGGAGAGGGTCGACGCGGGCGGGAGCTTTTGGATGCCTTCGAACGCGCTCAGAGGATGCGGGACATACTGGAGCGTGAGATAGGCGGCGATCCCCGCGTGGCTGACCCGGCGATCGATATCGGGATCCTCGAGCAATGCGCGGACCTCGGATCCGAACCAAACGGTGTCTCCCCTGCGAGCCCAGAACAGCGGCTTCTTACCGACCCGATCGCGGGCGCAGAGGAGACGGCGAGCCCGACTGTCCCAGATCGCAAAGGCGAACATCCCTCTCAATCGATGTACGAGCTCATCGCCGAGATCCTCGTAAAGGTGTACGAGGACCTCGACATCGGAATTGGTCGAGAAACGATGACCGCGACCCAAGAGCTCCTCCCGCAAAGGCTTGTAGTTGTAGATTTCGGCGTTCGCGACCACCGCCACCGTGCGGTCTTCGTTGAAGATCGGCTGATCGCCGCCGGCGACATCGATGATCGCGAGCCTGCGAATTCCCAGCCCCGCCCCGTCGCGGGCGTAGATCCCGAGCGAATCGGGACCTCGGTGTTCCATCACGCTGCACATCCTCCGAAGAACAGGCTCGTTCAGCTCTCCGTCGAAAGCGATCTTTCCGGCGATCCCGCACACGCGCTAGCTCAGCTCCACACTTAGCTCGGTAGGGACGGCCTTGTCGAGCGACAAGGCTTTCGCCCAGTCGCGGCTGACGATCTGTGCGGAATGCTCCCCACGAACATACGCTCTGCACCGCGAGGCATAGGCTGCACGGTCCGCACGGGACTCCCACAACTCCGCGGCCAATGCGGTTAGCCGCTCGAGGTCGCCGTCGGCAAACCCACCGAGATGATGACGAGCGATGATGCGATCCGGATCGTGGTTGAGAGTGAGCGCCGGCACTCCTCGCGACCAGGCCTCCAAGAAGATGTTCGGCATCCCCTCGTACTCGGACGTATTGACGACCGCAACCGACCGTGCGATCAGGTCCAGTAGCTCGGGGCGAGGGCGCGGAGGCAAGAGATGGAAGTTGGGCAGCGTCTGTCCCGCGTGCTCGAGTGATTCCCAGAGCGGTGCGGCTCCGCTCGCGAACGGCGAGGGCGTCGCAACCATCCAGAACGGCGCATCGGGAACTCTCTTGGCAAGCTCAACGAACTCAAGAGGCCGCTTGTTCGAGTCGATCCGGCCGACCCAAAGGAAGGCCTCCGGCTCTCGATCGCTCTGCTCGGCCGGCTCGCAGACGCTTCTGATCAGGACTGGGTTCCGACGAAATCGCTCCTGGCAGAGGTCGACCTGCTCTTCCGTTTGAACAACGATCGTGTCTGCAAGAGAGATGCCCAGTCGAAATAGGATTCGGTCACGCCACTTGGTCAAGAAGATTTTTTCCTTGAAATCACGCACTCCGGCGCTGCTGTACACGAATGTTCGGCGCGAGAGCTTCGTGAAGAGGCCCACCAGCCCGACGTGATAGCCCGCACAGCGCGTGACGACGATATCCGCATCGATCGCCCTGATCGCACGCCGAATCGCGCCGACCTCGCGCATTTGCCCGACAAGGCTTCCACCCGCCAAATACTGCGGACGCACGATGACCTCGACACCGCCGAACTTTTTCGCGATCTCGGCGCCCGGCAGATCGAAGACGACAAGGCACACTCTCAACCCCCGGTCGGCGAGAGCACGGGAGACAAGCATTATCTGGGTCTCCGCGCCGCCCGGCCATGGTTCACGTGCACCATCCGCCACAAGCGAGGTCATCCACGGCACATAGAACGCAACGTCGAAGCCCGAGCGGTTCGCCAACGTCAGACCTCCATGCGGGATCGCATCAGGACGCTCTTAGCGTTGCCACCGATGATCGCACGTCCAACAAAAGCCGCCGCCGAATAGACGACCAGTCCCGCACCACCCGCTATGAGCAGGACAGTTAGTGCTTGGAATCGCGACCCCGCGGTGGGTAGGAGTTGCTGAACTCCCATCGTCGCCATACCCCCGAGTAGCAATGCGCCGGCCAACCCGATCAATGGGACAGCGATATGCCCTGTCAAGAAGCTTCCCCATCGTCGTCGCGCCGCTGTCACCTGCGCGACGTTCAGAATCGCATACGTCAGGGTGGTGCTGAGTGCGATCCCCGCGACTCCGAACCACGGTCGTAGAGTGAAGTTCAAAGCGACGTTGAGAATGACGTTCACGAATCCGATCTTCATCGGAACGATCGTCTCCCTTTGGACGATGAACAGCGTCGTAAAAATGACGGACAACACCTGAGCTGGAAGGCCGAGTAACGACACACCGAACACCGCCGTCGTCTGGGCCGCGGCGTGCCCGGAGAAGGCGCCGCCGTGATAGACGAAGGTGACGGCCTCGTCCCTGAGGACGATGCCGATCACGACGAGGGGAAGGATCACGACTGCAGAGGTGATCAACGCCCGCTGCATGCTTTCCTGTATCGCAGGCCACCCTTCCTGCGTCTTCCGCGCGGCCCAGGTGGCGGTCAGTGGAGCGACGACCAATGCGACGAAGAAGCCGCCGGGAACCAGGCGCATGCCGAGATCCAGCGCCGTCACAGCTCCGGCCGAAACATCCGCGGCCATCGTTCGATCGATGATCGGGTTCACAGTCATCACGCTCGCACTGATCAGAAGCGGGGCGCTGACGACGATGACAGAGCGAACGAAGGCCGTTGGCGCGGGACGGATGATTCTCAGGGGCATCCCGCGCCGTCGAACCATCAGCCAAAGAACGGCCACGGCCGCGGCGGCCCCCGCAAGATTGGCGATGATCAGGGACTGGACTCCGAGCCGGTCCCCCACGGCAAAGAGCAGAAAAATGCGAAACAGCGGGTCGAAAGCCAGAACGGCGACGGCGGGCCCGAAGCTCTTGCGAACGGCCAGGATCGCGCTCAGGACACCCGTTCCGGCGCCGAACACGGCCAGCGGCGACAGCTCGACGATCGTCAGCCGAGTCTTGAAGACCAGATCCGGATCGGAGCGCAGCACAAGCGGAGCTGCCGCGACCGCGATCGCAGTCAGAGCCAACCCAAGAGCCGCCGACGCAAGAATTGCGGCGGCAAAGAGCTCGTTCGCGGCGCGGGCGCCGGCGGCGTCGTCTTTTGCGACCTCCTCGGTGAGGCCGGGGATGACGCCGACGCGAATCGCGGTGAGCAGGATGCCGTAGGCGAGCGCCGGGACGGACAGGCCGAGGAGGTAGGCGTCAGTCTGGGTGCTCGCGCCGAGCACATGCGCGAACGCCGCCCATGCGACGAAGCTCAGTACCTGCACTGCGACGTTGAGAGGGAGCGTCCCTGCGAAGACGCGGGCGAGATTTACCTCAGTGCGCGTTGTCATGGTCGTCGAACGGCGGGCTCGATCGGCCGCACCGTGAGTTCGTTAGCGAATCTCAGGAGGCACTGTCGGCCGTCCTGCCTGTCGAGTCCGGGCGGCAACGAATCCGGAGAGGAGCGCGACGATCGCAAACCCGGCCGGGTCACGAAGGTTGTCATCCACCAAGGCAACGACAATGAAGCTGACGATCCCGGCAACGCTCCCCGCGAGGACTGCACGGTCCTCTGGAGGCACCCGAGGCACCGCTTTCACTCCAGCCGCAATCGTTCCGAGGAGCCACACAAGGAGCAGTCCCAAGCCGAGAAACCCCTGCTCCAGCAAGGTGCGGATGTACTGGCTGTGCGGACTGTCGGTGACGAGGATTGGAACCGCGGCAAGGTCGGCCTGCGGTTCCCCGCTCAATCCCTCCGGGTGCCCCACGAGGAGACTGTTGATCCCGTGGCCGAAGACGACATGTTTCGGCGTGTTCGTGATCACTGGCCACGCTAGGACCCAGCGCGCCTGCCGGTTAGCGAATGTGCCCGATCGATCAATTCCTTCGCGGTACCAGCTCTTTGCGCCGACCACCGGAAGGATGACGAGCGCAAAGGCAATACCGACCGCCGCGAGACCTACGGCCAGCCGTCCGAGAAGGACCGGTCGCCACAGGAGCACAAAGACGACCGCGCCTATGAAGAAGCCGATCAGCCCGGCCCGCGTGAAGGTGATCACCATCCCCGCTCCCGACACGAGGAGGAGCGTCACGATGAGAGGTCGAGCAGACCGCCTCGATCGCACGAGCAGGGCCAAACCGCAGAGGGTCGTCATCGCCAGGACATTCACCGCCGCAGGAGGGCCCCCGAAAGACCCGGCCGGACGAAAAAGGCCCCCGGGGCCCGCGTTCCACGCGTACGAGCTTGCGGGCCAGAAAAGCGGGCGGTGAATCACCAACGTCTCGTAGAACAAGGGCAACGACGCGAGTGCGCCGCCCGCCACGAGGATCCAACAAGTTGCCCCCCAATCGGCGTTTCCGAGATTTCTCGCGGCAACGTAGAACCCACAAGGGGCGAGGAGCAGGAGGATCGCGGTAACGGAGCTGTGCGAATACGGCCCCGTGGAGACCCAGCTGACGATCGCCGCAACCACGAAAGCCGCAAAAGCGAGATCGATGAAGTTGAGGCCGGCACGCTCGGATTCGCGAACAAGGAGAGGAGCAAGGACTCCAGTCGTGGCGAGTAGTGGAGCGACGACGCCCACTTTCGCCGCAGAGGAACCGAACGTCACCCACCAGGGGACCAGGATTATCAGCGCCAGCCCGAGCAGCGCTCCGTTCTGCTGTCGATCGAGGACGAATGCGCCGAGAGGCACAAGGACCAGCAAAACGGCCGCGTACTTGTACCGACCGTGCGCAGCCAGCCAGGCCAAGCAGAGGCATGAGAGTACGGACGCGGTCACGAGTCCGGCGGCATGAGGTCGCCACGGATGGGCGAGTCGTGAAGACTGATAGGCGGCGCTCATGGCTTCGCCTCCCTACATGTACCGCTCAGAGGCTTCTGGTAGTTCTGGCGGCCGGCCGAGGCCGCCCCGCTCGCCAGAGAGTGCGGCCGCCCACTACAAAATCGGCTTGGTCTCACTGAGAATGGACCGATTCATCACCGCGTTCCTGAGCTGAATCTGCCTCGGTCCCGGAACGCGAGAAGCCGTCGTACCGGTAGCCGTACCCGTAGCCGTACGCTTCAGTGCGTGGCGTACCCGTCATGATGTAGCCCAGTTTCACGGCGGGCGCGGTCTCAAGCAGACGCCGTAGTTCCGTCAGGACCGGCCGACTCGCGGCGTCAAGCTTTGCGACGACGACGCATGCGTCAACCTTGCCGCCCAAAATCAGCCCGTCGCTTCCGGCGAGCATCGGCGGCGCATCGACGATCACGAAGTCAGCACGCTCGTAGAGTCGAGCGAGCACGCGGTCAAGCGCCAGCGTTCCGATGAAGTTGCCCGGGTCCGGAGGCAGCGGGCCGATAGGCAACACCTCCAGTGCGCGGACGTCCTCGCCTTGACCGTTGGAGGAAGCCGTCGCCACCGGTCGAGGAGCATGCTCCTGCCAGTTTGCGAACACGTGCTCCTTGTAGTTCGCCCGGCTAGGCGCCTTGCCGTGGTAACTCTTGTTGATCGGGACGAGCATCAGGGCCTCTTCGAGCATGCAGTCACCGAGCGCGACACTTGTCAGACCTTTCCGCTTGTCAAGCCCGAAAAAGCGGTGGAGAATTGGTCGGCGGAGGTCGAGATCGACTAGCACGACTCGTTTGCCCGTCCATGCGAGCGCCACCGCGAGGTTCGCCGCCGTGGTCGACTTGCCTTCGCCGGCGACCGCACTCGTGACCATGATCGTCCTCGCCTGGATGGCCTCGTTCGCCAACTCGAAATTCGCACGAAGTAGCCGAAAGGCGTCCGCATCGAAGCTGTTCGGTGCAGCCAAAGTGACCAACTGGTCGTCACGAAGCTTGCGGGAGGGTTTGGGCACGCGTCCCAGCAAGCTCAGCCCAAGTCGAGGACCGACTTCTTCGCCCGAACGCACACGCGTGTCGAGCGCCTCGACAATCATCACAAGAGCAATCGCGAGGAGCGAGCCTAGGACGAAGCCGACCGCGGCGTTCCTCACCGGTCGAGGTTGAACCTGGGTCGCCTGGTCTGGGTCCCGCACCACCTGGCTCGTTGTCTGTAACGCCTCCAGAGTGCCGATTTGCTCCTTCTTGGCGCGCAGGGCCGTGTAGAGCTGGGAATTCGTCTGATGAGCTGCCGCCAGAGCCGCCAGCCTCGTGTCGAGCTGGTTCATGGCACTCCGAAAGCCGGCTACATCGAGCTGGCGCCGATAGGCGGCAAATTGATGGGCATACGACCTCGCCAATTCCCTGGCGAGTTCCGGGTTCTGAGCAGTGACCTTCAACTCGAGGAGGTCTGCGTTCTGCATCGGCGTCGCATCTGATGCGCCCTGGAACTGCAAAACGGTCCAGGGCTTGACACGTGCATCGCGGAAAGCACGTTGCGATGCGGAGAGCACGCGCTCGGCGACGGAGGGCTCGCCCGCGAGCTCGGCTTGCGTTTGCGCGTAGCGGTCAGGTAGCTGATTTAGCGTCGGGTCGGTCGTGTTGGTGAGCGCAGCTGCAAGATCCTGGTGGCTAAGCAACACCTCTGCGCTGGCACGGTAAGAATGGGACTGAGCCAGCGAGAAGACCAATGTCGCAGCCGGAGTGATCAGGACTCCGACGGCGACGATCCACTTGCGGCGCCGAAGCACATCGAGGTAGCGCTGAAGAACGGTCTGCTCTTCCATCAGTCGATGGCTCCCCCCGAGGGCGCATCCCGGCGGACGCTGCTCATAGCCAAGCGGCGAGCGCGCGACAGCGACATTCGGTCGCGGACCATCCGGACTTAGCCCCTCATCCCGACGATGTAGACATTCAGGTCGTGCATTCGCTGTCCCACTCTTTACGACTCTGTCCGGCAAGCGGTTTCCAACCGGACAGGTCTCGCCTCAGGCCCAACCTCTCTCTCCCCAACGGCTCTCTCCCTCTAACGAACCCATAGTAGGCCCGCCACGTGGAACATGGTAGGGGACCGTCAGCTCCCCCGCCAGGAACATTTAGGCGGCTGACCCAGCCGAACGAATAGTCCACATGCGCCCGCGCTCCTTCCCTTCTAGGCTTAGCGCATGTCAGCGACCTCTTCGGCTTCTCGCAACGTGCCCTTCATCGATCTGTCTCCGATGCACGGTCCGCTGAAGGCCGCCATCGTCGACGACCTTACCCGGCTGGTAGACACCGGCGCCTTTATCAACGGACCGGAGGTGGCCCAGTTCGAAACGGATTTCGCCGCGTACTGCAGCACGACTCACTGCGTCGGTGTCGCTAGCGGCCTCGACGCGCTCCGCTTGGCTTTGCTCGCCGGCGGGATTGAGCCGGGCGATGAGGTAATCCTCCCGGCGAACACGTTCGCGGCGACCATCGAAGCAGTTGTCCAGGCGCGGGCCACGCCTGTCCTCGTCGACGCGAGCGTCACCGATTACAACATCGACGTGGATGCAGCGACCGACGCGGTGTCCGAGCGGACGCGGTTCATTCTTCCTGTTCACCTGTACGGCCAGCTCGCCGACATGCGACGCCTACAGGCCGTTTGCAAAGCGTCGGGAATCGGCCTCATCGAAGATGCTTGCCAGGCCCACGGCGCAATGCGTGACGGTCTCCGAGCCGGCGCAGGCGGTCTGGCCGCCGCCTTCAGTTTCTATCCGGCGAAAAACCTTGGGGCCTTCGGCGACGCGGGAGCCCTCGTGACGAACGACTCCGCCTTCGCGGCTCGGGTCCGTGCGCTCCGCGAGCACGGCCAACTCGAAAAGTATCGGCACGAATTCGAGGGGTACACAGCACGGCTGGACACCGTTCAGGCCGTCGTCCTCCTGCACAAGCTGCCACTCCTCGACTCCTGGAACGAGGCCAGACGTGCCGCACGCGCCTTCTACGACGAGGCGCTCGAGGGGGTGGGCGATCTTATACCTCCACCTACCGCGCCGCGAAGCCTTCCGGTTTGGCATCTGTATGTCACGCGCACGCACCACCGTGATGCGCTCGGGGACTTTCTGGCCGCTAGGTCGATCTCAACGGGCCGACATTATCCGGAGCCGATCCATCTCTCCTCCGCGTTTTCTCACCTCGGCTATTCAGAGGGGACATTTCCGGTTAGTGAGGCCCTCGCAAGTGAATTGATCTCGCTTCCCATCTTCCCCGGAATTACCGAGCAGCAGATGACTCTTGTCGCCGAAGGCATTCGAGACTTTTTCGAACATGGGTAGCTGCCCGTCGAACGAGGCCCCCTACCGGCTTATCGATGAAGTCGACTTCGGCGAGCGTGTTTTCGTCAACGCGTTCACGAACCTTTACGGCTGCCGGATCGGCGACTACACCCGCATCGGCACGTTCGTCGAGATCCAGCGTAGCGCTTCCGTGGGCGCCTATTGCAAGATCCAAAGTCACACGTTTATCTGTACGGGCGTCGAAATTCAGGATCGAGTGTTTGTCGGACACGGAGTGATGTTCATCAACGATCGGCGACCTCGCGCAACCACGAACGACGGCACTTTCCAGACCGAGGAGGACTGGAAGCTCGAGCGAACCGTGATTGAAGACGAAGCGTCGATCGGTTCGGGGGCGGTGATCCTCGGCGGCATCACGGTCGGAGCTGGAGCCCTGATCGGCGCCGGTGCAGTGGTGACGCGCGACGTCGAGCCGGGGGCAATCGTCGTTGGGTCACCAGCCCGCCCCATAGCCCGCTCGGCGCCAATTGGGCAGCGCTGATCGGGTTCATCTCGAGGCGCCCGGCGTCTTCTGGATGATCCCGATGAGCGCTCGTCCGTCATCCGCTGGAACGATCAGCGATTGGTGCTCCGTCCGTATTTCGTCGGAGAACGACCTAAACGCGTCGTTCCTCTCGATGTCGTCCATGAGAACGA